>Ga0102947_1000376_pt1 | contig 16136 bp, 15 predicted proteins | sample SalPon2A_A_D2_MG_FD_78210 | JGI IMG/M metagenome (GOLD analysis project Ga0102947, IMG submission 78210) | Soil microbial communities from South San Francisco under conditions of wetland restoration - Salt Pond MetaG R2A_A_D2_MG | ecosystem: Environmental > Terrestrial > Soil > Wetlands | place... | reverse complement strand
GACAACACGGTCTCGCGCTGTCGTCGTGGCAAGGAGACCATGAAGGCTCACCTGCCAAAACAGACCATTTAAGGCATTTGCCTTCTTTACACATGTCCATACTCATATAGCACAGTCCGTACTAAAATACTCACATAAAAGCCCAGACCCTCTCAACATAAAACGGGATTGTTTCACGCGGGCGGCGCGATAACGAAACCCGATGGACTTGAACGACGCATAAGACAAACCAAGTCGACCTGCCCGATACCGTGATGTCCCAGTCAGCAACAAAAACCCGCCTCACCCGATGGGCCCGCGCCGAAGAATGGGCCAACAGCATCACCCATGGCATCGGACTGCTTCTGAGCATCGTAGGGTTGGTTGTGCTCCTCATCTTTGCGGTAGCTCAAGGCGAGATCAGCGCGATTGTGGGATGCAGCATCTTTGGCGGGACGCTGGTGCTGATGTATGCAGCCTCGACGCTGTACCACAGCTTCCGCTCACCACGCATCAAGCAGATCCTCCGCGTCGTTGATCATATAGCCATCTACCTGTTCATCGCAGGCAGCTATACGCCGTTCGTGCTCCTCTACTTCGATGGCAGCTGGCTCTGGACGCTCCTATGCCTGGAATGGGGCATTGCGCTCGCTGGGGTGGTCTTCAAGCTCTTCTTCATGGGCCGCTACCCGATCCTTTCCACCCTGGTTTATCTGGCGATGGGCTGGCTGATTGTACTAGCGATCAAACCGCTTATCGCAGCGGCTCCGCTGGGCTGCCTGGCCTGGATCACGGCAGGCGGCCTATGCTATACCGCCGGAGTGGTTTTCTTTGTGTGGGACCGGCTACCGTTTAACCACGCCATCTGGCACCTTTTTGTGCTGGCGGGCAGCCTCTGCCACTACTTCGCGCTGGTGTTGTATTTGTGAGTCGGAGGGTTCTCCTCCCTATTCTTTTCACCGCCAAACTCAATTTTTCACGTAGCCAGCGGAATCCAGGCCCATACCGAGGTGCCTTGCTTTGGCACGCTTTCGATGCGAAGTTCGCCTTTGTGAAGTTCGGCAAGGCGGCGGGCGATGGTCATGCCGAGACCGAGACCCTGCTGCTCGTAATAGCCCCGCTCGAACTGCACGAAGGCACCTACGAACTGCTGCTGCTCTTCCGTCATGCCACGCCCTTCGTCGGTCACCTCCAGCACGTAGAAATCCGCCTCGCGCAGGCCCATCACGCGGACGGTGGAACCCGGTGCAGAAAACTTGAACGCATTGTCGAGCAACTCTTCGACGATTTTTTCGAGGTAGATATCCTGCATCCGCACTACGGCTCCACTCAGGTTCATCTGCAAGTCCTGCATCCGGTCGTGCCGTTCAGCGAGGCGGCGGACAAGACGTTCGACGACCTGTTCGGGGCGACTGAGGCCCTGGCCTAGCATCGTCGAGCGCCAGTCAGGATCGGTGGCAGAGACTTCGAGTTGGGCGTAGAGGTAATAGTTTTCTACCAGCCGCTCCAGCCGTTTGCCGGACGCATTGATCTCGCCCAGCATCGTCTTCAACTCCTCAGGCTCGATGCTATCGACCACTTCCAGCAGAAACTCGGAGTAGCCCAGGATGCACGAAAGCGGCGTGCGCAGTTCGTGGGGCAAGGTACGCGAGAGGTTGCTCCGCATTTCTTCGAGGCGCTCCTGGTACCAGTCATGGTGGTCCTCATGGCGTTCGAGCCGCGTCGTAACGGCGCTGAGCAACTCCTGCGCCGTAAAGGGCTTGACCAGATAATCGTCTGCGCCCAGATCCATTCCGGCGCGCTGATCCTGCCGACTGATCTTGGCCGTGACAAAAATGAAAGGAATGTTTTTAGTCTCGGGCTGGCGGCGCAGTTGCTGTAGCACCTCGTAGCCGTCCACGTCGGGCATCATCACATCGCACAGGATGAGGTCGGGCTGGCGAAGGTGTGCTTCCTTCAGCCCTTCGCGCCCGTCGGCAGCACCCACCGTAAAAAAGCCCTCCGCCTGCAACAGATCGTGCATATTGTCTCGCACATTCGGATCATCTTCGATGACAAGTATTGTCCTCATAGGACCTTCTCTCCACAGACTACTGGGTTCGTGAAACGGGATGCGTGAAATCGCAGATTCCCATCGTAAACGCGAAGGTGCTCTGCTGAGACAACTGTCTCTGAGCACGCGCACGTTTGCAAGATTTACGATTCTTCCACCGATGACAGCGCTACGGGTTTAGCAGGCCGTTTCGTTTGCAAGGGCAATGTAACCACTACGCGGGTGCCTTCGCCTTCTACGCTGTGGATGCGCAGGGTACCGCCATGCAGATCCACGGCGCGGTGGGCGATGGACAGGCCCAGGCCCGTACCGGGAATCGTCTCGGCGTTGGCAGCCCGATGAAAGGGCGAAGCAACGTGTTGCAAGTCGGCTTCTGGAATGCCAATGCCCTCATCTTCGACACAGAAGATCGCCTGCTCGCCTTCCTTTTTCAGGCTGAACGAGACCAGGCTGTCCGAGGAGGAATACTTGGCGGCATTGGTCAACAAGTTACTCAACAACGAGCGGATCAGTTCGGAGTCTGCCTGTGCCACCAGTGCCTGCTGTGGGAGCGTCACCTTGATGCGTCGTTGCTCACCCAGACCCATCCAGATTTCCTCGACCAGTTCGCGGCTAAACTGGGTCAGATCCATGTCTTCGGCGCTGAAGAAGAGCCGTCCTGCCTCTGCCTTGCCGATCAGCAGCACATTTTCCAGCAGCTTTGTCATGCTCTGTACGCTGCTCTGGATGCGTCGCAGGTGTTTGAGCGTCTGCTCGTCGTTCCAGCGGTGGCGGAAGCGCTCGACGAGTTCGGCAGACGAGAGAATCGTCGCCATCGGCGTACGAAACTCGTGCGAAGCCATCGACACAAACCGCGCCTGGATCTCGCTCAGTTCCTTCTCGCGGGCCAGCGCCTTTTTCAGCGCCTCTTCGGCTTCCTTGATTTCGGTGACATCGGTCTGAATACCAACGTAGTTGATGATCTGACCATCGTCGTCATAAACGGGCGCGAAGCTCAGTTCATTCCAGAACGGGCGGCCATCCTTGCGCTGGTTGCGCAACACGACGCGGCGCTCGGCGGCCTCGCCCAGGGCATCCCGCAGTTCCTCGCGGGTGTGCTTAGACGCCTCCTCGTCGGCGCTCAGCAGGAAAAACCCGTCCTGCCCGATGGCTTCCTCGGCGGTGTAGCCTGTCATGCGCTCGAATGCCGGGTTGACGTAAACTAGCGGAAAATCCGGGTGCGTAGCGTCGCTGATGAGAATGACGTTGCCGCTGGCCTCGACGGCGCGTTCCAGCAGCCGCATCCGGCGCTCGGTCCGTTTGCGGTCGCTGATGTCGCGGATGATGCTTTCGTAGCCGACAGGCTTTCCACGCCGGTCCAGAATAACCGTAGCCGTAATGAGCGCCTCGATGCGCGTCCCATTGGCGTGGTGGAGTTCGACTTCGGCACCGCGAATGAAGCCGTGCTTGCGGAGCACCCCTGCAAGATTTTTGCGCTCGCGGTCGTTCACAAATGCCTGTTCCATCGGACGATCCCCCCACGGATTTTTGTCGGCGGGGTCATGCCCGAAAAGCGCATAGGCCGCCGGGTTGGCGTAGGCCACCGTCCCACCCGGCGTAATCAGCATAATCGCATCACGTGATTGCTCGAAGAGCCGCCGGAATTTTTCTTCGGAATCTTTGAGCCGCTTGAGCATTCGCCACGACGGAACCAGCCCGAGCAGTAATAAGGAGAAGGCGGCAATACCAACGCTCCAGAGCACAAAGCGCCGCACCCACCGGGCTGCGTCCCCAAGCGTACTCGAAAAAGCCCCTTCCAGCGTCGTCAGGTTGACGTTGAGCCGTTCCACCTCTTGCAACATCGACGCGACCTGATCGCTTTCCGTGTTGCCTGCTTCTACGGCAAGGTGGATCTGGCTGGCAAGGGATTCGAGTTGCGTCACGAGCAGGTCAGCCTCGGTCCACAGCCGAAACGCCTGCGTGGCAGGGCCTACGCGGCGGACCAGCCGGAAGGCCCACACCGCCCCTATCTGCGCATCGTCTGGGTGCATACGGCCCTGGATCAGGCCCGCACGTATCATATTGGGCTCCGGGTTCGTTGCCTCCAACTCGACGCGGGCCTGCCGGTAGCCCAGCGGCACGGAGATGGCATCTTTGTACTTCTCGAAAACCTGCTCATCGCCCGAAACGGCGTATTGAGAGAGGTAATAGACTGCGTCTTTCTGGGCCTTGGAATAGAGCGCCTCGGCATGGGTATAGGCCCGCACCGCCGAAAGAATAGCAACGCCGCCGTAAATAACCACCAGCAACCCGGCAACAACGGTGACGAAAAGCCCGACGAGCAATACATACTCTTTCGCGTAAGCGATCCGGCTCAAATGCCACCTCCACCCTGATGGAGTTGTAGCGGGTCCCTTCCCATACTTTGCGCGCTGCGCCATAAACCTATCCCCGGACGAGCCGACTTCTACTTGCTGTTCTGGCAAGAATATATCGTCTTGCTGCCGACCCCACTTAACCCGTTGATAGATTTTCCCACTTGCGTAACAACTTGTCTTTTCCTGCTTTGGAGCCGCTCTTATTGCCCTTGCTCCAGGGTGATGGCTCCATGCTCTGTGCGCAAGTTAATGGTACCCGTGCCCTGTCCTGTCCTCCCTTTCACAAGGCTTCCGGTAGTGCTTTTCTCCTCGGTTCGCTCTTCCAGACTCACCCCTTCTATAGTGATGCCCCCTACGGTCGTCTGGGCTTCAACAATGGCCGACACACTAGGCGGGACGGTCAGGTTGATGTCGCCATTGTTGTTGCGCAGATCAACGTTTGTTTCCGCTCGGAATCCAGCCATGTCGACAGTGATATCGCCGTTGCCCCCCTGAACAACTACATCGTTGGCCGCTCCTTTGATCTCCACAGACCCGTTGTTCACCGTTGCCGAGATCGGAGCCGTGACGCCCGCCACCTCGATCATGCCATTTTCCGTTTCCAGCGTCAGCGCTGTTTTGTACGGCACCTTCACGGTCATATCGACTGCCGTGTCGAGGTCGGGATCGCTCTTGAGCCGGAGGGTGCGCGTGGTATCGCGCTGGCCCTCCGTAATCTCGATCTGTGCCAGAGCGCTGTCGGCAGCCGCTTGTGAAAGGGCTGTGGCTTTTTTGTCGAAGGTCACGGTCACCACGCTGTCGCGGGTCCCTTCTACGGTAAGCGCTCCGTTGAACGCGGCGACGGACAGCGCTGCCCCCGGCAGGGTGAGGGTTCGGGTTTCAGATTCCGTCACCTCGACGGGCTCAGGCGTCTCTGGCTCGGAGCCACACCCCACCAGCAGCAACCCGGCCAATACGATGATGCTGATGCTTTTTTTCATCCTGTTCCGGTTCGAGGGGTTCATGCGTCTAAGGTGTCCGGCGCGGAACGCACGCCAACGGGGGGACGCAAAGTATCAACCGGTTCGGTGGTATCAGGCGTCATGCGGGACGTGTCTGTAGGCACAATCTCGCGCAGGGTGTCCGGGGGGATCATGCGTGTGGTGTCGGGCATCTCCTCCATTTCCATAGTATCATCCAGCATTGGCAGTTCCATCATCGTACCCTCCGTCAGCGAGACGTTGCCGTTCTCGGTGCGTAGCATGATGGTGGTACCGCCTTGCCCGAGGCTCCCCTGGAATCGCGCACCCGCGCCATCCGGGTTAAGCTGACGTTCAGCGAAGGTCAAGCCTTCGGTGGTGATGGTCCCGGCGCTTGTCCGTGCCTCTATTTTTGTGGACGACGACGCAGGCAACGTCAGGCCAAGATGCCCATTGGTCGTGCGCAACTCAATCGTGCTGCCTGCTGCGACGCGGTATACGCCCAGGTCAATGGAGCCGTTGCGCACCTCCACATCCACGTTGTTAGCAGCCCCGGCAATTTGCACATCCCCGCCTTCTACCTTGACGACCATGGGCCCGCTTACCCCCGAAAGCCGCACGTTGCCGCTCTCTAGCCGGATATCAACGTTGGTATTACGGGGCACCTCGCCAGTTATATCTACGCTCGTCAGGTTGGGATCGCGGGCGCGCATCACATATTCGTATTTCGTCTCGTCGCCCTCCTCTTCCAGCGAGACGCGCTCTAATGCTTTCGCCGCCGCCTCAGCATCGCGACCACGAGCGTGCTTCGTGAAGGTCAGTGAAGCAGTGCGGTCGTCGGTGCCATTGAGCGTAATGGTACCCCTATAACCGTCCAGCACCAGCGTCCGGGCTCCGATGGCAACAGCCCGCTCCACCACGTCGGTCTGCTCCTCCTCACCGAGCACGAGTTGGCCCTCCTCGGTCTGGCTCACCCCGGCGTCCTTGCCCTGGCACGCCGCCAAGCTGACCATGACAACCAGCACAAAAGCCGCCTTCCATACGCCACGAAAAATGGTAGGGATTTGCATAGAAATAATCTCCTTGATGCGGGGTGGTTTTCGAGCCTAAACCCGTAGTGCCCCTGCATAGATCCATCGTGCCGTGTGACGGAGTCGGCAAAGAGAGGAAGGCGAGTTTGGGAGGGTGGGGGTGTGGAAGAGGAGACAGTGGGTTTCCCGCAAGATAGTGGACAGCAAGTTAAGCAGCGATTGACATAGGTTGTTGTGTCCTCTGCACCGCCGAAGCCTTGCGAGAGCAACGGGGGCTTGGGCCTATCAACACGCCTGCCGAGACGCCACAGGAAGCGCATGAAGGCCTAGCGGCGTGATCCAGCCGGCGTTCTACGAGGCGTCAGCGTCCGCTCTGGCGGCTGAGTTCCTGCGTGATGTAATGAGGCGTGAACCTACGGATGAGGTGACGCTCTGGGCAATCTATACCGAAGCGGCTGGGGAGGTGCTAAACCGGACAGATACCGTGCCTGTACCAACGTTTGAGAAGCGAATGCATGGCAGAGCGTAGTAAGGAAGTGGGAAAAATTAGGAACGGCTCTCTATTGCACTACCGAATAAATAGTTTTATGCTTGTACCGAATGACCGAGTTCACCCCTAGAAGCGACCCATCCATCTGTAGGGCTGAGTAAGTATCGCTTCCTCACGCTAGGGCTCTTACCGATCCGAAGGGTCCTTACTATCAAGAGGAACTTATGCCTGTCTATTGGAGAGGTACAGGGGCTGCCCTGGAACACACAGCGGGCCCCTACGTGATGAATCAGTTGAGCAGCGAAGAGTATCATAATCTTGGCATAGCTATCCACCACTGGTTTAATTCAGTTGATGCTAAGCGCTACCAGGGCGGGTACGATAAGCAGGGTGCTGTGATTTATCATGAAAGCGGTGAGACGTGGTTAACGATCACCGACAGGTGGACTAGCAATGGGTGTAACAGATGGAGCGGCATTTCCTACAACTTGACACAAAATCAGTGTTCCGGTGAGTGGACACGCTACACACACTTACATCCGTCGTCGGGCTTTCGCATATAGATGAATGGGTAGATACGGTAGCAGGAGGTTATTTTTTTCAGGCCGCTTGCACGCTCCATCAGCGTAAGGCGGCAGGGGGATAGGCGATTTGCTGCATGGTCTACGGGAGAGGAAACCTATGCCTAGAGGATACAGTGAATGCTAGGTGTATCTGGTTCAGGTAGCACCTTTCCAGGCACACACCGGGCCGTATTATTTTGATAGGAATCGCTTTAGGTCTTCTCCAAGCAGATGGGTTATTACGTCAACGTCTTTACTGCTAAGGTGGCTGCCTGTCAGATGGGTAATTCCAATCAAGAGGCGGGGCCATCCGGCTTGATGGCAGGCATAGGAAACATACACTCCCGTTCTGCTTCTCCCCTTCCTAAATCAGTGCAACGCTACATTCTTAATAAACCGGCGCACCGAAAAGAACGACCCCGCCCAGCCCAGCACCGCTCCGACCCCAATGATGGCAAAGCCAAGCAGCAACAGCACCCAGGCCGATACGGCAAGCTGCGGCAGATAACCAACCATACCACCATAGAGAATCCACACGACGATGGTGGCGGTGACGCCTGCCACGGTGCCCTGCGCAATGCCTTCGATGATAAAGGGCTGCTGGATAAACGAATCTGTGGCACCGACGAGCTTCATGGTGCGGATGAGCAAGCGGCGGGCATAGATAGTCAGCCGGATGGTGTTGCCCACCAGAAACAGCGACGCCAGCACCACAAGCATACCGACGGCCAGGCCCGTCACGGTGAGCAGGCGCAGGTTCTGCTGCACTTTGACGAGTAGCGGCTGGTTGAAGACCACCTCATTGACGTGGTTCCATGAACTAAACTCCTCGACGAGGCTTTGCAGGCTGTCGGCGTTGGCGTAGTCGGAATCGACACGCACCTTGATGGAGGCAGGAAGGAAGGGTTCATCCAGAAACACCTCGGAGCCTTCGCCAAACTCTTCGCGGAAGATGGCGCGGGCCTGTTCTTTAGAAACATAATCGGTTTCTGCGACGCCCGGCACCAGGGCAGTCCGTGCATCAAGAGCGACGGCTATCGGCTCTTCCACATCGTTAATGAACACCTCCAGTTCGCCAACGCGCTGCTTGAGCCAGGTCGAAACCTGCTGCGCCTGGTAGCTCATGAGCGCAAACATGCCGATCATGACAAGGGCCACCGCTGTGGCACTGGTGGCGGCTACAAAAGCGAACTTCGCCCGCCGGAATCCGGCCAGGCCTTCGCGAAGTGTGTAAGATAGGGACACGATAATGGGGGGTTGGTTCGTCGTACAGGCCGTCTACCATCCGTATCGGACAAAGGTGTGTATCTCCAAAGCGAAGAGCGCATCGGTGTTTCCCTGTTCATACGTCACCACCTTTTATATAAACGACTACCTACGCATAAACTGGGCAGATTGGAAAGGCTTGTTACGAACCGAGTTTGTTGCATTCGAGCGGATATATCCATCGATCTTGAACGTTACTCCGCTTTAACCTCCAACAGCAAACGGTGTACGACATGAACGAATCCTTCCCGATATTCCTCGTTGGCTACCTGATACTGATTGCTGGCGTCGGCTACGGTATGCACGCGGCCGGGCTGGGGCCGCAATGGATCATTACCGCGGTGCTCATCCTGGCAGGCGTAGGCATCATTGGCAGCCTCTCCCGCGCTCGAAAAGGCTCTTCGGATGCCGATGCAGCGGAATAAAGCCGGTGGATGGTTGAGGGTAGATAGTGGATGGCTGCTAACAACGTTACACCTCTTCTCTCCAAGGATTGTATATAGAAGATCGAGGATGGCAAAAATCCTCCCGCCGCCTCTTTCTTAATAGAAGGTGTACGCGCAACCGGAAAACGCGCCAGAAGCCTCATCCTGCTACATGGGATGGGGCTTTTGGTTCTTGATTTATAGTTCTTGGTTCTATGCTTTTCCATCCTCGATCCTCAATCTTTTCACTTGTGTCAGTCGCCTGCGGCTCGTGTCTCTCTTTCCTCCTTCCTCCCTCTCCCCTTTCCTAATCCTCCCACACACCCAACCTCCCATACCCTCAGTCTCCTCCTTTCACTCTTTCCTACAAAATGGTCTACGACTTCGACATGATCGTCCTTGGCGGAGGCGCAGCCGGGCTGACGGCCGCGGGCATCTCCGCCAGCTTTGGAGCCAAAACGCTGATCATAGAACGCCACAAGTTGGGCGGCGACTGTACGTGGACGGGGTGCGTGCCGAGCAAAACACTGCTCAAAGCCGCCAAAGTGGCCCACCAGATGCGCCATGCCAGCCACTACGGCCTCACCGATCAGGATCCTGACTTCGACTTTGGCGCGATGATGGACCACCTGCGCTCAGTGCGCCAGGAGGTGTACAAAGACGCCGACGCCCCGTCCATCTTTGAGGAGATGGGCGTGGAGGTTCGTCATGGAGAGGCACAGTTTCTGGATGAACACACGCTCGCGCTCGACAGCGAAAAGGAGACGATACAGATCACCGGGCGCTACTTCATCATCGCGGCTGGAGCCCGTCCTTCCGTTCCTCCCATTGACGGATTGGCGGACGTGCCCTACCTGACCAGCGAGACGCTGTTCGAGATCACGGAGCAACCCAGGCACCTCGCTATCATTGGCGGCGGACCTATCGGCACGGAGATGGCCCAAGCGTTTCGGCGGTTTGGCACCCGTGTGACGGTTATAGATCAGGCGGAGGGCATCCTGCAAAAGGACGATCCAGAACTGACCGAAATGCTGCAACAGGTGCTCGTGGACGAAGGCATTGCTTATGTCTTTAAGGCTAATGTCCAAAAGGTGACGCACTCCGATGGGCAAATGGCGATCCAAGTCAAGCAAGATGGACAACAGCAAACCATCGAAGCGGACACGCTGCTGCTCGCCACAGGCCGCCGCCCCAACCTGGACACGCTGGATCTGGACGCGGCGGGGGTCGCCTACACCGCCAACGGCATCACCATCAACGACCACTGTCGTACGAACCAGCAGCACATCTACGCCGTTGGCGACGTGACGGGGCGCTACCAGTTTACGCACATGAGCGAGCATATGGCGAAGGTGGCGGCCTCCAATGCGCTCTATAAACTCCCGCTTAAGATCGACACGAAGCAAGTCCCGTGGTGTACCTATACCGACCCCGAGTTGGCCCACGTCGGTGCCCGCGAAAAGGAGCTGCAAGACAACGGCACCTCGTACCACACCTACCGTTTCCCCTACACCAAGGTGGATCGCGCCATCACCGAGGGCGAAACGACAGGCCTTATCAAGGTATTCGCCAAAAAGTGGAGCGGCAAAATTCTCGGCGCGACGATTCTGGGTGCAGGCGCGGGCGATCTTATCTGCGAGTACGCTGTGGCGATGAAAAATGGCGTCACCCTGCGCGAGATTGCAGATACGATCCACCCCTACCCCTCTTATGGCCTCGCCGCCCGCCGCGCCGCCGACCAGTGGTACGTCCAGAAACAATCGACGACGCTGGTGCGGATGATGCAGAAGCTCTTCGGCTATCGGGGCCCTGTCATCGAGCCAGACCCCAACCGCGTCGTCTAACCGCGTATGGGGAGCGTTGGAAGCGTTTCTTAACGAAAATAGGCAGACGATGATACAGGCAACGTCCATGTTGTTATGAGTTCGATGGAGCCTTGCCATGATATCCTTTATAGCCACTCCTCCCACTCGCCCGGCACCTCCCTCCCTCGCTCCCATCGCCTGATGGACCGCATAGAGCGTGGGCTGTTCGCCCGCATCGATCTGGCCTCGCTGGCCTGTTTCCGCATTCTTTTTGGTGCGATCATGCTGTGGGAGGTGACGCGCTACTTCAACCACGACTGGATCGAACGTTACTATATCGACCCGACGTTTTTCTTCACTTATTTCGGATTCGACTGGGTTGCGCCGTGACCGGGCCATGGCATGTACGTGCGCTTTCTGTTTCTGGGCGTGCTGGCGGCCTTCATCATGCTTGGCCTCTGGTATCGTGCCAGCGCCATCCTCTTTTTTCTCGGCTTCACCTACGTTTTCCTGATCGATCAGGCTAACTACCTAAACCACTTTTACCTGATCTCGCTCCTTAGCTTTATGATGATCTTCGTCCCGGCGCACCGCATGGCGTCGCTGGATGCCCTGCGCCGCCCGGAGTGGCAGGCGAGTACCGGACCAGCGTGGTCGCTCTGGCTGCTCCGCTTTCAGGTCGGCGTGGCGTATTTCTTCGCGGAATTGCCAAGATTAATGGCGACTGGCTGCGCGGCGAGCCGATGCGCATGTAGCTGGCTTCCCGAACGGAATTTCCCCTCATCGGCCCCTTGTTTGAACAGGAAGTGGTGGTCTACCTGATGTCCTACGGCGGCCTGCTGCTCGACTTGCTGATCGTGCCGTTTCTGCTGTGGCGCAAGACCCCGTGGCGATGCTCTTCGGGGTGTGGTTTCACCTGACCAACGCCCAGCTTTTCAGTATTGGCATCTTCCCATGGTTCATGATTGCAGCGATGGTACTTTTCCTGGATCCGGCCCAATTGCGCCCCACCATGCAGCGTGTCGAGAAATGGCTCGGCGGGAAAGCCAACACCTTCGAGGCAACGCTGAAAACGACACCGCGTACCCGACGGCTGGTGCTGGCAGGCCTCGGTGTCTACGTCGCGTTTCAGGTGCTGATGCCATTCCGCCACCACCTCTACCCAGGCAATGTGCGTTGGACAGAGGAAGGACACAACTTCTCGTGGCACATGAAGCTGCGCAGCAAGCAAGGCACCCTTAAGCTGTACGCGGTGAACCTGGACACGAAAGAGACGATGAAAATCGACCTTGCTGCCCACCTGTCGCCCCGCCAGCGCCGCAAGCTGGCGAGCCACCCTGACATGGTCGTGCTCTTCGCCCATCACCTGCGCGACACGTTTAAGGCCAGCGGGGTGGATAGCATAAGCCATCTACGCCCACAACAAGGTCTCGCTCAATGGACGCACAAAAGAGTGGCTCATCGACCCGACGGTTGATCTGACGGAAATAGAACGTTCCCTCCTTCCCAAACCCTGGATCCTGCCACTGGAGACACCACTTCAGCTTTCCAACAGCCCTGAGCTTCCGAACGAGTGGCCCGCCGTTGATTAGAACGGAAGAGGTTCAACATAGTGAGGATGCCATGAGATGGTAAGAACCGAGCGCCGTTGTGCCAGTAGATTGGCCTTCTTGCTTTCGGATTCTTCTCCCCGCTCGATCCATGCCATCCCCTTCTTCGCCCCATACGCTATCGCTGCCCCGCGAAGCCATGCGCTCGCTCGGTTATCAGGTGGTCGATATGCTTGTCGATCATTTTGACACGCTCCCCGATCAGCCTGTAGCCCATCCCCGGCGGGGTGCCCGCGCCGACCTCGAACGCCGCCTGCGCGAACCCCTTCCCGAGCAGGGCACCGATCCTGCCGACGTGCTGGATCAACTCCAGCGCGACGTGCTCAGCCACATCTCGCACGTCGATCACCCGCGTTTCTTTGCGTTCATCCCCAGCCCAAACAACTTTGTAAGCGTCCTGGCCGACGCGCTTACATCGGGCTTTAATGTCTTTGCGGGAACGTGGATCGAGTCGTCAGGCCCGGCGGTGGTGGAGTTGGTAGTGATGAACTGGCTGCGACAACTCTGCGGCCTGCCAGAAATGGCGGGAGGCCTTTGCGTCAGCGGTGGCTCGATGGCAAACCTGACCGCGCTGGCGGTAGCTCGGCACGCCCGCCTCGCTGACGACATGACGGGCGCGGTGATCTATTATTCCGACCAGACCCATTCGTCCATCGACCGGGGCCTCCGCGTGCTCGGTTTTGCTCCTGAACAGATCCGGCGGCTGCCCTCCGATGAGCACTTCCGCCTCGACCTCCATGCCCTCCGCGAGGCTGTGCGATCAGATCGGGCCACGGGCCGGGTGCCCTTCTGTGTGGTTGCCAACGCGGCCACGACCAACACTGGTGCTGTCGATCCCTTCGTGGAACTAGCCGACTTCTGCCACGCCGAGAATCTGTGGCTCCACGCCGATGGCGCGTATGGTGTGGCAGGCGTGCTCTGCAAGCAGGGGCGCACGGCGTTGGCGGGCCTCGACCGGGTCGATTCGCTTTCGCTCGATCCCCACAAGTGGCTGTTTCAACCCTACGAAATCGGCTGCGTGCTGGTTCGAGATCGACGCCTGCTACGCGACACGTTTCACATTCTGCCTGAATACCTGCTCGATACGCAGGGGCCTGATGAAGAAGTTAACTTTGCCGACTATGGCATCCAGCTTACCCGCAGCTTCCGCGCCCTCAAGCTGTGGCTCTCGTTCAAGATTTTTGGCGTCGCGGCGTTTCGGGAGGCAGTAGCCCACGGCTTTCGGCTCGCCGAAGTGGCTGAACAAACCCTGACCAAGATGCCCGACTGGGTCCTTACCTCACCGGCGCAGATGAGCATTGTCTCTTTCCGGTATGCCCCTGCGGAGCAATCAGCCGCAGCACAGGATGCGCTCAATGTAGAGATTGTCGAGCGCATGTCGGCGGATGGCTTTGCGATGCTCAGCACAACGGTGCTGCGCGATCAAACCGTGATCCGCCTCTGCCCGATCAACCCACGCACCACGGAGGACGAAGTCCACACCACCTTGCACCGGCTAGATGCCTTTGCCCATACGCTTTCATAAAACATATTGCTGAGGTTCATCAATCTTATCAGTGAACCATTAGCAGCAAGGAAGTAGCTGGATCATGACGTGGGCGATCTGGCACCGGCAACATGGTAATACGCGCGGGTTTGTGCTCCGGGGCATACTCGAACAGGATCAGCCACTCGCCATCCTGCGACCATTGAACATGGTAGCACAGGCCCGGCTCACACCCAGCGATATGCTGCGCCTTACCGCCTGTCGCAGAGATCGTGTACAGGCCACAGGTGGTCGCTGAGGTTTGCACGAAACCGATAGAGCGGCTGTCGGGCGACCATGCCAGGGTGCGCTCCCGCTCGGGCGTATCCGTGAGACGAAAAGGGGCACGCATCTCCCTCGGATGGACGTACAGATCAAATTGCTGCTCGTCTTCTCCCTGCTCAATGAAAGCGACCTGCCGACCATCGGGGGACGCCCTGAGCGCCACTTCTTCGCCTACGTGGGCCGTTAGCGTCACGAAGTCTTTCATTTCCACGGTGACATCGCCGCGACGCTGCCAAAGAACGATCCCCACCAGCTCCACCAGTATGAACCCACCCAGCAACACCAACACCATGCGGCGATGCTGCCACCAGCCACGGCGCTCCGGCACCTGGGCTGGACGCTGCTGCTCCTGCGGTGCCTTGTTTGCTGCGGGATGGACAACCGTCACCGGGGCGATGAGCCGATAGCCGACGGTAGGTATCGTTTCGATGAGATGCGGATCGCTGGCATCGTCGCCCAGCGTCCGGCGGATTTCCGAAATGGCACGCGGCACCACCGACTCGGTAACCACCGTGCCTGCCCAAACGGTTTCGAGCAGTTCCTCTTTCGTACCGACCTGCCCCGGCGTGGCAGCGAGGCAGCACAGCACCTGCATGGCCTTGGGCGTGAGGCGGTGAACTCCCTCGGGGCCTTCCACCTGATGCGCACGCGGTTCAACCCGCCATGCGCCCACACAAAAAGGGCGGTCGGTGTCGATCAGTAAGGCAGGATCCTGGCCTGGGGTGGTTGCTTCGTGTTGCATGGATACACCATTTGTCATGCGGGTGAAATAAAGCTCCCAGGCGGTTTAGACCCGTGTTTGGGGGGATGGTCATAAAAACATCATAAAAGGGTAAGCCGCTTGTCATAACCTTTGCGACCTCGACGCCGTATTGCTTCCTGTCTTCTGACGCGTGGTACGGGGTGCCTGCTGATTCTTTCCCAGGGAATCGCCGGGCACCCCGACCATCATGGCCTGCCCCCGCTCATCCCGACGGCCCGCACCCGATGGTTTATTCACGATGGGAGGACCGTAGTCATGAAAACATTCGTTGTATCGATGACCCTGCTGGTGCTTGCCAGCGCGGCTGGATGCAGCAACCTCCAGCCGGTCGATTCCTCGACTCGTGCAAACCGGGACCACCTCACCCGCGAACAGATTCAAGCGTCGGGCCTCGCTACGGCCTTTGACCTCATCCGAGCCCAGCGCGTGAGCTGGCTTCGAGAACGACACCGCCCTTACCGCCGTAGCGATGAAGCCATAGCAGTATACCTGGACGGCTCGTATTTTGGAGGCCAGGAATCTCTGTACCACTTTGCTACCCGAGATATCTTTTCCCTACGGCGCATCCGCCCCGAAGATACACTCCGCTTGCTGGGCCGCGACCATCCCAACGGCGCAATCCTTATAGGCCGATATGAGGGTTCTTTTTTGCAAGAGCACTAATTGCAGTTAGGCAACGTGTGCCTAGCTGTCGCCATTGGCATACCCGGCAGCAATCTCAGCGAGGCGGGTCTGGATGGCGTCTTCGGAAAGCCAGTGCCCCCGCACCATCACCCCCGTACGCTCGCTGATGTGCGCCACGTCGTCGAGCGGATTGGCGTTGACCAGGAGCAGATCGGCGCGCTGCCCCTCGGCGATGGTGCCAAAATCGTCGGATTCAGCAAAATACCGCCCTACATGGCTGGTGCCAGATTCGATGATCTCGTAGGGCGTCATGCCTGCGGCTTCCATTCGTTTCAATTCGCGGTGCAGCGAGAAGCCGGGCACGCTGAACTGCTGCGGCGCGTCGGTCCCCATCAGGATCG
>Ga0102947_1000375_pt1 | contig 16140 bp, 14 predicted proteins | sample SalPon2A_A_D2_MG_FD_78210 | JGI IMG/M metagenome (GOLD analysis project Ga0102947, IMG submission 78210) | Soil microbial communities from South San Francisco under conditions of wetland restoration - Salt Pond MetaG R2A_A_D2_MG | ecosystem: Environmental > Terrestrial > Soil > Wetlands | place... | reverse complement strand
TGCATTCTGTGGTTAAATAAAAGTCAAATTACGAATATTTTTTTGATTGATTTATGAAGTTCTTAAAAATAATCTTTTAATCTTTCAAAGAATCCTTTTGGACCAATTCTAAATTCGTCTTCCAGTTCTTGCATGGTTTTCTTATTAATTCTATTAAAGATTCTCGCACGAATTAAATAAATTGATGGGATGATAATAGCCATAATAGGAAACAAATACATAAGTTGATCTGAATCTACTCGTAAATCTTCAATTAAAGTACCAAAAATTTGATAAATATACATGGCAATAGGCACTAAAAGAACATGATACCACCAATGTCTACATGTGAAGAACCATATGAACAATAAAAAAAGAGGAATCATTTTCCCAGTAACTATCCACATAGCTACTTGAGCATTCTCGTAAAAACCGCTATCATAGGTAAATAAAAAAGTGTTCCAAACTGCTGTTTGTGGAACACTTTCATGTAAATAAAACAAATACGGCGTTATAGCTATTAACGTAGCAACTATGCTACCAATAACTAAACTTTTTTTATCCGCATGTTGGCTTTTTGATTGCCGCTCTTTCAACGTTGTTTGCTCGTCCATCTAAATTCAATGCTTGAGCTGTGAACAAAACGCCTCCAAAGATTGCAATTGCGATTAAATACTTTTTAGTTTTCATCTTATAAGGGATTTAAATTAATTAATTACCCAAATGTAACTAAAGAGTATTTTGAAGATTAGACCCAAATGTTAAAATTATGTTAAAATCAGTTAAATTGGGGCTTTCGAGTTACGGTTTTCCCGTAATTCTTCAAAATTTGGAGCTTTATTTTGTTTTTAACTCATTAAATTTCTTACTATTTTAATTCGTTTTTTCTTTAATAGATTTTAGTTTTAAAGATCTACTATTGTCAGGATTTAAATCTAAATCTATTCTATCAACTAATTTTGGTAAAATGCTTTGTATTTTATCTGGCCATTCTATAATGCACCAATTGTTAGAATACAAATATTCTTCAACACCAAAATTAAAAGCTTCTTCTATATCATTGATTCTATAAAAATCAAAATGATATATTATCTCATTTTCTGAATGATATTCATTTACAATTGAAAATGTTGGACTTGTAACTTCATCATTGCTTCCTAAACCTTTCACTATTTGTTTTATAAGTGTTGTTTTACCAACACCCATACCACCATAGATTAAAAGTGTTTTTGTTTTAGCATGTTGAATTAGTTGTTTTGCAACTTTATCAACATCATTCAAACTGTAAATTATTTCCAAACACAAAATGTTTTACTCTACAATATTAGTAAATATATTTAATAAAAACTAATAAAAAGTGTATTTCATCGATGTTTTTTGCATTACATGGAGTTATTTAGGACTCAATACAACAAACGGAATAATCATTTCTTCTAACGAAACACCACCGTGTTGATAGGTGTTTCTGTAATAGGTAACATAATGATTATAATTGTTTGGATATGCAAAAAAAAGGTCTCCTTTGGCAAATATAAATGAACTGCTCATATTTATAGAAGGTAACCGGATTTCTTCAGGGTGTTTTGATAGATAAACATCTTTGCTTTCATATGTAAGACTTCTACCTGTTTTATATCGTAGGTTCAAACTTGTATCACGATCTCCAATAACTTTAGATGGGTTTTTCACATTAATAGTGCCATGGTCTGTTGTTAACACTAGTTTGAAACCCATTTGTTGTGCCTGTTGGATAATTTCTAACAAAGGTGAATTTTTGAACCAACTTTGCGTGAGCGAACGATAAGCTTTGTCATTTGATGCTAATTCCTTGACAACTTCCATTTCTGTTTTAGAATGTGATAGCATATCTACAAAATTGTAAACAACAACTGTTAAATCATTATTCTTTAATCCTTTAAAATTCTCGGCTAGTTTCTTTCCAGATCTTAAGTTTGTTATTTTGTAGTACTCATATTTTAGATTATTTAGTCCTAATCGTTTCATTTGTGCATCTAAAAAATCTGCTTCATGAAGGTTTTTCCCACCTTCATCTGTATCATTTTTCCATAAATTAGGATGTAGTTTTTCCATATCGCCTGGCATAAGTCCAGAAAAAATGGCGTTTCTGGCATATTGAGTTGCTGTAGGTAAAATACTGTAATAAGGAATCTCGATTTCCTTCTTATAATAGTTATTTATGGTCCGCTCAAAAGACTTCCACTGGTCGTAACGCAAGTTGTCAATAACGACCATGAGCACAGGCTGTTCTTTATTCAACAACGGAACAACTTTGTTTTTAAAAAGTGTATGCGACATTGTTGGAGCTTCTGCATTTTGAGAAAACCATTTTGCGTAATTTTTATCAATGAATTTACCAAACTGAATATTGGCTTCAGTTTTTTGTGATTCTAATATTTCAAACATACCAATGTCTTCAATATCTTCTAGCTGTAACTCCCAATAAATTAGCTTTTGGTAAAGGTTTGCCCAATCTTCAAAAGAGTTCACCATAGTCATATCCATAGCAATTTTTCTAAACTCTTGTTGATAGTTTGAAGTTGTTTTTTCCGAAACTAGCCGTGAGTTATCCAAATTCTTTTTTAAGCTTAATAAAATCTGATTTGGGTTTACAGGCTTTATCAAATAGTCAGCAATTTTGCTTCCTATAGCTTCTTCCATGATGTATTCTTCTTCACTTTTGGTAATCATTACCACAGGAAGGCTATTTTGAATTTCTTTTATTTCTGTAAGTGTTTCTAGACCTGTAAGTCCTGGCATATTTTCATCTAAAAAAACGATATCAAAAACTTTGTCGTTTAGAACTTCTAGGGCTTCTGTACCACTTTGGCAAGTAGTTACATTATAGTTTTTTTGTTCTAGGAAAATAATATGGGGTTTTAGTAAATCAATTTCATCATCTACCCACAGTATATTTATGTTGTTCATATAGTTATATTTGTAAAAATTAATTTTAAAAAGCTTTTGAATAAACTTAAAATATTAAACGACCCAATTTACGGATTTATTACTATACCAGATTCGTTAATATTTGAATTAATAGAGCATAAGTACTTTCAACGACTCCGTAGAATTTCTCAAATGGGTTTATCATATTTGGTATACCCTGGAGCTCATCACACACGTTTTCATCATGCCATTGGTTGCGTGCATTTAATGCAAAAATCTATTAATGTACTTCGTTTTAAGGGTGTTACAATTTCTGAAGATGAAGAAAAGGCACTATATGTTGCTATTTTATTGCATGATATTGGACATGGTCCTTTCTCCCATGCTATGGAAAATAGTATAGTAAACGGTCTATCTCATGAAGATATTTCTTTGATCTTTATGGAGCATTTGAATGAGGAATTTAACTCAAATTTAACTCTTGCAATTAAAATCTTCAAAGGAGAGTATGAAAGAAAGTTTATGTATCAGCTTATTTCGAGTCAATTGGACATGGACAGGGCTGACTATTTAAAACGCGATAGTTTTTATACAGGTGTTGCAGAAGGTAATATAAATAGTGAAAGACTAATTACCATGCTCAATGTAGTTGACAATAAGTTGGTTATTGAAGAAAAAGGAGTTTATAATGTAGAAAAATTTTTAATCTCAAGACGTTTTATGTATTGGCAGGTTTATTTGCATAAAACCAGCCTAGTTGCAGAGCAATTATTGATAAAAGTATTAAAACGAGCAAAAGAAATAAGTAAAAGTGGAGTTGAACTTAAGTGTAGTGATTCTTTAAGCTATTTTCTAAATAACGAAATTTCACATAATAATTTTGATTTAAACACGCTCAATATATTTTCAAATCTTGATGATTACGATATTGTTTCAGCCATGAAAGAATGGCAATTCTGCAATGACTTTGTATTAAGTAATTTATGCGAAATGCTTATAAACAGACACCTTTTGAAAATAAAAATAAAAAACAAAAAAGTAAAACAAGAAATTCTAAAGAAACATATTTCTAATCTTACTAAAAAATATGGCATTAGTGATTATGAAGCCTCCTATTTTGTATTTGATGGAGAGGTGTTAAACCAAGCGTATCAACCAAAAGACAAAAAAATAAATGTAGTATATAAATCTGGAAAAATAGAAGATATTGCAAAGGCTTCAGACCAATTAAACCTTAAGGCATTGTCTAAACCAATCACCAAATATTATATATGCTATCCTAAAGAAAAACTTTAGGACATTTTTTCATATTTTTGCGACAATGAAATTTACAGCGCAGCAAATAGCAGGAATTTTAGAAGGCGACATTGTAGGTAACCCTGATGTAGAAGTTTCTAAACTTTCAAAAATCGAAGAAGGTACAATGGGTTCTTTGACTTTCTTGGCAAATCCAAAATACAAACCATATATATACTCTACAAAAGCTTCGATTACTATTGTAAATAAAGACTTTGAATCTGAAAACAAAATATCCACAACTTTGATTAAAGTAGAAGATGCCTACAAAGCATTTTCAACACTATTGGAATATTATAACCAAGTAAAGCTTAATAAACAAGGAATAGAGCAACCATCCTTTATTTCAGATACAGCCAACATTGGCAAGAATGCTTATATTGGTGCATTTTCTTATATAGGAGAGAATGTTACTTTGGGAGATAATGTAAAAGTATTCCCAAGTTGCCATATAGGTGATAATGTTGTAATTGGAGACAATACAGTTATTTTTTCTGGCGCACAAATCTATTCAGATTGTGTCATCGGCAAAAGTTGCATTATTAATTCTGGAGCAATTATAGGTGCTGATGGATTTGGATTTGCACCAAATGAAAAAGGTGAATACAGTAAAGTGCCTCAAACAGGAAATGTTATTTTGGAAGATTTTGTTGATATTGGTGCTGCTACAACTATTGATCGAGCAACTTTAGGCTCAACCATCATTAGAAGAGGCGTAAAGCTGGACAATCAAATTCAAATTGCACACAATGTAGAAATAGGAAAAAATACTGTTATAGCTGCTCAAACAGGAATTGCAGGTTCAACAAAAATAGGAGAGAACTGCCAGATAGGTGGTCAGGTTGGTATAGTTGGTCATATTACCATTGGAAACAATGTAAAAATTCAAGCACAATCAGGTATTGCAAGAAACGTTAAGGATAATGAAGTACTGCAAGGTTCTCCTGCCTTTTCATACGGAGATTATAACAAATCTTATGTTCACTTTAAGAACTTACCAAAAATTGTTAAAGAAATTAATGATTTAGAAAAAAATATAAATGGCAATAGTTAATACTGAAATTAAGCAAAAAACAATTGCAAAAGAAACATCGTTAAAGGGTGTTGGCCTACATACTGGAAAAGAAGTCACCCTTACATTTAAACCTGCAGATGTTAATGCTGGTCTTGCGTTTAAGCGTATAGATTTAGAAGGCAGTCCAGTAATAGAAGCTGATGTTAATTATGTTACAAATACACAAAGAGGTACATGTTTGGAAAAAAATGGAGTTACAATTCAAACTTCAGAACATGTTTTGGCAGCATTGGTTGGTTTAGATATAGATAATGCTATAATTGAACTTGATGCCTCTGAACCTCCTATTATGGATGGCTCTTCAAAATTCTTTGTAAAGGCATTAGAAAAAGTAGGCATTGTTGAACAGGATGGTTTTAGAGAAGAATATGTTGTTACAGATGTTATTTCTTATACAGATGAAGAATCTGGTAGTGAAATTTTGATTATGCCTGCCAAAGAGTACCAAGTAACAACTATGGTAGATTTTGGAACAAAGGTTTTAGGCACGCAAAATGCCACACTAAATCATATTTCAGATTTCAAGAAGGACATTGCAAACTCAAGGACTTTTAGTTTTTTACATGAAATTGAAATGCTACTAGAGCATGGCCTTATAAAGGGTGGCGATTTAAATAATGCTATAGTTTATGTAGATAAGAAATTATCTCCTGAAACTATGGAAAAATTAAAAGTTGCATTTAAAAAGGACTCAATATCTGTTAAACCAAATGGTATACTAGATAATCTTACCCTTCATTATCCAAATGAGGCTGCAAGACACAAACTACTTGATGTAGTAGGCGATTTGGCATTAATTGGAACACGTCTTAAAGGAAAAGTTATTGCTAACAAGCCAGGGCATTTTGTAAATACACAATTTGCAAAAAAAATGTCTAAATTAATTAAAAACGAAAGACGTAATAATGTTCCAAATATTGATTTATCCCAACAACCATTAATGGATATAAATCAAATTATGAATATGTTGCCACACAGGCAACCTTTTTTATTAATTGATAAGATTTTTGAATTAAGCGAATCACACGTTGTAGGATTAAAGAATGTTACAATGAATGAGCCTTTCTTTGCAGGCCATTTTCCTGGAGCTCCAGTAATGCCTGGTGTTTTGATTGTGGAAGCAATGGCTCAAACAGGAGGTATTTTAGTTTTAAGCACTGTTCCAGATCCTGAAAATTATCTTACCTTCTTTATGAAAATAGATAATGTTAAATTCAAACAAAAGGTTATGCCAGGCGATACATTAATATTTAAATGTGATTTAATCACACCTATTCGTCGTGGTATTTGTCATATGCAAGGCTATGCTTATGCCAACGGAAAACTTTGTGCAGAAGCAGAACTCATGGCTCAAATTAGTAAAGTAAAATAATGAAGCCTTTTCTGTATTATAAATTATCAGGCTTAATCTATTGTTTATATTTGTGCAGTACTTCAAAATTAAAAACTAAAAAATGAATCAACCTTTAGCATACGTACATCCTGGTGCAAAAATTGCCAAGAATGTTGTGATTGAACCATTTACAACAATAAACAACAATGTAATTATTGGAGAAGGCACATGGATTGGAAGTAACGTTACAATCATGGAGGGAGCTCGCATTGGTAAAAACTGTAATATTTTTCCTGGAGCTGTAATTTCTGCAGTTCCTCAAGATTTAAAATATAATGATGAAGACACTACAGTAGTAATAGGAGATAATGTTACAATAAGAGAATGTGTAACTATAAATAGAGGTACTATAGATAGAATGAAAACGGTAATAGGTAATAATTGTCTGATTATGGCTTATTGTCATATTGCACATGACTGTATAGTAGGCAATAATTGTATTTTTTCTAACAATAGTACGTTGGCTGGTCACATTACTGTAGGTGATTATGTTGTTTTGGCTGGCATGACAGCAGTTCACCAGTTTTGTTCAATTGGCAATCACGCATTTGTAACAGGTGGTTCTTTAGTAAGAAAAGATGTGCCTCCTTTTGTTAAAGCTGCTCGTGAGCCATTATCTTATGTTGGAATAAACTCTGTGGGATTGAGAAGAAGAGGATACTCTAGCGATAAAATCAGGGAAATTCAAGACATTTATAGAATCCTTTATCAACAAAATTATAATAATACTCAAGCGGCAGAAATTATTGAAGCCGAAATGGAAGCCACTCCAGAGCGTGACGAAATTCTCCAATTCATAAAAAATTCTCATCGTGGAATAATGAAAGGTTATTTTAAATCAAATTAATTTATGGCAAATACATCAGATATTAGAAACGGATTGTGCATAAAATACAATCACGACATTTATAAAATTATTGAGTTCTTACATGTAAAACCAGGCAAAGGTCCAGCATTTGTTAGAACAAAACTAAAAAGTGTCACCACTGGTAAAGTTATAGATAATACATTTTCTGCAGGTCATAAGATAGATGATGTTCGAGTAGAAACACATAAATTTCAGTATTTATATAATGATGGCGAGTTTTATCATTTCATGAACCAAGAAGATTATACACAAATCAGATTATTAGAAGCTTCTTTAGATAGACCAGATTTGATGAAAGAAGGCGAAGTTGTTACTGTGTTAATTAATACCGAAGACAACTTGCCACTATCTGTAGAAATGCCTGCAAGTGTTATTTTGGAAGTTACCCATACAGAACCAGGTGTGAAAGGTAATACAGCCACAAATGCTACTAAACCAGCAACAGTTGAAACTGGAGCCGAAGTAAATGTTCCCTTGTTTATTAATGAAGGAGATAAAATTAAAATTGAAACTGATAAAGGATCTTATAAAGAACGTATTAAAGAATAACTTCAGTTGAAATTCCCTAAACCATATATTTTAAGCGAAATAGCAAATTTAATAGACTGTAAATTTGTTGGATATAAAGATTTTCCTGTGTTAGGGATGAACGAAATTCATGTAGTAGAAGCTGGAGATATTGTCTTTGTAGATCATCCTAAATATTATGACAAAGCACTAAATTCTGCTGCAACAATTATACTCATCAATAAAGAAGTAGAATGCCCAGAAGGCAAAGCCTTATTAATTAGTGATGATCCTTTTAGAGATTTCAATAAATTAACCCAATACTTCAAGCCATTTGTTTCAGCTGAAAAAACAATTTCTGATAGAGCCAAAATCGGAAAGAATACAATAGTTCAACCCAATTGCTTTATCGGAAATAATGTAATAATTGGAGATAATTGTATTATTCATTCTAATGTCAGTATTTATGATGATACTGTAATTGGGAACAATGTTACTATTCATTCTGGAACTGTGTTAGGAGCAAATGCGTTTTATTATAAAAAAAGATCAGAAGGTTATGATAGATTACTTTCAGGAGGAAGAGTAGTTATAGAAGATGATGTAGATTTAGGTGCTTTATGTACTATAGATAGAGGAGTTTCTGGAGATACCATTATTAGTAAGGGCTCAAAGCTTGACAACCAAATTCAAATAGGTCACGATACTGTGGTTGGTAAAAAATGTCTCATTGCTTCGCAAGTTGGTATAGCAGGTTGTGTGATTATTGAAGACGAAGTTACTATTTGGGGACAAGTGGGTTGTACAAGTGGTGTTACATTAGGTGAAAAAGCTGTTATTCATGCGCAATCTGGAATAAGCAAATCTTTAGAAGGTCATAAGACTTATTGGGGAACACCTGCTCAAGAAGCAAGAGTTATTCTAAAAGAAATGGCGTCAATAAAACAAATTCCGCAATTGCTTAAAGAGTTAAAAAACAAGGACAATAAATAATAAGCTTTAAACTTTATAAAAACATTTTGATGGCTTACTTTTGTTAAAAGTCACAATTGAAGAAAAAACGAAATATATGAGTGTTTTAGTAAACAAAAATTCGAAAATTATAGTACAAGGATTTACAGGTAGTGAAGGAACCTTTCATTCAACACAAATGATTGAATATGGTACAAATTTAGTTGGAGGCGTTACACCAGGAAAAGGAGGTCAGCTTCATCTAGAAAAACCAGTTTTCAATACTGTAAAAGATGCTGTAGATCAAGTAAATGCCGATACTTCAATTATTTTTGTGCCTCCAGCATTTGCTGCAGATGCTATTATGGAAGCAGCAGATGCAGGTATAAAGGTAATTATAACTATTACAGAAGGTATTCCAGTTGCCGATATGATAAAAGCTGCTGATTACATAAAAGATAAAGACTGCAGACTTGTGGGTCCAAACTGCCCAGGAGTTATCACACCAGAGGAAGCAAAAGTAGGTATTATGCCTGGATTTGTATTTAAAAAAGGCAAAGTTGGTATTGTGTCTAAGTCAGGAACTTTAACATACGAAGCTGCTGATCAAGTGGTAAAACAAGGCCTTGGAATAACTACTGCAATAGGTATCGGTGGAGACCCTATTATTGGTACCACAACAAAAGAGGCAGTTGAAATGCTGGTTAACGATTCTGAAACCGAATGTGTAGTGATGATAGGTGAAATTGGCGGACAGCTTGAAGCTGATGCTGCACAATGGTATCAAGCAAGTGGAAGTAAAAAACCAATTGTCGGTTTTATTGCTGGAGAAACTGCACCTGCAGGAAGAACTATGGGTCATGCAGGAGCTATTGTAGGTGGTAGTGATGACACAGCACAAGCCAAAAAGAAAATCATGAAAGATTGCGGAATTCATGTAGTTGACTCTCCAGCAGAGATTGGTAAAAAAGTTGCCGAAGTCCTATCATAATTATAATAACTTTAACACAAACTATTTGTAAATAATTCTTTGTTTCATAATTTTTACAAGTCGTTTCATTCATATTTAATATTAAATCAATCAAAATGAAAAAATTCAAATTCCTTTTTCCAATTGTTCTTGTTGTACTTTTTGTTAGTTGCAAGAAGAGTAATGAAGCAGCTTATATAACCGAACAGCATACAGATGTTAACGGATTTAGCTATGAAACAGTATCTAACGATCCAACAGGATTACGTTTATATACTTTAGATAATGGTCTTAAAGTATATTTAAGCAAAAATACAGATGAACCAAAAATCCAAACCTACATTGCAGTTAGAGCAGGTTCAAGTTATGATCCTAAAGAATCTACAGGATTGGCACACTATTTAGAACACATGGTTTTTAAAGGCACTGATGAAATTGGGACTATAGATTGGGAGCAAGAGAAAGTTTTTTTAGATCAAATTTCTGATTTATACGAACAGCATAAAGCTGAAAATGACCAAGAAAAGAAAAAGGAAATTTATAGAAAAATTGATTCTATTTCTTTAATAGCTTCAAATTATAGTATAGCCAATGAGTATGATAAAATGATAAGTTCTCTTGGAGCAACTGGAACAAACGCTCATACATGGTACGAAAGAACAGTCTATCAAAATAAAATCCCATCTAATGAATTGGGTAAATGGCTAAAAATAGAAGAGGAACGTTTTGGACAATTGGTTTTACGCCTTTTCCATACAGAGCTGGAAGCTGTTTACGAAGAATTCAATAGAAGCCAAGACAGCGATTCTAGAAAAATATTTTATGCTATGAAGGATAATTTGTTTCCAACACATCCTTATGGCCAGCAAACTGGTATTGGTACATCAGAACATTTAAAAAATCCTTCAATGGTTTCAATACATAATTATTTTGATAAATATTATGTACCAAATAATATGGCAATGATTTTGGTTGGAGATTTAGATTATGAAGAAACCATTCAAAAAGTTAATAATACATTTGGAAACCTCGAAAAGAAAGAGGTTACACATCCAACACTTCCTGTTGAAGAGCCAATAACAGAGCCAAGAGTAAGTGAAGTTTTTGGTCCTACTGCAGAAAATCTTTCAATAGCGTTTCGTGCTCAAGGTTCAGGCTCTGAAGAAGAAAAGCTGGTCACTTTGTGCGATATGATTTTGGCCAATGGAAATGCAGGTTTAATAGATTTGAATTTGAATCAAAAGCAAGTTGTTCAAAATGCAGGTTGTTCACCAACATTCTATAATGACTATGGTTTCCATAGCTTTACTGGAACTCCAAAAGAAGGACAAACGCTTGATGAAGTTAAGGATTTAATTTTTGAGCAGATAGAAAAGCTGAAGAAAGGAGAGTTTGAAGATTGGATGATAGATGCTGTTATAAACGATTTAGAGTTAAGTCAAACAAGACAATATGAAAACAGTACAGCTTTAGCTTCGGCATATTATATTGCTTTTATTCGCCGTAAAGATTGGAAAGATAATGTAGCATTTTTAGATGACTTAAGAAAAATATCAAAACAAGAATTAGTAGATTTTGCCAATAAATTCTATAGTAACAATTATGTTCTTACCTACAAAAGAAAAGGTGAAGATCCAAATATTGCAAAAGTTGAAAATCCAGGAATCACCCCTGTAAATTTGAATAGAGATAAGAGCTCTGAATACTTGGTGAACTTTAACAAAATAGAATCTGAACCGTTAGAACCACAGTTTGTAGATTATGCTACAGCAATAAAAGAAACTAAAACAGATAATGGTCTTAAAGTATCTTATATAGAAAATGAATTGAACGATTTATTTAATCTGGAAATCATTTTTGATATGGGCAGTGACAACGATAAGAAATTGGCATTGGCTGTTGGTTATTTGGAATATCTTGGTACAGATACACTTTCTCCGGAAGATTTAAAGAAAGAATTTTACAAATTAGGAATAGATTATCATGTCGTTACAGGTGATGAAAAATCCTATATTGGTATTAGTGGTCTAAAGGAAAATTTACCTAAAGGTTTAGAACTTTTAGAAAATCTTTGGGCAAATGCAATTCCAGATCAAGAAGCTTATGATAAATATATAGATCAAATTGCTAAAGCTCGTCAGGATAATAAAACTCAAAAAGGGAGCATTTTATTTACTGGTTTATTAAACTATGGTAAATATGGTGAAAATTCTAGATTACGAAATATCATTCCAGTTAGTGAATTAAAGTCAATCAATCCACAAGAATTGGTAGATTTAGTAAAAGATTTAAAAAACTATAAACAGCGCATTTTTTATTATGGAAAAGATATAGATGCAGCAGTTGCTGCGTTAAACACGCATCATCAAGTAGTATCTGACCTGAAAGATTATCCAGAAGCAATTGTTTACACAGAAAGAGAAACTGGTGGTCATGTTTACTTTGTTAACTACGATATGGTACAATCCGAAATGTTGTTTATTGCTAAAGGAGAACCATTCAACCCTGAAACAATTGGAACAGGGCCTTTATTCAACGAGTATTTTGGTAACATTGCCTACACAGAAATCAGAGAATCTAAAGCTTTAGCTTACGCAACACAGGTTGTTTACAGACCTGCGAGTGACAAAGACGAAAATGATGATTTAATAGCCTATATAGGTACTCAAGCCAACAAAATTCCTCAAGCAGTTGATGGCATGATGGAGGTAATGAGTAGTTTTCCAAAAATTCCTGAAGATTTTAAGAACGCTAAAGAAGCAACACTTAAAAAGATTGCTGCAGAGCGTATAACAAAAGCCAACATTTTTTGGAATTATGAACGACTTAAAAAAAGAGGTTTGGACTATGACATTAGAAAAGACATTTATAAAGATCTTAAAGATATGTCTTTAGAAGATTTAGAAGTGTTTTTTGATGAAAGAATTAAAGGTGAAAGTTACAATATCATGGTTATAGGTAATAAAAAAGATTTGGATTTTGATGCTTTAAGCAAGCTAGGAGAAATTCAAGAATTGGATGTTGATTATCTTTTCAATTATGAAAAACCAGAAGATATAAAATTATAATCTACAATACATATTGTTAAAAATCTCACAAGTTTATGCTGAATTAGCTTCAGTAAATTTGTGAGGTTTTTTTATTTGATGCAACTTGTATTTGCTATATTTGGATATCAACTAATCATTAAATTAATTATGAAGTTATTAGAAGGGAAAACAGCTATTATTACAGGAGCGAGTAGAGGAATTGGTAAAGGAATAGCCCAAGTTTTTGCACAACAAGGAGCTAATGTTGCTTTCACATACAGTTCTTCTGTAGAAGCTGCTCAAGAATTAGAAAAAGAACTCAACTCTTATGGTGTTAAAGCTAAAGGATATCAAAGTAATGCTGCAGATTTTAACCAAGCCCAAGAACTTGCAGAAGATGTGGTTAAAGAATTTGGAAGCATAGATGTTCTTATTAATAATGCTGGTATCACAAAAGATAACCTTTTAATGCGTATCACAGAAGAAGATTTTGATAAAGTGATAGAAGTGAATTTGAAATCAGTTTTTAATATGACCAAAGCTGTACAGCGCACCATGTTAAAACAGCGTAAAGGTTCAATTATTAATATGAGTTCAGTTGTTGGAGTAAAAGGCAATGCAGGACAAACTAATTATGCAGCTTCAAAAGCCGGTATTATTGGTTTTTCAAAATCTGTTGCTTTAGAGTTAGGCTCAAGAAATATTAGGAGTAATGTAATTGCTCCTGGCTTTATAGAAACAGAAATGACAGCAAAACTTGATGAAGAAACAGTAAAAGGTTGGCGCAATGCTATTCCTTTAAAAAGAGGCGGAACACCAGAAGATATTGCAAATGTTTGTGTCTTTTTAGCTAGTGACATGAGTGCGTATGTAACAGGACAAACTTTAAATGTAGACGGTGGAATGCTAACATAAGTTATGTCTGCAGCAACAGTTTTATATATTATATTATCTGGAATTTTAGCGCTAGTAATAGCGCTTTTTCAGTATGTGTATAAATCAAAAAGAAATAAGTTAAATTTAATTTTTGCTGGATTAAGGTTTGTAACCTTCTTTTCAATTTTTCTACTTCTGATAAATCCAAAATTTGAGCAAATAACAACTTCTGTTGAAAAACCAAATTTGGTTATTGCAACAGACAATTCAAGTTCTATTCAACATTTAGAGCAAAATCAAAAAGCACAAGAATTTATTAATTTCATTAAGAATAATGATGCCATTACTGAAAAATTCAATGTAAATTTTTACACTTTTGGAAACAATTTGCAACCAAGCGACTCACTATCATTTACTGAAGACAGAACCAATGTTAGTAAGGCCATTTCAGAATTGGGTCAAATCTATAAGAGCAGAATAGCTCCATTAGTATTAATTTCAGATGGCAATCAAACCTATGGTAATGATTATGAATATTCTTCATCTAATTACAAACAACCTATTTATCCTATTATTTTAGGAGATACCACAAGATATATTGACGTTCAAATCAAACAATTAAATGTAAACAGATACGCTTATTTAAAGAATAGATTTCCGGTTGAAGTCATTGTAGTATATAATGGAAATGGAAATATAACAACAGACTTTAAGGTAAGTTCTGGAAACTCAACGGTTTATTCTGAAAAAGTTTCTTTTAACCAAACAAAAACATCCAGCATTTTAAATTTTACCTTACCAGCAAATGCTGCAGGCGTTCATGCCTATAAGGCTACAATTTCTGCTATAGATAACGAAAAGAACGAAGTCAATAACAACAAAAATTTTGCTGTAGAAGTCATTGATCAAAAAACAAATATTGCCATAGTGAGTTCCTTTTTGCATCCAGATCTAGGTGCATTAAAGAAAAGTATAGAAAGTAATGAACAACGAAGCGTTATTTTTATTAACCCAAATGAGGTTATAAATAGAATAGATGATTTTCAACTTTTAATATTATATCAGCCCATTAGAAGTTTCAATAAACTATTTGATCTATTAAATAAACAATACAAGAACACTTTTGTTATTACTGGCTCTCAAACAGATTGGCAATTTTTAAATAGTGTAAATAACAATTATGAACACGAAATAACAAACCAAACAGAAGATTATCTTCCGGAGTTGAATAATAACTATTCAACATTTATTTTGGAAGATTTAGGTTTTGAATCATTTCCACCATTAAAATCTACATTCGGTAATGTTACTTTCAAAATTCCTGTTGAAACACTTTTGTACAAGAAAGTTGGAAACGTTTCTACAAACGATCCTTTGTTACTTACGTTTGAAAATAATAACAGAAGGGAAGCCTTATTGTTAGGTGAAAATTTATGGCAATGGCGTTCGCAAAGCTTTATAAATACTCATTCATTCAATCAGTTTGATAATTTTATTGGTAAAATGATACAATATTTATCTTCCAATAAGCGTAAAAGTCGTTTAAATGTTGATTATGAATCTTTTTATAATGGGAATACAGGTGTATTGATAAATGCACAATATTTTAATAAAAACTATGAATTTGACGCTCGAGAAACTCTTACAATTATCTTAAAAAATAAGACAACACAAAATAATCTGGAATTCCCTTTTGTGTTAAAGAACAATTTGTATCAAGTAGATTTGAGTAGTTTACCTCCAGCAGAATATGACTTTACTGTAAGAGCACAAAATGAAAACATTTCCAAATCAGGAAACTTTAAAATATTAGAATACAATATAGAACAGCAATTCTTAAATGCAGATGTAACAAAGTTGAAACAGGTAGCTACTAATAGTGGAGGTCAAAGTTATTTTATAGATAATTACACTAATTTACTAGATGATTTATTGAACGATGAAAGATTTTTGTCAGTACAAAAAACCCATAAAAATATCATACCTTTGATAGATTGGAAATATCTACTCTTTCTTATCGCATTTTGTCTTGCAATGGAGTGGTTCTTAAGAAAATATAACGGATTAATTTAAAACAAAAATAATGGAAAAATTACCAAAAATAGGGTTGCCTATTCTCGTAGCGCTTATAGTATTAATAATATTAATAACTAAATCTGCAATTACTATAGGGTCTGGAGAAGCTGGCGTATTGTATAAAACTTTTGGAGGTGGAGTTGTAACAGATAAACCACCACTGGGAGAAGGATTTCATATAGTTGCACCATGGAATAAAGTATATGTATATGA
>Ga0102947_1000374_pt1 | contig 16145 bp, 12 predicted proteins | sample SalPon2A_A_D2_MG_FD_78210 | JGI IMG/M metagenome (GOLD analysis project Ga0102947, IMG submission 78210) | Soil microbial communities from South San Francisco under conditions of wetland restoration - Salt Pond MetaG R2A_A_D2_MG | ecosystem: Environmental > Terrestrial > Soil > Wetlands | place... | reverse complement strand
GTAGAGGGTGTCCACGGCATCGACGCACAACTGGATCTCGGCGGCGTTGCGCTGGAGCGTCATTGGCACAAAGCGCGGCTCAATGCCTTGCAAATACAGCGCCCGCTGAACAAATTGCCCGCTGCCATGCATTTCGCTGAAATCGGCATAGGCGGCGGTCATAGCCGTCTGGGTACGAGCTTCTTCAAGGAGGTACCGCCGCAACTCTTCTAGCAACTCATTGATAAACTCTTCCGGGCGTCCACGTGAACCAATGCGGCCATGAAGATAGCTGAATAGATTTTCGTAATCGACGAAAATAGCGGCACGCAGGTCCTTCGTGCGAGGCTTGTCGTTTTCTGAAGAGGGAAAGCGCATGGTCAAATGAAAGGTTAGTGGTTGAAGTATTGTTGGGTGAAGGAGGAGGCAGTTACTAGGCAGATACCTCGACGGCGTCCAGTTCCATGATGGTCGTATGATGGTTGGTGTAGATGCAGATGTCTGCGGCGATGTTGAGGGCTTCCTCAACGATTCCACGGGCTGTCAGTCCATCACCATGCTGTATCATAGCGCGGGCGGCTGCAAGGGCATAGGGGCCACCGGAGCCGATAGAAACGATGTCGTCATCCGGTTCGATGACGTCGCCACTGCCGCTGATGAGCAGCAGCCGTTCAGGGGCAGCCACCGCCAGCAGGGCTTCGAGCCGCCGCAGGTAGCGGTCCGTCCGCCATTCCTTGGCGAGTTCTACTGCCGACCGGGTGATGTTTCCGCTATATTGTTGCAGCTTACTCTCGAAGCGCTCGAAGAGGGTAAAGGCGTCGGCGGTGGCTCCGGCAAAACCAGCCAGGATTTTACCGTCAAAAAGCGAACGCACTTTCTGCGCCCGATGCTTCATAACGGTATTGCCCATCGTGGCCTGCCCATCAGAGCCGAGGGCCACTTTACCGCCATAGCGCACACCGACGACCGTCGTCCCATGGATGGGAGGAGCGTGCTGTTGGTTCATAAGTAAATGCCTTTTCGTTAAAGGTCGAATAGTACCCAAACAGCCAGATCAGCAACCTATAAGGGGAAATGGACGATAGCGATGGTGGGGTAACCAGATTATACAGTCCACATGGTGTGATGCTGGTATCAGAGAGGCTACAAAATGTGAGGGACAAGTCTCTCGAATTGTGTAAGGATACGTTGTTAAAAAAAGCTTATACGTCGTGTGGGTAGGTTTGTGTTCTGACAAATCGTGAAGAATACACGACCCCTGCTACGTTTTTCGCACGGCACGTTTTATAGCTTAAACCGTGCTAGTGCATTGACGACGCGATCCTGGGCCTGACGCACGATACGGCTCTTCAGGGTGTGATGGTTGCACATGAGCACAAAGGCTAGGGGTGTGCCATCGCCAGCAGGCACATAGCCACTCAGGGTGCTCACGTTGCTCACAGTGCCTGTTTTGGCGTGGACCTTGCCACGGGCCGGTCCGTCCCGAAAGCGATATTCCAGCGTGCCATCCTGCCCGCCGATAGGGAGGGAGTCGTAGAACGCGGTACGCACTGTTTGGTCAGGATGGTTCCACATGTAAGACAATAGCGCCGCAGTCATTTCGGGGGTCACGAGGTTCAAATGCGAGAGGCCAGAGCCGTCTACCAGGGTGATGGCGCTCGTGTCGACACCTGCTGTCGCAAAGGTGGTCATAGCAGCGGCGAGGCCCATGGCTGCGGATCCTGGCTCCAGGTCTTCGTCGTCTATCGGGCGTGCGGAGGCCAGGGTGCGGAGGAGTTGTTCGGCGTAGAGATTCTGACTGTGTTTGTTCGTGGCATGCACAATATCGGTCAGCGGCGGCGAGGTATGAACCGCTATCTCTTGCACCGTCTTAGCGTCATAGTCCGGTTTGATGGAGAGGTCGTCCACATCAACGGGGTGCCCGACGACCCCGATACCTTCCTGCAACAACGTCTCGCGCAGCACATGGACGAAGAAAAGCGTGGGGTTCATCACCGTCAGCGACTCGGTATCCGTGCGGTTTTGGGGCACCGCGCTCGATATTTCGATGACGTTGGTGCCACGTGCGCGGTGGTAGCCTTCGTCGATGCTGGTACCCGTGCCCGTTGTGGTTGTCTCGTTGATGACCTGTACATAATTTGTGTTGAGCGGCTCCCAGGTGATGGTGGCAGGCTGCCCGACGCGGGTAGCCCGGATCGCAACATCGACGTTGTTGTCGTTGAAGGAAAGGCCGCTTATTTCGGCCGCGTACCAGTAGGTCTCGTCATCCCAACTCCAGCCGTAACCCAGCGGAGTGTCGTCGAATACATCGTCGTCGCCAATGAGGTCGCCTTCGATGCGGGTGATGCCGAGGTCTTGCAGGGCTTTGGCCCAAGTGCGAAAGGCTTCCAGGCGGTCGCCATCGTTGAAGCGCCCGCCAATCACCGGATCACCCGATCCACGCACGATGAGGTTGCCCTGCACCACGCCATCCACAACAGGCCCATCAATATACACCTCGGTGCGGTAGCGGTAGTCGGGGCCGAGTTGGTCGAGGGCTGCGGCGGTGGTGTAGAGCTTGGTATTCGAGGCCGGTACAAAATTTTTCCCGGCATGACGCTCATACAATACCGTACCATCTTCCAGGTTGACGACCAGCGCCCCCCACCAGGCATTGGTAAAGTCCGGGTCGCTCAGGATCGGGTCGATAGCCTGCGCGAGGCGTGCCGCAGCCGACCCCACTGGTTGGGCCATCAGGGCTAAGGGGAGGAACAGGCTGAGGAGCGCCCCTACGAAGGCTGCTTTGCCACGGTTTGTCATGTAGATCATGCGAAAAGAAAGATCCAGAGCAAGACGAGGACCGGTGGGTAGGGCCGTCGGCCGCGAGAGGATTAAAATATTATTATGACAAATATAAGACGGTTTGAAAGAGAATGCTAAAAAAAGAACAACGTTTCTCCAATTATCGCAATTCGCGGGATTCGAGTTCCAGGCGTTGAGGATCAGGTTTGCGCAGAATGACGAAGGCGTGCTCGGCCTGCCCCAGGTTAGTGGCCGGCTGCAGGCGAATCTCCAATTCGTTGCGTCCTGGCAGGCCCGTCAGGGAGGTAATGGTGCCTACCGGAATGCCGGGCGGGAAGACGCCGCTGTAGCCACTTGTCACCACTTGCTCGCCCACTTCCACGGCTTCGGTTTTGACGATGTATTCGAGCATCAATTCTCCCGAGCGCGTGCCGGGCCACCGGATGATGCCCGATGCCTGCGACGGGAGCACTTTGGCAGGCAGCCGGAAGTCGGTGTTTTGATACGGCATCACCCGGCTATAGTTAGGGCTGGTGAAGACCACCTTGCCGATGGCTCCCTGCTCGTCAATTACGGCCATACCTACGTCGACGCTGTCGTCGCGGCCCACATCAAGCGTGATGAAGTTTTTCTCGGGGAGTAAATCCTTCGATACGATCCGGGCCGGGACCATCGGGTAGTCGGAACTGTCGCGGAAGGCGATGAGGGCACGGAGGCGTTCGTTTTCGAGCCGTGCCTCACGGGAACGGGCCAGTTCGCTGGAGTAGGCAATGTTTTCGGCACGGAGGGTCTCGTTCTCACTAACGGCCCGCGAAAACTGTCCGACCCATGCAAACTGCGACTCGGCCCAACTCGATGTCTCCAGCGCAAAGCCACGCAGCCCACGTAGCATGGCAGTATTCTGCGTTAGCATCGTCCCTAGCGAGATGATGAGCAACAGTGTCACAATGACCCAGTCGCGGATCTGATCCCAAAGGCGAAATGGCATGGCAGAGAGGGTGGCAGGTTGGTCAGGGTTATTGGTTTCTGTGGGGTGGAGCGTATGGCTTAGCGGGCATCGCGTTGGTACACCATGAATCTCCGGGTGCCTTCGGCTAACGCACCCAGGCTGATGCTGGTCAGTCCTATGCTCATGACCGCGACAGGCTTTAGCGCTTCATCATAGCCCATCGAGAGATCCCCGGTGCTGTTGCTCTCAGAGGGCGACAGCGCAATCGCCAACCCGGCCACCACAGCAACACCGACTCCAACCAGGAAGCCTCGACCTATCTTATCGTAATAAACCTCATCAATTTGCGAGAGGGACTGGCTTTGTAAGCCCTGGTCCTCTGATGAGATCCATAAAAGAGAGTCAGACTTAAACGTTACGTCCCGCCCTTTGGTGGTTTGACCGTTAGAGAAACGGATGTTTACCGTTCGCCCTTAACAGCCAGACAACACAAAAAGGAAAACAGTCAGCAGCAGGGTATTTTTCATTTTCCTCTCTCCGGAAGGGTACTATCGCTTTTTTCACGCCCGATAAGATGAGGTGCGCTAGGGCGTGTGGACACGTACCGTGTGTTGCGTCTAAGATCCTGTTTTGTCCATTGCGTATCCGCTTCATCAGGCTACATGTCCACATACCTAAAGTGATTACTCACAACATCTCGATTTTTTCCAGAAGATCAAGGAACGTCACATTTGCACCAAGCAACGGTTGACGTTTGATACCCTTGGAGTTAGCAGAGGCGTCTACGTCGAAAACGGAGCATCTCCATTGGCTGCGTGGCATGTTTTTGTGCATTGAATGCCGGTAGGAGGAGCGGTTGTATTCGTTAATTATAGACGACGGTTTACGTAGTTCATTGCACGTTCACCAGATGCGCAGGCTCCGGTTCTCATACTCAATTCTTCTTATTGGACCCGAGTAAACCAAAGGTGCTACTGTGACCCTGACGCATGTGTGGATCCTTCCGATGCTTCTATGATCTCTTGGGCCTGGCTTCTGATCCATTCGGTAATCTTTGTACTCGGAAGGAGCCCTGTGCCCGTAGCCTCGTATGGCAATCCTTCCAGCACCTTTTCATAAGGCCCGAAACCAAACAAACGGAAGGGAATCACGAGCACACGCCCGTCATGCTTCGAGCCCTTTTTTACAAAGGCGCGGATGCGCTGCTCGGCGATCGCTCGTTTCTCGGGCCAGTCTTCGCGCAAGGTGTGTACCTCTACCGCAGTGAACAGGCCGGTTGCACGAACGCTATCGGCCAGCCCATTGAGCTTGCGGAGCCATGCTTCGTTTTCGGCATCATCTCCAGGGCCGTGGGCGAGGATCAGCACCGATTCATTGCCCGAACGATTACTCATTTCCAGCGCTCTGTCGGCCAGGATGGTGCCCATTTCGGGCGCATCCAGCAACCCTTTCTGCGACAGCTTGATAGTGGCTTTGACGGGAATCGGTGAGGGGGTAGCCGGCTTGCCGTCGTTTTGGTGATGGGCACCATGGGAGATGAAGAAGCGGGGTTGCTCCTCACGCAAGCCCAGCAAATATTCGGTTTGATGCAAGAAAGACTGGGCTGAAGCGAACAGCCGTACGACGGCGATGCACTCCACCTCTTGCTTTTCCAGATCCGTCACGGCAGCCTGGAGCGTTGTCGGATCAGCCATCCCGAAAGCGAGCGCCGTAGGCATATCAGCCCGGAGCGGGGCCACGGCAGTCTCGACAGCGGCGTCCCATGCCTCTGAACCGCCATGCGCCATCACCATAAGCCCGCAGTCCTGTTGAGACTGCCCGTACAGATGGGAGGTATTGAATAGACCGACAATAAGCAGGCAGGCGAAAAGGAAACGAAAGGTCATAGGGGCCAGGTGCCGTTAAAGCATCCCATATCGAAGGCAATCTGGGGATTGCGCTAAAAGGGTGCTGTTAGTGAGACGGAGGACGTTATTTTAATTTAGAACAAATCTAAATTAAAAGGATGCAACCTCACTTACAACCCTTTATGAGATTTTGACAAGGCAAGTATCAGAGATGTAACAGTATCCCGAGAGGCCTGCATAGACGCCTGAATCGGGTTTAGCACCGGACGCGGGATGGGAAAAAGACCTCGGTAGCATCCAGCTAGCTGCCGGCCTCATGGACACGAATGGCGTCGAGGAAGGTCTCTCCGTAGCGTTCTAGCTTCACGGCCCCAACGCCAGAGAGGTGGCTGAACTCATCGAGCGTGTGCGGGCGGTATTGCACCATTGCAGCGAGCGTGTTGTCGTTGAAGACAACGTAAGGAGGGACGCCTTGCGCCTGTGCCAGATCGAGGCGGAGCAAACGGAGCGTGTCGAAGAGGGCCCGGTCGTCGGGTGTCTGCGGCAGTGATGAATCGGCGGTGACGGCGCGGGCCTTTTTCTTTTTCTGCGGTTTGGGATCGACGCGGAAGAGAACGGTTTCCTCGCCTTTGAGCACCGGGCCACAGGTCTCGTTCATGCGGATCGAGCCGTAGCCATCCACATCCACCCATAAATAGTCGGCGGCGACAAGTTGGCGGATGACGGCGCGCCATTCGGAGACGGAATGCTCTGTGCCTATGCCGAACGTGCTGAGGCGTTCGTGCCGGAAGCGCCGCACCTTGTCGGTGTCTTTGCCCAGCAGCACATCGATGACATGGCCTGCGCCAAAGCGCTGCCCAGTACGGTAAATGCACGACATCACCTTCTGCGCCGCCACGGAGCCGTCCCACGTATCGACCGGTTGGAGGCAGTTGTCGCAGTTGCCACAGGGGCCTTCGTAGTCGTCGCCGAAGTAGTTGAGCAGCACCTGGCGGCGGCATGCTACCGTCTCGCAGTAGCCAAACATCGCGTTTAGCTTGTGTTGCTCTACCCACCGCTGTTGCCGGTTCGTGCTTGAGCTTTCCATGATTTTGCGCATGGCCACCACACTGCCGAGGCTGTAGGTCATCCAGGCATCGGCGTCGAGGCCGTCGCGCCCGGCGCGGCCCGTCTCCTGGTAATACGATTCGAGGCTTTTGGGCACGTCGAGGTGGGCCACGAAGCGCACGTTTGGCTTGTCGATGCCCATACCAAAGGCAATGGTGGCGACGACGATCAGACCTTCCTCACGCAGAAAGCGATCCTGGTTTTCCTGCCGCTCCCTGGAACTCAGTCCAGCGTGATACGGCAGCGCCTCGTGTCCGTGCTCCACAAGCCAGTCTGCAATTTTCTCCACTTTCTTTCGCGAGAGACAGTAGACGATACCCGCGTCGCCCGCGTGCTCGTCTTCGATGAAACGCAGGAGTTGCTGTTTGTCCTTTTTCTTAAGGACGACGGAGTACCGAATGCTGGGCCGGTCGAAGCCAGTGACAAAGAGGCCGTCTTTCGGCAGGCGCAGGCGTTTCAGAATCTCGCGCTGCGTTGGCGCATCGGCAGTGGCGGTGACGGCGATGCACGGCACATCGGGAAATCGTTTACGAATTTCTGCGAGCTGGAGATATTCAGGCCGGAAGTCGTGCCCCCATTGCGAGATGCAGTGCGCCTCGTCGATGGCGACAAGGGCGATGCGGATGTCAGCAAGCAGGTCGAGAAATCCCGGTGTCAATAATCGCTCTGGCGCGACGTAGATCAGCTTGATGTCGCCATCGCGCAGTCTCTGTTCGATGACGCGCTGTTTGCCACGGGATAGGCTAGAGTTCAGAAATTCGGCCTGCACGCCCAACTGCTTGAGCGCGTCTACCTGATCCTGCATCAGCGATATGAGCGGAGAGACCACCACGCCGACGCCGGGCCGCATCAGCGCAGGCAACTGGTAGCACAGCGACTTACCGCCGCCTGTCGGCATGATGACGACGGTGTGTCCGCCCTCCACAACCCGCTCAATGATTTCTTGCTGCCGAGGCCGAAAACGGTCGTAGCCGTAGACTTTTTTGAGGAGTTTGTGCGCGTCGTCAGTGGCAATCATGCCGGAAGGAAATGCGTTCGTCTGTATGCGGATGGTTTAACGGACCGAGGGCGAATAGTATCCAGTTGAAGATGGGTTTTCAGTTATTCACTGACACCAGATTCTTGAGGAGGGACAACTCCTGATAGGGAGACGATCTCCCCTTTCACATTCAGGCACACGCTACGCAACGGGTGGCGTGAGGCATCAGCAGCATGCGGCCCTGGGGAATGGCGTTGCCGCATTTGGCGCACAGGCCAAAGTCCTCGCGGTCCATGTGTTTGAGGGTGGTCGTCAGCTTTTTCTGCTTCTCCCTTGCTGCCCGCAACGCCGCCTCGTTGATGCTCCGGTTGTTGATGGCGTCCATCCGGCTGAGCCTTCCGATGGCTGCATCTGGCGGGATGGGTTTCGTCAACCCTTCCAATTCGACGATCTCTTGCGCTACGCCCTCCAACTCGGCCTGCACCTTCTCTTTTAATGCTTGTTTCTCAGTAGGCGTCATCTCAATCCGTACGCTTGGCCGATTCGATGACCACCGGCTCACGGGGCACATCGCTGTGCATGCCTTTCGAGCCGGTGGGGACGGCGGCGATTTTGTCGACCACATCCATACCATCGGTCACTTTACCGAAAACGGCATAGCCAAAGTCGCGCGAGCCGTGGTCCAGAAAGAGATTGTCGCTGAGGTTGATGAAGAACTGGGCCGTGGCGCTGTCGATGACCTGCGTACGTGCCATCGCGACGCTGCCGCGTTCATTGCTGAGGCCGTTGTCGGCTTCGTTCTTGATGGGCCGCCGGGTCTTCGCCTCGTTCATATTCTCATCCATCCCGCCGCCCTGGATCATGAAACCGGGAATGACGCGGTGAAAAATGGTGCCGTCGAAGAATCCGTCATCTACATATTGCAGAAAGTTATCGACGGTGATCGGCGCTTCCTCGCGGTTGAGTTCGAGGGTGATATCGCCGAGGGAAGTGGTAAGAAGAACGGTTGGTTGGGTATCGGGCATGGAGTAGGTTTGTCGAGAAGAAAAAGGAGAAAGATGGTCACGCTTTCGTCAGGTGGATATCCTTTTGTTGGATTTCCGATCCGTAGGTCAGCCGGTGGGATACGTCAATCGTTTCGCCGGTTTTGGTGAGGATGGTGGCCTTTACGGTGAAGATACCCCACGTCCAGATGGCGGTTTTGCACATCGGATTCGAGACGGTCCGCTCGATGGTAAGCAAGGGATTAGGGAAAGTAGGGTGCAGTTTGTACGTCACACTTTGTACATAGGGTAGGTCGGTGCCATCAAGGTAGAGCCATACCCGATACAGAGGACGCTTGTCTCGATCTTTATAGTGGGCGCTTCGGCTTGTGGTAGCCTCGGGATCGATGAGCGAATCCTTTACTGTAATGTCAAATTGTTTGCGCATGGTGATATACTCGGTTAGGAAGACCCATCTTCATCAGCATCCGGGTTATCCGCAGGAGGCAGAGGGGCCGGAGTAATATTCTCGGCGTCATCAGGTGTTTCTTCTTGTTCTTGCTCGGTAGTGGTAGCCGTCGAAGTGGAATCTTGCTGCTGTTTCGCCACCGTCGACTCACCAAAGTAATAGCCAATGATGGAGCCGACCAGTCCGCCAAGCGTCGCTACCACCGCTTGCATGGCTTTAGCAAAGTCATCAATGGAGCCATCGCCAATGTACATTGCCACGCCGAGGGCAATCGCGAAGATGAGCACAATAATGAGGGCCAGCAGGTGCCGAAAGTCGTTGATGATTTTGAGCAGTAGATCTGCGAAAATGAAGCGCAGGCTATTTCTACGGGCCTCGTCCGCCGTAATAGCGCCTTCTCCGCGTCTAAAACGCCCCCAGTTGAAAATCCAGGCAAACCATTGGATGACGAAGGCCACTCCAGCCAGGATGAGAAAGAGGACGAGGATGCCGGTCCTGTTTTGAGCGAGAAAAGAGAAAAGACTTTCCATAATTAACAAGGTGTTTTTAGGAGAGGTGACCACGCCAACCTGTCGATGTCACCCCGAATAATGATTAAAATATACAACTTTTTGAAGCAGATACTATGGGACTTGTTTCAGGCAGTGGACTCTTTGCTGATCATTTTTTCTCGGGGGCAGGTGATACGAGCATCAGATCGCTTTCGACGCGGTCGGCGTTGGCAAAGAGAAGCCATTGCCCATCGGGTGAGATAGACAGACCAGGTTGGTGCCCCAGCACACCTGGAGGCAGCTTGACCACCTCGGTGAGAGTGCCCGTGGTGGGATCGTAGCGTTGGAGGCGGGGCACGTTGGATTGGCTCTGGAGGAAATAGACACCGTCCGGGCCAAGCGTCCAGTTACCCCAATGGGAGGTGGCGAGGGACTCTAGCACGAGCTTTGCCGCTCCGCCTTGCGCAGGCATTTGCCAGAGTCCCGGTGTGCCGTACCGGCTGAAATAGAACGTCGCGCCATCCGCCGATTCGATACCGTAATAGCCGCCGTCTTTGGTAATCGGTATAGCCTCTCCGCCCGCCACTGGTTTTTTCCAGAGTTGCCACGAGCCGCTGCGGTTCGAGGCAAAGTAAATCCATTTGCCATTGCGGGACCAGGTTGGATTACGGTGATCCCCTCCTGGTTGGGACAGACGCTGGGGCTGTCCCCCTTCCGCATCTATCACAAACAGGACCGTGTGGTCGTCGCTGTGAACATCAAAAGCGATCTGCTGTCCATCCGGCGACCAACTGGGCAGGCCAATGAACGTGTGTTCGAAGTCGGTGAGGCGGAGTGGATCCGAGCCATCGGCCTGACTTACCCAGAGGTTCGGTGAGCCCATCCGGTTCGAGGTAAAGGCGATGCGGGTGCCGTCGGGTGAATAGCCGGGGTGAAAGTCCCATCGCGATGAAGCAATCCAGCGCTCGGAGGCTGGTACTTCAGGGGTGGCGGGGGACAGCGGTGCTTTCCAGATGTTGATCTCATAATCCCACTCGGCATAGACCATGCGCCCATCCGGCGCGATGCTGACGCCACCAGGGTCATAGGCTCCGGCCTCGGCCAGCCAGACGGGCTCGCCGCCTGTGGCGGGGATCCGCCAGAGTTTGTAGTTGCCCGCCCGGTTTGAGGAAAAGACGAGCGTTTCGCCATCCGCCCTCCAACTGAAACCAGGAATGTGGCGCTGGTCGGTGGTAAGCCGGCGGGGTGGCTCGGCACCATCAGTAGGGACGAGAAAAAGATCCTCCATGCTCTGATGTGCCGTGCGAACAAAGGCAAGGTAGGCACCATCTGGTGAAAAGCGAGGCAGGCGATCAAATCCACGGTCTTCTACGGTTGTAAGGCGTCGCGATGTGCCTGTCTCTGGGTTGATCAGCACCAGTCCTCTAGCAGTCGAATCGGTGTATGAAGCAGCCAGCCAGGTGCCCATCGGTGACCAGTCGAGGCTGAATCGAGACGCGCTACAGTCGATCAGCTTGCGTTCTGGTCCACCCAGCGCCGAGACCACGTAGATACCGCACTGGTCAGGGCCGTAGCGGCGAAAGGCAATCTGGCTGCCATCCGGTGACCACGCACCCAGGTATGCACGGGTAGTGTCGTGGGTGAGCTGGAGCGGGGTTTCTGCCCCGATCAGCTTGACGAATAGTTGATGCGGCTGTGCAGGGTCTTGCTGCCAGGTAAACGCTACCCGTTGCCCATCGGGCGAGAACAGCGGATTGCTCTCTACCCCCGGCAGGCTGGTGAGCAGTTGGGATGGGAGCGGCTGGATCGGATGCTTCGGTTGCAGCACAAGCCACGCTGAAGCCATTAGCACCAGGGCCAGCAGACCTACCATCAGGCTGAGGTGTAGGCCGCGGGTTGGGGCTGTTTGCGTCGTTACAAAGGTGGGGGACAGGTGGACTTCGGCGGGCGCACTGTGGACCGAGTCGCCGGGGAGCGGGCTGCTGAGGCCGTCGCCTGCCACCTTTACGGATGCAATGAGGCGGTAGCCCGTCTTGGGGATGGTTTCGATGACCGAGGGATTGCGCGCATCATCGCCGAACACCTTGCGCAGTTCTGAGATTGAGCGTGTCAACACATGATCCGTCACCACCGTATCGCCCCACACATCGTCCAGCAGCGTGTCCCGGTCTAGCACTTCGCCGGGATGTGCTGCCAGGCAGGTCAACACCTGCATCACCTTCGGCTCAATCAATATCGTGCCTTCTTCGCCGAAGATGCGATGCAGGCGAGGGTCGATAAGCCAGTCATCAATGTAGAAGCGGCGGTCGAAGGGCTCCATCGGGGCAGACAGGGTTAGGGCTTGTCAGAACGGGCAAAATAACGCAAACGCGTCCGTTGTGGCAATGTAGAAGGGATTGACCCGGTGTTTCAAGGGGTATCCGTGTGAGGTTTGCAAAACAAGACGTCAAGCGCATCTGAGGAAAATTTGAGGTGCAGCACAGGTTTCCTACAGGCACGCTGGTCAGAGGAACCCTATGCTTAGAAAACTACACCCTGGCGGGGTCCTGGTCTATTACGCTGTTGATCTAGGACAGGCAGGGATGGCTCGTGAACATGCTGGTGCAATGCGAGCAAGGGGCGGGTACCTATGCTGTCGCCTGGGATGGAACGAATGTCCAGGGCAAAAGGGTTGGGTCGGGGGTCTATCTGTATCGACTCCATGCCGGGACGCAAGCGGCATCGCGGGTGCTCGTTCTCGTCAAATAACGTATCCATAATCTGCCATCATGCAGGGAGATTCATCCATGGACCAGAAACACATTTTCATCATCATACTGCTTTTAAGCGCATGCCTGTTTGGGCCGTCTGCCTATGCGCAGGCACCCACGATGGAAGAAGCGCAGGCCCATCTCCAGGCCGAAGATTGGGAAAAGGCAGCAGCAGCTTTCGAGGCTATTCTCGAAGAGGACACCGACAATGGAAGGGCCATGTGGCTCTACGGGAGTGCATTGCGTCAGCTAGAGCAGTACGACAAGGCCATCGACATCTACACCAAGCTGGATGCAACCGGCAGTCCGCCCATTGTCAAGGTGAATCTAGGTGAACTCTACGCACTCACCGGGCAACCCGATGATGCCTTCGCCTGGCTCGAAAAAGCAACAGCAGCAGGGTTCTCCAGCCAGCAGACCCTAACGAGTAGCACCGCGCTGGCCGCCTTGCAGGAAGACGAGCGGTTTGACGAGATCCTGGCGCAAGCCGACAAAAATGCCCGCCCGTGCGCGTTTTCAGAAAAGCACCGGGCGTTCGATTTCTGGGTAGGGGAGTGGGATGTGATCAACGCCCAGGGCCAAGTGGCTGGCGCCAACAGCATCCAGAAGGATGAGCAGGGGTGTCTTCTGGTGGAACGCTGGAAGGGTAGCGGTGGTGGCACTGGCATGAGCATCAACTACTACGATCCGGGCAAAGAAAAATGGGTGCAGCAGTGGGTAGCAAGCGGGGCCTCTGTCATTTATCTGGAAGGGGAACTCAACGAAGACGGAGCGATGGTCCTCGAAGGAGAACTCACCAACCGCAACGGGGAAAGCAGTCCACTACGGGGTACCTGGACGCTGCTTCCCGACGGGCGCGTCCGGCAATTATTTGAGCAAACGACCGATGGCGGAGAGACGTGGGCGCCGTGGTTCGATGGCTACTACGTACGTCAGGGAAGCGGTGAAAAATAAACAACCCCTAAGGTCGTAATGACCCCAGGGGCTGCTGGTTGAGGATGATAAAGGTGGCTTATTCCGGCTTTGTCAGCGCCGTCAGGAAGGGGCGCAGTTCTCCACCGCCAGCACGCAAGACGCGCACCAGAAAGGTATCGCCTTTGTTAATCTCGCGATAGACCGAGCGGAAGTCGGACAGATTGGCTATCGGCTCCCGGTCCACTTCGGTGATGATGTCGCCGCGACGCAGTTCGGCGTCGCGGTAGGCGGTGCTGCCCGTCTGAATGTCGGTGATGACAACGCCTGTGATGTCGTCTGCGTCTTCAACACCAAGGCGCTGGAGCATCGTCGGCGTCACATCGCTGAGGCTGAGGCCGAGTTGCTCCATGCTGCTCTCCTCATCGTCATTACCGCGGTTGGGCATGTTGGATGAGATCGCCTCATCGAGGTCAAGCGTGCCGAGCGTAGCGGTCACTGTGCGTTCGTCGCCGTTGCGGACGAGGCGCAGTTCGAGTTCATCCCCCGGCAGTTGGTTGCTGATGATGGTCCGAAGCTGGTTAGCGTCGCGGAGCGATTGGCCCTGCACTTCGACGATGATATCGCCTTCCTGAAGGCCTGCATCTTCGGCGGCACTATTGGGCTGCACGCTCGTGACCTGTGCTGCACCACGCGGAACATCGAGCGCGTCGGCGAGGGAGGCTGGCACCTGATCAAAATGTACCCCCAGAAAGCCCCTTTCCACACGACCCTTGTCGATCAACTGACCGACGACGTTCTCGACCACATTCACCGGGATAGCAAAGCCGATGCCCTGGTTACCACCCGAGCGTGACAGAATGGCCGAGTTAATCCCAACGAGTTCCCCCTGCAAATTGACCAGTGGGCCACCCGAGTTGCCGGGGTTGATGGCCGCATCTGTCTGGATGAAAGCCGCATACAGGTTCAGCGACGAGAGATTGCGGCTTGTACGACCCATCGCGCTGACGATGCCTGCCGTGACGGTGTTATCCAAATCTTCGGAAAGCGGTGAGCCAAAAGCCATCACCCACTGCCCGATGCGGACGTTGTCCAGGCTGCCAAAGGAGATGGAAGGCAGATCGGTCGCGTCAACCTTGATGACAGCGAGGTCGCTGTTCGGGTCGGTGCCGATGACTTTGGCCTCCAGGTAGCGCCCATCAGCAAAGCTGACCTCTAGCTCATCGGCCTGTGCGATGACGTGGTTATTGGTGATAATGTAACCATCCGAGCGTGCGATAACGCCCGATCCCAGCCCGGAGCGATACTGGGGCCCTGAATCGCCACTGCCAGGGTTGCCGAAGAACTGCTCGAAGGGTGTGCCTTCAAAAGGATTCTGCCCTTGCATGCTGCGGCCTTCTACCCGCTGCTCGGCATGAATTTGCACAACCGTTGGGTTGACCGCTTCGGCTACCTGGACGAAAGCGTCTTCAAGCGTGAGTGCCGGGTTGTTGTTGGATACTTCAACAGTAGTGGTGCCTTCTGAAATCGCGGCCTCGCTTGCGGTACCGATCTTATCGCCCAGGTCGAAAATGTTGGCTCCGACCGTGGTAAAGAGGATTCCCGAGAGGAACGCCACGACAATGAAGATAGCCAGCGATGATTTTCCTTTAATGCTCATGGTTGCTAACCTCTATGTTCGCTTGATGTCTTACGTCTGTATGCCTTGGTAGACAGCGCAGCCTAAAAAAGCCCGGTTCTGCTGCCGGATTGTCAGTCAAAGGCGGTATGTTTGCATACGTGAAAAAAACGTGCCGAGGTTTGCTTTTCGTATGCGCCGATCGAGATGTTGCATTTTTAGCAGGTAGATCTGCCAGCGCGTCAATAAAAAACACGCATGAATGGGAAGCATTCATGCGCGCGCCGGCTTCTGTCGTCCCTCACTCCCTGTATTAATCGTCGCGAGGAGGGATGCGTTTCGAGCGTATGAGAATCATTACGATTCACGGCCCCTGTGCAATCTCAAATGGTCTGCAACGTAATCACGTCTATCACCTTGCAGAAGATGATGCTGTGGGGAAGCGGTACGCGGAGAGCGACAAAACGCCTTTCGCTCTCCGCCCGTCGCTCTCCGAAAGTCAGACCTCGAAAAGACGTATTGCACAAATGATGCTCTGACCTTGCACCATGCTACGCTCCCGGAATGCCAGGCTCGGTCATATCGCGGACGTTGAGGACGCTGTCGAGCTCGTCGTCGGAGAGCAAGTTCATTTCCTTGACGACTTCGCGTACCGATTTGCGCTCGGCAGCGGCTTTCTTGGCTACTTTCGACGCCTTGTCGTAGCCGATGGCCGCGTTGAGCGCTGTGGCGATGGACGGGTTGAGTTCCAGCAGTTCACGGCAGCGCTCGCGGTCCGCCTCTATGCCGTCGAGGCAGCGTGTGCGAAAGGCATTGCAGCCATGGGCGAGGATGGTGATATTTTGCAGCATGGCGTGCGCCATCACCGGCATCATCACGTTCAACTCAAAATTGCCATGCTGTCCGCCGATGGTAATGGTTGTGTGGTTGCCCATCACGCGGGCTGCCACCATCATCATCGCCTCGCTCATCACCGGGTTGACTTTGCCCGGCATGATGGACGATCCGGGCTGAATCGCCGGGAGTTTGATTTCGGAAAGCCCGCTTGTGGGACCGCTGGAGAGATGCCGGATGTCGTTGACGATTTTCAGAAGAGACACCGCCAGCGTATTCAGCACGCCCGACGCCATCACGAAGCCATCTTTCGCAGCCTGGGCCTCGAAGTGGTTTTCGGCTTCTACGAAAGAAAGCCCTGTTGCTTCATTGATGTAGGCAATGGTTTTGGACGGGAAGTCCATCGGGCGGTTGATGCCAGTGCCGGTGGCAGTGCCGCCGAGGGC
>Ga0102947_1000373_pt1 | contig 16178 bp, 22 predicted proteins | sample SalPon2A_A_D2_MG_FD_78210 | JGI IMG/M metagenome (GOLD analysis project Ga0102947, IMG submission 78210) | Soil microbial communities from South San Francisco under conditions of wetland restoration - Salt Pond MetaG R2A_A_D2_MG | ecosystem: Environmental > Terrestrial > Soil > Wetlands | place... | reverse complement strand
TAAAAAATTTCTAAAATGACATTGATAATTAATTAATTAATTAGAAAAAACAAAAAGATTGTCATTTCAGAATTATGAAAATATTATCAGTAACATATCTGTCAAGTCATAATATATTTTAAAATACACTAAATTGTTGCATTACTAGTCATTACCTGGTAGTTTTTGACTTTAGTTTGAGCTATAATTTTGTACTAAAATCCATACTTAAAATCATCAAAAACTCGACAGGTTTTACTACTTTTGACAGAGTAAAATATTTTGCACTAATTCCCATCAGATAAAAAATAATTATAATTGTTAAATATGTGTGGATTGATTTATGTATTTTTATTCTTTAATTGCGTAAAGTATGTTACCGGACCACCGTCCTATCAAATAAATGACATCTGTTTTTGGATGTATGCAGATCATCATTTCTTCATATGTCTCCTTGAGTTTTTCCCAAATACTACGGTTTTGATATTGAAAGGAATTAATTGTACTTAATTTGTGATCTAGAACTTCGATTTTTCTCTTTTCATAATCTGCAAGATAAAACATATTTCTTGTCGAATCAAAATACACACAACAACGGCCAAATTCTATTTCATCCCCAAATGAGTTAGAGTTCAAATCAATTTGATTAATGCTGGAATATGTAACATTATCCCCACTGGTATTCCAGTGAAAATACAATTTGTTATGTGTATGACTGAAAAAAAGAGACTCTATTGTAATAAATCTCCTATTTCCTATTTTTGATATTTTATTATTGGATAGATCAATTTGAGAAAATACTGTTTTGAGGAAAATTTCTCCTCCAAGAAAAATTCTATTGGTTATAGAGTCAACAGACAACACATGGTATTTTTCATCTGTTTTTATTTTATCCACAACATTATACGTGTGACCATTTATGGCCCAGACTAATTTTGATTTTGGCTGAGTGGCATAAACAATATTGGTTTCTTCATTTAACCCAATATCACTAAAACCTTCTTTTTCACCTATGGTTTCAATTATTTTATTAGAAAGAATATCAATTACGGATATTTTTGCTCCAGTACCTCTTAACCTAATGTCAGTTTTGTCACTTATGACAAACAGAGTGTTATTGTTCAAATTTACAACTAGTTTTCTTGGTCTTTTAATTTCAATTCTGCCAATTATCTTGTGTGATGAGCAGTCTATTACAGTAATGGAATTAGACTTGTTGTTTGAAACATATAGAGTGTTGGAACCTTCGTTTATTGCAACAAAGTGTTCACCTTTTTCTACATGAATTTCCTCCATTACGTTCATGACGACATGGTATATCCAATGATTAAAGCATTACAGCACATAATGTGTTATACAAAAAAATTAGTAATATCTAAAAAGAATATCTGGACTTTGATAGTTTTGATACCTTGTAACAATAATTAGACCTGTTATGGCAGCCAGGTGTTACGGGATATTTTGGTTGTTTATCATACAGGCATAATAAAGAAGGACAAAAATCCAAATGAGTATCAAATTGTAATTTTAGCCTAGTAACAATATGTCTTGTTTTCTTGAATATATCATCATTATATGGAAACTCTTATTTTTCACAAAGTTAGCCTGACTCGACTAAATTCAGATCTTTTAATTACTGCTATAACTGGCAAAATTACAATGACAAATAAAACAACTATTGTGGCAATTTTTGCAGTTATAGTTCTGTTCACAGGAACAATTGCAGGCCCTATTGGATTAATTCAATCAGCTGATGCTGTAAAAAGCAAAGGCAATTTCGCAAGTGTAATTAATTCAAAAAAAGTCTGTGGTGATAGATTATGTTCTGAAAAACCATCAGAAGTAAAATCTCCTGAGAAAAAGAAAGAAGAAGTAAAACAAGAAAAGAAAACAGAAGCTGCAGAAATAGCTAAAGAAGTTCCAAAAAAAGACAATAAAGAAGAAACAATGAAGGCAGCTGAAGTACAGTCCTCATTAAAAGTCCCAAAAACAGTAACTGGTACAATTACATCTGTACAAGATCCTGGTCAAGGACATGAAGGACATCAGTTGGCAGTAATCCTTCCTCAAAATACGAACACGTATCGTGGACATCTTACCTATACTGCATCTGAAAATGTTCAGCTTGTAGCATTACATGGCCCTCTAAAGGCAGGTATGGATAAAGGACAACCAATTTGGAGCACTGATGGTAACACAAAGTTTGGCCTCACATTGGTAGATAATGAAAAGTCTGCAGGATTTTGGCAGTTTTCAGGTAATGCAATAGCATTGCATACAACAAACTCTGAACCATTTACTGTAACCTACTCTGTCACATACACAGAATTGGTAAAAGACGGTGAAAATGTTATCATGGGAACCACTACATCCTCACAAGACCTAGGAATAGGACATGAGACCCATCAGCTTGCATTGTTGTTACCTCCAAAGAATGAACCATACAGAGGATACATCACATTTGATGCATCTGAACCAGTTCAGATTGTGAGTCTAATTGGTCCTATAGTAAAAGGTGACCTATCAGATATGCCAACATGGACTACAGATGATAAAACACACTATGGATTAGTACTTGTTCAATCAAAGGCTGCAGGTTCAGTACAGTTCTCAGGTAACGCACTGGCACTACATACCATGAAAGATACACCATTTACTGTAAGCTACTCTATAGTTCTTACAAAATAACCACCCTTTCTTTTTTAATTCAATTATGGCATACCACAAAGTAAAGGGTATTGACAAATATTTTTCTACGTTATAACATTCATGCAACTAATGCAAAAAAACATCAGCCAATCTGAGGCTCTAAAGAATCTGGTTGGAAATAAGCCAGTAAAAGAAAGACAAACTATTTCACAAGCAAACTCAATACCTGCATTCAAAGAACGAAAAGCAGTAGTAGCTGATTACCTGCATAATGCTAGATTGGATCTAGAAATTGGAATGTATTGGATGCTTAGTAAATATCAGCAGACCCGATATAGACGTCAAGATTCTATCCAAAATTGAGAGATATTACAGGTTATTTTTTAATCAGAAAATTATCTGTAATGTCTTAATGAATTCCTTTTGAAAACTATATTTAATTAAATATATTTGATCTCTATGATTTGATTCTACCAGAATTGAAAGTTTAGATTGTGATTCTATTTTACTATTCTTTGATTCTGTCTTTCTTCAGGTGAATCAAAGAAAAAATCATGCTTGGCATTTACAAATTTATTTTATCTTATTTTTACTGGTTTGGAAAATTTAATACACATTGTGCCGTTTTCAAGCTTGATCAATGGTATTCCTAGAAAATCAATTGTCTTTTCTGCTTTGAGTTTAATAATTTTTGACATGATAAGTTTTGTCCAATCAATAAATAATACATTGCTAAACATTGTTCACTAACGCTTTTTATCGATGATCATACTCTCAATTAGAGATGATTTGTGATGAATCTACAAGATACAAAATTAGTCACCTGCTCTCCAATTTTACGTACTAATACACCTTACATAATTTATCTTTTATGTCAAATTAACATCTTTTCATTTATCTTATAATTTATCATCAGAATGACTAGTATGTAGTGTTACCCTGTCTTGTGTACTTTTGGATTCTTCGGGATATGAATCCATGTGAGATCTATCTCACAGTTTCTCCTTGCGTTCCTTCTTGCATGTAATGGTGATGCTATTTTCTGGAATACAAGGTACACAATATGAAATCATAACAAGTTACTTGAATTTAACATTGAATTTTAGTAACATGACAAAGTGGATTTGTTAAATTTAAATTTTAAAACAAAACCTGGTATTGCTTTATCTTGCAATTTGAGACAGATAGTATTCTTTATCTTTTCGACTTCTAGGCATGCATCTTAATTGTTTGTTACAGCAAGGACAAGTTAACCCATCGTAGTTTACAAATATTTCACAAAACTTGCATCTTTTTTGTCCAGATGCATACCTGCCAATTCGTACTGGCTTGAGAGCCTTGTATTGTTTGCATTTGCCTGAACAATAGCTCATTACAGTATACAGCACGTATTTCAAAAGATAAGTGTGGATTAACAAAGTTAACTTAGACTTAATAGAGTATATATTTAAAATTAGTATTGAAATCTATTCTAGCAGTCAGCCTATCTGTTTTCATATTTACTATCGGGTTTTCAAATATTGCTTTTGGTCAGGGCGTTCAAACTGCAGGAGGTGTAGATGTTGACGGTACATGGTATTTGGGTGAGGGTCTCAAAGTGGGAGACTATTTTGAATATTCTTTATGTGAAATAGATCTTAATGATTGTGCACCAATCAAATTGAAAATGTGGATCAAAGGCGAAATCCAAAACGAAAGCGAATCATTGTGGGATGCAAAAGTCGTAGTCATTGATGGAAATAAAATAATCAAAGGTTCAATGGGACTTGGCAAAACTGCTCCTGAACCCGTATTATTTGATGATGAGTTATTTGATTACGCAATAGGATTCAAGTCTTCATTGAGTTGGTTGTCTGCTTTTGCTACTGCAAATCAGGGTGATAGAATTCATGGACCACAAAAATTCAGTGACGCTGCATGGGGAAAAATTGGTGCGATTGGTGGTGCGCAGCTTATTCCAAAACGTGTAGAAACAATAACTACTCCTGCAGGTACTGCTGACACTGTTGTTGTTGGCTGGTATAGTGGCAACAACAATGAAATTTGGATCCTAGATGATTTTCCTTTTCCAGTAAAGGCACTAACGTATGCATGGGTTACAACAGGCGTTGCACCAATTATGTATGAGTACTCGTTGTTGGATTACAAAGAAAATATTGTAGATGACCCATTCCTAGATACAGAATCAACAATTTTAAAAGAACAGTTGTTGGATTGTCCAACTGAATTTCATAATTATGTAAGTGGTCGTGCATCAACTAACACCAACACTATGTTAATTCAGTACAATTATTCTCCAGAATTCCCAATTGAGGGTTGCAATATTGACTGGAAAATAAACTTCATGAGCAAGTATAATGAGGTGGAATTCATAGATCAAGTACATTATGATATTTGGGTAGTTGATGATGAGGGTAACAGGCTTCGTTCATATGCTAAAGATATTGGGCGTGCAGACTTGTTTAATGGATTTGGTCAAGTACATCTTCTTCTTCCAATAGAAGAAAACGCAGGAATTGTTCACTATGCCATATTTATTCATGGTACCGGTTCAGAGAACAAAATACCAGATGCAACTTTGGGAGGATTTACCATAATTGATATTGAAATTGGAGAAAATCCACTAATTGATAGGTTAAATGATGAGGCCACATCATCTTCTGAAATCCCACCATGGATCAAACAGAATGCAAGTTGGTGGGCAGACGGTACAATTGATGATGATTCTTTCATTCAAGGCATCCAATTCTTGATAAAAGAAGGAATAATGAAGATTCCACCCACAACAGACTCTGGGGGAGATGATAACTCAAAGAATATCCCACCATGGATCAAACAGAATGCAAGTTGGTGGGCAGACGGCCAGATTGATGACTCTAACTTTATTTTAGGAATCCAATTTCTAATTGAGAATGGAATTATGAAGTTATGAATTAACAAAGTTAGTCTTTACCATTGTAACATTTGAAGGATTTGAAGTCATTACAAACACTTCAGAAGAGAAAAGAAATCCTAGAAAAAATATTTCAGAGGCATATTTTTGACTCTTGTAATCAATTGCATTGTATGTTGGAATTGTTTCTGTCATGATATGTGTAATAGAGGCACCATACAATGAAACAGTATCTGATTTTTTTAAGAGACAAGTAAGTTTGGAATAGTACAGACAGCTCAGAACATCATGCCTAATGGAGAACTAATTTTACGGGATAACTGAATGGCAAGTACAGCCAGTGCATTAAATGCCCTATTGTTCAGATCAGGCAGAATTACTTTTCCAATGGCAAGAAAAAAGTCATTTTTTCCAATTCTTGCAAAAATCCATGCTGTATTTTTTGGATTCTTTCATCTATTTTCTTTTTACTAATGCCAAAAAGAATAATATCAATATGCCCAATGTAACCAATGATAGCACAATGTCTGTAGCATCCTCTTCCAAGAAATCAAAAAATTCTTCAATATAGTCCAAAAATAGCTGAATTGCAAATAGAGCAAATGCTCCTGATGCAAACAAGATTCTTTTCAAACCAGAATTACGATATGCAGATAATGACAATGCAAATAGAACCAGTGAAAATCCAGCAATACCAAATTGTATCGCATCAGCAATATCCAGTGATTCTATTTGCAGAAATATTTCAGACAACATATTATTTTTCATTCTCCGAAGACATTACAAAGAACATCTCTGCCAATCGGTTACTCAACTTACTCCATAGATTTGGATGATAATTTTTCATAATTGATATTATATCTTTGGATGATATTTTTAGCTTGTATTTTTTGAACTTTCCCTCTTGAATGTGCTCAATTATCCCCGTTTCTTCAATTCTTTTTAGATGCCAGTTGATTGATGCTGGTGCAATACCTACATGTCTGGCAATCTCTGCTTGAGTAGGATTTGTCTTTTCAAGTATTATCATGATGATCTCTCGTGCAGTCTCTTGATTTAGAATTTTTAAAATTTCGCGTTGGTGTTGTACAAAAAGCCCCACTGGAAAATAATATTTGTGGAAATTCTGTTTCTCTGAAATTATTTTTCCCTGTTTTTCAAGTAAATTAAGATGATATTGAATGGTACCCATGGACATCTCTACTTCCCTCTTGATATATCGCATGTGACATCCTGGATTATTTTGTATGAATTGTAATACTTTGACAGTATTACTGTTGGGCTCTTCATTCACAATTCACCGACCTTTTCTCTATTAGAAAAATCCTGTTAATCTTGTCTTTTGCCAATGATTCGAATCATTTGTTCTTTGGATATAATGCTTGTAGAACAACTCTCTGGCTATTAGTTATGGTGTCTACAAAAGTATGCCTATTTTTCTAAAAGAACTAAACCGTATTTTAGGGAATTGTATCTCAACTGTTAATATTTCCCAGACGATTTTTTCATCAATGAAAGCAAAAAAAACAAGAACCGTGATAATTGCTGCCTTGGCTATGACTTTAGCTGTGGTGTCTATGGGCGCTGTTACTCAGGCAATAGCAGAACCCAATGCACCAGATGACGTTGAAATTCCAGAAAGTAATGAGGAGTTTATAGAAAAACAAAGAGACTGTATTGCAGAAAATCCTTTGGAGTACAAGGATAAAGCAGAAGATGAGTCAACATATGAGATAGAAGGAGATTCAGCCTTTAATCCCTGTCATTTTGTTGAGAACATTGACAACCAACACTTTCCAATCTCAAAGTATGCAGGTAAAACACTACACTTTGCTGGTACTGCAAATGATAATGGAAAAACCATTCAAATTGTAGAAGAATGGCAAGTGCTAAACCAAACAATAGAGATCGATGGTGTTATGAGCACTCTTGTGATTGTAACTGAATATGAAAATGGCGAGATAATTGAGATCGCAACTGATTTTTACGCACAGGGGAAAAATGGCACAGTGTATTTCTTTGGGGAATACTCTACAGATTATGATGATAATGGCCGAATCATTGGACACGATGGAAGCTGGCTTGTAGGTGATGATACGCCACTACCAGGAATCATAATGCCTTCAAGTCCAGGTCTGGGAGTTGGATTCTCATATATGGTAGAAGATGTGCCAGGATTGGTTCATGAGAAAAGCATAGTGTGAAATCTCCACACTCCAGTTACAGTGAAATTTGGCTCATACATCGATGCATTATCCGTCCGACTCTATGATTTCAATGACGGAAATTATGGAACAAACTATTTTGCACCAGGAGTTGGATTAGTCAAATCAGTTAGCGGAAACACATCACTAGAATTGGTCTCTGTTTCCTAAACCTTTTTTTATTTTTTTTATTTGAGAATTTAACATTCAACCTGATCCTAATGCAATCACCTAACAATACAAAAATAACCAACGCAAGATTACGTCACTACAAAATCAATTATTAGATGTTTGTCTCTTAACTGTTAATATCTTTTAGAATATTTTTGATTTATGAAAATTAAAATGACAAAAATTATTACAGTTACAATTATTGTGATTGTTTTAATCACAATATCTACTGAAACAATTGCCAAGGCAATTGCTGAAATAGATACTTCAGATATTGTTCATATTCTAGAAAGCAAAACAGAGAGACAACACAAGACAGAAAATAATGCCAAAGACAATTATATCAATAATGAATTAATTATCGAGTTTGAAGAATAACATATTTTTACATATGATTTGAAATATCCTTTGAAGGATGCTTTCAAAAAACACAGAAAAAAATATTGACAGTAATGATTGAGATTTTATTTTTTTAATTTTATTGTGATACAAAATCAATTCTAGTACAACTAGCTAACAAAATAAGATAATTTTGAAGTATGTTGTGACTAGTTTTAATTTCATTTAGCTTTTTGTCTCTCAATGGTAATAAGCAAAATTTTGATTATTGAAATCATGACTAAAACAAAAAGTCAAAAACAACAAATAGGAATTGTTGTAGCCGTAGCAGCTATTGCCTTGGGAATGATTACTGTAGGTACTTCGTACGCTGCAGGCTCATTATGGGGCATTGCATCAGCTCATATTTCCATAGACGAGGCAGCAGCAATTGGAATTTCTCATCTGAAAACCAATTCATCCAATCTGACTGTAATCGCAATGGAAAAAGATGGTGAATCTTTCATCTATGATCTGGGGTTTGAGATAGGAGATCGAGAAGTTTCTGTAGAAATTGATCCTCATACTGGCCAAATCCTTGTAGTGGAAGATGAACCATTGGAAGCAGAATCTGACGATGATGTAGATGGTATCGAGGAGGAAAATGAATCTGATGATACAGTCGAAGCTAATGATGGAAAATCAGTAAGTGATGGCGACGGCGAAACCAATGACGACTAATAGACAAATACAATCATCTCTTTTTTTTATTTTTTTAAATTAAAATTTTTTGTACCATGTAAAAGTTAGATCATAATCCTAATACAAATCTCTACCAATCCACTATTTTTTTATCTAGTGTGATGAATCATTTTTAAAATCACTTAGAGTTCTGTCTCACATTTGTTAATAATCAAAATGATATTCTAGAGTTATGAAAACACAATTAATTTCTAGACAAAGAAATTGGCAACCTGAGCCAAGAAAAAATCTGGTTACAAGAGTTCCAGTAAAAGAAGGATCAAAACTTGGAAGAACAAGACAGATGAATCAGACCATGTCTGAAAACATGCAAGTAATTCCTGAAATGGTTTTACAAAAAAAATCAGAGCACGTCAACTCTTGGAAAGATATTGAAGGGTTGTCATGGTTGTTTCTAGATGACATGGAGGACTACTAGTTGTACATTACCGCACTTCCTCTGGATCTTGAAATAAGATTTTATCATATGATGAGTTCCATTGTGCAACTGCAGCAAAAGCATGTTGAACATCATACCAGTGACATGAAGCTCATTCCAAAATTGAATACGGGGGCTGCAACTGCATGATGAATTTATCATATCACAAAAAACTTGACTCTGATAGACACTCCTCAAAATGGCGCAGGGAAACCAAGATGTCAGGTACAGAATGCACCAGATTACTGTATGAGGAAATAGAGGCATTGATGCATGATAATACAGTTTTTCATGGACAGTATAGTCTACTAATGAATCACTATGGAAAACTCTCAAGGGAGGTGATGACTGCATAACATATGGAAATGGAATAGTATCTCTTTGACAAATAATTACCGGAATCTGTTTTTATTGGTTTTACAAATCAAGATCGGTAATAGGGAAATTGTCTATCATTTTCCCTTGACTTTTTTACAAGTATATTCGTAATCCCAAGCATCCTCTCGTTTTGGTTCTTTGTGTATTTTGGAATTGACTATGCCTTCCATGATATTTTTTTGATGAAAAATTCATCTTACATCAGATACTTGCGCCATATCAAAATTAAGTTAACAAGAAATAGGAATAAAAAATTTGAAAAAATCTAGTTCATACTAAGTGAAGCTAGACTTTTCTCTTTTCTGATGGCAATTATGATGTATGCTGAAGCAGCTATTATTGTACCCTGTAATACTTTGGAGGATGCATCAATTAATCCCACATCATCTTGAATTCCCACAAAAGGTAGACTTACAGTTCTTGATAACAAGTATAGAATTATCAGAGCACCAGAGCCAATTATTGCAAGGAAATAAGGAGTTTTACTTGAATGTCTACTGCTTATTGCCCATAATCCCACAGGAATGTATGCACCTCCAACTGTAGCAAACAATACAGCCTCAACTAATACACCTTCAATGGATTCACTAGATTGTTCTTGATGCAATTCATTTGCTTCTGCAATTTCTTGAGTTGCTACAAAAACATAGATTGTACCGGTAGTCAACATTAGAATTGCAACTGACATTATAGCCAGTTGCGTTGCTTTTTTGTTCATGGATGTGTTGTGTAAAATCCGATATAATGCATATCTATCATTCTCATTTTTTGGGAACGTCTTGTCATTATTCTGAAAACTTTTGCCATAGTCTAACAATCTTGTCTTCAATCTTTACATGTTCTAGTCTATAGGATATATTACCATCACGGTACGTTACGACAATCTCATATGTCCAGTTTTTGTAGTAACTTTCATCGAGACCTTCCAGAGTTCTTACTACCTTGGTCTTTTTTACAATTTTTAGTTTTTCTAGATTCTTTGTCTTGCGATATGAAGTTGACTGTGGAATGTTTAGTAGATTAGAAATCTGCTGTATGGTGAGTTCTGTTTTTGATAACAGTTTGATTATTTCTATACTCTGTTTGTCAGACAGTATGGATAAGATATCATCTGAACTCTCCTCATCATTACCTTTGTTTTTCTTATTGTCATCGTCATCATACATTTCAGCTTCGCTTCACTGCCAAGATAAGTGCTATAAAACCTACAATCTCTAATCCTTCTTCTAAAACCTCACCTATGATATTATCTTCAAACACTGCCACGACATCGCCAATAACGGTGTCCCCTATTACGATCAACGAAAAACCCAATGCTAAAAGGGCCATGGGCGGATACTTTGTCTTTTTGAATGCCTTCATTGCAAGATAAACAAGCACAAAGCCAACTACGAGATGAATTACCAATAAGGCATAATGAATTTCCTGAACCAAGTCTTGTCTCTCAAATTAAACCTAAAGTTTTTAGATATAATGCGTATCTATCATTCTCATGATTTGAGAATCATTTTGTTTCAAATCAATTTTCACGTGAGTGCAAAATTATTCTCTTGCCTATACACATTAACATATTTTCCTGGAGATATAGTTAAGGTGGAAAATATTATACCATCATCATGGTTAGAATTTTGTATTACATTGTGTATCATTGTTCTTTTTACTAAACGGGTTTTTCATTCGTGTACTGAAATTATGATATAAGGATGAATTAACAATGTTAATCGAAGATTATTAGCAGAACACACACAATCATTACATGGAAAAAACAATTAATGAAATTTCAAGTCAAACACATATGATTAAGAAAAATAATGAATCTCCAAAAAAATCGGTTTGTGGAGTAATGAAGAATAACACACTAGACATAATACAAAAGCTAGAGTCTGAAATGCCATCTCTCTTTCAAGAATATTCTGATTTGTACACAAGATACTTGCATTCGATACAGGATATTTTTGGAACATGTAGTCTGGTTGAAAAGCAATATTTTGATAAAATGGAAGTTGATCAAAACATTCTAAATGTTTATGATAGTTACCTGAATTCTACAGCAAAGATTTTTGAATCTCAGATTGATTTATACGCTAATTTTGTAAAAATATACATTCAGTTCAGACTGTCACAGATTGATTCTTGGGACAAATATCATCATGCATGTGTAAACACGTATGCTAAATCATGGTCAGAATTTCTTCAGAGAATTCAAATGAATGGTATGAAATAGCAATGATACAAACAATACAATCCCCTTACAAGGGACTGTGCAAAAAAATTATGGATGTTAATAGTAATATCCGATTTGCAGGAATCATAAACGATAACGGACGTCTAATCACAGCCTCCGCCAAGGACAACATCCAGTTTTATGTAGATGAGCGGGATCGTGAGATGCTGTTCATGGAAGCTGCTTTACGAACAAGAATGCTGTTGGAATTTGACTTATCTCTTGGACCTATGAATTTTTCCATATATCACCGAAAAAATGTAATTACAATGGAGTTTCCATTAGGAAATGAAACAGTATACGTCTCTGCTGAGAAAGGCTTTGATTTGAACAAAATTCCATTTGAGATACTCAAAATTTTAAAACAAATTAATTTGCAAGTTTGAGTCAGGACTCTGTGCTTGATCCTCATTTGATAAAAGTAAAATCAAAACATTAAATGAATAATGTCGTATTGAAAAATACATACTTTATCATTTGTCGATACTATATGAAGACCGAGATCAAGATACGTGTGATGAATCGGATTAAATTCTAGTGCATAATAGTATTCGTGAAATCCAGATGTTTTTTAAAATAAAAAAATCAGAGCAGAGTAAGATTCTAGAAAAGACAGAACGTGAAATAAAATTAAAAAAAGATGTTCTAGATAGCATACTATCGTATTGTCTGATGAAGCATCCAAATGAAGCAATTCTAATTTTACGTGGCAAATCAAAAAAAGGCAATGTACTAATTGACGGATTAATCATTCCACCTTTTGCATTTAATGCTCATTCTTCTTCTGGATTCCCACACTATATGCTTCCGGGTGACTTGAGTTATGTGGGAACTGTCCATTCTCATCCAAGTGGCCCTGCTAATCCATCATTAACAGATCTGAGTAATTTCTTTGAACTGATTTCTTTGATTGTTAAATTTCCATACGGTGATGAAGATATTTTTGCTTGGGATAGTAATGGCGATGCTGTCAAACTAACCATAATCTACGATGACGAACATTAACTAGAATATGTGATGATGCAATTCATAACATCAAGCGAAGATAGTATAGATGATTTAAACCTCAGTATAGCATGACATCTAATTATGCAATCTCATTACAGAAAAGACTAAATGGAAAAATATCCATTGAAAGTAAAATTCGCAAGATAACTGACAAGAATCTACAATTAATCTATACTCCAGGAGTTGCAACAATATGCAAGGAAATTCCCGTGCATCCAGAATCAAAATTTGACCTGATTGGAAAGAGAAACAACATCGCAATAATTACTGATGGTACACGAATCCTGGGTCTTGGCAACATAGGTCCTGATGCCGCGCTTCCTGTAATGGAAGGAAAATCTGTACTGTATAGGCATTATGGCAAGGTCAGTGCATTTCTAATTTGTCTCAATACCACAAACAAAAAGAAAACCATTGAAACAGTAATAGCAATAGAACCTATTTTTGGAGCAATCAATCCAGATATCAAAAAGAAAACAAGAGTCCCTACATCAAAAAGAAAAAACAATAAAAACTCTAAGATTGTTTTGTTTGCGTGCAAGACACTTTAGCAATAGAGATACCAAATGCAATTACGGTTTTATTTGCATTAATGAATCCCTTTGCATTACTAGGAATTTACATTAACTTAACTTCAAAATACCAACCAAAGGAGAGAAAAAAAATTCTATTGGTAATGGTTGCAGCAGTAAATGTGATCTTATTTGTATTCTTGTTTTCTGGAATACAATTACTCCACTTCTTTGGTGTAGATATTGCAGGATTTACTATGGCAGGAGGTATAATCATTTTTCTTATTGGTTTAGGGATGATAACTGCAAAACATGAAGAAGACAAATCACGTGGAAATGAGGATGCTCATGAAATAGAAAACCCATCATCTATTGCAACAGTCCCGTTGGCAATACCTCTTCTTGCGGGGCCAGGTACAATCAGCACGGTAATCAATCTATCTCACACATACAACTCCAATACCGGATTTTTATCTATAGGGCTAGGAATTATAGTGGTATCATTAGTAGTTTTACTGCTTTTTTATTTTGTTCCAACCATTGCAAAAAAATTGGGCAAGACCGGACTAAATGTAATTACTTGAATAATGGGCTTAATCTTGATGGCCATGGCATTTGACATGCTTGCAAAGGGGTTGGTAGGGTTATTTCCTATCTTGCAATAAACAATTAATCAAAACTTCATGAGAAGATTTACTATACTAGTTTGTTTTACACTATTGTTGATTTAATATTTTATCCATTACTGTTCTATGCAAAGATATCATTCTAGCCATAGTTGAACATGAAAATCATACGCAATATGAAATATTAACAAAACCATAATTTTCAGATGTGGTATTCATATTTTGATAATAATTAGTTTGAATTTAGACTATTATTATAATATGATAAAAAATACAATTAAACAAATTCTAGTTCCACTGGATGGTTCAAAAACCTCTTTTCGGGCATTAAGTAATGCGATAAATCTCGCCAAACAAACAGATGCATCAATCACGTGTATTTTTGTGATACAGTCATCTCCTACAGAGATGGGGCTTGTTAGGACCATTGTAGGTAAAACATTTAGCAAAAAGATTAAAAATTTTATGAGAACAGCCAAGACAAAATGTACAAGAAGCAAAGTAGAGTTCGTTAATGTTATTGAGTATGGTGAAGAAGGCAGAACAATAGTGTCCTTTGCACATAAAAATAATTTTGATTTAATTGTTATGGGTTCTAGAGGAGTGGGATCAGTACAAGAATTCTTCTTTGGAAGTACGTCAAACTATGTAATACATAAATCAAAAATACCGATTTTGATTGTAAAGTGAAAAATCTAATCAAAAGATGCATCAATAAACTGGTGATTGAGTAGAACATAGTGCCTATACCATCTACGTGATTCTCTAGTATGGCATCAAATTGATCTCCAATAGATTCAAACCAATCAACTAACCTCCCAAAAATCTAAAATCTAGGTAACCATTGGTTTAGCCATGAAGATTGGTGTTTCTCTTTCAAATTATGGATTGCTTCCTTCTCGGTCTTTTTTAAAAGAGACTGCCTTGGAGATTGAACTACTTGAGCTTGATTCCATATGGGTCTCTGATCATATTATCGTTCCAAAGAAAGATGCTCCTTGGAACAGAGTATTTGAGAGTATCACAACGCTTGGGTTTTTATCATCAATTACTGAATCTGTTCAACTAGGCTCTTCAGTACTTTTGGTTCCTCTTAGGGAACCCCATGTTTTGGCAAAACAGATTGCAACTTTAGACTCGTTATCAAATGGAAGGGTGATGGTTGGAGTTGGAATAGGGTGGAACAAAAAAGAGTTTGATTTGCTTGGATATGATTTTAAAAATAGATCAAAGACTGTTGCAGAAAATATCGACATTATGAGAAAGATGTGGGCTGGCAAATATACAAAACTAGGTTATTCTTGTGAACCAATGCCAGTAACTGACAATGGACCGCCAATATTGATTGGAGGACAATCTGATGGGGCGTTAAAGCGAGTTGCATCAATTGGTGATGGATGGCATCCAGTTGGAATATCTGTTCAAGACTATGATTTGGGAATACAAAAGATAACACAAATGAAAAAAAGTAATTTTATCTGGTCTTTACGAATTAATTTTGCTGCCAATCAAAAAATTGAATCTCAATACACTGGGGCAGATGGTCATCCTAGGCTGCGTTTGGTAGGAAGTATTGATGAGATAATCTCACAAATACAAAAATATCAAAAAGTTGGATTGGCTCATCTGGTATGTGATGTTAGGGCTGATTCACAAAAAGAATACTTTGAGCAGTTAAAAGTAATAGGCGAAATCAAGAAATCATTTTAGATGAAAGAGTTAACTTCTGTGAATTTTATGAACAAATGAAACCTTTCTCAAGACAAGTTTGCTATCCTAGTCCTATAGTGTTGGACCCTAAGTACTCTGAAGATATAATTCTAGTCTTTAGATTCGTCTCAGAGTCGTCAGGAAAAACCATTGTAGTGTATCAGGGAGTCTTTCTAGTGTAAAATGCTCTGTTATGCTGCCAAAGACATTACAATCTTTATTCCTCCGATCTTTAGCCTGATTACCTTCTCAGATACATAAAGCCTGAATAAGAAAAAGATTTAGTTGTATATCATAAAATTAGTTTCATGGTTCCAAAGACTCCT
>Ga0102947_1000372_pt1 | contig 16181 bp, 5 predicted proteins | sample SalPon2A_A_D2_MG_FD_78210 | JGI IMG/M metagenome (GOLD analysis project Ga0102947, IMG submission 78210) | Soil microbial communities from South San Francisco under conditions of wetland restoration - Salt Pond MetaG R2A_A_D2_MG | ecosystem: Environmental > Terrestrial > Soil > Wetlands | place... | reverse complement strand
GGCAGCACCGGCTCCGATGCCTTCGCTTCCGCAACCGCCGCCGGCGGCAGGTCGGAGCGCAGCAGCTCCACCGCGTGCCGGAAGCTCACCCCGCGGTCGCGCATCACCCAGTCGATCACCGAGCCGCCCGCCTGACAGGCACCCAGGCAGTTCCAGAGGTTCTTCTTGGGACTGATCACCAGCGACGGCTCCCGGTCGTCGTGGAAGGGGCACAGACCCACCAGGTCCGCGCCGTGCCGCTCGAGCTTCACCCCCCGGGCCTCCGCCAGCCGCTCTACCGACACCTCCCGCTTGATCCGCGCCACCTCCGCCTCGGGCACCCGAGCCACGGCCTACCGGCCCTCCGCTGGCGCCGGCGTGATCACCAGCCGACCCGGCTCCGTGGCCACCCGCACCTTCTCCCCCGCCTCAAAGCCCAGGTCTTCGAGCCACTGACCCTTGAGCCGCAGAAACGGCACCACCCGGTCCCGCCGCACCTGCTGGTAAGACCGCGCCGGGCGCGGCTCCCTCAGCACCGAAATCGTCAGCCGACGCTCAGCCATGGTTCGCCACCTCCGGCGTCGCCCGCCCCGCCAGCCGCTCCGCCGGGATCCATACCAGTGGCAAGAGGCTCGGCACCGGACCCTCCACGTCCTCCCGCGTCACCACCAGCCGCCCCGGCTCGACCACCGACACCGACACCCGGGCACCCGCCGGGAAGCCCGCCTCCTCCAGCCACCGGCCGGACATCTCCAAGCGGGGGCCGTCCGTCACCTCACCTGGAACCGCTTGCGCCTCGATTTCTCGTTTCTGCTGGACCATGGGGCTACCTCCTGCCTGCTGGGAGCCGCCAAAACCCTGTCAAGAGTAAATATGCGGCTCGCGTGACTTTTCTTGGACTTCATTTACCGTCCATGCGAGTATACGCTAAACGTATATATCGGGGCGTGTCAAGCCCCTCGGATCGAGCCCCACCCGAAAACCGGCCTTAGAATCTGGAATGACGATGCCGAGAAAGAAGCAGCAGCCCACCGAGTTTGGAGACCGCCTCGCAGCCATTCGCAAGGCCCGGGGATTGACCCAGGTGCAGCTCGCCGAGGCCGCCGGCACCACCCAACGGGCAATCTCCTACTACGAGACGGATGCCGGCTTTCCCCCTATGCCGGTCGTCGTCGCCCTGGCCGATGTCCTCCAGGTTTCCACCGACGAGCTCATCGGCATCGAGGAGCCCAAGGGCGACCTTCTCCAGGACGACCCCGAAGCCCGCCGGCTGTGGAAGAAGTTTCAGCAGGTCAGAGAGCTCCCCGAGAAGGACCAGCGGGCCGTCATCCGGCTGGTCAATTCCCTCGCCTCCGCCAGCCGCACCGGCCAGGCCACCTCCCCAGCCGGCAAGTAGCCGTAGCCCACGACCTCTCTCCAGTCAGCCGAATGGCATCTCAGCCCGACGAAAATCTCTTCCTCCAGGTGAGCTTGGCTGAGGTAGGTGATCTCGCCTTCGACACGTTTGATGAGTTCAAGACCTGGTACAGCCAGGAGAAGAATTTCTTCACCTCCTTGCTGTCCTCGAAACTGCAGAATGCCAATTACGCACGTCAGCGCCTCCAGCCAAAATGGCAGCAAGTCGATCAGCAGATTCAGCGTGTCCAGCAGGCCATTCAGCAGGACCAGAATCTGTCCAATGTGGTGGGCCAGCTCCGCCAGGCGATTATCCAGTTCTATCAAGGTGGTCCAGAGCCTCTGTTCCTCTCCGACAGCCCCCAGGCCATTTTCCTCAAAGAGCTGCACGCCAGGAGCCCGGATGACGCTGCCGCTGCCCTCAGCCTGATGCTCCGGCAAAACCTCGATCCGCAGCAGCCCTCTACCTACCGTGGTGCTGTGGCTGTAGCGCTGTTCGAAAAGGGCGTCACTGAGGATGCAGAGAGCCAACGAATGGCAGTCGAGGAAGTCTACCGCGACGGCAAGAAACAAGTCGCTGTTCTCAAAGGCCACCACACCCGACTGCAAAAAAGCACCGAGGAATTTGAAAACGCTAACCAAGAGCTACTTGTCGAGGTCACCCAGCAGCACGAGGAGCTGAAATCAGAGCACCAAGAATCCCTTGCGAAGAGCCTCGCGGAAGCGGAAGAGGCCCTGACCGCCCATGAGCAGACCTATAGCGAGAAGCTGGCACTCCATTCGGCGGTCCAATACTGGAAACGGCAGGAAAAACGACGCTCCAAGCAGGCAAGAAACGCGGGCATCGGCTTTGCGCTGAGCCTCATCGCCGCGGCAGGACTCCTCTTCTACTTCTCCGTCCGACTCTTCGACGGTGAGATCACAGCTCAGAAAATCGGCGCCATCCTCCTGACCATCTCCCCGCTGTTCTGGGGCCTCAGAGTCTTGGCGCGGCTGCTGCTCAGCTATGTCCACCTGGGGACGGATGCCGCCGAGCGACAGATCCTCATTGAGACCTACCTCGCACTCCACAAGGAAGACAAGGTAGATGACGAGGATCGCGAGTTCCTTCTGGCAGCCATCTTCCGGCCGGCTTCTACAGGGATCGTTCGGGACGACGCGGCTCCAGCATGGAGCGACGTGTTGAAGTTTGGAGGTAAGTAAGCTTCCTCAAAATCCTGCGCCCCACTTCGGCGCAATGATTCAGCTACTTCACGCTACTACCAATTCTTCAAGGATACTCTTGACTCGACTCCCTAATTCGCTCTGAGACTTAACTTCTTCAGTCTCCAGTATGAGGACTTTTCCGGTACTCATTTCGATGAAGTAAAACTCAAAGGTGCTAGGCGGCCAGTGACAGATAGTTCCCCCGACACCGTGACCCTCAAGATCGACAGCGGTCGCAGTTGTGGAGCCACCACCTTCATTCATGGATACCTCGAAGCCACGCGCCTCGACATCATCTTCCTCTGCCTGAAGCCATTGAAGGAGTAAGTTCTGGTTCTCGGACATTATCGCTCCACTACTTCGATGTTGCTAACGGCTGGCATTTCGTAATCTGACTTCGAGCTGCTCGGTTTCTTGGCGTCGAAGCTGTTTGGTCCAGGGACTCTACCGGTGCCCTGCGAATGAGGCAGTACCCGATCAGCCGAAACGTCAAACTCTACGTAGACATCCCCGGCAGGGGCATTGCGATAGGTATTCGGATCAGCAGGATCCAAAACTCTGGTCTGGCCACCTCCGCCTTCCTGGAGCCGTCCAGTTTCCCTCATCTTTGCCAGCTCCTCTCGGCTCATCCATCTGCCTACTCGCTTAGTTGGCACTCCCCTCATAGATCGCACAAAACCACGAGCCCTGTGCCAAAGCCGTGCTGCCGGCGGCACCACTTCCAGTAAACGGCCGATCTTCTGCCCCGCTGTCAGGTCTTCTCCGGTGACCCGATCCTGGCCCGTGGACAGTTCCTCAGCGGGACCAATGAACGCCATGTCAGTCACGCCGACCCCGACTGCTCGGCCAAGAGTCGAAGCGTCCGGCCGTTCTTCCAGCTCGACCATCTGCGCGTATCGCCCCTCTACTTGGGCCGCCACCAGCCCACCGTAGGCTGTCCATCCCACCGGGCCGCCGAAGGCCGCGAGGCCCCCCAGCTCGACCATTATCACCGCTTCAGGATCGAGATTACCCCGACCATGGCGATACGGATCTACCCCAGCATCCTCCAATCTCTGGTGCTCATTACCGATCTGCCATCCGACCTCCAGCCCCATCGGGTCCGAGAAGTTCACCGGACTGTTCAAGCTGTACTGGTAGGGGTTCGGCCCATCGACATACCCCAGCGGGTCGGGTTGTAGGAATCGTCCGAGTTGAGGGTCGTAATGTCGGTTGCGGACGTACACCAGGCCCGTTTCGGTGTCCTTGGGCAACCCGTGGAAGCCGAACGCGTTATCGACCGTGGAGGTCGCGGTCAAGCGGTCGTCGGGCTGGAGGAAGAAGTCGGCGTCGGGCTGGCCCGACTCGATTGTCAGGGACTGCTGGAAGGCGCCCGTCAGGGGCTTGGCCACCAGGTCGGTGAGGGCGGTGGTCACGTCCAGCGAATAGCTGCCGGCGGCGAGGGTCTCCTGGCTGCGCAGTGTCAGGCGGTCGGCCGAGAGGGCCCAGGTCAAGGGCGTACCGACGTCGATGGCGGACGTGGCGGTGGCCAGGTCGGGCTCTTCGGTGAAGGTCAGCTCCAGGGCGCCGCCGCGGAGGTTCACGGCGAAGATCTCCGGGGCCGCGGTGTCGTGGACGACCGTGTCCACCGACGGCCACGAGAAGTCGTGGCTGAAGTCTGCGGTGGGCTGGTTGAGGAAGAGATCCACCAGGGCCGCGCCCGGCACGGTCAGGCGCAGAGGCGTGCCAGCGGCAGGCGGCACAGACAGGTCCAGGATCAACCGGCGGCGACCGAGGTCGCGGTAGGACTGGGCGTCGGTGGAGGTGGCGCTCATCGTCAAGACCCCGGAGGTGCCCTCGCCAGCGATCACCTGGGAAACCGCCACCGTGCCGCTACCGGCACTGGTGAGGCTCCCGAGTTGCAGGCTCACCGGCAAGGGCGGATCTTCCGAGAGATCTTCCAAGACTACTTCACCGCTGGCCAGAGCGTCGGCGAAGCGCTCCCGGGAGACTTCTTCGGTGAGCTCGATCCAGATCTGGGGGCCCACGGTCCGCACCTGGTGGATCACCGGCGGGGTGACGTCTACCCGGATCTGGCGGTCTCCGAAGGAGGTGTAGCTGTAGCGCTCCAGGACAGAGCCGTCGGGCCTCGCCGTCAGGGTGAGGTTGCCGCTGGAATCGTAGAGGGGGACGACCTGGGAGTCGAGGGTACCGTCTCCATCCAGGTCGCGGTGCTGCTCGACGATCTCGTCCAGGCCTCGGCCGTAGATCTGCCGGCCGGTGAGCTGGCCACCCTCGTAGGTCTCCGCCGGCTGCCAGCCGCTCCAGACGGTGGTTTCCGTCACCCCGCCTACCACCTTCTCGACCCGGCGGCCGAAGGCGTCGTAGGAGTAGCTCGCCACCTCTACCCCGCCGTCCATGACCCGCGTCAGCCGGTTCTGGAAGTCGTACTCGAAGCTCCGGTCACCGTGGGCCACCAGGTTGCCGTTGGCGTCGTAGGACAGCGCTTCGCCGTCCACCGAGGCCGGGCGGTTGCGGCCCGAGGGCTCGGTCGGAGTCTCGATCTCCAGACGGCCACCGGGCGTGGCGTAGGTGCGGCTGAGCAGGTTGCGGGCCGTGTCGTAGGTCTGGGTCTGGGCCGACAGGGCGGAGGAGATCTGGGCGGGATCGGCGGTGGAGTTGTTGCCGTACTGGGCGGCTGCGTCCTGCACCGCCGCCGTCGCCGTGAGCTGGGCCGCGCCGTCGTAGGCGAAGACCTGCCCCATGCCGTTCATGCCCTCCCGGGCGGTGATCAGGTTGCGCGGGCTCCAGGACAGGCGCTCGTGATGGGCCACGCTGCCGTCGGCCGCCGTGAAGACCTCTTCCACCAGGCGCCCCGCCGCGTCCCGGGTGCGGGTCGAGGTCAGGCCCTGGACCTGCTTGCCCGCCAAGCGATCCCGGCCCTGGTAGACGTAGGAAGCCAAGGTCTCCCAGGTGCCCGGGGAGGTCGCGTCGTAGACGACACCACCGTAGCTGGCCTGGGACGTCGAGAACACCGAGCTGGGGTCGATCTGGACTCCGGCCAAGCGGTTCAGCGGATCGTAGGAACGGCCCACCCGGAAAGCCGATGGCAGCGTCTCTTCCACCACGTTTCCGGAGTCGTCCTGGAGGTAGGAAACGACCTTGCCGTCGGTGGCCTCGGAGATGAGCCGCGAGAGGGAATCGTAGGTGCGCTGGCTGACCAAGCCATCCCGGGTCGCCTGGGTCAGGCGGCCCATGGCGTCGTAGCTGAAGCTCTCGCTGGTCGGGCCCACGACGCCCGCTCCCGGCGTCTCCACGGCGCGGCCGGTCAGCCGGCCCAGGTCGTCGTAGGTCTGGCTGACCTCGGTGCCGTTGGGGTCCACCCAGCCGATGCGCCGGCCCGCGGCGTCGTAGGTGCTGGTGCGCTGGGTGGCGTCCGGGTAGGTCACGGCGGTCTGCCGCCCCAGCGGGTCGTAGAGATAGCTGGTGGCGTTCCCCAGGGCGTCGGTGTAGCCGGTCAGGCGGGAGGCCGGGTCGTAGTCGTAGGTCACCGCGATCCCCGTCGGCTTGACCTCCTCCAGCAACCGCCCCAGGCTGTCGAACTGGCGCGAGGTCAGGTGCCCCTCGGCATCCATGGTCACCACGGGGTTGCCCTGGGCGTCGTAGAAGGCTCGGGTCTCGTTGCCGAGGGCGTCGGCGGTGACGGTGGGGCGGCCGACGGCGTCGTAGACGTGGGCCGTGGGGATGACCGCGGTACCACCGTCGGGCAGCGTCTCGTGCCGCTCGGTGACCACGGTGTTGCCCGCCGCGTCGAGCAGCCACTGGGTGCGGTTGCCCACCGGATCGGTGCTCTCCTTCGTCCGGCCGGCGCCGTCGTAGCTCCAGGAGGTGGACCGCCCCATCGGATCGACGATGCTGGTCAGGTCGCCAGCGCCGTTGTAGAAATACGAGGTCGTGAGCTCCCGGGCCGAAGCCACGTCCTGCCCCTGCCACAGGAACCCGGTGAGGGACGCCATGCGGCCCAGCGGGTCGCGCTCCGACTTGCTGCGCGAAGTCACCGCGCCCCCAGCGTCCTCCTTCTGGACCTCGATGGCGGCGTAGAGGATATCGGGGTCGCTCTGGGAGTCGAGGTAGGTGGTGCGGGTGCGGTTGCCCAGGGGGTCGAAGGAGTTGGACAGGCGGCCGTAGCCGTCGTAGCTCCGGGTCCAGGAGTTCGACAGCGGGTCCAGGCGCTGGATGAGCTGCCCTTCGGCACCGTAGAGGAAGGTCTCGTTGGCCTGGGACGGGAGCCCCACCGCCCGGCGCACCGACACCGGCAGGCCGCGACCGTCGTAGTCGGTTTCGGTGACGGTGCCGACGGCGTCGATCTCCCGGATCAGGTTGCGATCCTCGTCGTAGTCGAAGGTCCGACGGACGATCTGACTGGCGGGCTGCGTCGTGTGCTCCACCGAGAGCAGCTCGTCGAGCATGCCGTAGGTCGAGTGGGTGGAGGCCTGGTCGCCGTCCTGACCCACCGGTTGGCGCTCCTCCACCACGTTGCCGTTGGCGTCGTGGACGTAGGTGGTGCGCAGGTTGAGAGCCGGGGCGCCGTCCGAAGACGGCGACGCCGCGGCCACCGTCTCCACCAGCCAACCCAACTCGTTGTAAGTGTTCTCGTGGCGGGTGCCGCGGGGGTCAATGACCGCCGTCGGACGCCCCAGCTCGTCCACCTCGTGGCGAGTGGTCAGCGCCAGGCCCAGGGGGTCGGTCACCACCGTGCGCAGGTAGCCCGCCGCCGCGCCGCTGTCGAAGTAGGTGTAGTCGGTCCGCCGCCCGTCCGGGTCAACGGTGGAGACCGGCTGGCCGTAGTCGTTGTAGGACACCGAGCTGGTGCTGGCGTAGGCAGTGCCGACACCGCGTCGGACCTCGGTGGGCAGGCCACCGGCGGTGAAGTCCACCTCGGTCACCGCACCCCAGGGATCGGTGGCCCGGCGCACCCGGTTGGTGCGTTCGTCGTACAGGTAACTGGTCACCAGGCTGTCCGGCGAGCCGTTGGCACCCCGGGAATCAGCGGTGACGGTCTGGCTCAAAAGGTTGCCGCGGCTGCGGCGGTCGCCCTCGGTGTCGTAGACCAGCTCGGTCAGTCGCCCCAGTGGTTCGGTGCGGCTGGCCAGCAGGCCCTCCTCGTCGTAGGTCATGGTGGTCACGGCGGCGGCGGGGTCGGTGTAGCGGATCACCCGGCCGTCTTCATCCAGCAGACTGGTGTGGATGTAGCCACGGCGGTCGGTGACGACGGTCTCCCGAGTTCCGAAGTCGTAGGTCAGCGACAGCGGATCCCCGCCCCAGGTCTGGCCGGTGACCTCGTCCGCCACGCCGTCGGCGTCGGCGTCGCTGAAGGTCAGCTCCAGCCAGATCTGCTGCTTCGCGTCGGTGACGCTCACCAGGTTGTCCCGCTGGTTGAGGCGTTGGGTCAGGGATCCGTTCGCCGCCTCGTAGTCGTAGCTGGTGACCAAACCCTGGGGGAAGGTCACCGGGCCGGTGGTGATGGCAGGCGAAGTGACGGTGGCCAGCCGCCCGTCGGTGTCGTAGCCGTAGGTCACCTGGCGGCCGGTGAAGTCGGTCACCGAGCCCAGGCGACCGGCGGTGTCGTAGGCCAGGGCGTAGGAGCGGCCCAGGCTGTCCGTCACCTGCGTCAGGCGGGAGGCGGCGTCGTAGAGGAAACGCAGCTCGTTGCCGGTCTCTGCCGAGTCCCGCGCCGCGTCGGCCAGCGTCACCAGGCGGCCGTGGACGTCGAACGTGGCCTTGGAACCGTTGCGCCGGATCAGCAGCCAGCCACCCCCCGTGCGGCTCAGGTCCACGAAGTGGCCCTCGGGGGCGTCGTAGGCGCCGTCGTCGCGCAGGGTGAAGGTGTCCCTCCGGCCACGCCCGTCGTAGACCTCGACGTCGCCGTCGGGCAGTTCCCGTAGGCGCTGGTTGTAGGCGTGGTCCCAACCCGGGCCCAACGGCCCCGCGCCCACCGTCTGGCTGCGGTAGTGGCGGCGCAGGGCGAAGACCAGTCCCCGGCCCGGCACCCGCAGGTCGGTCGACGACGTGGTCATCTCGCCGGAATGGAGCAGCGTCCCCGGCACCGCCTCACCATCCGCCACGGCGGGGTTGAGGAGCGGCTCCTGGCGGGCCGACGGAGACGTCTCCCAGCGCACGCTGGCCACTTCGACCTCGGCGGCGTCGAGGCGGGCGGCGTCGTAGATGTTGGCCAGCTCGGTCCTCAGGGCATCCGGGAAGCGCACCGCCAATCGGTCGCCGGACAGGATCTCCCGGGCCGCCGGGTCGATGCCGAGGGCGGAGCCGTCGCAGCGTCTGCACCCCTCCTCTTCCAACGCCGAGCGCTGGTAGTCCCCGGTCGCCCGCAATTCCGCCACCGCCACCAGCTCGTCCGAGAGGAAGAGCTGATAGCCGTCCTGCCACGGCTCCGTGGCCAGGCGGTGGAGGACCACGCCGTCCAGGCCGTCGAGGGCCGGGGCCGGCAGGTCGGTGTCCACCCCGGCGGGGCTGATCGGTCCGCCTCCGGCACCCAGGCTCACCACGTCGAGGGACACGGTGTCGCCGGACACGCCGGGCAGGGAGGCCAGCAGCCTGAAATCGGCTCGACGTTCCCAGGCTCCGGTGGGGGACGGGTCCGCCACGGTGGGAACCCCCAGCGGGGCCAGCGCGGACACCGGGCGGTAGCGGGCCAAGGCGGCCGAGTCGCCCGACTCCACGCTGCCGTCCACCACCACCGAGAGCTTCGGCTCCCCCACCGCCAGGCTGGTGACACCGCGCTCCAGACCGCCGGCGTAGGCCAGGCCCAGCTCCGGGAAGAGGAAGGTCTTGGAGTTGGTGATGCCGTCCAGGGCGATGATCTCCATCACCCGGTCGTCCACCAGGTCCTGGTTGCCGTCCCGGGGAGCCACCCCGGGCAGGGTGTGGAAATCGACGACGTAGATGCCGCCACCGGCGGCGGAGACGAAGATCCGCCGCCCGTCCCGGTCCACCGACACCCGCTCGGCCTGGCCGGGCACCGGCACCAGGCCCACCAGGGTGAGGCTGTCGCGGTCCGTGGCGTCGTAGACCAGGACGCCCTTCTGGCGGTGGGCCACCACCACGTAGTCGTGGAGCTCATCGGCGGTGTAGGCGCCGTCGCCGTCGAGGTCGATGGGATAGTCCTCGGCGATATCCAGGCCGAAGACACCGGCGTAGCCGTCGATGCGGGCGCAGGCGTCGTTGTAGAAGGAGACCGAGCCGACGTCGTTGGGGTCGCTCTCGAAGAGCGCCAGGCCCCGGAAGGTCACCAGGCCGACCACGGTGAGCGGGTGGGCGGGGTCGCCGTAGAGGGTGCCGAGGTCCACCAGGGCGGAGCCGATGTCGGAGATGTCCTCGTTGCACAGGCTCAGGTCGGGGTCCCCGAAGCCGGAGTAGGTGCCGATGACGTCGGACACCACGGCCGGGGCGTTCCAGTCCTCCGGCGCCTCGCCGTAGAAGGCGTCCACGTCCACCACCTGGATGCCGACGCCGAGGGTGGCGACGTAGGCCAGGGTCTGGCGGTTCTTGAGCACCTGAAGCCGGTCGCCGGTGCGGACCTGGAGTTGGACGGACCAGGCTCCGGCGCCGTCGGCGTCAACCCGCTGCCAGCGCCCGGCGCTGAGGTTGCGCACGGTCACCGGGTGGCCCGGCGTGCCGTCGCTCCCGGAGAGGGTCACCAGCCCGTCACCACCCGCCGGTCCGGCCACCGGGTCCATGCTCACCCCGGCCGGAAGCGGGTCACTGCCGACGCGCCAACGCACCTCGTCGTCCTCGGAGAGGACGCTGACGTGGCGGGGGCGGCCCGCCGGCAGGCTGCTGCTGCCCTCGGGCCAGTCGCTGACGATGGTCGAGCCCCGGAAGGCGCCGTAGCGCACCGCCGGGTCGGCCGGCGCCGCGGCCACCGCGTCTGGGTCAAAGGCCAGGGGGTCGAAGATCTTGAGCTGGCCGAATGTCTTGATGCCGCCGCCGGCGACCAGCACCCGGCCGTGGGGGTCCACCGCCAGGGCGGTCACCGGGTCGGCCAGGGGGAACTGGAAGCGGACGTCGCCTGCCACCAGGTTTTCGAGGTTGGACGGGTCGGAGCCATCCAGGACCAAGAAGCCGTCGGTGTCAGCGGCGACGAACAACCAGCTTCCCAGGCGCTCGACGTCCCGCACCGCGTCGAGGGCGAAGGTGTCCAGTTGCCTGGAGCCGGCGACCTGGAACGGCACCTCCACCGTCTCGCCCCACTGGTTGCCGGAGCCGTCGGCCAGCTCGGGCAGCAGCTTCAGGGTGTAGGTCTCGCCGGCCAGCCAAGCAGGATCCGGGGAGATGACGAGGGACCGGGAGCCCGCCGGAGCCAGCTCCGGGGCCACGTCCCGCCCCGCGGAGTCGGTCACCTCGACACCCACCACCGGTGAGGCCAACCCCTTGCTGAAGGAGAGGACTAGGTCGTCGGTGGGTGCGATGGTGGCGGAAAGGATCAGCAGGTAGCGGTTTCCCGGCGTCACCGGCGTGGACAACTGGAAGTCGCCTCCGGCCAGGGCCGGCACGCCGGTGTCGACGTCGTCGTCGAGGCCCACCAACACGACCTCCGCACCCCCGTGGACAGCCCCAGCGTCGCCCTCCAGGTTGAGGGTCGAGGTCCCCCCGGAAACGATGTCCCAGGTCGCGGTGACGCCGGCGTCCAGCTCACGGCTGTAGGACTGGCTGGCGGTGAGCTGGAAGACGCGCAGAGGCGAGCCCGCCAGCACTATGGGCGGCTGGCCATCGTCGTACATGGTCTCCGGCAGGATGGGCAGGCTGCCCGGCGACGGCGCCGCGAAGGTGCCTTCGAAGAACCGCAGGTTGGTGGTGAGGTCCCGCGCCTCCAGGGTGTAGGTCTGCCCCTGCCGGGTGGGCATCAGGATGGCGTCGTGGTCGAGCAGGTTGGAGATGTGGTCGTTGACCACCGCCACCAAGCCATCGACGGCGAGGTTCTGGAAGTAGGCGTGGGTGGAGGCCTGGATCGGCAGGCCGACGAAGTCGAGGGCGGAGCTGGTGTGCATCACCATGTAGCGCCCCGGATTGGCGGCCCCGGGGACCATGTCGTAGCGGGTCTGCGACCCCTCGGTGACCTGGGCCACGGCGCCGTCGGCAATGACTCCAAAGCCATTCCCGGAACCATCCCCCGAGCCATCCCTGGAGCCCATGGACGCCGCCCCCACCATGGAAACCGCCTGCTGCTCAGCCTCGGGCGGCGGGTCTGAGGTCAAGCGGCCGTCCTGCAAGCGGAGCAGGTCGTGCAGCATCCAGTAGTCGCTGCCGAAGATGCGCCACACCCGGGCGAGCATCGCCTCCTCCCCGGTGAAGCCCGCCGGCGCCGGCACGGAGATGTCGAGGCCGCGCTGGGCGACGGCGCCGCCGAAGTCCAGGTCGAAGGCGCTGAGCACCTCGAAGTCGGCCGGGATGGGGGCCGGCGAAACGGTGGTGGCCGGATCGACGCGGACGACAGTGGCCCGGTCGAAGGTCCCCTCCTCCACCGCCACCACCACGCCGTCGACGGTGGTGAACTCCCCACCCTGGGCCCCGACGTGGCCGCCGCGGCCGTCGGCGCTCAGGAACGGGGGCAGCGTCCAGACGTGCTCGTTGGCACCCTCGACGACGACGTGGAGGAGCAACACGTCGTCCAGGGTTGCCTGGATGGTGAGGGTGAAGGAGCCGTCGGAGGCGGCGGTGACCGAAGGGGTCGAGACGAAGCTGGTGGTGTTCTCGACGAAGACCAGGCTGCCGCCGGGGACCGCGCCGGCGAGACCCTGGACGATGGCATCGCCAGCCGCGTCGGGCTCGTAGACGAAGACCTGGGTCGGGTCGACGACATCGTTGGACACCTCCTCCAGGGTGGTGAAGGTGGTGGACGAGGCGGTGTCGACGCGATGCCCCTGGAGGTCGCGCAACGCCGTGGTGACCCGTAGCTCGTAGGTGGTTTCCGGACTGAGGGTGGCCAGCGGCGTCACCCGCACCAAGGAGCCGTCGGCGGCGACGCTGATGGCCACCGGCGAGGCGCCGTTGTAGAGCTGGACGCCGGCGGCCAGGGTGGCCGGGTCCACCACCTCGGTGAAGCGGAGGGTGGGCTCGATGCCCGGCGTGACGCCGGTGGCGCCGTCGGCTGGCACCACCTCCACCAACTGCGGCCCGGTGACCTGCAGCAGCAGGTCCAGGTCGATCCGCTCGTCGATGGTGGCGAGGGTGGCGGCGCCGCTGCCGGCATCGCCGCTGGACGGGTCCTGAGCGGTGGCGGTGACGCCGCCCAGGGGCGCCGGCAGGACGTAGCTGCCGGCGGTGGCGCCGGCCTCGTTGGAGACCTGGAGCCAGCCGAGGGGCGTGCCGTCCACCGCCGCGGTGATGGGCAGGCCGGGGGCCGGGCTGCCGCCCAGATCCCGCACGTCGCCGCGCAGGTAGGCCAGGTCGGCGGTGCGCCGTGCGAACAGGTAGCCGGCGGACCGGCGCACGCCGGCCCAGGGCAGGTCCACCGGGTCGATGGCCTCGGTGGTCCACCCGGAAGCGGTGGGGACGATGCGCGCCACCGGCCGCAGCCACTGGGCCGAGGCCACCTCCACCACCTGGAACAGCAGGCCCTCCTCCCCCGCCGCCGGGGCCGCCCCCAACTCCAGGGTGAGGGCGGCGGGCACGTCCAGGTCGCGGCCGGAAAGATCCAGGTCCAGGTAGCCCAGGAAGTCGAAGCCGGCGGGCACCGCCACCGGCAGGTCGCCCTGGGCGAGGCGCGCAAGGAGGACGGCGGTGGGCTCCGGCACGGCGCCGGCGGGCAGGTCCACCCGGTCGCCCTCGGCGTCGGTCACGGTGCCGCCCAGCGGACCGAGGACGTTGCCGCGCACCGTGGCGCCGCCGTAGGCGTGGACGCTGACGTCCTCGGCCCCCATCTGCAGCGGCAGGCGGACGGCCTGGAGGGAGGGGCGCAACGGGAACCGGGAGCGGGGAGAGCCGTCGCCGGCGCGGTAGACCACCAGGTCGGTGTCGTAGGGCGCCTCCCGGCGCACGGTGCCGTCCAGCAGGGTCAGCTCTTCGTGGACGGTGACGGTGACCGCCAGGCCGCTGGCCGCGTCGGCACCCAGGGTGTAGGCCACCGTCGCCCGGCTGGCCTGGGAGGGAAGCACCTGGGCCGGGTCGAAGCTGATGGCGGCGGCCGTCACCTCGTCGCCCAGCGGCGCCGGGGCCGAGCCCAGGACTATGCCCACCGTTGGCGCCGGCGGCGCTGGCGGCCCCAGGTCGGCCTCGACGGCGGCCCAGGCCCGCTGGCCGGAGACGGCGTGGCTCACCGCGCCGTCGAACACCACCACCTCGGCCTCGACGTCCCACTGCAGGGTGGCGGGATCCAGGGAGATGAGCACCAGGGAGGTGCCGTCGGCGGCGTCCACCGGGAAGGAGTGATTGGCCGGAGCCGCCAGGGTGGCGCCGGCCAGGTCCAACCAGGCGGCGCCCCGGGGCGACCAGCCGTAGGGCAGCAGCGCCGGCAGCGCCTGCTCGCCCAGCGCCGTCACCGCCACCGGCGTGTCCGAGGCCAGGGCGTTGGCGGGGACCTCCAGCACCGGGGACAGGTCGCGCCGCGCGGGATCGCCGAAGGAGCCGCCCGCCGGCCCCACGGTGATCGGCTCCGCCGCCGGGGTCAGGCGCGGGTCGAAGACGTCACTGCCCTGGCCGCCGCTGGTGCTCACCAGGCGCAGCACCGGGGTGTAGCCCGGGCGGGAGGCCACCAGGTAATGGGTGCCCGTTGGCACCGGCACGCGGAAGCGCCCGTCGTCCGGCGTCGTCTGGCCGGGCACCGGCTCGGCAGAGAGGACGCCGTCGGTGGACTGGACCACCACCTCCGCCCCGGCCAGGGGCCGGCCGGTGGCGGCGTCCAGGACCCGGCCGGCGAGGAAGGTGGAGGCGACGTCGGCGCCGAACACCTCGCTCCACGGGAAGGCCAGGGGGTTGCCCGCCAGGTCACGGACGGCGGTGCCCACCTCCAGGCGCAGGGCCTCGGCCGGGGGCGCGGCATCGGGGGTGAAGGTGGCGGTGGTGCCGGAGGCATCCGAGGTCACCGTGCCGGGCAGGGGGCCGGTGGCGTCGGCCAGGGTGATCCCGGAGCCCAGGGTGGCGGCGTCCACCACCTCGTCGAAGCTCACGGTGAAGTCGTCGCCGGAGCGCTCGACGGAGACCACGGTGGGGCCCTGGCAGTCCTGCACCACCTCGGCGACGGTGGCCGCCGAGAGGTTGCCGTCACGGTCGCGCACCGTGATCTCCAGGTGGTTGAGGGCACCCGGGCGCAGGTCCACGGACAGGCTGAAGGTGCCGTCCGCCGCCGCCCGGGCCTCGCCCCCGGCGGCGCCGCCGGTGACCCGCACCAGCCCCTCCGCCTCCGCCGTGCCCGCCAGGTCGAGGCGGGAAGCGCAGAGATACGCCGGCACCGCAGCGGTCAGCACCGGTGCCGGCGGCGCCTCGACGTCGGCGACGGTGAAGGCGAGGGTGGCCGGTGCCGCCAGGGCGTTGCCCGCCAGGTCGGTGAGGCCCGCAGTGAGGAGCAGGCGCACGTCGGCCAGGGACGGCAGCGGTTGGTCGGGGACCACGGTCAGCGCCGCGCCGGCCAGGCTGGCGGTGGCGGCCAGGGCGGTGCCGTCGGCCAGCTCCAGGCTCCAGCCGGCGGCCGCGGCACCGCCGTCCAGGTCTTCCGAGAAAGTGGCGGTGAAGGCGGCCGACGGGGGCACCGCCAGGGCGCCGTCGGCGGGCTCCGCGGAGACCAGCTCGGGGGCCACCGTGTCGCGGTAGACCACCCGGGTGTGGGCGCCCTGATTTCCAAGGCTGTCGGTCACCCGGGCGATGAGGCGGTTCTCACCCTCCGCCAGGGCAACCCCGCTGAGACTCCACGGGATGCTGCCGCCGCCGGCGGTGCCCAGGGTGGCCTCGGCGCCGTTGACGGACACGGTCACGCCGGCCTCGTCGGCCACCGTGCCGGAGACTTCCACCGTCTCCACCGCCAGGTGGGAGCCCTCCGCCGGAGCGGTGATGCTCACCGCCGGTGCCGTCGAGTCGCGCACCACCGCCACCGTGGCGGAGGTGTTCCAACCCAACTCGTCCCAGGCGGTGGCCACCAGGTCGGTGGCACCCTCCGCCAGGGGGACATCCGCCACCCAGGAGCCGCCGGAAAGCTGCGCCGAGACGCCGTTGACTTCCACCCGGTCGAGGTGGGGGTCGGTGACGCTGACCGAGACCGCCAGGGTGGCAGCCGGGGTGACGGTGCCGGCGGCGGGGTCGGTGATGGCGACGCTGGGGGGCAGGGTGTCGAGCTCAACGGTGCGTTGCGCCTGGGCGGCGTTGCCGGCGGCGTCCGTGGCCTCGGCCACCAGGGTCGTCGCGCCCTCAGCCACAGGCACGTTGCTGGCCACGAAGGTGTATTGCCCCGCGTCCGCCAGCGTGACTTCGTTGAGGACGAACAGCAGGGGCCATCCCACCGGCAGATTCTGGTCCACCCCATTCTTGAACACGCGAAGCCGAGCGGGCGGTGAGCCGAGTGCATAAGGCTGGATATAATCGAACTCCGCTCTTTGACCTATTACCGCGGAGACGTT
>Ga0102947_1000371_pt1 | contig 16187 bp, 18 predicted proteins | sample SalPon2A_A_D2_MG_FD_78210 | JGI IMG/M metagenome (GOLD analysis project Ga0102947, IMG submission 78210) | Soil microbial communities from South San Francisco under conditions of wetland restoration - Salt Pond MetaG R2A_A_D2_MG | ecosystem: Environmental > Terrestrial > Soil > Wetlands | place... | reverse complement strand
TTGAATGAAAAGTTCTCAATATCTTCCTCAACCTTTTTAATGGTTTTATGCAGTGTTTTTAAACTGTCTTTTGTTGGTTCTGCATTGGTGACTTTAAAACCATTGTCATCAAAATATAGTTTCCATAATTTTTTAAGGAAACTATGCACTCCTGTAATGCCTGCAGTGTTCCAAGGTTTGTATTGTTCTAAAGGTCCCAAAAACATTTCATACAAACGTAAGCTGTCTGCGCCATAGTCGTGGCAAATCTGGTCTGGATTCACCACATTATATTTGGATTTTGACATTTTTTCGACTTCTCTTGGAGCGATATAAGAATCTTGTTCTACAAAAACGGAACCAATAAATTGATTTGTTTGTAATGCTCTTTCCGTATCAACTTCATCAGTTGTTCCAATTAACAAAGAAATATCTAAATTTTGTTTTGTGGCTCTCTCTGAAGAATATGTAATTTGTAAATTCTTATTTTTCTCCTTGTAATTCTTAATCCATTTATCAACAATTTCCGATGAACCATTTGCCTTTATTTCTTTAAAAACATTCTCAGAAATTATTAGACTTTTAGGAGCTTTAAGGGCTTGATTAAACTTCTTCTTATCTTCTTCAGTAGTTGTTCCCTCATCTAAAAATGTAAAATTAACCTTGGTCTCTATAGTCATTGGCAAAACGAAAACAAAAGCACTCGTCCCCAAAATCATTCCTTGATTAATTAGTTTTTTAGCATATTCGTCATGTGGGACCAAACCAAGATCATACATAAACTTTTGCCAAAAACGAGAGTACAATAAATGTCCTGTGGCATGTTCGCTCCCTCCAATATACAAGTCCACTTGTTGCCAATAATTTATAGCTTCCTGTGAGAATATTTCCTTATCATTATGAGGATCCATGTATCTATTAAAATACTGTGAGCTTCCTGCCCAACCTGGCATGGTGTTCAACTCTAATGGATAAACTCCGTTTGTGGATTTCGCATCAAGTGCGGAATGACAATCAGAGTCTTTGTCATGCTGAACTTGATTCAACATCTCATTAGAAACTACTTGGTTTGTTTTAGTATCCCAAGCCCATTTGGTTGCGTTACCTAATGGTGGTTCGCCAGTTTCGGTTGGCAAATATTTTTCAACTTCTGGTAAGGTAATTGGTAAATACTTTTCATCAATCATTTGTGGTAAACCATTCACATAGTACACAGGAAACGGTTCGCCCCAATAGCGCTGACGTGAAAATACTGCGTCACGCAATCTGTAATTGGTTTTACCTTGTCCTTGACCTATTTTTTCAAGTTCCTCAATAATCTTTTTGGTCGCTTCTTTATAGTTCAAGCCATTTAAAAAATCACTGTTGGCAATAATGGTTTTTTCTTTATCTGCAAAAGCTTCTTCAGAAATATCGACACCTTCAAAAATATTTGGAATCGGAATATTGAAATGTTTTGCAAAGTCATAATCACGTTGGTCACCACAAGGAACAGACATCACTGCTCCTGTTCCGTAACCAGCCAATACATAATCGCCAATCCAGATTGGAATAGGTTCTTTAGAAAAAGGGTGTTCTGCATAAGCTCCTGTAAAAGCTCCTGAAATGGTTTTTACATCTGCCATTCTATCACGTTCACTACGTTTTGCAGTAGCCTCAACATAGGCTTCCACTTCAGCTTTTTGACCTTCTGTTGTGATTTTTGAAACCAGTTCGTGTTCTGGAGCCAAGGTCATAAAACTTGCTCCAAAAATGGTGTCTGGTCTTGTTGTAAAGACATCGATTTGGTGATTGAAGGTAGTCGAAATTACCTCTTGGTCGCTTCGACTTCGCTCAGCGTCCAAGTTGGGCAATACATTAAACTTCACAGAAGCTCCAACCGATTTTCCAATCCAGTTACGCTGTATTTCTTTTAATGGTTCTGGCCAATCAATGGTTTCCAAACCTTGCAACAAACGCTCTGCATACGCCGAAATACGCATACTCCATTGTGTCATTTTCTTTCTAACCACAGGATGACCACCACGTTCGGAAACACCATTGACAATTTCGTCATTGGCTAAAACGGTTCCCAATGCAGGACACCAGTTGACTTCAGTTTCAGAAAGATAGGTTAGTCTATATTTTAAAAGGATTTCTTGTTGCTTTTCAGAAGAATATGATTTCCAATCTTCAGCTGTAAAAGCTTCAATATCGTCATCGCAAGCAGCATCAACATGTTTATTTCCTGCACGTTCAAATTCTCTAATCAGTTCTGAAATAGATTCAGCTTTATTATCAATATTACAGTAATAGGAATTGAACAGCTGAATGAAAATCCACTGTGTCCATTTGTAATATTTTGGGTCGCTTGTTCTCACTTCACGAGACCAATCGAAAGAAAACCCAATTTGGTCCAACTGACGACGATAAGTTTTTATGTTCTCTTCGGTTGTAATTGCAGGATGTTGACCAGTTTGAATAGCATATTGTTCGGCTGGCAGACCAAAACTATCATAACCTTGCGGATGCAAAACATTGAATCCTTTATGGCGTTTGTAACGTGCATAGATATCAGACGCTATATAACCTAATGGATGACCAACATGCAATCCTGCTCCACTTGGATAAGGGAACATATCCAGCACATAATATTTTGGTTTATCAGAATTCCCTTCGGCTCCGCTCTGGGCAGGATTTTCAGCTTTAAAGGTTTGGTGCTTTGCCCAATAATCTTGCCACTTTTTTTCTATCTCGTTGAAATGGTATTTCATAATTTTTGTTAACAATTAAATGCCAAAAAGCATTTTAAAAGTCATTGCGAAGGAGGCACGACTGTGGCAATCTGTTTATTGCTTTGACTGTGATTAAAAAGATTCCCACGCTTCGCTCGGAATGACAATTTATAAAAGCGCAAATTTAAGCTTTATTGTAAGACTATAAAACCTTTAAAGTTCCTTTCTTACTTTCTTTTCTTGAGGCAACAAACAATGGTACGTAAAACTATTTATAGGCGTTGAAATATGAAGCTCTTTCCCCATTCTTACAATATAACCGTTAAAATTATCAAGCTCGCTTGGTTTGCCTTCCATAATATCACGTTGCATTGATGCTGTTGTGTTATAATCTAAATTATCAATAACACCCATAACCATTTCAATATGTGAATTGTTTAACGCAATGCCTTTAGCGTTTGCAATAGCCACAATTTCGTATGCAGTTTGGTAAAGCATTTGTCTTATATCATCATCTTGTCTAAAATCGCCAAAAACAGCTCTTGTAATAGCTCCAATACCACTCACTGTAGCAATAAATAAGAATTTCTTCCAGATATCGAGATGAATATCGTCTGAAATCGTATTGTTAAATCCTGCTTTATCAAAAATGTCCTTGATATTTTTTACACGCTCTGTTTTTGAATTATCATACTCGCCAAAAACAATTTCAGGATCGTAGGCAAAATGTTCAATAATACCAGGAGAATCAACTCTGCTAACAATTTTACAGAATCCTGCTAAAACATTTTTAGGATTTAAAATGGTCATTAATTTATCGGCATTATCAACACCATTTTGAAGTGGTAAGACCATAGTATTACCATGAACTATAGGTTTTAGTTGCTTTGCCACATCAAGAACTTGCCAGGATTTTACACCAAGAATAATTAAATCTGGATTTTTTATTTGCGAAATATCATCTGTGACTTTTGGGTGCACTGTAAAATCTCCATGAATACTTTTTATTTGAAGTCCTTTATTTTTAATGGCTTCCAGATGTTTTCCACGTGCAATAAATGTGACATCAAAACCTGCCTTTGCTAATTTCCCTCCAAAATATCCTCCAACTCCACCAGTGCCAAATACAACAATGTTCATATGTTTGAGTTATTATAAATTAAGATTAAAGATACTTTATTATTTTTACACAATTAATGAAAACACTATATGGGTTCATCGTTTGAAACGTATCAAAAACGTAGGTTAATTACGTCTTATTTTTCAGTTGTTTTAAGTATTGCTTTAGTACTTTTTTTATTAGGCGTATTAGGATTACTTATTCTTAATGCAAAAAAAGTAGCTGACCATTTTAAAGAGCAAGTGGTTATGACCATCTATTTAAAAGATTCTGCCAAAGAGGTAGAAATTAACCAACTTGAAAAAAGTTTAGCTATGGCAGATTATGTAAAATCTACAGAATATGTATCTAAAGAGCAGGCAGCCGAGTTTATGAAAGAAAGGAATGGCGAGGATTTTATGGACTTTGTTGGTTATAATCCGTTGCAAAATTCAATCGATGTACATTTTAAAGCAGATTATGTGACAACTGAACAGTTGGAAGAAATTTCGACTGAAACATTAACCAAAAGTTTTGTGGACGAAGTTAATTATGACAATGATCTTGTAACCTTAATGAACAACAACGTGAAGAAAATCAGCTTTTGGGTGTTGGTCTTGAGTGCTATTTTTACACTTATTGCTGTTTTATTAATTAATAGTTCTATTAGACTTTCGGTGTATTCAAAACGTTTCACAATAAAAACCATGCAAATGGTTGGTGCTACAAAACAATTTATACGAAGACCGTTTGTTTGGAAAAGTGTGAAATTAGGAGTTATTGGTGCTGTTTTGGCACTTATAGGTATGGCAGTTATTTTGTATTATGTCAATAAAACATTCCCTGAATTACAATTATTAAGCTCGCCTATTTTAATTGCATCATTATTTATTATAGTCTTTGCATTAGGTATTCTTATTACATGGTTTAGCACACATTTGGCTACACAACGATTTTTAAATTTGAACACGGACCAATTGTATTATCAATAAGTTTTAAATTCATTAACATTAATGATTTGAAATAAAACCTTTAATTTGCATTTATAAATCTTACTTATGGGAGAAAAGAAACGAAAAGAGGATGCTAAAAACGATTTTGTGTTTGGAAAGAAAAACTACAAATTCATGTTTATTGGTTTAGCCTTTATTGTTCTTGGTTTTATTTTAATGTCTGGTGGTGGCAGTGATGACCCAAATGTTTTTAATCCTGAAATCTTTAATTTTAGACGTATTCGCTTAGCACCAACACTTATTCTTATTGGTTTTGGTATTCAGATTTATGCCATTTTATTGAATCCTGATAAAAGTAATAATGAGTGATAGCGTCACTAAAAAAGATGTTATTACCCTAATTGCTGAAGAGAAGACCAGTTCGCTTAAAAATCATTTTTTAACTTTTTTTAATCAAGATAGAAGGTTTGTTGGAGAAATACAATCTGATAAGATTTTACTTTGGAAAACAAATATGTGGATATCTGGTGGGTTTCCAATTTTTGAATTTGAATTTAATCCAAAAGACAAGTTAGTGAATATTCATTCTAAGAAAAATGCATTTGCTAAATTAATTAGTTTGTTTTTTACAATTCCACTCATTTTGTTTTTTCTTTTCTTACTATTTAATATAGATTTTTCAATTGCTAGCTTAATAATCCTAGGATTATTTTTGTTCATTTTAATTGCTTTGTACTTTGTAACTAATCATATCTATAATTATGAAAAAAAGCAATTGTTGATAGAAATATATAAAAGATTAGAAATTGAATTTGAAGAAGAAAAAATAAAAGAATACACTATTAAAAAGATTCTATTAAGGCTATTTATGTATCCATTTTCAATATTTTTAATTATTTATGTCTTAAATTTCTTTCCAAGAGATATAGCATTAGTATGTATTTTATTGATTTCAGTATATATGGTTTCTGATATAATAATTTTATTAAAAAAGAAGTAAATCTTTATTTTTTAAGAATTTCTCTAGCAAATTTTGAAACTATTTCTCTCAAATATAGATTACTGTTCTGCATAGCATCCTCAAGGTTTTTTGCCTTTGTTATTACAGAATCTGAATAAGAAATTCCCAGTTTTTCTAAATCCTGTTTTTTAAGTTCTATATTTCCACAAAGTGCAGCTACAGGAATATTTTCTTTTATTGCAGATTGCAATACACCTGCAATAGCCTTGCCAGACAGTGTTTGAGAATCCAGGTTTCCTTCGCCAGTAATAATCCAATCTACATCTTGTATGTGTTTGTCAAATTGAGCAATTTCTTTTATCAGTTCAATACCAGAATTTAATTCCCCATTCAAAAAAATATGTGTGCCAATTCCCATACCTCCAGCTGCTCCAGCACCTTTGAAGTTTTGTGATTTGATGTTAAAATGCAAATCAATAATCTTTGAAAAACTTTCAAGACCTCTATCCAACATATCTATATCTTCAGGCGTTGCACCTTTTTGTCTTGCATAAACATAAGCAGCACCTTTTTTGCCATATAACGGGTTTGTTACATCGCAAGCTATCTTGAATGATAAACTTTTCAATCTCTCATCTACACGAGAAGTCTCTATTGATTTAATAGTTGAAAGATTCTTCCCTATAGGTAGCACTTCCTTTCCTGATTCATCCAAAAAATGGTAGCCTAAAGCAGTTGCCATACCTATACCACAGTCGTTTGTAGCACTTCCTCCAATACCCAAAATAATGGTATTTGCTCCTTTATTTATGGCGTCCAAAATAAGTTCTCCAGTACCTATTGTAGTGGCGTTTTTACAATCACGCTCATCTTCTTTTAAAAGCTTAAGACCAGAAGCTTCAGCCATTTCTATAAACGCAGTTTTAGAACTTCCAGAATATAAATATGATGCATTTATTTTTTTAAATAATGGATTATGAACCTCAATTTGAATTTGTTCTCCTTTTAGATAATGATTAACTACTTCTATAGTGCCATCTCCTCCATCGGCTAAAGGCAATTTTATAATTTCAGCTTGAGGTAAAATTTGTAAAATCCCTTCGCTTACCGCATCACAAAACTCTAAACCAGTTAGTGAGTTTTTAAATTTATCAGGTGCAACTGCAAATTTCATAAGTGAAAGCAAACGATTTTTATCAAAGATAGACGATACTGCTTGCTAATAAAAATGGTAATTTCTAATAGTTTATCTTAAATGCTGATTCTATTTTGATATTTTTACCCAATGGAAATTATAGACGCTATTATTTTAGGTATTATTCAAGGGCTTACTGAATTTCTCCCAGTGTCTTCAAGCGGACATTTAGAGCTCGGAAAAGCCATTCTTGGAGACCAATCTATTCCAGAAGAAAGTTTGCTCTTTACTGTAGTACTCCATTTTGCAACAGCTTTGAGCACTATTGTTGTGTTTAGAAAAGATATTTTGGAAATTTTAAAAGGTTTCTTTTCATTTAAATGGAATGATGATACAAAATTTATATTTAAAATTATTGTTTCAATGATTCCCGCGGTTTTTGTTGGTCTCATTTTTGAAGATGAATTAGAGCAACTTTTTGGAGGAAATATTTTGTTGGTTGGTTGTATGCTTATCATTACAGCAATTTTACTTTTTCTAGCTGATAAAGCTAAAGACACGAAAAAGAAGGTCTCTTTTAAAAATGCTTTCGTGATTGGGATTTCTCAAGCCATTGCTATGCTTCCAGGTATCTCACGTTCTGGAGCTACCATTTCTACTTCGGTTTTATTAGGAAATGACAAAACCAAAGCTGCGCGCTTTTCGTTTTTAATGGTTGTACCTCTAATACTTGGGAAAATTGCCAAAGATGTTTTAAGTGGAGAACTTACTTACGAAAGTCATAATTTTACCGCTTTATCTGTTGGTTTTGTTGCTGCCTTTGTTGCAGGTTTATTTGCCTGTACTTGGATGATTGCCTTGGTTAAAAAAAGTAAGTTGTCTTATTTTGCCTTCTATTGTGTAATTATTGGTATAACTGCTATTGTTTTTGCTTTATTAAATTAATATGTTAACTGCCGAAGATTACATTTCTGGTCAAGTTCTACTTATAGATAAACCTTTGCATTGGACTTCCTTTCAGGCGCTAAATAAACTGCGTTGGGAAATTCGAAAAGCATTCAACATTAAAAAAATAAAAGTTGGCCATGCAGGAACACTCGATCCTTTAGCTACAGGATTATTGATTATCTGTACTGGAAAAATGACCAAACAAATTGATACTTTTCAAGGTCAGGATAAAGAATATACAGGTACTATTGTTATAGGAAGTACAACACCTTCTTTCGATCTGGAAACTGAAATCAATCAGACCTTCCCAATAGAGCATATTACGGAAACCTTAATACACAAAACTACCAAACGGTTTATTGGAGATATTGAACAGTTCCCTCCTATATTTTCAGCAATTAAAAAAGATGGTAAGCGTTTATACGAATTTGCCAGAGCTGGCGAAAATGTAGAAGTTAAAGCACGTGAGGTTCATATTTCAGAATTTGAAATCACTAAAATAAACTTGCCTGAAGTACAGTTTCGAACGGTTTGTAGTAAAGGCACTTACATTCGCTCTTTAGCTCACGATTTTGGTAAAGCTTTAAGTTCTGGTGCTCATTTATCTCAACTCCGACGAACCAAAATTGGTGGATTTAAAGTAGAAAAAGCTATGACTCCAGACGCTTTTCTAGAGAGCATAAAAGGCTAATTTGTATATTTTTCCGTATATTTCACTAATAATTGCTACTAATAGCCTCAATATTGTAAGCATTTTGAAGTTGACAGATCAACATAGAGCCCTACTTATTACGTTTCTGATTTCCGGAACGATAGTCCTTTCTGTTTTTAATTTTAATATTAAGAAGCAACAAGATCGTATTGCCGAAACTTACTACGAACTTGAGCCGGAAAAAGAGCTGACAGAAGAAGAAATTAAAATTCTGGAAGCTTTAGAGCAACTCAATGCCAGTAAAGCTGAAACCAACAAAGGGTTTAACGAAACTGAAAAAAACAAACAATTTGCTCAAGCTTACAAAACTATAGAGCCACCAAAAGATTATGAAAATCCGTTATTAGATGCTGATCGTGAGGCTGCAGCTATAAGAGAAAAGAAAAATTACGAGCCCGAAGATTCTGGTATTGAAGAAGAGGAAATATCTAAATTCAGTAAAGTAAATGATCTTTTAAAGCAACAAAAGAACGAAGGTGCCAATAGAAAAAGTACCATGAGCTACTCTTTGGTTGACAGAACAGATGTTTATTTGCCTACACCTATTTATTTATGCGAAGAAGGTGGTAAAATAGTAATCAATATTACGGTAAACGCCAATGGTGATGTTACAGATGCATATGTAAACAACTCTTCTACATCTTCAAACGAATGTTTAATAGACCATGCTCTGGAGTATGCCAAAGAAGCTCGTTTTAATGCAGATGCTTCAAAACCTTCACAGCTAGGGTCAATTACCTTTTATTTTATAGGAAAATATTAACTATTGTTAATTCCTATTATTGTCTATATTTAAAAGTATTCTTATGAGCACAAAACATAGATGTGGCTGGTGTGTTGGAGATCCTTTATATGAAGCCTATCATGATGAAGAATGGGGAGTTCCAGTTTATGATGATGACACTTTGTTTGAATTTTTAATTTTAGAAACATTTCAAGCAGGTTTGAGCTGGATTACTGTATTACGTAAACGTGAAAACTTTAGAAAGGCTTTTGATAATTTTGACTATAAAAAAATTGCAACCTATAATCAAAACAAGGTTGATAGTTTATTACAAGATCCCGGAATTATACGAAACAAATTAAAAGTTAATGCCACAGTAACCAATGCACAAGCTTTTATAAAAATTCAGGATGAGTTTGGTAGTTTTAGTAAATACATTTGGGGATTTGTAGATGGAAAACCTATTAAAAATAAATTATCAGATTATAGAAAAGCACCTGCCAATACGCCTATAAGTGATGCTATTAGTAAAGATTTAAAAAAGCGAGGTTTTAAATTTGTTGGCTCAACAGTTATCTATGCACATATGCAAGCCACAGGTATGGTAAACGACCATGAGATTGGATGTTTTAGGTACAGTGAGGTTTAATGAAACGACAAATCCATATCCTGTTTTTTATAAGGTATGGTTTTTAAAATATGGTTGATAGATTCTACTCTGGCCTGTGTTTTTCTATTGGCTTTTATAATTACCCAAGGTGCAATTTCGGTGTTGGTTTTTTCAAACATCAAGGTTTTGTATTTTGAATACTCCTCCCAAAGGGATTGGGCTTTTTGGTCTACTGCACTAAACTTCCACTTTTTTAAAGGGCTGGCTTTTATCTCTCTAAAACGTTTGGCCTGTTCTGACTTTGAAATGGAAAAATAGAATTTTATTAAATGAATACCAGATTCTATAATCATGCGTTCAAACTCATTGACCTGATTCATGAAAATTTTATATTCTTCTTGAGTACAAAAATTGTTTACAGGTTCTACAACAGCTCTGTTGTACCAGCTTCTGTCAAAAAAGACCATTTTACCTTCTTGTGGCAGTTGATTTATATATCGCTGAAAATACCATTGCCCTTTTTCCTCTTCTGTAGGTTTTGGTAAAGCAACAACTCTAAACTCACGAGGATTAAGGTGTTCTGTTATTCTTCTAATAGCTCCACCTTTACCAGCAGCATCACGGCCTTCAAACAAGACCACTACTTTCTGATTGTTCTCAACAACCCATTGCTGCATATGAATAAGTTCTACTTGTAATTCTTTTAACCTATCCTCGAAATTGACATTTCTCAATACTTTAGAAATACTCGTTTCATCATACATTAAAAATTGCTTAAGTCCTTTTTTTCTATTTAAACTTTTTATAGCTTTTTGTGAGAGTTTCATAATCAATCTATATGTTTTATCAATCTGTGGTAACGTTGAACAATGTTTGGGTCAGGAAATACTGTTAGTCCAGAAGATTCTTTACCATCATAATCAAAACGGGACAGTACATACCGAATGCTTTCTAACCTGGCTTGTTTTTTATCATTTGATTTAACAATAATCCAAGGGCTAAAGGCAGTATGAGACTTACTGAACATTTGTTCTTTGTAATAGGTATAATCGTCCCATCTACGTTGCCCTTGCTTATCTACAACACTAAATTTCCATTGCTTAAGAGGGTTTTTTAATCTTGAATTAAAACGATTCAATTGTTCATCTTTAGAAATTGAGAACCAAAACTTTATTATATCTACACCGTCTTCATAGAGCATGTGTTCAAATTCTGGAACCTGAACCATAAACTTATCATATTCTTCTTTGCTACAAAAACCCATAACTGGTTCTACAACAGCGCGATTATACCAACTTCGATCAAAAAATACTATTTCTCCAGGATTTGGTAATTCCTTAATATAGCGTCTAAAATACCACTGCCCTTTTTCTACAACTGTTGGTTTAGTCAATGCTACAATTCTCATAGAACGAGGGTTAAGGTGTTCGGCAAATCTTCTAATAGTGCCTCCTTTTCCTGCAGCGTCACGACCTTCAAAAACAATACATACACGCCTATTGTTTTTTGCAACCCATTGCTGTAAATCTACCAGTTCTGCTTGAAGTTTAAGTAGTTGTTCTTCATAATTTACTGTATATAGAATATCTTCTAATTGATTTGGTTCCAGTTGAGACTTTAAAATGGAAATAAATTCTTTTCTGTTTTTATGCTTTTCAAAATCTTCTGCAGTTAGCATCTTAAAAGTTTTAATTTACAATATCTTACTTTTTTTAAAATATAACTATGACAATTATCAATTTAAAAAATTTAAGAACTTTTCTCGTGAAATATTTTCAGCTCCTAAACTTTCCAGGTGTTTTGTATGCACCTGACAGTCTATAAGCTTATAATTACTCTCTTGAACAAACCTTATAAAACCAAATTTACTGGCATTAGGTTCTAAAGTAAACATGCTTTCACCACAGAAAACACCATTGCTCAAATCTATTCCATAAAGCCCTGCTACAAGTTTTTCTCCGTTCCAAACCTCAACAGATTTTGCATAGTTTAATGCGTGAAGTTTCGTGTAAGCCTCAACCATACTATTAGTAATCCAAGTATCATGCTGTCCATCTCTTTTTACTTTTGCACATTGTTGTATTACCTCTCGAAATGCATTATTGACTGTGACAGTATAATTACAATTACGCAGTACCTGTTTCATGCTTTTTGAAATTTTCAGCTTTTCTGGAAACAGCACAAAACGTGGGTCTGGAGACCACCATAAAATAGGCTCATCTTTATTAAACCATGGAAAAATTCCACTTTGATAAGCCAAAACTAAACGTTCTGAAGACAAATCGCCTCCAATAGCCAACAAACCTTCTTTGTTTGATGTAGAAACATCTGGAAACTTTAATTTGTCTGTAAGGTATTGCATACTATAAAAGTAAAAAACCTCAATATTTTAATTAAAATATTGAGGTTAACTTTTTACGTTTCTCCAGAATAAAACTTTTAAAATGGTAAATCGTCGTGATCTTCTTCGTTTAAATCACCTGCAGGCTCAAAAGCATCTGCTGGTGGAATTGGAGGTATGTCACTACTAGATGATTCTTGTTGTAAACTTTCTATTCTCCATCCCTGAATAGAATTGAAGTATTTTGTTTCGCCTTGTGGATTTACCCATTCACGACCTCTCAAGTTTATGTTTATTTTAACTTGTTGTCCTACCTGATAGTTATCTAATAAATCCGTTTTGTCTTGCACAAACTCAACCATAATGTGTTGTGGATATTGCTCTTCAGTAGTGATAACTACTTCTCTTTTTCTAAACCCATTGGCTCCAAATGTTTGTGTTTCTCCGATTAACTTAATTTTTCCTTGTAATTCCATTTAATTTAATTTACTGTTTATGATAATAATATTTTCCATGCACTGTTTACATCTCCAAAACTTAAGTAGTTTTTTGCTAATTTATGCTTTTCTCTATTAGATAGCTTTGTAATGTTTGGATGATTTTCTGAAATGTTTTTTACAAACAAATTTATGTCTTTTTGAGTTGGTAAAGTTTCAACATTTCCCAATATTCCTAAATCATTCCCTGAAAGCAAAGTGCTATTTCTTATGTTTTCAGGCATTTTATCAACACCTATTCCTAGTGTTGAAATTGGCTTTGGTATTTCAAAAAAACCTTTATGCGCCCTGCTGTAATAGCTACCGCCTGCACGAGCAACAAGATCAAGCTTCTTTTGGTCTATTGCACTTTCTTCATTTAAAATATCTTCATCTATGTGCAATTTAACAACTTCACAAATGATTAAATTTCCTGCGCCACCTTCAGTTCCTAAAGCAATAATATCATTCACTTTACATTCAAACTGCACTGGAGATTCTGCAACACGAAATGGTTTTACAATGTCAGACTTCAGCATACTTAATCCAGCTTTTTCAAACTCATTGATTCCTTCTGGATATTCTGTGCTTGAAAGTGACGCTTGTTGAACCAAATCATAATTTACAACATTAATAACCACTTCTTTTGTTACCATTACGTTCTCTAATGTGTGCTTGGTAGTATTATCCCGAACACGACGTGCAGGAGAAAATATCATAATAGGTGGATTTGCACTAAAGACATTAAAAAAACTAAATGGCGACAAATTTGGATTGCCTTTAGCATCAATGGTACTCGCAAAAGCGATAGGTCTTGGTGCTACAGAACTCAACAAATAGCTATGCAATTTCGCTGTAGAAATGTCTTTAGGATGTATTGATAACATGAAGCTTTTAAATTTAGGCAAATGTAATTATTCTCTTAATGAACTAAAAACTATTTGAGCTCTTGTAATACAATATTATTAACAGATTTGCATTATATTACATACAAAATTCATAGTTCATGATTTTTACCAAGCATAGAAATTTCTTTAGATGGTTTATTGTGGTCGCATCTTTTGCAATAATTTCCCTTATACTTTGGAATACCTACGTGTTTTTTCAAAATTTTAAAGCAGAAGAGAGATCCAAAATGAAAAATTGGTCTTTTGCTCAAACAGACATATTAAATACTTCTAATCTAGATGGTGACATAGGCGAATTACCTCTTCAAATTATAAAGAGTAATACAACAACACCTATGATTTTAGTTAATCAAGATGGAAGAATTGATGTAAACAATATTGATGAAGAAAAGTTGCTTGATACTGCATATATAAACAAATTGATTGTTAAATTTTCAAATGAAAACAGACCCATTGAAATCCGATATAAAAATGATGTATTACAAACGTTGTATTATGGTAATTCTCCATTACTGAACAAACTAAAGTACTATCCTTTAGCCTTATTATTAATCATTTTTTTATTTGGCACAGTAGTGTATTTATTTTACCGAAGTAACAAAACTGCCACAGAAAACAAGCTTTGGTCAGGTATGGCAAAAGAAACTGCCCATCAAATTGGTACACCTTTATCTTCTCTTGTAGGTTGGGCAGAAATTTTGAAGAGTGAAAACACAAATCCAGAATATATTACTGAAATTGAAAAAGACATTAATAGATTACAAACCATTACTGAAAGGTTCAGTAAAATTGGATCAGTTCCTAAACTTCAAAAAACAGATATTACGAATGAAACAATAGAATCTATTGACTATTTAAAGTCTCGCTCTTCAAAACTCGTTGAATTTAAAATTGAAACTCCAGAAAACCCTATTTATGTCAATTTAAATTCTCAATTGTATAGCTGGACCATAGAAAATTTGGTGAAAAATGCCATTGATGTCATGAAAGGTAAAGGAGAAATTACTATTAAAGTTTTATCAACAAGCACTGATGTTAAGATTAATATTTCTGACACTGGAAAAGGAATTCCTAAAAATAAATTCAATACCGTTTTTGACCCAGGGTACACCAGCAAAAAAAGGGGTTGGGGATTGGGTTTATCTCTTGCTAGGCGCATTATTGAAGATTTTCATCATGGAAAAATCAAAGTGCTTCACTCTGAAGTTAAAAAAGGAACAACCATTCAAATTTCTTTAAAATTACTATCTTAACAGCGTCATGGCTCAAAAATGGATTACCATAAAAGAGGTTCAATTGAACAATAACTGTCCAGAATGTTATAATAATAGTGGTTTGCATTTAACATTCAGGCAAAAGTTTGTTGAAACACGTTTTTATAAATCAATTTCAAATGAAGTAGATCATGAAATTGCTTGTAAAACCTGTAATACTATTATTTATCCTGTGCGCTGGAAAAAAGACATTGAACGCGTTTTTGAATATCATCAAAAAGCATTTGAACCCAAGAAATCTTCGGTTAAATTAAAGAAAATGGCTTGGATAATTGTTACGATAATAGGTTTAATAGTTATTGCAGGAATCTTTTTAACTACAATATCTATTTAAAACTGATCTTGAATTGATTGAGCAGTTGCTTGAAATTCTTCTGGGGTCATTTTTATCTTTGAAATAAAACGAGCATCATCCATTGAGTTTAATGGAATTAAATGCACATGTGCATGTGGCACTTCAAGACCAATAACAGAGATGCCTACACGTTTACATGGTATTACTTTTTCAATAGCTAGAGCAACTTTTCTAGAAAAATTCATTAAACCTGTATATGTAGTTCCGTCTAAATCGAAGATTTTGTCAACCTCTTTTTTAGGAATACAAAGTGTATGTCCTTTGACATTTGGGTTTACATCCAAAAACGCCAAAAAATCATCGGTTTCTGCTACTTTATAGCAAGGGATTTCTCCATTTACTATTCTTGTGAAAATTGAAGCCATTTGTTACCAAGTATAGTTGTAAATATAAAAAAGATTCCTGTTGAACAGGAATCTTTTTAACAATTTTATGATAGTAAGCTCCTATCTGGAAATTTCTAGAATCTCAAATTTTAAAACGCCATTTGGCACTTGTACTTCGGCAACATCTCCAAGGGATTTACCAAGTAATCCCTTTCCAATTGGTGAATTCACGGATATTTTGCCAGATGCTAAATCTGCCTCACCATCAGCAACCAAAGTATATGTCATTTCCATGCCATTGAGTTTATTTTTAATCTTTACTTTAGACAGTACCAATATTTTTGAATTGTCCAATTGAGATTCATCAATTAGTCTTGCTCCAGCTAGAGTTTCTTCAAGTTTAGCTATTTTCATTTCTAACATGCCTTGAGCTTCTTTGGCCGCATCGTATTCGGCATTTTCACTTAAATCACCTTTATCTCTTGCTTCTGCAATGGCTCGAGACGCTTTAGGTCGTTCAATATCTTTTAATTGATTAAGTTCTTCTCTTAACTTTTTTAATCCCTCTGCTGTATAATAAGATACTTTACTCATAACTTCATCGTTTAGTTAAATAAAGATTCCGAAACTTGTTCGGAATAAAAAAATCCCGCTAACACGAGATCGTAATGC
>Ga0102947_1000370_pt1 | contig 16226 bp, 10 predicted proteins | sample SalPon2A_A_D2_MG_FD_78210 | JGI IMG/M metagenome (GOLD analysis project Ga0102947, IMG submission 78210) | Soil microbial communities from South San Francisco under conditions of wetland restoration - Salt Pond MetaG R2A_A_D2_MG | ecosystem: Environmental > Terrestrial > Soil > Wetlands | place... | reverse complement strand
GAACGTGAAGTGTATGGTAGGATTCCAGAAGATGTTCCAGATGTTACTTGGGAAATAAAAATTACAGATTATGAATTCGTACGCAGAACACCAGTAGTTGTAAAGCAATTAGTTGGTCACGTAGATAACAGTGCATATCCCGCAATAAAAGTGAATATTGATGCAATGCTGGTAGTACCAACTAACGTAGATGGTCCAGTTCCAGTATTAATGATGTTTGGCCGTCCATCATTCCCAGCACCAGCACAGCCTACAGATGAAGATTTAACAAAAATAAATGAGTCGTTTAAGACAATGATGGTAAAAAACGACCCAAACATGAAGGCTATTTTTGATAAATATCCTGCTTACAACCCAATTACTAAATTACCTGGACCAAACTTTTGGGAACCATTACCTGAAGGTGATTTACCTTCAACAGAACAATTACTAGCAGCTGGTTGGGGATATTTAACCATTAGTCCTGCAAGTATTCAAGCAGATAATTCGGCTGGATTAACAAGCGGAATAATAGGGTTAGTCAACAAAGGACAATCTAGAAAACCTGACGATTTGGGGCGCACTTCGTGCTTGGTCTTGGGGAGCAGCAAGAGCGTTAGATTATTTAGAAACTGATGAACTTGTTGATGCAACCAAAGTTGGTATTGAAGGTGTGTCACGTTATGGTAAAGCAGCACTAGTAACTTTAGCTTTTGAAAACCGGTTTGCTATTGGTTTGATTGGTTCTTCTGGAAAAGGTGGAGCAACATTGCATAGGCGCGTTTTTGGTGAAGCAGTTGAAAGTTTAACAGGTTCTGGTGAAAGTCATTGGATGGCTGGAAACTATATAAAATATGGAACAGAAGAGTCTACTTTTGGTAGAATGACAGGTTGCGACTTACCTGTAGATTCTCATCAATTGATTGCGCTTTGCGCACCAAGACCAACATTTATTAGTTATGGAATCCCCGAACAAGGTGATGCAAATTGGTTAGACCAAAAGGGGAGTTATATGGCAACTATTGCAGCTGGTGAAGCATTTAAATTACTTGGGGCAAAAGATTTGGGTGTTTCTAATGATTATATGAACGAAGAAATGCCTCCTCACAATACAGATATGCTTGATGGCAAATTAGCTTGGAGACAACATGATGGTGGACATACTGATTGGCCAAATATGAAGCACTTTATCACTTGGGCAAATAGAGTTTTGAATTACAACAAATCGGATAATTAATTTCAAAATATTAAAATGAAAATTAATAAGACGAACTTTAATGTAATATTCTTTATTATAATCACCCATTTTTTTAGCTGTAATGATAAAATTGAATCTAATAAGTTAGCTAATTCAAGAGAAACAATTTCTATTAACAATAATTGGAAATTTTATAAATATCAATCTTCAAAAAAAGCGGATGATTTATATTATGATGTTCGACCAGAAATAAAAAGTGTAAATGACTCCAAAGCTGCTGACACTCCTGCAACAGAGGCTGAAAAATTAGAAGCTTCAGAAAGAGCTTTAAAGGCGTACATTTTACCAACTGCAAATGCTTTTATAAAAGATTCTGCTAAACATCATAAAAAACCAGAAGGAAATCCAGGTAGTGACTTTCCATTTGTGCAAGGCAATTTTGATGACAGTGCTTGGGAAAATGTAACTATTCCACATGATTGGGCTATAAATGGACCCTTTCAAGAAGGTCGGAAAGTAGAAGTTACTGGAGGCATGGGACGTTTACCAAGTAATGGTGTGGCATGGTATAGAAGAAAAATTGACATAAATAATACTGATAAAAATAAATTGATTTATTTAGATGTTGATGGTATTATGTCTTACGCTATGGTCTGGCTAAATGGTAACTTGGTTGGTGGTTGGCCTTATGGATACAATTCATGGAGACTTGATTTAACACCTTTTATCATTTTTGATGGAGATAACCAATTAGCAATTCGTGTAGATAATCCAAACCATTCGGCGCGTTGGTACCCTGGAGCAGGAATTTATCGAAACATATGGTTAACAAAAACCAATAAAGTTCACATTGCGCATTGGGGAACAACTGTATTAACTCATAATATTTCAAAAGAATCTGCAACTATTGATTACACTGTGAAAATAGATAATAATTCAGATGGAAAAGTTGCTGTTGAAACCGTTAATGATTTCTATTTAATAGAAGATAATTATATAAAGATTGCTACAAATTCATCAGAAAGGACTGAAATAAATCCTGCATCAACAGAAGAGATTAAATCCTCAATCGTAATTAAAAACCCAAAACTTTGGGGACCACCACCAACGCAGACACCTAATTTATATAAAGCAATTACGAAGATCATAGTGGATGAAAAAACAGTTGATGTCTATGAAACGATATTTGGTATTCGTTCTTTAGAATTTGACCCTATTCAAGGCATTTTAGTTAACGGCGAATTAATTAAACTGAAAGGTGTAAATGAACATCACGATTTAGGTGCAATAGGTTCAGCATTTAATGTTCGTGCTGCTGAACGTAAACTTGAAATTTTAAAAGAAATGGGTTGCAATGCAATTAGAATGGCACACAATCCACCTGCACCAGAACTACTTGATTTATGTGATAAAATGGGGTTCTTAGTTATAGACGAGGTTTTCGATTCTTGGGAACGCAAAAAAACACCTCATGATTTTCACCTAATTTTTCCGGATTGGTATGAAGCTGATGCCAGAGCGATGGTTCGTAGAGACAAAAATCATCCTTCCATAATTATTTGGAGTTATGGCAACGAGGTTGGTGAACAGTACACCGATGAAGCTGGAGCTGAAATTGGAAGAAAATTAGTAGAAATCATCAAAGATGAAGACTTAACACGTCCAACTACAAGTGCTATGAACTGGGCAAAATCTGATATGCCATTTCCAACGGTTATGGATGTGATTAGTTTTAACTATCAAGGCGAAGGCATTCGACAAGACCCCATTTTTGACACAGTAACAAATCGTATTAAAACTAAACCACAATATGAACCTTACCACAAAACATTTCCTGATAAGGTGATTTTGAGTAGTGAAACAGCATCAGCAGCAAGTAGTCGAGGTATTTATTTATTTCCTGTAACGGATAAAATAAGTGCTCCTATGCTTAACGGAAATGGTAAAGATGACAGTATTTCGCAAGTAAGTGCTTATGAGCTATATGCTGTAGGTTTTGGCTCTACAGCAGATAAAGTTTTTGCTTCATTAGATAAACATCCATATTCAGCAGGTGAGTTTGTTTGGACTGGATTTGATTATTTAGGTGAGCCAACACCATATTATAATTGCCGAAGCTCTTACAATGGCATTTTAGATTTGGCAGGTTTTCCAAAAGACAGGTATTATTTGTATCAAGCACGTTGGCGACCAGATTTTCCAATGGTTCACATGTTACCACACTGGAATTGGCCAAATCGGGTTGGTGAAATTACTCCTGTTCACATTATAACTTCTGGTGATGAAGCAGAATTATTTCTAAACGGAAAATCTCTGGGAAAAAAGAAAAAAGGTGAATTTAAATATCGTTTACGTTGGGATGATGTTATTTATGAGCCTGGAGAATTAAAAGCAGTTGCTTATAAAGATGGAGAAATTTGGGCAGAAAAAGTTGTAAAAACTACAGATGAGCCTGCAAAATTATTGATCACAGCAGATAGAATTACAATAAATGCAAACGGAAAAGATTTAGCTTACATCACTATAAAAGTAGCAGATAAAAATGGTCTTTTTGTAGCCAATGCTGATAATGAAATTGAATTCAGTATTGAAGGAGCTGGTGTAATAATTGCAACTGATAACGGTAATCCTTGTGATATGACAGAATTTCAATCAACAAAACGACAAGCTTTTAGTGGTTTAGCGTTAGGTATAGTTCGTTCTATTGATGGTGAAAAAGGAGACATTAAACTTACTGTAAAATCTTCTGGGTTAGAAAGTGAAACTATAATTTTAAAATCTAAATAAAGACAACAGCATATCTTTCTTAATCAAGCATTTGTTTCTATTTAAGGATTTCAGGTTCAATATCTTCTATAATTTCTTCTATAGAATGTCTTTTATCGTATTGAAAAAAACTAGCATTCTTTAAATAGTAGATTTTAAATAAAAAGTCTAGATATTCATATTTATTAATTACTCCTCTTGAATACACATTCTTAAATATAGGAAGAAAAGCCAAATGTATTTTTAATTTTTTTTGATCTAAAATGGCATAATAAATAGACAGCCTTTCATTTTCACTAAATAAAAGACTGTCTCCTGGATAGTTGTATTTATTTATATATTTCTTGCTTCGGTAAAAATTCTTAACTCTGTTAGAATCAATTATTTTTTCTATTAATCTGATAGAATCTTTATTTCTGAAGAAGTTTTTTTCAAGTTCTTTTTTTTGCAGAAGTAATGCTTGGCTATCATTATATATCTTTTGTAAAAAAGCCTTTTTATCTTCTAATACTTTTACTTGTTTGAATTCTTTATCAATTTCTTTTTCAAAAGCATCTTTTTTTGAACATGATATTAAAACAATAAAATAAATGATGATCAAAAAAATCTTTTTCATAATTCAACAGAATTTTTTAATAACACTCTTTTTGTTCAAAAAGGACTATTTTTAATTAACAGCATTACCTTTTAATCCTTCAACAAAACCATCGTAAGCTGGTTTAGGGTCAAAGTTATTGTCATATAATAATGGCCAATCTGTATTACCGTCATATAACCAACTGTCTTGATCTCTGAATCCCCAAACTGTAATGCCATGTTGTTGTGCAGTAGGTACTATTGTAGTATAATAATATGCTGCATTCTGGTATTGATCAGCTTGAGCTTGAGCTCTTGCTGCTGTCAATTCTGAAACATCGCTATTAAAGTTAGCTTTTATATCTAATTCAGATACATGAACTAGCAAACCAGTATTAGCTATATCTTGAATTGCCGTAGGTAGATCTGATGTTGGCCAATCATGATTTAAATGCATTTGCATACCAATCCCATCTATTGGAATACTTCTAGATACTAAATCATTAACCATGTTGATAATATTATTTCTTTTATTAGGATCACCAGCAATGTTATAATCGTTATAAAATAGTTTAATATTAGGATCGCCAGCTCTAGCAGCTGTGAAACATTTTGCTACAACATCATCAATTTTTGTAAATAAAACATTAGAAGATGCATTTGGGTCAAAGGCTTCATTAAAAACATCCCAACTTGCAACAATTGAATTTCCGTTACTATCTTTTTCTTCTGCAAAATGCGCTACAGCAGCTGTAATATAATCCATAACTGCTGTTTCAAATTCTTCATTAGTTCCTGAAAAGGTATTAAACCAACCTGGTTGTTGATTATGCCAAGCTAATGCATGACCATGTACGCGTAAGCCGTTAGCTTTTGCATATGCTACAATAGCATCACCATCGCTCCAATCATAACTTGTAGGGCCAGTAAACATATTGTTTGCTTTCATGTCATTTTCAGCTGTAATACTGGTATATTCATCAAGTAAAATGGTCTTCATTTGAGTATTATCTGAAGATGAAGATGCTAATTTGAACGCAGAAACTATATTACCAATTGAAAAATTTGCGTGGTCTTTTAAATATTCTGTGGTGCTTCCACCTCCGTTTCCGCCACCACCATTTCCACCACCTCCAGTTGGACCACCAACTATTGGTCCAGAAGGTCCACCATCACTACTGCTACATCCTATAATCATTACTGCTATAAAAAGTAGTCTCATTATTTTTTTCATTTTCATAATTTTTAATTTAATAATTTATAACTAATTCCTAATTCTAATCCTGTAATTTCTGCAAGACCTTTAAGTCTGCCTATTAATGAATAACCTGGATATAATTCTTTCTTTTCTATTGAATGTAGAAAACCATGATCAGGTCTCATAGGGATACTATGATTTTTTTCTTGCATAATATTTAAAATTTTTTCAACTATTTTTTCCATTTTGTTATCACCATACAAATGATCGGATTCTTTAAAATTTCCATCTTTATCTTTAATAACATTTCTTAAGTGTAAAAAGTGTACTCTGGAAGATGTTTTATTTAAAATATCCAACAAATCGTTTGAAGGATGTGCACCAAGTGATCCTGTACAATAACATAATCCATTTGCTTCAATTGGAACCTGATCTAAAATAAATTCAAGATCTTCCTGTGAACTTACTATTCTTGGTAACCCTAAAACTGAATAAGGAGGATCATCAGGATGTATTGCCAACTTTATACCTAATTTTTGAGCAACAGGAGCAACTTCTTTTAAAAAATGAATAAGATTTTGACGCAATTCGTTTTCATCTACATGAGAGTATTCTTCAAGTAATGTTAATATTTGATTTGATGTGAAATTCTCTTGACTTCCTGGAAGGCCAAGCAATATATTCTTGAACAGTTTTCGTTTGTCAGTTTTTGTGAGTTGTTTCCCGTAAAGAATGGCTTTATTGATTTGCTCTGCTGTATAAGCTGCTTTTGCATTAGGTCTTTTTAACAGGAAAACATCAAAATATACAAAAGCGTCCTTATGAAAATATAAGGATTTGGTGCCATCTGTGTTTTTGTAATCGTGATGTGTTCTTACCCAATCTAATATTGGCATGAAATTATAAGCGACTATTTCAATACCACATTGTGCTAAATTTTGAAGACTTATTTTATAATTGTCTATGTATTCTTCAAATTTTCCGTTTCCCTTTTTAATGTCTTCGTGAACAGGTAGGCTTTCTACAACCTTCCATTCCAACCCTACATCTTCTATCAGTTTTTTTCTTTCATTAATCTTTTCTACTGTCCAAATATCTCCAACAGGGATTTCGTGTAAAGCTGTAACAATACCTGTAACACCACATTGTTTAATGTTTATTAAAGATGTTCTATCATGTAGCCCATACCAACGCATGGTTTTAGTCATAAAAATCATTTCTGGAAAATATTAAAATCCTATACTATTTCCACCATCAACTGGAAGCACTGTTCCAGTAACAAAACTTGATTCCTGCAAAGCATAAAAATAAACCGCATCTGCAATGTTTGAAGGTTCTCCTAAAATTCCCATTGGTGTTCTTGAAAGTACTTTTTCTTTTCTTTCAGAGTCATCATCTAAAGCTTTGGAAGACATATTTGTTTTGATAAAACCAGGCGCAATACAATTAACTCGAATGCCAAAAGGAGCTAATTCTACGGCCATCGCTCTTGTCATTGATTCAATGGCACCTTTACTTGCTGAATATGCAATTACTTTTGGTAATCCGTATTGTGATGCCATGGAGCTTATGTTAACAATACTGCCACCATTGTTTTTTTTCATTATTTTAGAAACTTCTCTGCTTATGGAAAAGACACTTAAAACATTTGTGTTTATAATTGATAGAAACTCTTCATCGGTTACATCTATAAAATCCTTTTTCAAATTAATTCCAGCATTATTGACTAAGATATCTATGTTTCCATTGTTTGCAATATCCTTAATCATACCTGGTATATTGTCTAGGTCATTCAAGTCAAAAATATAAGGAACAGCATTTTCACCAATGTCAGTACAAGCTTTATATGTTTTGTCTTCAGATCTCCCAATCACGTAAGTTTTAACACCGTTATTAGATAGTTTCCTTGCAGTTGCAAAACCTAATCCTGCATTTCCTCCTGTTACGATAGCTACTTTATTCATTTAATTAATTTAGTTGGTCATTATTTTAATATTTACCATCTTGGTCTTATACCAGGAGCGTAAGGAAACTTTAGTGATTTAAAATACTCTAAAGTTTTTGTTGGTTTTTCTACACTTTCAGGCAAATCTTTTCCTGAAAACTGCTGAAAATATAGTAAACATGCATCTCGCCACCATTTGGCTTCTTTATATTGGATACTTAATAACATTTGAATTTCTTTAAAACGAAAAGGATCAACATATTTTTCCATTTTATCCCAAGTAGAAATCATTTCGCTCACTTGATCCACACCTTCCTGATATTTTAAAGCCATTCCATCCCAAAGGGTGTGACCGTTCTTAAGTTGATAATCCCAATCTACATGGTGAAACCATAACAAATCTTTTTCTGGAGTTGTTTCAATGTTATTATATATGTTTGCAATTTCTGATGCGTATTGTTCAGTAGCATTACTTCCAGTATCTGTTCTATTAAAACCTACACCTAAACTATCTGCTTTATGATAATATACAGGATTCCATTCAGGTCTTGATAAATTACTGACCCAAGGACCTGGGCCATAATGATGACCAGTATCCATAATATGATGCAATCCCAACGGAGTCATGTAATTTACAACAGCCTCACGTGAAGTAATCATTATTTCCTTTATTGGCTCAACAAAATTTTCATCATTTGAGAAGGTCATTCTTATCCACTCATCTGCAATATCACGCGAGTCCATATAAGGGTTCCAGGCTAGTCTACCAAAGCCATACCAGTTAGCCTGTAGAAATGGATGTCCCGTCCAATTATCATCTGTTCCAATGTTGCTTACACCTGCAATACCTGTGATTCTATAATCATCTAAAGTACCATCAATTACTTTGGCAACGGTTGAACCTTTTCCTTTTCTATAGGTGTCAGCTTCCAGTACTTCTTGAAATAGTTTTGGTAAATACACTAAATGAGTACTAAAACCTAAATATTCTTGAGTAATCTGAAACTCCATCATAAGTGGAGTTTTTGGCATTGCTCCAAACATAGGATGAAAAGGTTCTCGAGGTTGAAAATCTATTGCGCCATTTTTTACCTGTATTAATACATTATCTTTAAATTGCCCATCATGAGGGACAAATTCAGCATATGCTTGTTTTGCTCTATCAGTTGGGTCATGTTCAGAATATACAAAAGCTCTCCACATTACAATACCTCCAAAAGGTTCAAGAGCGTTAGCAAGCATATTGGCTCCATCCACATGATTTCTACCATATTCATTTGGACCTGGTTGCCCTTCGGAATTTGCTTTTACAAGAAAACCTCCAAAGTCAGGAATTTTTGTATAAATTTCCTTGGTTTTGTTTGTCCACCATTCTATAACTTCGGAATCATAAGGGTCTGCTGTTTTAAGGCCACCTATTTCAATTGGAGCAGAAAACCTGGCTGTTAAATATACTTTTATTCCGTATGGTCTAAACACATCTGCCAATGCTTTAACCTTATCAATATATTGAGGTGTTAATACCCAAGCATTAGCATTGACACTAGTTAAAGCAGTACCATTAATGCCAACAGAAGCATTTGCACGAGCATAATCTATATAACGTTGGTCAATAAATTCAGGTAGTTTATGCCAATTCCAAATAGAAAAACCAGCATATCCTCTTTCTATAGTTCTATCTAAATTGTCCCAATGATTTAACATTCGGACATCAATCTTTGGAGAATCGAAAATCTCAATATTTTTAATAGACTTTTGAGACTGTATTAGTCTTAAAAATGCAAAAATACCATATAGGACTCCAATATCTGTTTTTCCAGTTACTACAGTATGGTTTTGATTTTTATAAAAAATACTTTTAATAATATAACCTTCATCATTTATTTTGCCATAGACAGCTCCCAAAACACCTTTAATATCTTCAGGAAGATCTTTCATTGAGCCTAATAGAAGTAAGTTATTTTCTGAATTATTTTCTAGTAATAAGAATTCAGATGCTAACAAACCAGAAAGTCCTCTTTTAGCTTCTTCTGAGGCTATTTTTATTGATTCAGAGTCGCCGTAAGATTGAATTCCTTGGATTAAATTTGAATATTCATCTCTTAAATCGGTATTTTCAACAGGGTCATAACGAAGCCAAAGATCATAATCTATACTATTATTGGCATAGCTGGAGAGTGTTAAAAATAATATTATAAAACATAAAGCTACTTTTTTCATATAGACCGTAATTTATTCAAATCCTCCTTTTTGGATATTATGGTAAATTAACTAAAAAAACATCGATTGACAAAATTTTGACGCAATCGATTGCATTTATTAATTATTTAACCGAAATTTGATACAATTGACAGGTTATCCTTTCAATTTTATAGCTAACTAAACAATTATGAAACAACTAAAAATTATATTATCCTTAATTATTTTTGGACTTACCTTTTTTACATGTAAGGACAATGCTGTAATTAAGGAAAATGTCAAAGATAATAAAATACTAAAACCTACTTTAGATTTTCCATTTTACGATACATCTTTACCAATCGACGAACGTATTAAAGATTTAATTTCTAGATTGACATTAGAAGAAAAAGCAGATCAAATGATGCATAATACAACTGCTATTGAGCATCTTGGAATTCACCCTTATAGTTATTGGAACGAAGCATTACATGGAGTAGCGCGTTCTGGCGTGGCTACTGTTTTTCCACAAGCCATTGGTTTGGGCGCTACTTTTGATAGCGATTTAGCATTTAGAGTTTCTTCTGCTATTTCAGATGAAGCTCGAGCAATGCATAATGCTGCAAAAGCAAAAGGATATTATAAACAGTATGGTGGTTTAACATTTTGGACACCAAATATTAATATTTTTCGAGACCCAAGATGGGGAAGAGGGCAAGAAACTTATGGAGAAGACCCATTTTTAATGTCTATAATGGGAAAGGCTTTTGTAAATGGATTGCAAGGTAATGATAATAAATACTTAAAAACAGCTGCATGTGCAAAACATTTTGCGGTGCATAGTGGGCCAGAAGAATTACGCCATGAATTTGATGCAATTTCTAATCAGAAAGACCTGTGGGAAACATATCTTCCAGCATTTGAAGCATTGGTTACTGAAGCCAAAGTAGAGGCAGTTATGTGTGCTTATAATAGTACGAATGGAGAGCCTTGTTGTGCTAATAAATATTTAATTAACGATGTATTGCTAGGTCAATGGGATTTTAATGGACATATTTTAAGTGATTGCTGGGCTATAGTTGATTTTTATACTCCAAAAGACAAAGGTGGTCATGGGGCAACTAATACTCAAGCCGAAGCTTCTGCCCTTGCAGTCAAAAGTGGTGTAAGCCTGAATTGTGGGAATTCGTATTTAAAAGGGTTGCCTGAAGCTGTCAAGTTAGGGTTAATTACTGAAAAGGAGATTGATGAGCAATTGGCAGTTTTATTGCGTACACGTTTTAAACTAGGATTGTTTGACCCTCAAGGTAGTAATCCATATGATGATATTCCTGTTGATGTTATTAACAGTGAAGAACATCGAGAACTGGCAAAGGAAGTTGCTCAAAAAAGTATTGTAATGCTAAAGAACAATGGCATTTTACCTTTAAAAAATGACTTGCCTAAATACTTTCTTACAGGTCCTATAGCAGGAGATACCGAGTCACTTTTAGGTAATTATTATGGAATAAACCCTAAAATGGTAACGATTATGGAAGGTTTGGCTGCAGCTGTGGATCCTGCAAGTCAACTACAATATAGAATGGGCGCTATGTTAACAGTGCCAAAGGAAAACCCATTAGATTATGCTACTGGGAATGCTGGTAATTCTGATGTGACCTTTGCAGTATTGGGTATTTCGGGTTTAATTGAAGGAGAAGAAGGAGCGTCAATTGCTTCTAAAACTAAAGGAGATAGATTGGATTATGATTTGCCTAAATCCCAAATGGATTATTTGCGAGGTTTAAGAAAGGCAGCTAATAGGAATCTTAATAAAAAACCTATTGTAACAATTATTACAGGTGGAAGCCCAATGAATCTTGCAGAAGTTGAAGCCTTATCAGATGCTGTACTTCTAGTTTGGTATCCAGGAGAAGAAGGTGGAAATGCAGTAGCAGATATTATCTTTGGAAAAGTATCACCATCAGGAAGGTTACCAATTACTTTCCCTAAATCGTTAGATCAATTGCCGGATTATGAAGATTATTCCATGAAAGGAAGAACATATAAATATATGAATGAAGATCCGCTGTACCCTTTCGGATTTGGATTGAGTTATACAGAATTCACCTATTCAAATATAAAGGCATCTTCAAATAGTATATCTAGAAATGATTCTGTTTCGGTTTCAGTAACAGTTAATAACTCTGGTAATCATAAATCTGATGAAATAGTACAACTTTATGTTTCAGACATTGAAGCTTCGGTAAGTGTTCCCAATTTTCAGCTTAATGATGTTGAAAGAATTACTTTAGAAGCTGGTGAATCGAAAGAAGTGACTTTTAAGATGACTCCAAAAATGTTTGAAATGGTCAACAATGAAGGAGACCGTATTATAGAGCCTGGAGATTTTAAAGTATATATTGGGGGTTCTAGCCCAATGAAACGAAGTTTTGAATTAGGGATTTCAAAAATGGCTGAAGTGCTAATTACTGTGAAGCCATAGATGACTTATAAAATCAAGATTCTTTTTTTATTAAGCTAATAACCAATTTTATGAAAAATTTTATCGATGATAATTTTTTATTAGGAACAAAATATGCCCAAGAATTGTATCATGATTATGCAAAAAATCAGCCTATAATAGATTATCATAATCATTTGCCTTCAACTGAAATAGCTAATAACAGAAAATTTGAAAACTTAACTAAATTATGGTTAGATGGAGACCACTATAAGTGGAGAGCAATGAGGAATTTGGGAATTGAAGAAAAGTTTATAACAGGAAAATCTTCATACAAAGAGAAATTTGATAAATGGGCATATACAATACCATATACAATGAGAAACCCATTATACCATTGGTCTCATCTGGAGTTGAAAAGATATTTTGAAATTGATGAAAGTTTAAACCCTGAATCTGCTAATAAAATATACAACTTATGTAATGAAAAGTTAAACTCACCTGAATTTTCATCACAAGGTTTACTTGAAAAAATGAATGTAGAAGTAATTTGTACTACAGATGATCCTTTAGATGATTTAACTAACCATAAAAAAATATTAAACTCTGCTTCTAGTATACAAGTTTTTCCAACCTTTAGACCAGATTCTATAATTAATCTTGAAAAAATTGATTTTGTAGATTATATTAATACGCTTTCAAAGATTTCGAAAATTGATATATCAGATTTTGAATCGCTATTAGAAGCCATTAAAACCAGAATAAATTATTTTCATGATTATGGATGTCGCCTTTCGGATCATGGTTTACCTTATGCTTATGGAGAAGATTTTACTAGAAAAGAGATTGATTTAATATTTGAAAAAAGAATTACTGAAAAGAATATTTCAATAACTGAAAAGCTAAAATTTAAATCAGCTATATTATACTATTTAGGAAATTTTTATGCAGAAAAAGGATGGACAATGCAACTGCACTTGGGTCCAATTCGTGATACTAATAAAGCATTATTAGCAAAGATTGGTATAAATGCTGGTGTAGATAGTATAGGTGATTTTTTACAAGCCGAACAATTAGCAAAGCTCTTAAATAGATTAAATGATAAAGGTAGGCTACCAAAAACAATTTTATATAATTCAAATCCATCAGACAATGATGTTTTTGCCACAATGGCTGGTAATTTTGGAGAAGATGGCATTAAAGGCAAAGTTCAATTTGGTGCTGCATGGTGGTTTTTAGACCAGAAAGAAGGTATCATGAATCAAATTAATAGCTTATCAAATATGGGACTTTTAAGTAGTTCTTTAGGGATGTTAACCGATAGTAGAAGTTTCTTATCTTTTCCAAGGCATGAATATTACAGACGTGTTTTGTGCAATCTTTTTGGTAACGATATTAAAAATGGAGAATTACCAAACGATATAGCTTGGATAGGTAAATTGGTAAGCGACATTTGTTATAACAATGCAAAGTCATATTTCGGCTTTCCTAAATTAAAAAGAGAAAAAGTGAATTAGTGAAACCAATACCGTTACTTAATCAGTGATTTTGGATACTAGCTTATTTCTATTTGAAGAATCTCTAACTACAACTTCAGTATTTAAAATTGAGATTTCAGAAACATTATCATCAAAATTTTGATGAGAATGTTCTAATATCCTTTTTGCAGAAAGTTTACCCATTTTCTGTGCAGGATGAGTCACAGAAGATAATCCAGGATCAACAATTGAAGCAATTGGGTCGTCATTAAAACCAATTATAGCAAGTTCTTCCGGAATTTTAACTCCTTTCTTTTTGGCAGTCACTATTGCACTTACAGCAGCTGTGTCATTAGATGAAAAAATACCATCTGGAGGATTAGAGAGTTTTAAAAGCTTTTTGGTAGCCTTTTCACCTTCTTTAAAATCAAGTGTATTAAAATAAATAATTAGACTTTCATCTATTTCTAGGTTATAATCATTTAAAGCATCGACATACCCTTTCTTTCGTTCAGAATATACATTCCTGTGTTGTAATCCAGCAAAGTGAGCTATTCTTTTGCAGCCTTGTTCTATCAAATGTTTTGTAGCATTATAACCTGCAGAGTAATTATCAATAATCACACGATAAGAATTAAAATTGCTTGGAACCCTATCTACAAAAACAATTGGAATTCCTTTTTCTATAAATTGGTCAAAATGCGAGAAATCTGTTGTTTCCATAGCTAGAGATACAATAAGTCCACTTATTCTAGTATCATATAAGGCTTTGGCATTACTGACTTCATTTTCGTATTTGTCATTAGACTGACTAATGATGACATTATAGCCTTCTTTTCTTGCAGATTCTTCTACACCACTAATTAAGGATGAAATGAAAGGTCTATTAATTCTGGACATCATAACTCCAATAGTATTGCTTCTATTGTTTCTTAAACCCGCTGCAAGAGAATTAGGTCTGTAATTCATTTTTTCTGCAGCATCCTTAACTACCTTAATCGTTTTTTTACTTATGCTTTTGTGATTGTTTAAAGCCCTTGAAACTGTAGAAGGAGAGTAGTTGGTTTTATTTGCAACATCATAAATTGTTACTTCTTTTTTCAAAAACGTATAAATTTTAGGTTATAAATGTTATCTTTAATGCTTTTTTATAAAAGTATTTATTAAGCAAAAAAATAACCATCAAAGATATCAAAATTTTATTTATTCAAATTAATTTCATATTTATGCAATCGATTGTGTTATTGCAACAATAAATATAATAAAATATTATTGATTATTGATTAAATAATTATAATTAATATATATACTATGATTTTGTTAATTATATTTATTAGTAATTTAAGCTAAACATTTTATAACATATGTTTTTTATTGGGTATGATTTAGGAAGCTCATCGATAAAAGCGGCTTTGGTTGAAGCTAAAACAGGTAGGTCTATTAGTGTTGCTCAATATCCTGAAAAAGAAATGTCAATTCTTTCTGTTGAAAGTGGTTGGGCTGAACAAGATCCAGAGCTATGGTGGACTTACATTGGTAAGGTTACCCAAAAATTACTCAATCAATCTGGTGTTAATTCAAGTAAAATAAAAGGAATAGGAATATCTTACCAAATGCATGGTTTGGTAATAGTAGATAAAAATTATGAAGTTTTACGTCCTTCAATTATTTGGTGTGATAGTCGTGCAGTTGAAATAGGGAATACTGCCTTTAATGACATAGGAGAAGATAAATGTGTTTCTAGGCTTTTAAACTCTCCTGGGAATTTCACACTTTCTAAACTAAAATGGGTTAAAGAAAACGAACCTGAACTTTTTAATAATGTTCATAAATTGTTATTACCTGGAGATTTTATAGCCTTAAAATTTACTGGTGAGACCACTACAACTATTTCAGGTTTGTCTGAAGGTATTATGTGGGACTTTAAAGAAAATAATCCAGCAGATTGGTTATTTGATTATATGGGAATTAGCACAGATTTAATTCCAACAATAGTACCTACATTTTCAAATCAAGGAAAGGTAACAAAAATAGCAGCTAAAGAAACAGGTTTGCCAGAAGGCATCCCAGTTTTATATAGAGCTGGTGACCAACCAAACAATGCATTGTCGTTGAATGTTTTACATCCTGGAGAGATTGCAACTACAGGTGGAACATCTGGTGTTGTATATGCAGTAACAGATAACAAAAACACCAAAGAAAGTTTAAGAATTAACAATTTTGCTCATGTAAATTACACTTTAGAGCAACCAAGAATAGGAAAGTTATTAAACATAAATGGAGCAGGTATTCAATATAGTTGGATGAAGCAACATATTGCTTCAACCGATTCTTATAATGACATGAACGAACTAGCAGCAAATGTTCCAGTGGGTTCAGATGGTTTGCGTATTATTCCGTTTGGAAATGGAGCAGAACGTATGCTTAATAATGCAAATAATGGCTCTGCAATTTTTAATCTGAAT
>Ga0102947_1000369_pt1 | contig 16241 bp, 16 predicted proteins | sample SalPon2A_A_D2_MG_FD_78210 | JGI IMG/M metagenome (GOLD analysis project Ga0102947, IMG submission 78210) | Soil microbial communities from South San Francisco under conditions of wetland restoration - Salt Pond MetaG R2A_A_D2_MG | ecosystem: Environmental > Terrestrial > Soil > Wetlands | place... | reverse complement strand
GAGTTTTCCCGGCCAATTTTGCTTTTTGCAGTAAATCAAATGGTTTGTAGTTAATGCCAGGGGTACCCGTCTGGACGGGATTCGTCAATACCCGCGAATGTTAACATCAATCAATGATCTCAAAACCTGTATAAGGGATCAGTACCTCAGGGATCCTTATTCCCTTACCGGTCTGGTAATTTTCAAGAATGCTTGCAAGGACCCGGGGCAGGGCCAGGGCGCTCCCATTCAGGGTGTGGGCCAGTTGGGTTTTATTGTTTTCATCCTTGTATCGAAGTTTTAAACGGTTGGCCTGATAGGTTTCAAAGTTGGACACCGAACTCACTTCCAACCAGCGGTCCTGGCCCGTGGAAAACACTTCAAAATCATAGGTAAGGGCTGAAGTAAACCCGAGGTCACCCCCGCAAAGCCTCAGGATACGATAGGGGAGTTCCAAAGCCCCAAGGAGCATTTTTACGTGTTCCACCATACTATCCAGGGCGGCATATGAAGTGTCGGGAACCTCAACCCTGACAATCTCTACCTTGTCAAATTGATGTACGCGGTTGAGGCCACGTACGTGGGCGCCGTAACTTCCGGCCTCCCGCCTGAAGCAAGGGGTGTAGCCCGTATAGCAAACAGGCAGCTCATTCTGATCGAGGATCGTATCTCTCAGCATATTGGTCACTGGAACTTCGGCTGTGGGAATCAGGTACAAATTGTCTTCGCTTATATGATACATCTGTCCTTCCTTGTCGGGCAACTGCCCTGTGCCGTACCCCGAAGCTTCATTGACCAGGTGAGGTACCTGCATTTCGGTATATCCTGCTTCGGTATTTTTGTCCAGGAAATAAGCGATCAGCGCACGTTGCAGCCGGGCGCCCTTCCCTTTGTACACCGGGAAGCCTGCACCTGTAATTTTAACGCCCAATTCAAAATCGATAATGTCGTATTTTGAGGCAAGTTCCCAATGCGGCAGGGCATCCCCGCCTAGCTCTGGGACAGTACCAGCACGGAAGACTTCCTCATTATCTGCGTCCGAAGTTCCGGACGGGACCAGGGCATGAGGTACATTCGGAATCTGATACAGGAGATTTCGAAGTTCTCCTGCGGCAGCACTCAAATCCTCACTCAATTGTTTGGATGTTTCCTTCAGTGCTCCCGTCTTTTTTTTCAACCCATCAGCCTCCGCGGACTTTCCATTTTTGAACAGCATTCCAATTTCCCTGGAAAGTTGGTTGCTTTCTGCCAGGACGTTGTCTAACTGCGTCTGGGCAGCACGCCTTTTTTCATCTGTGATAAGCACTTGTTCCACCAATTCAGTAGCGTCAAAATTTCTTTTTTTAAGTGCGGCAATAATTTCGTTCTTTTGATCCCGGATGGCCTGTAATTGCAACATTATTTTCTGATTTTGCTGGTGCAAATTTAAACTAATCCAATGATTTAGGGCCTATATTTGCCGGTGATGTAATCAAATATGGAAATTCGTATGGTTTTTGAACATTTTGCACTTAACGTAGGCCACATTCACGAAGTCAGAGAATGGTATACGGCCCATTTGGGATTAACTATTGTTAGCGAACAAACTGACCTGCCCTGGATGACGTTTCTGGCCGATTCCTCCGGGCGGGTAGTGATGGAATTGTATCACAGGCCTGATGAGGCGATCACAAATTTTAAGGATCATCATCCGCTCACCTTTCACGTCGCCTTTGTTTCCAAAGACGCCGAAAAGGATAAAAGAAGGTTAATGGAGCAAGGTGCTTCGTTTGTGGAGGAGATAAAAAAAGAGGACGGTAGCCGGTTGGTAATGATGCGCGATCCCTGGGGCTTGCCCCTGCAATTATGCCAGAGAACCCGACCGTTCTGAACAGGGGTCAATCCGGAGAGGGCTGAATCCAGTCATGATGTCTGAAATGATCCCAGGGCTCGTTTGCGAGATCGGTATCAGGGTCGATGAACCGTTGCCATTCCCTTCCATTGATACGCACTTCTGATCTTGCATACACGGAGACGGGTGTGCCCCTGTCGGCGTATTCTTTCTTAAGGTATTGTGCAAACTGCCAGATAAAATCAGGGTAGGCGCCTATTTTTGCTCTTTGGCCTTTGGTCAGATAATTACTTAGGTTGACGAGTTTGGAAGTGCCGTCCTCCGTGTTGACGACCCTGAATTGAATGGAGCCCAATCTGCTGCGGAGCATCATGCGCCAGCTCATGCGATGGCCCTCCTCTGTCCATAAAACATCGTCTTTGATAAGGTGATGCCTAAGAGGTAGAAGCAGCTGGATCATAAAATAAATACCTCCCAGCAGCAGGATCGATTTTTTATAAGCAGGGACTTCCACAACACTTACGGCAACAGGAGGTTTCTTTTTAAAGAAAATGGCCCTAATGGTCTCCGGTTCAAAAAAGAATACGATAAAGGCCAGGGAAAGATAAGGGAAGATCCCGATCTGGAAAACCACAGAATTGAACAGGTGGAATAAAATGGAAAAAATAAAAGCCAGCTTTCGGGTGGGCTTCCACAGGAGTGCGGGGACCACGAAGAGGTCAAAAAGAACCCCTGAAACACCTACCACTTTATGAAGCCAGGGCAGTTGTAAAAATTCCCCGATCAGGTAATATTCCGCCTAGCTTTGCATCAATACGCTAATAAAACTAAAATCTAACCAATATGTATACAATTTAGCAATGGCCGCAAAAGTGTACACGATAAAGAGCTGCAATACGAAGATCCATTTTACCACAGCGTGCATGGTATATGTTTTTAAGGGCGGACGGTGTTTTGCATCCGGGGAATAATTCCCGTTGGCAGGAAGAAAACACATGATGAACGAAATCAATATCAACAAATAATAGTGGTTGTTGTAGGCGGTCTTTTGCATCAGATATACCCCCGTCCACAGGATGGTAAAGGAAATCATGGCAAAGCGGTACTTATATCCGCGGGCAATGAGGAGTCCCAGGGTCCCCATGACCGCAAAGTACAGGTACATCCCGTAGCCCGGTAAGGGTTGCAACCAATCAAAACCAATAAATGTGAACGTAAACCTGGGCTCTACCAGCGTTCTTTTTACCCAGCCCGTCAGGATGGCCCCATAACATTCCAAACTGACCAGCACGCCAAATAATATCCTAAAGAGGATCAGTGGGCTGTTATCGATCTTCCTGAATAAGAAACGGTCGAGCATTTATCGGGTAATTATGGCCAGTGAAGTTTCCTTGTCTTTCTGCAGTTGTTCCTTAAGGGCCTTAACCGAGTTAAATTTGTGCTCATCCCGGATGCGTTCCATGATGTGGATCTGTATTTTCCGGTGATACAGATCGCCCTGGAAATCCAGGAAGTGGATCTCAATGGATTCCCGTCTTCCATCTTTAGGGCATGGGGTCCCATCCACGGTAGGGTTGTACCCGATATTCATCATCCCATAGATAGATCGTCCGCTTAAGTCGGCCCGGATCACATAGACCCCATTTTTTGGTATAAGTTTATAGCTTTCTTCTATATGCAGGTTGGCGGTTGGGAAATTCAGCTGCCTGCCAAGGCCTTTTCCTTTTTTGACGATTCCGGTTAGCATATATTCATACCCGAGATATTTATTGGCGGTATGCACGTCCCCGATATCCAGCGCATTACGGATTTTTGTAGAACTAATGGAAACATCGTCTACTTCCTGTGCGGGAATTTCCTCTACTTCAAAATCAAGGATTCCCCCAAAGGACATCAGGTCTTTGATATTGGCGGTTCTGTTCCTTCCGAACCGATGGTCGTAGCCAATAATTATCTTTTTAGTGTTCAGGCCATCCACCAAAATATCGCGAACGAAATCGGCCGCGGAAAGACGAGAAAAATTCCTGGTAAATGGATGGATAATCAGACAATCCAGGCCAATATCTTCCATTATTTGCGCCTTTTCCTCCACGGTATTTAATAGTTTGATGTCCGCATCTTTCTGCAGTACCATACGGGGATGAGGGAAAAATGTGAGAACGGTGGATTGCAATCCCAGGTTTTTGGCATTATTTATGAGGCGTTCCAGTATTTTTCTGTGGCCAATGTGTACACCGTCAAAAGTGCCGATAGTAATGGCAGTATCTTGCCTTTTATCGTATTTGGAAATGCTTTGGACCGTGACCACTTAAATTAAATAATAAAAAGACTTACTTTTAAAGTTTCAAAATTCCCTTGATGTTCACAAAATTACGTCTTGTTTTATCAATTACCATAGGATTTCTTTCCTTTTACGGGTCGGCGCAGACGGGTTACTGGCAACGAGAAGAGGCAACACCAGGTACAAGATCCCCTTCCTTACGGAGATCTGATATGAGAGAAGCCATGTTGTTTTCTCTGAAGCCGGGGATGTTGTATAAAGAGCTCGCAGATATATCCGGATCGAAAGGGATTGGTAAGACGATTTATTTCCCGGATGATCGCGGAGAATTAATTCCCTATAAGATCACTGAAAAATCTGTGATGTCTCCCCAATTGGCTCGCAAATACCCGGGAATAAAGTCGTATACCGGCTATAGCTTACGTCATAGGGGTGATCGCATTCGCCTTAGCCTTTCACACCACGGGGTGCAGGGAATGATGGTCCATGCAGATAGCAAAAGGACCACTTTTCTGGAAAAAACTTCCGGGAATGGCAATACATATGTAGTTTATAACAGGGAATCAGACCGGGCCGAAGACAGTGATTTTGTGTGTTTGACACGCGCTGAAATTGAGGGGGGGAAAGGTGCTTCCGCAGCGCGGATCATTGATGATCAACAATTGCGCACCTATAGAATTGCGGTGTCTGCTTCCGGGGAGTATACACAATTTCATGGCGGCACTGTGGTCGATGCGCTGGCGGCTATCAATGCCACCCTGACCAGGGTCAATGAAGTGTTTGAGACCGATCTGGCCATTACACTTGAACTTGTTGCTAATAACGATTTGGTGATCTATACCGATGCTGCCACGGATCCCTATGACGGCAACCTGAATACGCAGGCCCAGAATACCTTGTCGGGGACCATCGGGGATACCAATTATGATGTCGGGCATTTGTTTCATGAGGACGATGACGGCGGCAATGCCGGTTTTATCGGTTCGGTCTGTAAGGACAATCAGAAGGGGAGTGCTTATTCCTCGGCGCTGAATCCTCTGGGGGACAGGTTTGACCTTGATTTTGTGGCCCATGAACTGGGACATCAATTCGGCGCGAACCATACGTGGTCTTTTGAGTCCGAGGGGACACTGGTGCAGGCGGAACCCGCCAGTGGTACTACCATAATGGGCTACGCAGGCATCGTTGAAGGAAACAACGTGGCCCCGGCAGGGGACGATTATTTCCATTATTTCAGTATTCTGCAGATCAGCCAGTACCTTCAAACCACCGGTTGCGGGCAGACAACAGCGCTCAGCAATGTACCCCCGGTCATTACTTCCACGGGAAATTTTACCATTCCAAAATCTACCGCCTTCGTCTTAACGGGCAATGCCACAGATGCGGATGCCGGTGATATCCTCACCTATGCCTGGGAACAAATAGACAATGGTGTGGTAACTACGGCCACTTTTGGTCCGGACATACCCAGCGGGGCCTCTTTCAGGTCGCAAAAGCCATCCATGGCCCCTGAACGCTATTTCCCCAAACTACCGGAGGTAATTCTGGGTAACCTGACGCAGACAAATCCACCAATCAGTTCGGCCTGGGAAACGGTATCCAATGTTGAAAGGGATCTTAATTTTGCACTTACCGTGCGGGATAATGCCCCCGGAGGGGGCCAGGTAGTGTCGGATCTAGTAAACATAAATGTCGTAAACAGTTCCGGCCCTTTTGAGGTCACCTCCCAGGGATCATCCGAAACGTATACTGCCGGAACCCCACAGACAGTTCTCTGGGATGTTGCCAATACCGATAAGGCACCTGTAAATGCACAACAGGTAAGTATCTATCTCTCCACCGACGGAGGTGCTACCTTCCCTGTTGCCCTCGCCCAGGACATTGTCAACGACGGTAGCCATGATGTGCTTATTCCAGGAATTGCGACCACCCGGGCGAGGATTATGGTCAAAGCAAACAACAACATATTTTTTGCCATCAATGCATCGGATTTCACAATTGAAGAATCACAGGTGGTGTTGCACTTTAGCACGTTGAGTTTTGATGTATGCCAACCCGATGATCTGATCATTCCATTTACCTATGAAACCTATGCAGGATTTAACGAGGAAGTTACCTTCAGCACTTCGGGTGCTCCGGCAGGTTTAGGGATTGCCTTTACTCCAGCCACGGCAACTTCAGATGATTCGCCGGTAGAGTTAACCGTGTCCAATACGGCAGCGGTAGCGGTTGGAAACTATCCCGTGACGATTACAGCCACCTCGGCAAGTGTTACAAAAGATGTGGAAATCTCACTGAATATATATGATACCGCATTTTCCGATGTAGTATTAATTTCCCCTTCAGATGCGGCAACGGACGTTAGTTTGGGTCAGGAATTGACGTGGACCAATGATCCGGGGTACACTTCGTATGATCTGGAAATTGCTACAAATGCCGGGTTCACTACTGTCATTGAGTCTGTCAATGTGGGTGCAAATACATATTTTCCGGCCACCCTTGAGGCGGAAACAACCTATTATTGGAGGGTAAAACCCAGAAATAGCTGTGGCGAAGGCACCTTTGGACCTGCCTTTGCTTTTGCGACCATTGCACTGAATTGTAAAAGTATCGCTGCGGGGGGGCTGCCGCTTACCATTTCATCAACCGGCACCCCGACGGTGACGTCTGTGATATCATTCCTCAATGACCTGCCGGTTTCGGATGTGGATGTCACTTTAGATATTTCGCATTCGTTTCTTTCTGATCTGGAAATCAGTTTAATTTCTCCTGCCGGAACCAGGGTGGTCCTAACTTCCAATTCATGTGGGGACCTAACCGATATCAATGCCGTTTTTGACCATGAGGCCAGTCGTTTTGTCTGTGGCGGTAGCCCGGGAATCAGCGGTACAGTTAAACCCCTTGGCTCCCTGGCTTCTTTCAACGGGGAATCTGCTTTAGGGGACTGGACCTTAGAAATAAAGGATACGGCGCCGGCAGACGGAGGTGTTCTCAACACATTCTCCCTTGAAATTTGTGTGGAAGGAGAATTCAGACCTGATGATGACGGGGATGGTGTTTTTGATGATGGAGATGACCTCTGCCTGAATACACCGCCGGGCACAGAGGTGGATACCGACGGATGTCCGGTGTTCAGATTTCCACCGGATAATTTTACGATTGCCATTCAAAGTGAATCCTGTTTTTCCAACAATGACGGTGAAATTGAAATTACCACCGGAGAATCTTTGGACTACGTGGCCCATTTATCCGGGAATGGGGTTGATCTTACCGAAAGTTTTACGGATTCCTTTACGTTTAACAACCTCATGGCGGGTGGCTATGACCTGTGTATTTCGGGAACCGACGGATCTAATATCTACCAGCAACTTTGTTTTGAGGCCGTAGTGAATCAGCCGGAATCCCTGGGCGTTTCTTCGGAAATAACGGGGAATGGGTTACAGGCGGTTTTGACCCTAAGTGGTTCTGACTTCTACAATATTGAATTAAACGGGGTCCTGATACAAATAGAGACCTCTGAGATCATCCTAAATCTGAAGGATGGTGTAAATAGCCTGAAAGTATTCACAGACCTGCCATGCCAAGGAAGCTTTGACAAACAAATATTTGTTTCCGGGCAGCCTATTATATATCCTAACCCCTTCTCCGAAGGCCCTTCCGTATTTTTAGGCAGGGATATGTCGAGGGTTGAGGTGACCATCCACGCCGCCAACGGACGATTATTGCGGCGGAGAGTTCATGAGGTCAATGGCAATGAATTGAGGTTGGATTTTATAGGACTGCCCACTGGAATGTATTTTGTAAGTCTTCAGGGAGAAGGGGTAACAAGGAGCTATAAAGTAGTAAAAAGGTGAGAAATGTGATGATTATTATGGGTTGTATCCTCCTTTTCGGGTGTAAAAAGGATGACCCTAAACCACCGGGGGCAGCCGTACTTTCCTTTCCGCTCCAAAGTTCGGAGTGTACCACAGGTGTGGACCTGAACAGCACTACAAGCCGGGTGGAATTCAGATGGTTGCAGGCAAAAAACACCAAGACCTATGAGCTAAGGGTTACCAACATGCTTTTAAACGTTACCCAGACGGTAAGTACGCAGGGGTTATCAGCGCAACTTCCGTTGACTAAAGGGACACCATATTCATGGGTTGTAGTTACCAGAAATAGTGAGACAAACCAATCGGCAACCAGTGCCCAATGGCAGTTTTACAATGCGGGTGCGCAAACATCCTATGCCCCTTTTCCGGCACAGCTCGTGGCTCCGCAATCCGGGGGAACCGCTGTAAGGGATATCAATAACGATGTGGAATTGGCGTGGACCGGTGCGGATGTGGACAATGATATTTCGGGATACGAAGTTTATCTTTCAACCTTTAGCCCTCCGGTGGAACTCATTGCCTCACCTTCTGCAAATAATACCACGGTTAAAGGAAGCACGTTACCCAATACCGTTTACTACTGGAAAATCATCACCAGGGATAGTGAAGGGAATTCCTCGGACTCCGGAACCTTTTCTTTTAAGGCTTTATAAAAGGATCAGGTGCCGTTAAATTGATTCATTGTAATTTTCACACCGGCGAGCACAAAGGAAGCCACTACTTCTGAAGCTTTAGCGAGCCGCTCCTTTAAAGCAGCAGCTTCTTCTTCACTCCATTTGCCAAGGACGTGGTCAACCTGCCTGCCTCGGGAAAATTCGGCACCTACCCCGAAACGCAACCGGTTGTACTGGTTGGACTGCAGGGTATTTTGAATATCCCTGAGGCCGTTATGCCCTCCGTCACTGCCTTTGGTTTTCAAACGCAGGGTTCCGAAAGGAAGGTTGATATCATCCGTGATCACCAAAAGGTGGTTCAGGGGAATATTTTCTTTATCCAACCAATACTTTAGCGCCTTCCCGCTTAGGTTCATATATGTGGAAGGCTTTAAACACAGTACGCTTCTGCCTTTTATTTTAAAAGACCCAACATCACCCAGTTTTGCGGTTTCAAAAGTAAATTTCTGTTTTTTGGCAAGTGAGTTAAGGATCTGAAAACCTATATTATGGCGTGTTCCGGCATACTCATCCCCCATATTACCCAGGCCGACGATCATAAATTTTTTCATAGGGTCCTTTTCTTCTAAAATCGATGTTTTTTTACCAAAAAGAAAGTTTAGAAATGGAAACATGATGTTATATCAGCGGTTTAAAAATACAAAAGCATCCGCCAGCCGGCAGATGCTTTTACTTAATTATTTAAACAAAATTATTCTTTGCTCTCCGCCGGGGAATCACCACCTTCTGCGGCAGGTACATCGCCTCCTTCGGCAGGTCCTTCTCCTTCTGCGGCACCTTCTTCGCCTTCAACACCTTCCAATTCTTCTTCTTCCACTTCTTCCACGATAGCAGCACGTTGTGTTTTAACCTGGACTACTACGGTAGTATCGGGGTGAAGGATGGTAAAATCGTCGTTCAGCAGTGATTCTACGGTAATATTATCGCCGATCTTCAATGTGGAGATATCAATATCAAAGAAATCAGGGAGGTTGTCAGGTAATGCCTTGATCGCCAGTTTTCTTTTCCTAAAGAGCAACCTGCCGCCATTGCGAACTCCTGGGGAGTTTCCGTGTAATCTAACCGGAATATCCATGGTAACGGGTTTGTCATCGAATAACTGATAAAAGTCGATATGCAGAATTTTATCGGTAACAGGATGAAATTGAATATCCTGCATTACGGCTTTAATCTTTGAATCCCCATCCAAATCAACCTTAACCGTGTGGGCCTTGGGGGTGTACACTAATTTCTTGAACGCCAGTTCATTTGCTGAAAAGTGTATTGGTTTATCCCCTCCGTATACCACGCAAGGAACCTTTCCAGCATTACGTAGGGCCTTCGTTGCCTTTTTGCCCACGCTTTCTCTTTCTGATCCTTTGATTGTAATTGACTTCATTAACTATTGATTATTATTAATTCATTATTTATGATCATCCGAATAGCCTTTAAGACCATTGCCTGAGCTAACCGGAGGTTACATTAAAAATTTAGAAGCGATAGATGTGTTGTGATGGACCCGGTGCATAACATCTGCAAAAAGGTTGGCACAACTTAAGACCCGAACTTTATCGCTTTTGATGGTGGTGGTGATAGAATCGGTGACGATCAACTCCAACAATTGTGATTTTTCAATTTTTTCATAGGCATCTCCTGAAAGCAACCCATGCGTGGTTATGGCCCTGACACTCAGGGCACCGCGCTCCATCATCAGATCGGCCGCCCTCGTCAGGGTTCCCGCCGTATCCACCATGTCATCTACCAAAACCACATTTTTACCTTCCACATCCCCAATAAGCTCCATATGTGAGATTATATTGGCCTTTGCGCGTTGCTTGTAACAGATAACGACATCGCTTTCCAGCGCTTTGGAATAGGCATAGGCCCTTTTTGATCCCCCCATGTCCGGGGAAGCAATGGTCAGGTTATTCAGGTTAAGTTCCTTCAGGTAGGGTAAAAACAGGGTTGAGGCAAACAGATGGTCCACCGGTTTTTCAAAAAAACCCTGGATCTGGTCTGCATGAAGGTCCATTGTAATGATCCTTGTGGCCCCTGCAGCCTCTAACATCTTGGCCACCAATTTGGCAGCAATAGGCACTCTGGGCTTATCCTTCCGGTCTTGCCTGGCCCATCCAAAATAGGGCATTACGGCCGTGATATGCCTTGCCGAAGCCCTTTTGGCCGCATCGAGCATCAACAACATTTCCATCAGGTTTTCAGGACCCGGATTGGTAGAACCAATGATAAAGATCCGTGCCCCTCGAACCGATTCCTCAAAGGAAGGCTGAAATTCCCCATCGCTATATCTGGAAAAGATCACATTCCCGAGATCTGCCCCGTATGCTTTGGCTATTTTTTCACCCAGGACGGCACTTTGCGTACAGGCAAAAATTTTCGGTTCCGGAACGGTATAGGACATAACTATCTGATTCTGATCCAACGAATTGGAGACCCTTTTGTCAAAGGAGGTGCAAATTTAAAAATTTATTTGGGTTGCGGGGGATAAATGTCCGGAATTTTAGTTACCGGATTAAAAAGATTTTATAGTTTTGCAATCCTCCTGCAACAAAGATGCCTCGATCCTGCCTGCCGGCAGGTAAAGGCGGATTTACCAACCGAAGGTTGGACCGGCAGACGTGAAGGCAGGCCCGACAGGTTTGAAATTTTGAAATTATGGATTGGGTTTGTGCAATATCTGGCTTAATTCGTAATTACATTTATGCAGGAACAACGGTAAATGTTGAAAAAAGATACAACAGGCATCATAATGGCGGGGAGAAAACCACCAGGCCATACGCCCCTTTTGAATTCATTTACACGGAAAGGAGTGACAATAGATAAAAGGCTCGGGCCAGGGAAAAATATTGGCAGTCCGGAATGGGAAAAGAACTAAACAGACAAATAAGAGATAAGAATAATTAAGATGCCTCGGTGGCGGAACTGGTAGACGCGCTGGATTCAAAATCCAGTTCTTTCGGGAGTGTGGGTTCGATTCCCACCCGAGGTACTTAGAAAACCCTGTAAATACTAATGTTTATGGGGTTTATTGTTTTTATAAGTGCCTAATATGTGCCTCTAAATATATTAATCTGTACTTAATCAGAGCACCTAATACCATTAGAATATTTCGTTTTTCTAGGTCATTAATTTTGTTGTTGGAATTGCCTTAATACTATCAGGACGTCGCGCATAAGCTTTTGTAAAAACATAGATTATTTCGTCTAAATCCTTGAATTCAGTAGAATTGATGTACTCTTTGTCAGTAACATTAACAACTCGATCGATTTCTTCCTGGTTCGAAGTCCCAAACCCCACTTTTAGTTCTCCAATGATTGGAATTGAATCTACTATGTAAAGAAATTTTTTATCACTCTGGGCAAGCCCATAAATGGAAGTTGCAATTGAAATTAGGAGTAATATTCTTTTTAGCATTCTAAATTTTTAGCTTGTTGCCAACGGTCTCGTGTATGAGCAGTAGGGGAATTTGATGCACTAACTGTTCAGTTTAGCCCAAAGTAAGTTAAGAGCAAGCACTTTCATTTTATCACATAAACCGATATTGCTTATACATATTGATAGCTGCTGCTCTTTATTTTTCAATCATTCTGAATGTCAAATTCACTCTCGGTACAGTTACTTTTTTTGTTGGCGGAAGTCTGTGCAACCAATGCGTTTGCGTGCTGTCTTTCATTACTAGAAGGCTTCCGTGTTGTAAGAACAATTCTACTTTTTCTTTGGATTGTTTGTGCTTAAAGGCAAACTTACGTTCTGCTCCGAAACTCAACGACCCAATTGCTCCGTCTTTCTTCAAATCCGTTTCACCATCGCTGTGCCACGCCATTCCTTCATTTCCGTTGTGGTATAAGTTGAGCAAACACGAGTTGAAGGTTTCGCCTGTTTGTTTTTCTGTTAATATCCTTAATTCTAATAATTCTTTTGTCCAGGGCAAAGCGTATTTCGAGGTATTGGAATATGTGTATTCAAATGGGTTGTCCCCATACCAGGCCACTTTGCGTTTGGTGATGATTTTCTTTCCGAAAATAATAGCTTTATCATTCCGCCATTCAACGGATTCCAACAGTTTTTTGAGATAAGAATCGGCTTGTTCTTTGTTTATAATTTGCCCGTAATAATTGACCGTTCCGTCTTTCGGCAACCAATTTTTGGTCTTGTCTATGGTTGGATTAAATAAGTCCATTCTTCCAATTTTTATATTCCGTTTTCATACAATGTCCGCACGGTCGAAAACCGTTTTTAATTGCTTCATTTTCCGAAATAAAGAAAATCCGATTTTCCCGTTTCATTCCTTTTCCCGATTTACAATTTATTAAACCGTAAATTTTTAGTTTTTTGTTTCCGCCAAAACTTAATTCTTGTTGCTTAATTTTACTTCGTAAATCGATGTTCGATATTTCACAATGTTGTATCATAATTAACTAACGGCATCGTGAAAAATTATTCCCAAAGTGTGTCGGCTACCCGATTTTACTTCACTTACACCGTGTTTCATATTCACCCGATAATAACCTTTCGAGCCTTTTTCGGGTTTAAAATGTGTGGTAAAAATCAACACATCGCCTTTCCTGGGCCTTAACACAATGGCTTTGGATTGTGCTCGTGGAATTTGTTGTGTCATCACAAATTCCCCGCCTGTAAAATCCGTGTCGGGTTCGTCAAGGACAAATACGATTTGAATCGGAAAATAAATGTCGCCATATAAATCCTGATGCAAGGTGTTAAACCCGCCTTTGCTGTATTTCAAAATCAAAACCGTAGCTTTTTGTTGTCCGTTATCGTGGCATTTTTCCAATAATTCTGCATGAATCAACGGAAATTCTGTGTCAATTTTCAACGCTTTGAACCAGGCATTTGCAATAGGTGCAAGTTTAGGATAAATGCTTGTTCTGACTGTCTGAATGATGTCGGGCAACGGATAATTGAAATATTTATATTCGCCCAAACCAAATCGGTAACGAGCCATTACGACTGTTTTTCTATATAAATTTGATTTGTCATAATCGGCTTTCAGCATTTCGCATTGTTCGTCTGAAAGTAAGTTTGGAATAATGGCGTAACCGTTTTGGCACATGTCTTCTCCCACTAAGTGCCAATTGGCTTCATCGATTTTATCAACAATTGTTTTCATTATCTTTTACAGGCTATTTCCAAAAAGATATCGCATAATTCTTTTGGCTTGCTAAAAAATGGTGAATGACTTGTATTGATTTTGTAGACCTTCAAACACGGTGTTTCCTCATACATTTTTTGTTGGATGAACGGAGTTACCGCCCGGTCATCCGTACATTCGATATAGTATCTCGGAACGCTTCCATAGTTTTCTTCTGTTAATTTCAATTTCGCCATGCCAGATTCAATAGGCTCATGGCTTAAAATTACCTTTGCCATTTCTGTAATATCCTCATCGCAATCATGGTAGAGGCCTTCCCTGAAAATTTCGGCCCGAAGCGTGTGCGACTTGGATTCTTTATGTATATCGACATACCCTTTTAGCCTTCCCTTGGTGTCTTGAGCGGAATATTCTTTTTGGGTTTTTCCGTTAGGTATAAGGTAAGCTGCCAAATAAATGAGTTTTTCCACTTTTTCGGGGCGGTATTCGGCGACTTGAGAAATCATAACCCCGTTTTTACTGTGCCCAACCAGTATTACCTTTCCTTGGATACTGTCAATGAGTTTGCATAGTTCTTCGACTGTTGATTTTAAAGTAACATTCTCGATAGGTGTTTTATCACGTCCCATTCCCGGTAAATCTAAGGCATAAACTTTGTGGCCCTGATTTTCCAATATTGGTATTACTTTATGCCAGTTCCAAGCACTGTGCCAAGAACCGTGGATTAAAATAAATGTTTTCATGAATAAGAATTTATAATGATGAATTGCAAATATTGGTTTTGTTCGCACTTGAAGAAATCTGAAACTTGCGGTAATTAAGAAATTATTGATTTTTGGAAGCCTCCCAACCGATAATTGCTGTTTTTCTTGTATTTCCCCATCTGTAACCTCCGAGATTTCCTGTAGACTGTATCACTCTATGACACGGGATCAAATAAGCTACGGGATTATTTCCTATGGCCGTTCCAACAGCTCTGGAAGCATTTGGGATACCAATTTTTTCGGCCAAATTTCCGTAAGTAGAAAGGCTCCCCATTGGAATTTTTAGCAGGTTTTCCCAAACTTTCAGTTGAAAATCGGTTCCTTTTAAGTGCAGTTTGATTTCCGGTAATTTGCTCCAATCGTTTTGAAAAATGAACAGGGCATTCTGTTGCATCAGGTCCAATTTTCTTTGGAACGAAGCATTAGGGAATTTAGCTTGTAAGTTTTGCAAAGCCACTTTTTCACCGTCTTCAAATGCCATATGACAAATGCCTTTTGATGTGGAAGCGACCATCAAAGAGCCGAACGGACTTTCGGCAAAACTGTAATTGATTTGCAGATTTTTACCGCCATTTTTGTATTCGGCAGGTGTCATTCCCTCAATGTTTACGAACAAATCGTGCAGTCGGCTGGTGCTGGAAAGTCCCGTTTCAAAAGCTGTGTCGAACAAAGTTGCCTGTTCTTCTTTCAGTTTTTTTTTGGCGTATTCAACGCTTATATATTGCAAGAATTTTTTCGGGCTTGTTCCTGCCCATTCTGTAAACATTCGTTGGAAATGAGCCGGACTGATGTGTGCTTTTTCTGCCACCTCGTCCAAATTGGGTTGCGATTTGAAATTGGTTTTTATGTATTCAATCGCTTCGGCAATTCGATTGTAATTGATTTGATTTTGTGTTTCCATTTTTTCTGAATTTTATAATGCAAATGTCCGAACGGTTCTGCGTTTATAAAATCCGAAACTTGCTGTGTTTGGAAAAAGCTGTTTTCTTGCAGGCGGTCTGTCAGAGTTGCAGCTAACGGTCAGGCTCGTATGAGCAGTAGTGTCCCGCAGGGCGCTATTGCTAATAGGTTCTGTTGGCTATTGTTTAAAATTTGCCTGTTGGATCAGAATTCCAGATATCTATAACATTTTTCCATGTTCCATCAGGTTGTTTACGCCATACCGTTACAGTTTTATTATAACTTGGGATTGGGTTTCCCAGAGAATCATTAACAATGATTTCGTTTCGCTCAATCATATAGGCCATATCTGCACTTTCGGAAACATAAACCTCTAAAGGTTCCCACTTTATTGTAAAACCGGGTATCTTGAAACCTTCTTCAACATATTCTCTAATTGCATTTTTACCTTTTAATGGTGGAAATCCGGGAGCCATTATTACAGCATCATCGGCCCAGCCAAACATTATAGTATCTATATCTTTTGTTTTAACTAAATCCGACCAGTCCTTACTTAAACTCATAAGTATTTTTTTCTCTTTTTCGATATCAACCTCATTTTGCTTCATACAACCAGTAACAAATAGTGCTATCGTTAGTAATGAAAATATTGCCTTCATAATATTAAGTATTAATTAAAATTTTTTTGATCTTTTCAATTGATGCCAACGGTTTAGCTATACGGCGTAACCAGTTTTTGCTGGCTATGATCGTCATAGCTTTTGTTAGCCTTCCGTTATTTCCGAAACAAAATGGAGCTAAATTTAATTCTACCCCATTATCTTTTGCCT
>Ga0102947_1000368_pt1 | contig 16275 bp, 18 predicted proteins | sample SalPon2A_A_D2_MG_FD_78210 | JGI IMG/M metagenome (GOLD analysis project Ga0102947, IMG submission 78210) | Soil microbial communities from South San Francisco under conditions of wetland restoration - Salt Pond MetaG R2A_A_D2_MG | ecosystem: Environmental > Terrestrial > Soil > Wetlands | place... | reverse complement strand
GTTTCATTTTTGCCATGCCTACAAGGCGTAATAAAACTCTTTATGATTACAATACCAACATGTTGCGCACAACCACAGAATGTATGAGCGCCATACTTGGTGGAGCAAATACTGTTTGCAATTTACCATACGACGCCATTTATCATAAAGACAATGAATTTGGAGAACGTATTTCTAGAAATCAGTTGTTGATTTTAAAGAACGAAAGTTATTTTGATAAGGTAAACAATCCTTCAGATGGAGCTTATTATATAGAAAGTTTAACCAATCAATTAGCCGAAAAATCTTTAAGCCTCTTTAAAGATATTGAAGAAAATGGAGGTTTTTTACATCAGTTAAAGCAAGGTATCATTCAAAAGAAAATAAAGGAAAGTGCTAAAAAAGAACAAGAACAGTTTAACCTTGGTGAAGAAGTTTTACTGGGTACCAACAAATACCAAAACCATAATGATAAAATGAATGATGAACTAGAACTTTTTCCTTTTGTAAAAACCAATAAGAGAAAAACATTAATAGAACCTATTATTGAAAAGCGTTTAGCCGAAACCATAGAACAAGAACGATTAAAAAATGAATAAACATTTTTCAATACTTTTTATGTGTTTTTTATTGCTTTTTTCTTGTGAAGAAAACAAAAATAGCGCACAGAAAAATGAAAGCGTACCAGGCAATTATTATCAATTGTCAGAAGATAATATAGAGATTTTTCTTCCAAAATATTTTGAGAAATATTCAGAAACCGAATACAAAGAGTTGATATTAAAAATTAAAGACCAAAGACTGAAAAAAGCTGAATTAAACCGATTTAATTATATGAAATTTAGTAAAGGAAACATGTACTATTTCAAAGACATATTATCATCAACTCTTATTTCAGCAAAAATTCTTCAATATTATGATTTTTCTAAAAGAGAATCGTCTCAAATTTTAGGAATGATGAGCCAAAAATGTGAAGATTATGCTTTTTTTAATGAAGAAAAATGTAAAAAACTAACAGCTGGGTTTTCTGCAAAAGGATTGACAAAAGTTTTCAAAGCAGTATATGAAGTTACTCATGAAGAAAAAGTAACATATAATACGTGTTATCTTATTTCATCAAATTATAAAACACTTATGCTCAATTTTTATTCAGTTTTAGATACTGATTATAATAAGTATATCGAAAAATTAATAATTAAATAAAAGTATAATAACCCTTAAAATTTACATTAAAAATGAAAACACAATTTTTTAAACTTTTACTAATCACAATGGCAATCGGTTTAGCAAGTTGTAAAACAGAAAATAAGGTAGAGTTTACAGATTTTAAATATTCAGATAAACCTGATGCCATGACTTGTGGTGAAATGGACACCAAGCTATTAAAAGAAGCGCTGTACTCCTTTGAAGATGATATTGCGAAGCATTACAACACACAAAACAATAGGCTTGTAAGAGCATATTCAAGACTCATAACAGAGTCTACAGCCAGCAGACTAAAAATAGAAGATGTTATTTCAGAGCATTCATTTAAAGTATTTGAAGCGTTAAAGCAAGACGAAAATCTCTGGAATCTTGGTAATGCCGAAAGCAAGCTAAATTACAATAGCGAAATAGTAAACTGTATTGTAAACAACATTAAGAACCAACGCTTAAAATCTACATTCGATGCTTTAAAACAAACTAATTCACTTACGCCAAAATTAATTGGAGAACCTATAAAAAGTAATTCAGCACAACTAACTAACGATAAGAGTCTAGCCACTTTTGTTGCTCTTCAATATTATTATTCAAAGCTCTTTGATATAGATATAACTACCATAAACTTTGACAAGCCTGAGGATTCAAACATAGACTTCAACAAAAAACCACCAGCCACTCAACCCAATACACAAAGCAATACAAACAATTAAGCGTGAGTAGAAAGAACCTGCAACATATCACCATCAAGTCAGAAGGCGCTACTTCAAACACCGGAAGTTTTTCAACGTTTGAAACTGCCGAAGGCATTCCGGTAAAATCACTCTATGCCAATGATGATTTAAAAGGTGTTGAGCATTTAGACTTTGCTGCAGGAATTTCTCCTTTTCTTCGTGGTCCTTACAGCACTATGTATGTACGTCGTCCTTGGACCATTAGGCAATATGCAGGTTTTAGCACAGCAGAAGACAGTAATGCCTTTTACAGGCGCAATCTAGCTGCAGGACAAAAAGGTCTATCCGTTGCTTTCGATTTGGCGACTCATCGTGGTTACGATAGCGACCACGAACGTGTTGTAGGTGATGTTGGTAAAGCTGGTGTTGCCATAGATTCTGTTGAGGATATGATAATACTCTTTGACCAAATTCCTCTCGATAAAATGTCTGTTTCAATGACCATGAATGGTGCAGTTTTGCCCATTATGGCATTCTATATTGTGGCAGCCGAAGAACAAGGTGTAAAACCACAACAATTGGCAGGTACCATTCAAAATGACATTTTAAAGGAGTTTATGGTGCGTAATACCTATATCTATCCTCCTACGCAATCCATGAAAATTGTTTCAGATATTTTTGAATACTCAAGCCAAAACATGCCAAAATTCAATAGCATTAGTATTTCTGGTTATCATATGCAAGAAGCTGGTGCAACCTGCGATATCGAGCTGGCTTATACACTTGCAGATGGACTGGAATATATAAGAAAAGGACTCGCAGCAGGAATGGATATAGACACTTTTGCGCCTCGCCTATCGTTTTTTTGGGCTATAGGCATGAATCATTTTATGGAAATTGCCAAAATGAGAGCTGCAAGAATGCTCTGGGCAAAATTGGTAAAACAATTCAATCCGAAGAACGAAAAATCTCTCGCGCTTCGTACACATTGCCAAACTTCTGGTTGGAGTTTAACCGAACAGGATCCTTTTAACAATGTAGCTCGAACAACTATCGAAGCTGCTGCTGCTGCTTTTGGTGGCACACAAAGTTTGCATACCAATGCATTGGATGAAGCCATTGCGCTACCAACAGATTTTTCGGCACGGATAGCCAGAAACACGCAAATTTTTCTCCAGGAAGAAACAAAAATTACCAAAACGGTCGACCCTTGGGCTGGCAGTTATTATGTAGAAAAACTTACACACGATATTGCACAAAAAGCATGGACATTGATTCAGGAAGTTGAAGAATTAGGTGGTATGACCAAAGCCATAGAAGCAGGCATTCCAAAAATACGTATTGAAGAAGCTGCTGCCAGAAAACAGGCACGTATAGATTCCGGTCAGGATATTATTGTTGGAGTTAACAAATACAGATTAGATCACGAAGATGCTATCTCAACGCTCGAAGTAGATAACCAAACCGTTAGAAATCAACAAATAGAACGCTTAAGCTCTATAAAGAAGAAGAGAGATACAGAAAAAGTAAAGGTTGCATTGTCAAAATTAACCGAAGTTGCTCGTACAGGAAATGGAAATTTATTAGCTTTAGCTATTGAAGCAGCTCGCGAACGTGCAACACTTGGTGAAATAAGTGATGCTCTGGAAGCAGAGTTTGGCAGATACAAAGCACAAATAAAATCTTTTTCTGGTGTGTATAGTAAAGAAGTAAAAGACGATAATTCCTTTAAAAAAGCAAGAGAACTTGCTGATGTTTTTGCCGAACAGGATGGCAGAAGGCCTCGTATTATGATTGCCAAGATGGGACAGGATGGACATGATAGAGGCGCCAAAGTTGTAGCTACTGCTTATGCAGATTTGGGTTTTGATGTGGATATTGGACCACTGTTTCAAACACCACAGGAAGCAGCCAAACAAGCAGTAGAAAACGATGTTCATATTTTAGGTGTGTCTTCTCTGGCTGCTGGACATAAAACATTGGTGCCACAAGTTATTGAGGAACTAAAAACCTATGGTCGCGACGATATTATGGTGATTGTTGGTGGTGTAATACCCAAGCAAGATTACCAGTTTTTGTTTGATGCTGGCGCAGTGGCTGTTTTTGGCCCAGGAACCAAGATTAGTGAAGCTGCCATTACCATTTTAAAGATTTTAATTGATTAGGATATATTGGAACTAAAATTCCCATCATACGGAAAATAATACATAAAAACAGGAATAATTATCCTCATATAACGAGTTGTCATACATATAAAGAAACAGAATGAAGAAAACACTCTTGACAGTTCTAATAATTGGAATATTAGCTTTCCTTGCCTATTGGGGAACTGAAATGTATCAATTTGCTGAAGGAGTAAAAAAGGATGTTCCTCGATTTCAAAAAATATTACTCGAACAAAAAATTCAGAACGGAGACATAATTTTTCAAACTTCAAAATCCAGTCAAAGCAAAGCAATTCAATTAGCGACAAACTCGAATTACAGTCATATGGGAATTATTTACAAGATTGACGGACAGTATTTTGTTTACGAAGCAGTCCAACTCGTTAAGCTGACACCATTGACCGAATGGATTAATCGTGGTGAAAACGGACATTATGTAATTAAACGACTTGAAAACGGTGACCAAGTGCTGACAAGTTCAACTCTGACCAAAATCAAACAAATCGGGGAGCAATTTAAAGGGAAACCATATGACATTTACTTTGAGTGGTCAGATGACAAAATCTATTGCTCTGAACTCGTTTGGAAAATATACAAGCAAGCGGCTGACATTGAAATAGGTCAGCTTGAAAAGCTTTCAGACTTTGACTTGACAGATGATGTTGTGAAAGCTAAAATGAAAGAACGTTACGGAGACAACATTCCAATGGACGAGAAAGTAATCTCGCCAGCAGAAATGTTTAACTCGGACAAATTGATAACAATAGAAAAAAATTAAAAATACGTGTGGCAACAATTAAATGACTGATAACCTAATGAGACAAATACTGTTATTATTTCTTATTGTAATTTCATCTTGTTCCGAGCCTAAAGCCAAAAAGGATTTGCGGCAGTCTAATCTTGAATTAACTTCTCGTTATTTCAATGAAGTTTACAATGAACATAGAATCGAACTAATCGACACGCTTTTTGTTGAGGATTATGAACATACATCAACAGAAGGAAGAAAATTTAAGGGTAGAGACGAACTAAAATCTGCGGTACAAAGAATTGAATCACTTCTTCCAAATTTAAAACTTGAAATAGTGGAGGCAATTCCTGACGAAGAAAAAGTTATGTTCTTGATTCGAATGGAATCTGATTTACCAAAAATGTCAAGTTCATTGACCAAAGCAACAAAAACTGATTTTAATGAAACCTTTATCTTTTGGGTTAGGAATAAAAAAATATATAAAGGCAGGTCAATTGGAGCTCATTTACCTTTTATAAAACAGGTCTCTGGATTTGAAGGAGGACTTTTAGATGTTATTAAAACATTGACAAAGGAAAACGATTCATTAAAAATGGAATAATAACCGTTGCCTACATCGTATAAAATTAATTGCTTGGTTCTCGCCTACTCGGAAAATCCTACGGTTTTTCCTCTGGTTCATGATAGTTTACTATCTTTAGGTAAACCAACGCAGCACATCATAACACGTACACTTTGTGTACAAGCTTATCAAAAATATTCATCGACATTGTTGAAAATAATTTTTCATACAATTTTAACTCTGATTATATTCTCTCTTTGGGCTGGATTTGCATTACTTATTATCAATCCTTACTTCCAAAATGATCTGCCGAATTACGAAATTGGAACTATATGTATTTGGGAATACATAGCATTAGTAATAGCTTGGGCGATAGCTTATTTAATGATAAAAAGTTGGGGAACTTTAGAATGCAAAATAATTGATAATAAATCAAAATTAGTACTAAGTAAAAAGTATGGAATTTTCATCTTGGTATATCTAACTTTAGTCATTGCAGTAGCAATCTGGCAATTTTGGATTTTTAGTCTAAAGTTTTAATGATATCCAATACACAACACCGTATAGTTCATTGCTTGGTTCTAGCCTACTAGGAAAATCCTGCCTTCGACAGGTGTTACATTGAGCTGTCAGATTGAGCTTGTCGAAATGTTGTCGAAATGCTCAGACACCAACGGATTTTCTATTCGGTTTGTATTTGCTAAATTAGGTGCTTAAACAACGCAATTAATCTTATACAAACACGCTAGCCTTCATTGAATAAATTAAATCATGCCAAAAGCTAAAGTAAATAACGTTGAAATACATTATAATGAATTTGGAAACGGAAAAGAAACGCTTCTTTTTTCACATGGCTATTTAATGAATAACTCAATGTTTAAAGGTCAAATTGATGAATTCAAAGAAAATTTTCGATGTATATCGTTTGACCATCGAGGTCATGGCGAAAGTGAAATAACTACCAATGGTTATGAATTAGATAATCTTGTAACTGATGCAATCTGTCTAATTGAAAAATTAAAATTAGGTTCAGTCCATTTCATAGGTATGTCCACAGGTGGGTTTGTAGGTATGCGAATTGCCATTCGAAGACCAGAATTATTGAAAACACTGATTTTAATGGATACATCTGCTGAAGAAGAGGAAAAAATCAAATTAATGAAAAATAATTTGCTCTTATGGATAGTGAAAAATATAGGTTGGTTTCCAGTTATTGGTAAAGTTATGTCCATTCTATTTCACAAATCATTTCTCAAAGACAAATCTCGTCAATCGGAAGTAAAAAAATGGCGAAATATTATAATGAGTCAAAACTTAAAAGGAATGATCCCGTTTGGAAAAATGATTTTTACGAGAGGTAGAGTGCTTGAAAAACTTTCAGCTGTAAACATTCCCACAGCAGTAATTGTAGGTGAAAATGATGTAGCTACGCCTCCTCAATATAATAAAAGAATAGCAGATATGATTCCAAATTCTGACTACTTTACTATCACTAATGCAGGTCATTCTGCAGCAGTTGAAAAACCCATGGAGGTGACTAATGCAATGCGAAAATTTTATTCCAAAATTGGATTATTATAAAAAATAAAAAATTCAATAAAATATGAAAGCACAAACATTAATCAACGAATGGTTTGACAAGTGGACAAAAGGAGATTTTACCAATTTACCAGTCACTGATGATTTTCAACATACAAGTCCTTTTGGTACAATAACTGGAAAACAAGACTATATCAACCTTGTAGAACAAAACAAAGACAAGTTTCTAGGATATAATTTTGAGATACATGATAGTATTTATGATAATGATAAGGCTTGTGTTCGTTACACAGCAGTTCAAGGAGATTTTAATTTAGACGTTAGTGAGTGGTATTACCTAAAAGACAATTTAATTAATGAAATTGTAGCGTATTACCATATTGGCGACATTCGAGAAAACAGAAAACTTTCATAATTACAAATATATGAACCCAAAAGTTGATACATATCTTAACAATCTTAACCAGTGGAAAAAAGAATTGACCAGACTACGCCAAATAGTAAATGAATGTGGATTGGTTGAAGAATTCAAATGGAAGCATCCATGCTATACATACAACAAAAAGAATATCGTGCTCATTCATGAGTTTAAAGATTATTGTGGCATTCTTTTTCATAAAGGTGTTTTACTTAAGGACACCAAGAATATTCTAATCCAACAAACAGAGAATATGCAATCTGCAAGACAGATGCGGTTTACAAGCCTATCAGAAATTGAAGCACTCAAAACAATAATCAAACAATACATTTATGAAGCCATTGAAGTTGAAAAAGTAGGTTTGAAAGTCAAAATGAAAAAAACTTCAGACTATAAAATGCCTGAAGAGCTGGAACAAATATTTAAAGAAAATCCAGATTTTGAAACCGCTTTTAAAAACCTAACCGAAGGCAGAAAAAGAGGTTATTTATTGCATTTTTCAAAACCTAAACAAGCTAAAAGCCGAATATCAAGAATTGAAAAAAATATGTCTCGTATTTTTAACGGAAATGGTTTGAATGACTGTATTTGTGGACTATCAAAACGAAAACCAAACTGCGATGGTTCCCATAAACAATTAGAAACAAAGCATTAAAAACCTATGAAATATTTGCTCAATGACCAAGAAACAGAGCGTCTTCTGTTTAGAAGAGTAAAATGGTCTGATTTTGATACTTGGCTGGAGTTTCATAAAAACCCAATCACGTCTCAATACTGGATTTCAGAGCTTGAATCTCCAGAAATTGAATGTAAAAAATGGTACGAAAAGCAATTCAACAGATATGAAAAAAATTTAGGCGGCATGAATGCTTTAATAGAAAAACAAACTGGAAAATTAATTGGACACTCTGGACTGTTAATACAGCAGGTTGATAACATTTCTGAACTGGAAGTAGCCTACTCTCTCCTACCTGAATTCTGGAATAAAGGTTATGCAACAGAAGCTGCCAAAAAATGCAGAGATTTTGCTTTTGAAAATTACTTTTCTGATTCGTTGATTTCTATCATCAGTTTAACTAATAAGCCGTCGGAAAACGTGGCACTAAAAAATGGCATGAGCATAGAGAAAGTGTCAGAATACCATGGAAATAAGGTAAATATTTATAGAATTTTTAAATCTGGGTGGAATAAGATAAAATAAGTAAATTACTAAACTTAAAACGCTACAAATATGCTAGAAGAAATAAACCCAAAATTACCAATGCGGAACAAAATTAAAACAAAAGGCTATTATATCAATAGATTAGGTTTTAAACAATTGGGAAGTGAAGACTATAAAGAGTACTTAATGATAAAAAAAGATAATGTAGAAATTCACTTTTTTCTGTATAAAGAACTTGATCCTAAAGAAAATTATGGTCAGGTATATATAAGAACGGACGATATTGATAGTCTCTATAACTCTTTATTGGAAAGAAACATAAGTATTCATCCCAATGGAAGTTTAACACTAAAACCTTGGGGGCAGAAAGAATTTTCATTGTTAGACCCAGATAATAACTTACTAACTTTTGGACAGAGCATTCATTAAAATAACAGATTAAAGTTCTTTAGTTCAAAGTATTCTAATAAAAAAGCGACTAACATTAGTGTCAGTCGCTTTTCATTTTAAAAACTAATTACCAATTAAACATGATCTAAATGATGGTGCTCATCAATTAAAGGACCTCCGTTTAGGATATCTTCACTCGCTTCATTAGCAAACTTTTCAAAATTCAAATGAAACGAATGTGCCAATTGTATAGATTTACTTATGTATGCACTTTTGTTAGCCCAAGTATTCAATGGGTCTAAAATTTCGTGTGGGACATTAGGACATGTCAATGGCATTTCAATACCAAATATTGGATGCATTTGATATTCTACATGTTCTAAACTACCTTTTAGAATTGCAGTAATCATAGCTCTTGTATATTTTAATTCTATACGAGAACCTTCACCATAAGATCCACCACTCCATCCAGTATTTATTAACCATACATTCACATTGGCTTCCTGCATCTTTTTACTCAACATCTCTGCATAAACCGTTGGATGTAAAGGCATAAAAGGTGACCCAAAGCAAGCTGAAAATGATGGTACAGGTTCTGTTATACCTGCCTCTGTACCAGCAACTTTAGCTGTATAGCCAGAAATAAAATGGTATGCTGCTTGTCCTGGATTTAATTTAGAAACTGGTGGCAAAACACCAAAAGCGTCACAGGTCAAGAAGAATATGTTTTTTGGGTTTTTAGCTAATGATGGCTCTTGAATATTATCAATATGGTAAATCGGATAACTAACTCTAGTGTTTTGAGTAATAGATTTATCCATATAATCCACATCACCATTTTCTTTTAAAATTACGTTTTCCAATAAGGCTCCTGGTTTTATAGCTCTAAAGATATCTGGTTCTTTTTCTTCAGTTAGATCAATAACCTTTGCATAACAACCACCTTCAAAATTGAAAATTGTGTTTTCAGGTGTCCAGCCATGTTCATCATCACCAATTAATTTTCTGTCAGGATCTGCAGACAATGTAGTTTTACCAGTACCTGATAAACCAAAGAAAATAGCGGTTTCACCATTTTTTCCAACATTGGCAGAACAATGCATTGGTAATACATTTCTATCAGTAGGTAAAATCATATTCAAAGCTGAAAAAATACCTTTTTTCATCTCACCGGTATAGGCAGAACCACCAACCAGAGCAACTTTTTTTGTAAAGTTAATTATTGAAAAATTGCCTTGACGTGTACCATGAATTTCTGGGTTTGCCTCATAACCTGGAGCACATAAAACGAGCCAATTTTCTTTAAAGTTTTCCAATTCTGAAAATTCTGGTCTTAAGAACATATTAAAAATAAACATGTTTGACCAAGGGTATTCTGTAATGGTTCTTACGTTGGTTCTATATTTAGGATCTGCACAAACATAACCGTCTCTCACATAAATCTCCTTACCAGAAAGATAATTAACAATTTCGTCTTGTAATACATCAAATTTTTCAGGATCGAACGGTTTATTAACTTTTCCCCACCATACCTTGTCTTTAGTATAGTCATCTTTTACCAAGAATCTGTCTTGAGGAGATCTTCCTGTAAATTTTCCAGTATTAACAGCCAATGTTCCATTAGATGTTTCTTTTCCCATTCCTTTTTCTACAGTAATGCTTTGCAGCTCTTCTGGTGAAAGGTTCCAGTGTGCTAAAACATCTTTTAATCCATACTTTTCTAAATTCCTTGTCTTGTTAATTTTTAATTCTTCCATGATAATTTTAATTAGCTTTAAAACGGTAAAATTATTGTAAACCTGTTGTAATAAATATGATATATGTCATTTCCTGACGATTTTTCAATTATTATTTTTGGCATTACTCTAAAACTTTTTTATTCACCATCTGTTAACAACTTCCGTTTTCTATACTCGTAAATAATTGTATTTTTACGCGTACAAAAAACCAAATCACTTCATGGGAAAAATCATTGCAATTGCTAATCAAAAAGGCGGTGTAGGAAAGACAACAACGTCTGTAAATTTAGCAGCTTCGCTTGGTGTCCTCGAGAAAAAAGTATTGCTCATTGATGCTGATCCACAAGCTAATGCAACTTCTGGATTGGGCATAGACGTAGAGTCTGTAGACATAGGAACCTACCAGCTATTAGAACATGCAAATACTGCAAAAGAGGCTATTGTCAAGACCGAAACTCCTAATCTTGATATGATTCCGGCTCATATAGATTTGGTTGCCATAGAGATAGAGTTAATAGACAAAGAAGAACGAGAATATATGCTTAAAAAAGCATTGTTGGAGATAAAAGACGATTATGACTTTATTCTTATAGATTGTGCACCTTCATTAGGGCTTTTAACACTTAATGCGCTCACAGCTGCAGATGCAGTTATAATTCCTATTCAATGTGAATATTTTGCGCTTGAAGGCCTTGGAAAATTATTGAATACCATAAAAAGTGTTCAGAAAATCCATAATCCAGCATTAGATATTGAAGGTTTGTTACTTACTATGTACGATTCACGTTTACGTTTGTCGAATCAAGTGGTAGAAGAGGTTCAAAAACACTTTAACGATATGGTATTTAAAACCATTATTCAGCGTAACGTTCGCTTAAGTGAAGCACCAAGTTATGGCGAAAGCATAATTAATTATGATGCCAGTAGCAAAGGTGCAAGTAATTACTTAAGTTTGGCAAAAGAAATGATTAACAAAAATTCCTAATTATGGCGAAAGCAACTAGGAAACAAGCATTAGGTAGAGGATTGTCGGCGCTTTTAAAAGACCCAAGTAACGATATTTCATCTGTACAGGATAAAAATGCCGACAAAGTAATTGGTAGTATTGTAGAATTGGATATCAATACTATAGAAGTCAATCCGTTTCAACCTAGAACAAATTTTAATGAAGAATCGCTACGTGAATTAGCATCTTCAATTAAAGAACTTGGTGTAGTACAACCCATTACTGTTAGAAAATTAGGATTCAATAAGTACCAATTGGTTTCTGGCGAACGTCGTTATAGATCTTCAAAATTAATAGGTCTGGAAACCATTCCTGCTTATATAAGGATTGCCAACGATCAGGAATCTCTTGAAATGGCCTTGGTAGAAAACATTCAGCGTCAAGATCTGGATCCAATTGAAATCGCGTTATCTTACCAACGATTAATTGATGATATTAATCTCACTCAAGAAGAAATGAGTGTGCGTGTTGGTAAAAAACGTTCAACAATTGCTAATTATTTACGTCTTTTAAAATTAGATCCCATTGTTCAGACAGGTATGCGAGATGGTTTTATTTCAATGGGACACGGTCGTGCCATTATTTCGATTGAAGACCAAAATATACAACTTGACATTTACGAAAAAATCATAACAAAAAAACTATCGGTTAGAGAAACAGAGAATTTAGTACGTAATTACACTTCAAATAAGAAAAATACCAATAACTCAAATCTTCAAGAAGAACTTCCAAAATTTATAAAAAATGGAATAAAAGAGTTTTCAGAATACTTTGGTCATAAAATTGACGTTAAAGTTTCTAAAAATGGAAAAGGGAAAATTACCATACCTTTTCATTCAAAAGAAGATTTTAATCGTATAAAAAAATTGGTAGAACGTGCAAAGTAAATTTGTAATAGTAACCTTATGCACTTTATTTTTTTGCTTTTCGGTTTTTGCTCAAGAAGACAAAGAAGAGGAAGAAAAAGATGGTAAATACAACCTTAAAACTGAAGAAATTACAGTTGAAGCTGCAACAATAGATAGTGAACCTTTTGATCCCTTAAGTCCTTCAACAGCTGCCTTCTACTCTGCTGTGCTTCCAGGTCTTGGACAAGCTTACAATAAAAAATATTGGAAAATACCTATAATTTATGCCGCTCTTGGAACTGGTATTTATTTTTATATAGATAACACCAATGAATACCACAGATATAGAGATGCCTATAAACGCAGATTAGCTGGATTTAAAGATGACGAATTTTTCGGTCGTGTTACTGATGACGGATTACGTAACGCGCAAAAAAAGCTCAATAAAAACAGAGAAATATCAATTTTGGTTACCATTGGTATTTATGCCTTAAATATTATTGACGCTAACGTTGATGCACATTTGTTGCAATATAATGTTGATGATAACTTATCTTTGAGACCACATTATAAAATCAACGAGTTTGATTCTAAAAGTAGTGATGTAGGTTTAACACTAAACTTTAAATTTTAATGAAACTAGCCATACTTGGATACGGAAAAATGGGAAAAACAATCGAGCGCATTGCCAAAGAACGTGGTCATGAGATTGTTATTATTGCAGATGTAGGAACTGTTTATGACATTACAGACGCAGATGTAGCAATAGATTTTAGCATTCCAACAGTAGCATTAAGCAATATTACTAATTGCTTAAATAACAATGTCCCTGTTATTTCTGGAACTACAGGCTGGTTGCAAGATTACGATAAAGCAGTAGCCTTATGTAAAGAAAAAAATGGTGCTTTTATCTATGCATCAAATTATAGTCTAGGTGTCAATATCTTTTTTGAATTAAATAGGGCCTTGGCAAAAATGATGAGCAATTTAAGTCAGTATAATATTGATATGGAAGAAATTCATCATACGCAAAAACTGGATGCACCAAGTGGAACAGCTATTTCTTTAGCAAATGATATTATTGAAGAACACTCAAGTTACAAGCAGTGGTCTTTAAACGAAAAGGTTGAAAATTCCATTCCTATTGTTGCTAAAAGAATTGAGAACGTTCCGGGAACACATACCATTAATTACGAAAGTGAAGTAGATGGTATCAATATAAAACATACCGCTTATAGTAGAGATGGATTTGCACTAGGAGCAATAATAGCAGCAGAATGGATTATAGGTAAAACAGGTGTTTTTAGTATGAAAGATGTCTTAGACATAAATGATTAATAATGAATGACTAATGACAAATGATTTGAAAAAGAGAACCAAACAATTTTCCCATAATTGTGTAAAACTCTCTTTAGATCTTCCAAATACATATTTAGGAAACCACATTAAAAAACAACTCATAAGATGTTCAACATCGGTTGCAGCTAATTATAGAGCAACTTGTATCGCTCAATCAAAAAATAGTTTTATATCTAAAATCAGTATTGTCATTGAAGAAGTTGATGAAAGTCACTTTTGGATAGAATTTATTATTGATGAAAATTTGTTAAGTAAAGAAATTTGTAATTCTTTGTTAAAAGAAGCTGATGAGCTTACCAGAATTTTCATTTCCTCAAGAAAAACAGCTAAATTGGGCAACAAAATTAATCAATAATCATTAAACAATAATCAATTAGGTATTATGACTTTATCACAATGGGGAATTTTCTTATTAATGCTTCAATTAATCCATGGATTAGGCACATGGAAATTATATATTAAAGCAGGAAGAAAAGCTTGGGAAGCATTTGTGCCAATATACAATGCTGTAATTTTGATGAAAATTATAAACAGGTCAGTTTGGTGGACAATATTACTCTTTCTCCCTATTGTAAATCTCATTATGTTTCCTGTTGTTTGGGTTGAAACTGCTCGAAGCTTTGGAAAGAACTCCTATTTAGATACTTTTTTGGCTGTAGTCACTCTCGGGTTCTATAATTATTATCTTAATTACGTTGCAGATGTACAATATGTAGAGGATAGAAGTTTACATCCAAAATCAGGTTCTGGAGAATGGGTAAGCTCAATTTTGTTTGCTATTGTTGCAGCAACCATTGTACATACGTATTTTATCCAGCCTTATACCATTCCGTCATCATCGCTAGAAAAATCGTTGTTGGTTGGCGATTTTCTTTTTGTAAGTAAGTTTCATTATGGAGCACGTGTACCAATGACAACCGTTGCTGCTCCTATGGTCCATGATACTATACCATTATTAAAAAAGAAATCATACCTCTTTAATGATCAATATGAAAAAAGAAAGACTTCATGGAAAAATAAACTACAGTTGCCTTACATGAGGATACCTGGTTTTGAAAAAATTGAACGCAATGAAATTGTAGTTTTCAACCAGCCAGCAGATACCTTGTTGGATATGAATGATTTTCATCCAGATAGAAACTACTACAAACCTATTGACAAAAAAACCAATCTGGTAAAACGCTGTGTTGGTGTTCCTGGAGACTCATTAGAAGTTCGTGATGGTTATGTGTATATTAATGGTGAAAAGAATGTATTACCAGATAGAGCGCATTTACAGTTCAGTTATTTTGTTCAGCCAAAGTCTACACAGTTTGATCCTAAATTCTTGAAGGAGAGATACGATATCACAGATAATTTTGTTATTATAAACAATCAGAATACCTATTACTTTTCTGCAATTTCAGACAAAGCATTAGCCAAGTTTAAAAACAATCCAAATGTGGTTAGTATAACACCAAACATTAAAGAAAAAGGTGTTAGAGACACGAATATTTTCCCTCATAACCCAAACTATAACTGGAATGTCGATTTTTTTGGCCCATTATATATTCCTGAAAAAGGAAAAACTATCGATATTAATTTAGATGTATTGCCTCTTTATAAACGTGTGATTACCGAATACGAAGGCAACTCGTTACAGGTACACGGCAACCAGATTTTAATTAACGGTAAAATAGCAAATACTTACACGTTCAAACAAGACTATTACTGGATGATGGGAGATAATCGTCATAATTCCATTGATGCCAGAGCTTGGGGATTTGTACCTTTTGATCATGTGGTTGGAAAACCTGTTTTTATCTGGATGAGTTGGGATGGACTTAAAAATCCGCGTTGGGAACGTTTCTTCACAACAGTTCATGGAAGCGGAAAAGCAACTTCTTATTTTATTCCTTTCTTGGTTTTATTATTTGGCTGGATTGGATTTAGCAAATGGAGAAAACGTAAAAAAGAGAATAGTTAACTTTGTCACTTCGAGTGAAATTCTTTAGAATTTTGTATCGAGAAGTTTTTTTATAATTCATTTGTTTTCGATACAATTTTCTTTGATTTCGACCATGAATCTTCGGGAGCTCAATCTAATAGAAAATCACTCAAACTGACATGAATTATTTGAAATTTAGAATAAACGCATCAACAAATGAACATTATACTCCATCCAACTTACTTTCCTAATATAGCTCATTTTGTTGCTATGGTAAAAGCTGATGAAGTTACTTTTGAAATTGATGACAACTACCAGAAGCAAACCTACAGAAACAGAACTTATATTTATGCAGCTAACGGAAAGTTGTTATTGAATATTCCTGTAATTCATACACAAAAAAAGAGGCAGAAATATCGTGATGTAAAAATTGCTAATGTTACCAAATGGCAGGAACTGCATTGGAAATCTCTTGAATCTGCTTACAGAACTTCTCCTTTTTTTGAATTTTACGAAGACGACCTAAAACCTTTGTTTGCAATAGAAGCTAGACTAC
>Ga0102947_1000366_pt1 | contig 16309 bp, 12 predicted proteins | sample SalPon2A_A_D2_MG_FD_78210 | JGI IMG/M metagenome (GOLD analysis project Ga0102947, IMG submission 78210) | Soil microbial communities from South San Francisco under conditions of wetland restoration - Salt Pond MetaG R2A_A_D2_MG | ecosystem: Environmental > Terrestrial > Soil > Wetlands | place... | reverse complement strand
TAACAATGTAAATACCATAATTGCCGAAGAGGTCAGGGGCATGTTGGTCTTTGAACAGAATTTGATTGACCAGGCGATGGTAGATCTCGACGGGACTCCAAACAAATCCAAGCTGGGCGCCAATGCCATTTTGGGAGTATCCCTTGCTGTTGCCAAAGCGGCCGCGAATGAACTTGGGATGTCCCTGTTCAGATATGTTGGAGGGGTTTCTGCAAATACGCTACCGGTGCCGATGATGAATATAATCAACGGCGGATCACATTCCGATGCACCCATCGCTTTTCAGGAATTTATGGTGATGCCCGTAAAGGCCGACTCTTTTAGCCACGCAATACAAATGGGGACTGAAATATTCCACAACCTGAAAAAAGTGCTGCACGACAGGGGTCTAAGCACCGCGGTGGGTGATGAAGGAGGGTTTGCACCTACGCTCGACGGTACGGAAGATGCCCTGGATACCATTGGAAAAGCTGTAGAAAAGGCCGGGTACAAGCTCGGCGATAATGTCATGATTGCACTTGATTGTGCATCGGCGGAGTTCTATGTTGATGGCAAGTACGATTATACCAAATTTGAAGGGGATAAAGGAGCTGTCAGGACATCTGAACAGCAAGCCGGGTATCTGGCCGATCTTTGCGCCAAATATCCTATTATTTCCATTGAAGACGGGATGGACGAAAACGATTGGGAGGGCTGGAAAATGCTCACAGAGAAGGTTGGGGACAAGGTTCAACTCGTGGGAGATGATCTGTTTGTGACCAATGTAGAACGACTCTCAAAAGGGATAAAGAACGGTATTGCAAATTCCATTCTGATCAAAGTCAACCAGATAGGAACTCTCTCTGAAACCATTGCTGCCGTAAATATGGCCAAGAATGCAGGATATACTTCTGTAATGTCACACCGGTCCGGAGAAACTGAAGACAATACCATAGCCGATCTGGCAGTGGCCCTGAATACAGGACAGATCAAAACAGGTTCGGCGTCAAGGAGTGACAGAATGGCTAAATACAACCAATTGCTGCGCATTGAGGAGGAATTGGGTAATACAGCCTATTATCCCGGCCAGAACGCTTTTAAAATAGGCTGATAGATGGTAAAATTCAAAGGAACAGGGACCTTTCAATTCGTATGAAGGGTCTTTTTTTGGCATGAAGCCAAACTTTACCTAACTTCTTAATCTTTCTTTTCAATTTCCAAACAGTACCAGAGCAGATGAATAAATTTCTTTTTGTAGCCGCTGAAAATGATGCACTTGCCAATTGCAAAGCCGGAGGAATGGGCGATGTTGTACGGGATGTACCAAGACAAATTTCTGAACGCGGGGATATGGCCCATGTGGTGGTCCCTTCTTATTCAAGATTGCACCAGGACGGAACGCTGATAACCACCCTTCAATTGCCATTAAGAGGTACCGTTTATGCGGCTGAGATTTACGAAGTGGCTCCAAAAAAGGTATATAAGAATATCCGGCACTACGTAATTCATCATCCGGAAATTGAAGCCGGCACCATTGGCCATATTTATCATGATGACCCTGAAGAACCTTTTTATACGGATAATATAAAGTTTACCATTTTTTGTACTGCGGTGGCGGAAGCCATAAACAGCGAGGTTTTTGGCACTATTGATATTGTCCATATGCACGATTGGCATACCAGCCTCTTATTGTTTTTAAAAAATTTTCATCCGGAATTCAAATCCTTAAATAAAATCCGGTTTGTCTATACCATCCACAATCTCGCCATTCAGGGCATACGACCTTTTTCAGACAATTATTCATCCCTTTCAAACTGGTTTCCGGAAATTTCATTTGATACCGAGAAATTAAACGATCACCGGTACCCTGATTGTATTAACTTAATGGCCACAGGTATCCGGCTGGCGGACGCTGTACATACGGTATCTCCTTCGTATAAGGAAGATGTGCTGAAACCCAGCAGACCCCCGGAGTTTATAGGGGGAGAAAGTTTGGAGGCCGATCTGATCAAAGCAGATAATGAAGGCAGGTTGTTTGGAATTCTAAATGGCTCGAACTATAAGAATATCAGGGTGGCTGAAAAGGGGTTATTGTACAGAAATACGGTAAAGGCCCTCTTTAGATGGTTGCAGGAGGAATCAAAGAAATACAAAGCAGATTTTTTAGCACACACCGGGGAAAAGGTGATGGAGTACGTTACGGACAGGCCCGAATTTATTATGGCCAGCGTGGCGCGATTGACTGAGCAGAAGTTTTACTTTTTTAAGCGATCCCCCGGGGCATTTGTGGAAATTCTAAAACGACTGCACACAGTGAAGGGCGTTTTTATGCTGCTGGGTACCGGCGCTCCTGAATATGAAGAGCTGTTCAGGCAATTGAGCTATGAACATAAAAACTTTATTTTTACAAATGGCCAATCGGAAGATTTGATCGACTCCATTTATTTGGAGGCCGATCTGTATTTTATGCCAAGCCTGTTTGAGCCCTGCGGTATCAGCCAAATGCTGGCAATGCGCAATGGAAACCCATGCCTGGTCCATAATACCGGTGGTCTGAAGGATACGGTTACCCATATGAAAACAGGCTTTAGTTTTGACGGTAAGACCTTTGATGAAAAAATAGAAAATATGATTGCCGTATTTGATGAGGCCCTGAATATCTACAAAAATGACCAAACCACCTGGAAAACCATACAGGAGAATGCCAGGAACATGCGTTTTACCTGGGAGAAATCGGTGGATAAATACTACAGGTTGCTTTACGCAATTAGTGGTTGATTAAGGAATTAATCCCCTGTACCTGTCATCGGATAACCGTGGTAGTACATGGGGGGATAATAATCCGGTAAATGAAGATTCAGAATTGTTAAGGTGCCTGCTTTTTAGTAAATTTACAATTCTATCATAAACTTTGAAATCCAAACAAATGTCTGAAAAAGCAACGCTCGCATACCAAGGTAATACTTATGAATTTCCTGTTGTCCATGGCACCGAACAGGAACTGGCTATCGATATTAAAACCCTGCGTTCTTCCACCGGGATGATAACGTTGGACCCGGGGTATAAGAACACCGGTTCCTGTGAAAGCGCGATCACTTTTTTGGACGGGGAAAAGGGAATTCTCAGATATCGGGGATATTCCATTGAGGAATTGGCTGAGCAGGCAGATTTTCTGGAAGTAGCCTATTTACTGATCTTTGGTGAGCTACCGGACCGGGAGCAGTTGCAAAAATTTCACGCGGATATAAGAAAAGAATCCAGGGTAGATGAAGAAATGAAAAAAATCCTGGATGGCTTTCCAAAATCTGCCCATCCTATGGGGGTGTTATCATCGCTTACCAGTGCCCTTATTGCTTTTAATCCTTCTTCGGTAAATGTAAGCTCGGAAAAAGACATGTACCATGCCATTGTGAGGATTCTTGCCAAGTTTCCGGTGTTGGTTGCCTGGACCCTGAGAAAGAAGCAGGGCTTGCCCCTGGAATACGGAGACAGTTCCCTGGGATATGTGGAGAACATCCATAAAATGATGTTTAAAATGCCGAATGATCCCTACGAAAATAATGAGATCGTCATTGATGCCCTGGATAAATTACTGATCCTCCACGCGGATCACGAACAGAACTGTTCCACCTCCACCGTTCGCATTGTGGGTTCCTCGCATGCCGGTCTTTTCGCCTCCCTTTCGGCCGGTATATCGGCCTTATGGGGGCCTCTGCACGGCGGGGCCAACCAGGCTGTTCTGGAGATGCTCGAAGCAATAGAAAGTGATGATGGAGACACCAAGAAATATATGGCGAAGGCGAAGGATAAGGATGATCCGTTCAGGTTGATGGGCTTTGGGCACCGCGTGTATAAAAACTTTGACCCCAGGGCGAAGATTATCAGGAAATCGGCTGAAGAGGTGCTCGGTGATCTGGGTATTGAGGACCCTATCCTGGAGATTGCCAAGGGATTGGCAAAAGAAGCCTTGGAGGATCCTTATTTTGTAGATCGTAAACTATACCCCAATGTTGACTTTTATTCGGGGATAATTTACCGGGCTTTAGGCATTCCCACAGATATGTTTACCGTGATGTTTGCTCTGGGAAGACTTCCCGGGTGGATAGCACAATGGAGGGAAATGCGACTCAGAGGTGAACCTATAGGGCGGCCAAGGCAGGTATACATTGGGGAAAATCATCGACCTTTTGTCCCTCTTGAACAACGACAGTGATCTTGTCATCGGTACAAATTCAATCCAATTGAAACGAAAGGCCCGTCGGCAGCAAAAAGCTGACGGGTCTTTTTGTATCTTTTCCCGGTTTCCTGATCTTTGCGCAAACTCGCCGATATGCTCTATCTAAACATTCAAGATGAAACCTCCCCGTTAAAGGCGGTACTGTTGGGAACCGCAAGAAACAGCGGGCCCGTTCCGAGACCGGAAGAGGCATATGATCCAAAGTCTTTAGAACATATTCTTGCGGGGACTTATCCAAGGGAACGTGATATGATCTCGGAAATGGATGGCTTTGCCAGGGTATTGCAAAAGTATGGTGTTCATGTATTCAGGCCCGAGGTGATCCAGGATTGTAACCAGATATTTTCCAGGGATATTGCCTTTGTGATTGGAAATAAATTGATAAAGGCGAATATTTTGCCGGAACGGGAAAAGGAATTTGATGCTATTTTACATGTGTTGGATTATATAGACCCGGAGCATATTCTTTGTCCGCCCGAAGAGGTACATGTGGAAGGGGGGGACGTGATGCCGTGGCGTGATCATATATTTATCGGTACCTATACCGGGGAGGACTACCCGGACCTGATAACGGCCAGGACCAACAGGGAAGCGGTTGCCTATATCAGGGATCAATTTCCGGATAAAATAGTGAAAGCTTTCGAATTGCGGAAATCCAATACGAACGCCAGGGAAAATGCGCTGCATTTGGATTGCTGTTTTCAGCCGGTTGGAAAAGATAAAGCGATCCTGCATAAAAATGGGTTTTTGGTAGAGGAGGAATATCAATGGCTGGTGGATTTCTTTGGCAGGGAGCATATTTTTGAAATTACCAAAGAGGAGATGTATCAGATGTTTAGCAATATTTTTTCAATATCTCCGGAAGTGATCGTCTCAGAGAAAAATTTTGTGCGCCTCAACACCTGGTTGCGCAGCCATGGATTTACGGTGGAGGAGATTCCCTACGCGGAGATAGGCAAGCAGGAAGGTTTGTTACGGTGCAGTACGCTTCCTTTGATCCGGGAAGAGCCGAGAGCGTAACTTCCTGAGGTTATACTCTTTAACTTCCTGTAAAATAAGGCTTTTAACCTGTTTGGCTAAATTATAACAGCCCTGCATTTAATTACAACAGCACTTTTTGCGTTTGGTCTTGCTATTACCACATATTTCCAGCCCTATCCTTTCAAAAAATAAAATTGCGGTACCCGGTATCCTGTAGGGTGGATCGGATACCACATCTCCGTTTTGGTTGGCCGAAGAATGACCGGTTGATACCTGCTTCATCAGATGGTATCCTGCATGGGCATCTCAGTTGGCAAACAGCGTCATCAATATATCCATCTGCAGGTTTTCAGCCCTCTTTCTGATCGGGGATTCCATCATCGTATTAAAATTGGTGGCGATAAAGACAATGGTGTCGAGTTCGGGCAGGTACAGGAGCACACATCCGGCACCAATACCCCCACCCGAATGTCCTATGCCATACGTTACGTCAAGATCATAGTAGGTTACACCCAGGCCATACTTTTTTTCCCCTTCCTCATTCAGTACCCACTCCTGCATCAATTCGAGTGTTTTAGGGTGTAACAATTTTCCGTTGACAAGCGCCTTGAGGAACAAAACGGCATCCGTGGTTGACGCCACCAAACCGTCATCCCCCTTCATCGAGGCCACATTGGCCCGTTGTAATTTGCTGATGTTGACAGGGATTCCCTCCAATAAAACATCCCAATACGAATCAACAAGGTTGAACTCCTTCAGATAATTATCCCGGGAAAGGTAGTAGGAGGCATTCAAACCAATTTTTTTAAAAATCGCCTTCTCCATATAGGCTATATGGTCCCCTGTGACTTTATCGGCAATCAGGGAAAGCAGGGCGTAGTTGGTGTTCCGGTATTGATAGCGCTTCCCGGGCTCAAATTCCAGCGGTTTGCCCCCGATGTAGGATACCATTTCCAGGACACTAAGTACGGTACCGGGATCCTGAATAATCCGCGAGACCAATAGCGGGTCGGTATTGTATTCCGGCAGCCCCGAAGTGTGATTTAACAGCATTTTTACCGTTATCTTTTCCGAACCTGCGATGGAATGTAACCATTCAAAATCCAGATAATCCCTGATAGGGTCATCGAGATATATCCTGCCTTGCTCGTAAAGTTGTAAAATGACCACTGCCATATACGTTTTGCTAACGCTTTGCAGGTAGTGCAAATGTTCCGGAGTCAGGGGCTTTTCCTGTTCCAGGTTGGCATAGCCGGCAGCATAGGACCAGGTCCCGCTTTTTGGGGAATAGACAGTAAGTGCCAGGCCGGGAATTCCCATATCGGTGTATTTCTTTAATACTGCTTTAACAGCTTCTTGTTTTTCACTGGGGAAACCTGCGTTTTGAGTTCTTCCGCCATAAGAAAAGAACAGGCAGAGTATCAGGATCACGGTATTCTTCATGTCTTTAAAATTTTGGACAAATGTCGGAGGTCCGAAGGTTAAAATACAACCATTCTGCTCCTTGATATGATGGAATGTATCAATTTTTACGTTGAAATGTATCAACTACAATTCATCACGCCTGGGATGTAGCTCCGTACCATCGTTTAAAATCTGGTGCCGTGATGCGACTGATGGAAATGGCTATCGGAAGGTCATAGCCATCCTGGAGTCGGGCGCTCAATTTGCCGTTAACAGCACGTTGATACCCTCTGATATAGGCCCTGTGGAGGATGTATTTCCGGTTGAGGCGAAAAAAATCCTCCGCCGGGAGGCCCGGCATAATTTTATTTAGGGAAAGGTCCAGCACAAAATTCTTTCGTTCCCGGGTCCTGAGGTAAGTGATGCCTTCCTCCACATAAAAGGCAGCAATGTCTTCAAAAGGAATAGCTGCGACAGTTTTACCCAATTGTACCTTGAACCCGGTGGATCGCAGTTCTTTGTCTTTTTCCCGAAGAGAAATGGTCCTCTGCCATTGATCGTAAAAGGACATTCCAATATAAATACCGTTGATCACAAGGATCCAGATAAAGAAGATAAAGAGATTATAGGTATAAAACTGGATGGGTAACGGCCCCTCTCCAAACAGGGCATTTATTACTTCAGTCTGAATAATGATAAATCCCTGGGCGAGAAGATTTGTAACCAGGATCTGCAGCCCGATCCGTTTCAGGGGAGCCTTCAGATAGGGAAGCTTTTTATCGAACCAAAGAATCACGCTTCGGATAATCCACCAGGCAATAAAGCCGGATGCAGTATCTATGGCGTAAGTGGTATAGGTATACCAATCCCATCGGATATGGGCATAGGTAAGATGATAGTTTATGGTGTTGATCAGTGGGATGAGCACCAAAAACAGCAGCGTATCATTGAATTTATTCAGATACTTCCCCGGCATCCTGACAATTTGGTTTTAAAGATACCTTAAGTTTGAATTTGTTACAAAATGATGGGCGAAATGGTTACTTTTAGCTGCAATTATTACACGTGCAATGAAGCAGATTACTAATACCATATTGATGATAAGACCGGTAAATTTCAGGATGAATGAACAGACGGCGGTCAATAATTATTTTCAGGAAGATATCGATATTAAAAATTCTGCCATCAATGCCCGTGCTCAGCAGGAATTTGACGAATTTGTAGTCCGTCTCCGGGATAAAGGTGTTAATGTGATCGTTGTGGAGGACCGGAAAGAGCCAGACACCCCGGATTCTATTTTCCCGAACAACTGGGTCTCCTTTCATGGGGACGGAACAGTTGGGTTATATCCCATGTTTGCCGAAAACAGGCGTAATGAAAGGAGGGAGGATGTGCTTGAAATTCTTGAAAAACGGGGGTATAGCATTGAAAATGTGATGGATTACACCTCGGCTGAAGGCGAAGGTTTTTTTCTGGAGGGTACGGGGAGTATTCTCCTCGACCGGGTGAATAACATTGTCTATTGTTCTCTTTCAGAACGTGCGGATGAAGCATTGTTTATAGAGTTTTGTGAGGACTTTGACTGCATGCCCGTCCTTTTTACGGCGTATCAGTCCGTAGACGGGGAGCGAAAGCCCATATACCACACCAATGTGATGATGTGCCTGGCCGAACACCAGGCAATCATTTGTCTGGATGCCATCGATGACAGGAAGGAACGAAAAAATGTGGAACACCATTTAAGGGAAAGCGGCAAAGAGATCATCCCCATCACCGAAGTCCAGATGCATCACTTTGCGGGGAACATGCTGCAGGTATTGGGCAAGGATGAACAGCGCCTGATGGTCATGAGTTCTTCGGCTTACCACAGCCTTGACCCCGGACAAATTGAGCGCATTGAAAAATTCAGCGAGATCGTGCACAGTTCCCTGGATACCATTGAGACCTGCGGGGGAGGCAGTGCCCGCTGTATGATGGCGGAGGTATTTTTGCCATCGGCTTAGGAAATCCCCAATTCCCTGTTTATCCAGGCCTTATAGTCTATATATCCTATTACTTCCCGGGGGATGAGGGGATCCGCATTTTCGGGATACAATTGCCTTTTAAGGGAGCGGAAGGCTTCCTTGTATTCCAGCAAAGGGGTTCTCCCTATGCGGATAAAAAATTTTAGCAGGATTTCTTCGTAAGGCAGCAATCGTTTTACCTTATTCATATAGCGTCTGGTGCTATTGACATAGTAGCCCAATACCATCAAATTCCTTTGTTCCAGATGGACCATCAGGTTCAGGATAAGGACCTGTTTTTTAAGGTCTGCACGTACATCCTTAAATCTGGCGTTCAGGAATTTATTGATCCAGTGGAGCGATTTTTTGAGATCATTGCGCATAAAGTGAATGCTGGCCAGCTGAAATTGAAACGAAGCCACGTAGTCTTTGGGAATTTTGTACAAATTATCAGTGACGAAAATTTCTGTACTGTCAATAAATGTTCGCTGACCTTCAAAATCTTTTGTGTTCCGGTAAATTTCCAGCTCAATATTATAGGTCCGCATGATCTGTTTGAGGAGGGTCCTGTTTTCCGAAGTGACTTTCCATCCCCGGTATATTTTTTTTGCCTTTTGAATCAGGACAATGGCGTCCTCATATTTTCTGTTAAAGACAAAAAAACTCACCAGGTTGTTGATGCTGGAAACATACAGCCCCGGTTCTTCCTTTAATCGGTCGGGAGAGCCTTCCAGCAGGCTGAGAAGCGTTCTTAATTCCCTTTCGGCTTTTTCACTTTCATTATTTTGAAGGTGGTTTAAGTAGGTAGTATTGTAATAAAGTACCCGGGCTTCCAGGGATAAGGCATTTTCCGGGTTGTTTAAAAGCGATTTGTTGCGAATGGTGATGTTTTGATCCCGGAAAATTTTAGCAGTCACTTCAACGGCAAGTTGCCAATAGTCCAGATGATTGCGCAATTTTTTTAAGGTTACTTCCTGGCCTTCCAATACCTCTGTTAAACCGTGATAATTTCCCGGACGCCTGGTTTGTTCCAGTTTGCGTTTCCAATTATCTATTTCCAACTGCCCGGGTAAGAGTTCATATTTTTTAGCCAGTCGATCAGCTACCTGAAGTTGGGATTCACAATGTTCAAACAATTCTTTGTTGTACAGGATCTCAATATTCCGCAGCACATCCTTGAGTTCGGCATCCCTGGAAATACCCGCATGAAAATTACGGAGACTCTTTAAAATTAATTTCCCCAGGTAGTTTTTAGTCACGTGAAGTTGCCTGGTAAACCTTTTATTTTTGAATTGGTCCTTCAGGGCCTTTTCATCATAGACCGATTGCCTGGCAATGGCGTCAAAGAGTTGAAGGTAGTTGCTTCCGCTGGCTTCCCTGGTACAGAATAGCCTGAAATAGCGCTTTTCGCTCTTGGAAAGCGACTTAATTAAAACGAAGAGGGATTCTTTGATCAGCATTAGAAAACTACGTTATTTTTAAAAAATTCCTTATATAATGGAAATTTAACTTAAAAAGACCAAATAGAATACTACGTTTTTATAAATTTTTATAACATCTGTTGCACATTTGATTTTATTTTTAGGGGGACAATGAATCAATAATTCTAAAATTCAACGATTATGGCAAATGCAATTAACTGGTTTGAACTTCCCTCAAACAATTTTCAGCGGGCAGTAAAATTTTACGGTAAGGTTTTAAATACGGAGTTACAACCCGTGGACATGCCGGGTCCGAAAATGGCGTTTTTTCCAACGTCAGATAACGGTGTGGGTGGATGTGTAATTCATGGTGAGGGGTATACGCCAAGTATGGAAGGCTCCCTTGTATACCTCAATGGAGGGGATGATTTATCGGTTCCGTTATCAAGGGTTGAAGAAGCAGGAGGCGAGGTCCTGGTACCTAAAATGGCCATTGGCGAGCATGGGCATATCGCTATATTTAAGGATACGGAGGGAAATAGGGTAGCCTTTCATTCTTTAAACTAAATAGCGTCCTAAGGTGATGAATACTGAGGCACATTTTATGGCCCTGGTCAGCAAATTCTCATCATCTGACCCGGAAATTATACTGGGAAAGATGATGAGTTCACCGGCCCTGAAATACAGGGACAGGGTATTTGCATTCTACCATAAACACGAGATGGGTTTTAGACTCGGGCCCGGGTTTGACCCTAAAAAGTCGGGCATAAGAAATGCCAGGCCGCTGAGTCCGTTTAAGACAAAACCACCCCTCAGGGGGTGGTATATCATAGCGGCAAATGAGAGCAACACCTGGGAATTCCTGACCGGAAGAGCCCTCGACTTTACCATGAGTTTAGACAATTAAAGTGTTATATTGAATGCTGAAATAAAGCAGTATGGAGCAGATCAGCAAGGCCACCTTAAAATTTCTGAAAGAATTAAAGGCAAATAATAACAGGGACTGGTTTATAGCCAATAAACCGAGGTTCGAGACCGCTAAAAAAGAATTTGAGGCCTTTATTGAGAACCTGTTGCTGGAGATTTCGGGATTTGATCCCGGTATCGGGCACCATAATGCAAAGGACTGCATTTTCAGGATATACAGGGATGTGCGGTTTTCCAAAGACAAATCGCCCTATAAAACTCATTTCGGTGCCCATGTCACTTCGGCTGCAAAAAAATCGGAGATCCATTCCAGAGCAGGGTATTATATTCATATCGGTCCCGGAGAATCCATGCTTGCAGGGGGTGCTTATTTACCGCAGGGACCATGGCTAAAGGCTATTCGAAATGAAATTGCGCATAACGCGGATGCCTTCAGGAAAATTATCAACAGTAAAGGTTTTAAGGAGTACTTTGGGGAAATGGAAGGAGAACAGCTCAAAACTGCCCCCCGGGATTTTCCGAAGGACCATCCCGAAATTGGGTTGTTGAAATACAAAAGTTTCCTGGCAAGCCATAAGTGCAGGGATGCAGATGTTACTTCCCCGGGATTTCTCAAACATGCAGCAAAAACGTTTAAAGCATTATATCCGTTTGATCAGTTTTTGAATAACGCTATGAATTGATCCTACCCCTCCTGGTCTTCTAAAGGCAGTTTTATGTCTAAGTATTATAAACCCGTGGATGTCACAGCCCGGGGAAGGGATAATTCTTCGCGTGGGGTCTTAAAAACGACCATCCTGCGCATAAACGACCGCATAACAGGAACTTCATAAACCAGCCATGATCTCACAGGAGAAGTTGCACTTGTATATAAGTAAGCGCTTTTCCTACGATAACCTCATTAAAAATTTCAGTAATTTAGAGCTGTCACCCTTCTAAAATGATTTCATGGTGTTTCACAGTAGAAGATGGTTCTGCTTATTAATCTTTCTGATGGTCCTTGAAAGTATTGCCCAAACCCCTCAAATTGATGGTATACGGCAAGAACTGGGGCGAGTGGAGGGAGAAGCTTATTACGTTAAATCGAACGATTTGGCCGGGCTGCTGCTGAACGTTGATGCTGCGGAAGCCCTGGAACTGGCCTCAAAGAGCATTCTATCAAACGAAATTAAAGCTTTTCCTGAACAGCTCGCAAGGGCATATTTTATTAAAGGCAGGGCACAAATTCTAAAAGGCGATTACGAAGCTTCACTCCTAACGCTCAATACAGCCCTTGATATTTCAGAGAAGGAGAAGCCAGGGGTTTTATCTGGCAGGGTCTATATTGCTATAGGAGAAGTCAAAAAAATACTGGGCCGGTATATCGGGGCAAAAAAGGCTTTTGAAAAGGGAATTGATATTCTGCAACGACTTGACAACGATGAGGCACTTGCCAGGGGCTATCTGGAATATGGCAGGATGGAAGGTGTTCTGAATAATCACGATACCTCGCTTGAGTACTACGACAAAAGTTTACAGATCTATGAACGCCTGGAGGATAGGAGAAATATTTCCAATCTTTATTATCGGATCGCAGTCCATTACGATGATATCAAAGATGAGGAAAAATCCCTGGAATACTTTACCAAGGGAAGGGCAATTAAAGAGGCCATAGGGGATACCAGGGGGTTGGCAAAATTTAATTTATCCCTGGGTGTACTTCATGAAGAGAAGGGTAATTTTGAAATAGCATTGGAATATTATCGCCAGAGTTTAAAGGGCTATGAATACGGGAAAGATAGGTCGAGTATGGCGAGGGTATTCAATAATATTGGTGTAGCCTATATAGATTGGAATAAATATGACAGCGCCCAGGTTTATCTAAAGCGCTCAGTAGACCTGCATCGTTTGTTAAGAGCGCCCATTGGTTTAATAAGATCGCTGGCCAACCTGGGGGAGGTTTACCAGTATGAAAAAAAGTATGATCTGGCCATACAAAACTTTATGGAGGCCAAAACGCTGAGCGAAGCTACAGAAGCACAACCAATGTTAGGGATGGTCAGCAATAGTTTGGGACAGACCTACCTTTCTGTCAACCAATTAGACAGCGCTTCTTTTTACCTCAATAAATCGCTCCGATTAAGGCTTGATAACAACAATTACTTCTCCCTCAGGCATAACTACAAGAATTTGTCTGTTCTGGAAGAGAAAAAGGGAAATTTCAGGAAGTCCCTGGAATATTACAAGTTGCACAAAGAAGTTGCAGACAGCCTGTTTCAAACCCGAAAAGACAAGGAACTGGCCGAGATCCAGGCAAAATATGATACTGAAAAACAGGAAAAAGAAATCATTGGCCTGCAGCAGGAAAATGAAAAGAGAACACTGTGGCGAAATATTTTTGCAGTGGGTACACTTGGGGCACTGGCGATCGCCTTATTGATCTTCCAGTTTTTTATGTATCGTAATAAAAAGAATAAACAATTGCTGATCGCTGAAGAGACCCAGCGACGGGAATTGGAGAAATTGGATCAGTTAAAGTCGCGGTTTTTTAATAACATTTCCCACGAGTTCCGTACCCCGCTTACCCTAATTCTCGGCCCCCTTGAAAAAATCAGGAAAAGCGTGGACGATCACCTTCAACCTACGGTAGATATCATTGAGCGAAACGGAAAAAGGCTGCTTAAGCTTATAAACCAATTATTGGACCTGTCGAAAATTGAATCGGGAAAGGTTGTGCTGAAAACTTCATTGACAGATCTGATCCCCTTACTGAAAGGTTGGGTGATATCTTTTTCATCCCTTGCAGACACAAAAAATATTGAGTTGACCTTTACGCCCGAAAAGGAATCCTATTTCTTGTATGTGGATCGGGAAAAAATTGAAGAGGTGATCATTAATCTCATGTCTAATGCCTTTAAATACACTCCTACGGCCGGCCGGATATCCGTAAGGGTCGCAGAGAAAAAAGCGGGGGGGCATAATTATCTCAGCATTGCGGTTTCAGATACAGGCACCGGTATTTCGGCGGAGGAACTGGATCATATCTTTGATCGGTTTTACCAGGCTTCTAATGCCGATGCTGAGGACGTTACCGGAACGGGTATTGGACTGGCCCTTATCAAAGAATTAGTAGAATTGCACAAGGGATTTGTGAACGTTATGAGCGAGGTGGCCAAAGGGACCACTTTTGAGGTCCTACTTCCTATGGGTAAAGATCATTTAAACGACGAGGAGATTGTACGGATAAGCCGGGTGAAGGAAACATCAGGGGTGGAGGAGGAACCCCGGACTACTGCAAAAGTGCCTGCATTAAATGAAGATGAGCCGGATGATGCCTTCCCCGTCGTCTTACTCATTGAAGACAACCAGGACCTAAGGATGTACATAAGAGAAATTTTAAGCGAATCCTACAAGGTGCTGGAAGCGGCACAGGGGGAAGAAGGGGTTGCCATGGCCAGGGAACACATTCCGGATATTGTTTTAAGCGACCTCATGATGCCAAAATTGGATGGCCTTGAAGTATGCAGGTTATTGAAGGAGGATATGTTGACGAGTCATATTCCCATTATCCTGCTAACAGCCAAATCCTCCAGGGAGGACAAACTGGAAGGATTGAAGAGCCTTGCCGATGACTATCTTACAAAACCCTTTGACACGGAGGAACTTTTGGTGCGGCTCAGGAACCTGATCGATTTGAGAAAAAAGATGCAGTCTTATTTCAGTAGCGGGGACATCCTTTTACCCAGGAAGATTCAATTGAATTCAATGGACAGCATTTTTATGGAGAAAGTTACCGGGCATTTAGAGGCCGAAATATCCAATTCCCTCTTTGGTGTTGTTGAACTGGCATATGCAGTGGGCCTTAGCAGGTCTCAGTTATTTAGAAAAATTAAGGCCATCACGAATCTTACCCCTAATGAATTTATGCGATCCTTTCGGCTTCACAGGGCGATGGATATATTAAAACAGCAGGGAGGGTCGGTTTCGGAGGTTGCTTACGAAACCGGATTTCAAAATCCTTCCTATTTCTCCAAGTGTTTTCAGGAACAGTTTGGACAGTCCCCCAGTGCAGTGTTAAGAGAATAACACATTGTCATTTCCTGAAACTTACGTGCTTTGTACGCAACACTGCCCGGGCCGCTTATGTTTCTCAAAATGCGCTATGGACAGCTTCCTTCGTCCTATGTATAAACCCCTTGATTTGCTACCAAAGAAAAAGCCATCGCTTCATATGGCTCCTCAACCCCTCCGTCCTGTGCTGTTGGCCCTGGCACCTCACAGGGCAGCTGGCAGAGGAAGAACTTAATTTCTGTGCAGGGGATTCACTGCTGTACCGGGATGAGGCTGCAAACTGAAATGGAACCTCAGGTCTGCAGCTATTCCCATATGATCGGGCCTGAGGATGGCCAGATTTCAACGTAAAATGCTGGTGTCATGAACGTGATAACCACTTTTCCTCTAAAATTCGTGCTTAACGTTTTTTAACACTTTGCAACATCTGTTGTAAGGGATGCAACATCCGTTTAAGTGTTCGAAACTTATTGGAAATCAAATCATTATGTGCAACGAATTTAAATGAAAATGGCACATGTCAGGTTGTTGCCCACCGTACTTCAAACATACATTTGCTCCATGGTTTTTTAAATACCCGGAAATAACATCACATAAAAATTACCCGGGTACAAAAATCAAAAACACAATAATAATTTAAAAAATAAAACCATGAAGAAATTATCAATGAGCCTGATTTTGCTTGGCATGACAGGTTTGGGGTACGGACAATACTCCAGCTCGGAATTCAACAACCCGATCTTTGACGGATTTGACCTGCCCGTAACCAATGTGGAATACCTGAATGAGGTACAGGACCATGTCACGCCCAGGTACGCTAAGTTTTTGGAGTACATCGCACCCGATTGGGACGTGAGCAAATCATCAAAGTTTGATGGCCGTAAGGACCAACTGTTTAACGTTACCTTCAAATCGGACAGAGGTTATATCGTTGCGTCCTATGACTACAGAGGAGAGGTAGTTTTGGCCAGAGAGCACTTTAGGAATATGGCACTTCCAAATCAACTACTGATAGTTATCGGGAAGAAATACCCGGGTTGGGTTGTTGACAAAACGTCCTATTCGCTGGAATATAACAGGGGAATAGAAACGGCCAAAACCTATAAGGTAAAATTGCTAAAAGGCAGGCTGTTCAAAAGGCTTGAGGTAGATGCCACAGGCAATATAATGGGATAATTCATCAGGCCTTTCCGGCAGGCCGATTAAACCGTTCACTGTGCCGAAACGTTTATACGAAGTTGTCGAAATTCTTCGCCAACTTTTCTAAACTCAATTGAAAACATCCGTACAGGGAAACGCATAAAACG
>Ga0102947_1000365_pt1 | contig 16348 bp, 18 predicted proteins | sample SalPon2A_A_D2_MG_FD_78210 | JGI IMG/M metagenome (GOLD analysis project Ga0102947, IMG submission 78210) | Soil microbial communities from South San Francisco under conditions of wetland restoration - Salt Pond MetaG R2A_A_D2_MG | ecosystem: Environmental > Terrestrial > Soil > Wetlands | place... | reverse complement strand
TCAAAATAACTAAATTCGGTATTGGTAGTCACGAGTTGAAGTTGTTCTACTGAATAAATATTCCAAACTCCATATAAAACAGGAATAATTATCACAATTATTGCAATTGCAGTGATAATCGAATATTTATTCATATTTCTAAAATGTCACGATTTTTTTATCAATTAAATGTTGAAATGCGTTTGTAAAAGTTTCATCTGATAATTTTTCTTCTAGCCACCAAACAGTAATTATCTTAACCCATTCTGGAATGTGAATTCTGTCTAAATGTTTGGTATCTATTGTTTGAGGAATGTTGATTACTTCTTTTTCTACCGTTTTTTGTATTGCATCAATTAAAATTCCACCAGAAACTTCTTTGTTTACCCAGCTCGCTGCAATTTCTTTGGTATAATATGGAATAACTATATTTCCAGAATCCACCAAGTTAAATTCGACTGTATTTTTTGAACCTGAATACTCTACATCGATAAAGTATTTTCCTTCTTGAAATACTTGTTTTTCAAATGGATATGGGGATGGGATCGGTGTTTTTAATTTTGAAATCTCAATGGGAATTGCACTACTTCCCTTACCTAAATTATCTCTGATATGAATAATTGCTAAATCTCCTGTTATCTCACTTACTTCAATTGTGTACATCAATTTTTCACCATAACTAAAAGTTGTTTGGTTCATTAGTATCTGAACTGTTGGTGCAGCTGATATGTTTACAGAGAAAATTCCTAACATGAAAATCCCTAAAATAAGAAACCCAATTTTCATATTGAAAACTACTTACTTTGGTAATAAAAACTGGCATAATTTACAAGAAATCTTTTTTAATATATGGGGCATTTAATATATCGAGTTTTCTTCGGATGCAACTCTCTGAGTGTGGTTAAAAACCCACTCAGACCATTTTAAATGAAATCCTTTCTGGTTAAATTTACAATGAAAATTTCGAAATTTAACTCGTAGTAAAATCAATTTTAAAAATGGTAAAGGAGTAATGGCAAAAAATTTTTTGAAATTATTTTAATGACTACTGAAGTTGATGTTGACGTTAATGGATGGGTGAATAAAGTTATAGAAACTCGTATTCGCTTGATTAATTTTTTTCCCAAAATAATTTTAAAATTTTGTAGCTAAAAAATTATTACAATAATTATTTTTTTGAATTTGCATATGGTAACTACAAAAAAGTTTGTTTAATTCTGTTCCTTGGCAATTATTTTTCACTTTACATCTTTTAGCATCCTTGATAAAAAATTAATTGTTGAAATCGATAGGACTGGATCTTTTTGTACCCTTTAGAAATATGAAAAATACAATAGAAAAAAGGAGTAAGGAATAATGGACCTTACCCTTATTGCACTAGCCATTCTAACATTTTCAAGTAGTACGGCAGTAACATCTCAATCAGATACAAACACAGCACCAATTGCAGATGCTGGAATTGATCAAGAAATACCAGTTGGTGGATTTGTTGTTACGCTAAATGGAGCAGGTTCGGTTGATCCTGATGGTGATAATCTATCATATTTGTGGTCATTCATTTCGATTCCAAATGAAAGCAAAGTAGAGATGCCTGTGTGGCCTGTTCCAACTTATGTTAGTGTAAACTTTACCCCTGATGTAGTTGGAATTTATGTTGTTAAATTAGAGGTAAGTGATGATTGGGTAACTACTACAGATATCGTTGAGATTGAAATCTATACAGATCCAGAAGTAGAGTTTAAAGAAAAATCATTGGATATGTTTCAGAAATTAGGAAATAAAAAGAAGATTGTTGACCAATGTGAAGATATTATTCCTTTCTTAGATTGTGTAGTTGATCAATTCAGAGAAAAATATCAAAATGCCAAATGGGCCCGTTAATATGACCAGGATTTTTAATTTTCCTCGACAGTTTCTCAGAATCATTGGGCAAAAAATCATTTGAACTATTAAGATATACTTGTTGTATTTATGAAAATTAAGATTTTGGGAATCTAGACGAGTTCCAAATTCACCTTCCTAAAATCATAAACATTATTTTACAATTTTTAAAATAGAGTTTAAACTTGTTTTCCCGAGTGATTAATTTGTCATAAATTCTGTTCACTCAAAACTAATTTAGATTTTTCAATCAAAAAAAATCAAACCTTCCTAAAATTTTAATTTTAATATGTGATATGATTTTCAATAGTGATATTTTATATCTAATTGATATAGATATTGCTCTTTTCTGATTTTGATGCAAAAAAAAGGAGTAAAAATTTTAGAAAATATCCCTTTAGAATTAATATCTATAGTTAAAACACCAATAACAATTCCTCCTAATACTTCAGTATTGGATGCAAGAGATATCTTGATTCGACATAGAATTGGAAGATTGGTAATAGAATTTGACAAAAAACCCGTTGGAATTGTCACTGAAAAAGATATTGCAAAAAGTGTTTCCATATATAGCGCAAAACCAATAGAAAAAATTCTAGTCAGAGATATAATGTCAAAAGATCTAATTACAGTTACTGTTGATGCTTCAATTAATGAATGTGCAAAACAAATGAAAAAGCATGGAATAAGTTCTGTTGTTGTGGTTAATGAGAGACGTAAATTGTTGGGAGTTGTGACAAAAACAGATCTTGTATCAATTTTTTTGGTTCAAAGTACAGCATCATTAAAAATATCGAAAATCATGACAAAAAAAGTAATTACAGTTTCTCCAGATGAATCATTATTTGAAGTAGAAAGTGTTTTGTTTAACAATGCAATTAGAAGAGTAGTTGTCACAAAAGGCAAGATTCCAGTAGGGATCATTACATACCGTGATTTTATTCCTGCAAAGACCTTTGATGCGTATACAGAATTCACAGATTCTGAGGAATTAGCTCAGAGTCCTCAAATCAATGATGCTAATGTAAATCGATTAAGTCATCTACTTACTTTTTCTGCAAGAGATATAATGACAAAAAATCCCTTTGTGGTGTCTCCTGATGCCGTTGTTTATGTAGCTGCAATTTTAATGATACGACATGGAATAAGTGGAATTCCTGTAATAAAAAATGAAAAATTAGTTGGAATAGTGACTAAAACAGATATTGTTAATGTCCTAGCAGATGCAAATTCAAATTAAGGTTTTTCTGATTTTTTAATTTCTCTCTTCAACCTCCAACGATATAATGGATATGTTATTCCCATCAATATGGCTGAAAAAATAACCACTACAATATCTATTTCAGGATAATTTTCATCAATTATAATTAAGGGTATTTCACCAATAGAAACTGATACTCCAAAAATCATGGCATTCCATGCTGAATGAAAGGGAATTGTAAACCAACCTTTTCCACTTTTCCAAGCCCTTAAACTAAAAAAAATATGGGGTATAGCAAACCCAACTGTTGAATACGAAAAACCATTTTCGTCAACCAATTGAGCATTAAAAATATGAACAGTGGCCCAAATGAAACCAGTTACTAATACAACATATGGATTTCCAGAAACAGCAAAGGGAATTCCAAAGAAAAAGGTTTCCTCTATAGGTCCGGCCATTATCATTTGAATAAATGAAATTGGTATGATTGGTTCTTCATAATCGAATACAAAATACTCGATACCTGAAATTGAAATTGCGATTACTAAACCTACAGCACTATAAAATAGACCCATTTTTAGCAAATACCAAAGTGATAACTGTCTATAATCAGAAAGCCAAGATTTTGGATGCATGTCAGCTTTTTCATCCAGAAATTTCAAACTCATGGTATTATGATCCTAGGTTATGTCATTTATACTAAAATCTGCCTCAGGAAAATTATTTCAATTTACAAGCGCCATTTTTGACCTTTTATGATTCTAATAATAGAAAGCAAACTACTCGGAAATCAGTTATTAAAGGGGATTTTATTAATGCCGATATGCCTGGTTTGCAAGATAGGATTTGGGTAAAACTTTGGAGTGAAAATTCTCCAGATATAAGAGATCGAGTAGTTGGTTGGCGTAAACAGAACGCAATTACCAGAATTGATAAACCTAGTCGAATTCAAAGAGCAAGACGCTTAGGTTACAAAGCAAAACAAGGAATTGTTGTTGTACGAATGAGGGTTGGAACCGGTGGTATGAGAAAGCAGAGACCACGAGGTGGAAGAAGACCAAAACATCTTGGAGTTACTCGAATTAAGGCCGATGATAACATGAAAACCGTAGCGGAGAGAAGAGTTCTTGAAAGATATCCAAACATGAAACTTTTGGGGTCATATTTTGTATACAAAGACGGGATGCATTATTGGTTTGAAATAATTCTAGCTGATCCCCAGCATCCTCGAATTTCTCAGGATAAAGAACTAAGAAATAGAGTTGGTGCACCAGCTGCATAAAATTGAATTTTAAATTATTACTTTCACCTTTATTGATGCTTGTTTTTACTCCTGCATTTGGGGCTACTCTTTCTGATGCAACCGGACTTGTAAATAGGTTTGATATTGAAACTGGGGGTCAAATATTTGAAATAACAACGACTGCAAATTTTGATGTAGACCGAGTTGAGTTTGATAAAGATCAAAAACAACTCACCTTTTACATCAATAGCGGCTTAGAAAATAATTTAGGCGAACTAGAAATTCCACAAAAACTTTTGAGCGGAAATTTCACCATCTATCTAAATGATAAATCATTTAAACCAAAAATAAATTCAAATGAGAAAATTTCGTTTATTACCTTAAATTTTGCCGGTTCAGGCAATAACAAAATAGATGTGATTGCAACAAACTATTTGGATGAGGTCGATGAACCTGAAAATCAAGGGAATTCAACTGGAAATGAAAAACCTCCTTCCGAAATTGGTGGTTGCCTAATTGCCACTGCAACATTTGATTCTGAGCTCTCTCCACAAGTACAACAATTGAGAGAATTGCGGGACAATCAATTGCTAAAAACTAAAACAGGTTCTGATTTTATGTCCATGTTCAACACTTTCTATTATTCCTTTAGTCCACAAGTGGCTGATATGGAAAGAGAAAATCCATGGTTCAAAGAGACGGTAAAAATTTCAATTACTCCTTTACTTCTTTCTCTGTCTATTTTGAACAGTGTAGATATGGACTCCGAGATTGAAGTACTTGGGTATGGAGTTAGTATTATTTTGTTAAATTTAGGAATGTATTTTGCTGTTCCCGCTTTAATAATAGTAAGGTTGAGCAAAGGATGAAAAATTCAAAGAAGGGGGTAATTATTATTGCAATAAGTGTGATTGTTTACTATTCTATAATGGTGCTTTTGTATAGGATTTAATCAGAATTATACCTGAAGGTAGGTTGGCTTTAGTATTTTTGTATCATGTTCTTCCCGTGTATTATTTTTATTTTAAAAAAATTCATTGAAAATTATGGAAAATGATAAAATTGCCTTAATCACAGGGTTTGCCATTGTGGTTTCATTATCGGTAATAATTCTGTTTTTTCAATAGTTGGTAAAAATACATGTTGGGAGGATAATAAATCAACAAAATACTGATTCAATTAATGTGAGATTACTCTTCTGCAATTAACTTTTGAATCATTGACTCTATATGTCCAGATCCTCCAAAGGAGACATCTCTTAGTATTCCCTTTCTATCGATAAGGATTGTAGATGGGGTTCCTTGCAGAGAAAATTTCTCAAAAGTTTCTGCAGAATATTCTTTTGATTTGAAATGGTCCCTTACCCTCTGAATAATTTGGTTTCTATAATCTTCGGGTTGTGAGTCAAACTCTGGAAGCTGAGCGTAAATAAATTTCATAATTTGTTCTTGGGTTGCTTCTCCATCAACTTTGGTTAAGTTGTCCATCCCTAAAGGAAATGGAATTTTAAAGGGCAGCTTGTTACCATCCTTTAATTGGCCATACGTTGATAAGGCTTTTTTTGTTTCTCCAATCACTTCTCCTGTTTCTGCAAGCATCTTTAAATTTTCCAAGGTGTTTTTATCATAATCTTCAAATGCTGTAGCTAGTCCTAAAACTCTCACTCCTTCATCTTTGTACTTGTTGTAAATTTGTATTGCCTCAGGAATCGCATTCATAAAACACCCAGGGCAATTTACTTGAAACACTTCTACTAGAACAATCTTATCTTTTTCCTGCTCTAAGGTAGTTGGACTCCCTTGAATCCATTCTGATACTCCTAGATCGGGAGATTTTTGTCCTATTACTGCACTCAATAAAAATAATTAAATTTTTTCCATTAAATACATATCTAAATTTTTTAAATCCATTTTTTCTAGAACAAGTAATTTGTAATTTTTCTTCTAATTGCATTCAGAACAAATTTTATCGCTTGATAATTTTCCTCTACGATGTTCTTCCTGAAATTTGTGAGTTATTTCTTCACTCTCTTTTTCCTTTCCACATTTTCTACAAACAATCATTATTTCACCTTCCTTTGGATTTGGCACTTTTCTTAGAATGAAGTATCCAATAGCTTTTGCACTATTTTAAGAAAGTACTAATACTCATGTTCATTACATGTTCATCAAATTTAAGAAATTTGTTTTCCTTCATAACTAATTTTAAAAAATAACAAATCTTGATTAACCTAATATAGGACACAAAATCCTCCAAAACCAAATGCAAGTGGTAACTGAAGATAGGCTCCAACTTTTTGCAGAAATGGAGGCAAAATATGAACAAAAAGATACTCAGTATTTTGTAAATCTTTTAGATCATCCTGATTATGTTATACGAACTCGAGCAACTTGTATTTTAGTAGACTTTGGTGGCGAAGATAAAGTTCAACATATTGCCAAAGTTCTCAAACATGATGAAAATGAGTTGGTAAGACATGAAGCTGCATTTTCATTAGGACAGATGTGTCTTTCAAGTGGAATAACCCCGCTCATTGATTCGACTCTAAATGATCCCAGTATGTTTGTTAGACATGAAGCTGCAATTGCACTTGGGGTTATTGGTTCAATTGATGCAAAAAATGCTTTAGAAAAGGCTCTAAATGATCCTGATAAACCAGTCGTAGAATCTGCTGTAGTTGCTTTATCCAATATTCAATTTATGGAAAAACTAAGTAAGAACGAAAAGTTTGCCAAATTAACTGGAGGATAAGATGAATCTTACTTATGGAATTATTGTTGTAGTTGGTTTTCTTATTGCAAGCATCTTGGGAATGATTGCAATGGATCCTGGTTATCTTCCAGAAGCTCCTGTCTTTCCTGCAGGAGAAAAACCCACCATCTGTACGACAGATTGGTTGCCTCAATGCGGTGTAGATGGAAAAACCTACAGTAATTTGTGTACTCTCCATTTTGCAAATGTTGAATTATCTCATCCTGGCGAATGTGTAGAATCAGATCTTGAAATAACTGAGACAATGACTGAGCCAGAACCGGAACCAACACCAGAACCAACACCAGAACCAACACCAGAACAGATGCCAGAACCAACACCAGAACCGGTGCCAGACGAATCAACTATGGAAGTACCATTGGCTCATCAAACTCATACTGTATCAATAGTAGAGGGAAGCAGTGTTCTTGGATGTGAGCAGACAAAGGAATGTTATCTTCCAAATTCAGTTGAGATTTGGGTTGGAGATACAGTATCTTGGAATAATGATGATACTGCAGCCCATACTGTAACGTCAGGAACTTTAGCTGATGGTCCGTCAGATGTTTTTGATAGCAGCTTGTTTGTGTCAGGAAATACTTTTAGTTTTACTTTTGAAGAGGCGGGAATATACCCTTACTTTTGTATCGTGCATCCTTGGATGACTGGAGAAATTCTTGTAAATGAAGTTGAAGAAATGATTGTTATTCCAGAAGAACCTTCTGAGGGACCAACTGCTGAAGAACCAATAGTTGAAGAAACCTCCTCATCTCCATTAGACGTTTTTATGGCTCAAGGGTCTAGTATACCAGGATGTAATGAGACAGAGGAATGCTATCTTCCTTTTCAATTAGAAATTAATTCAGGCGAAATGATAACTTGGACAAATACTGATTCTGCAGCTCACACAGTAACAAGTGGGGTTCCAGGCACTCCTGATGGAGTTTTTGATTCTGGAATGATTTTGGCAAACCAATCATGGGAGTTTACATTTGCCGATTCAGGAGAATATGATTATTTTTGCATCGTTCATCCCTGGATGAACGGCAAGGTAATGGTAATCTAAAAATCTAAAGAGAAGTAACAACACTTCCTTGCTCAGTTGATTCAAATTTGTAAATTTTTTCAACCGAAGAATCTTCAAAAATTTCAGAATCATGGGTAATTATGATGAATTGCATTGGCATCTCAGAATTTGAAATGTTGGATAATTGCGATAAAACTTCTACCAATGATTTTTTTCTTTCAGCATCAAGATGGGTTGTAGGTTCATCAAGCACCATTAGGTTAAGATTTGATGAACCCAAAAGGTTAGCCATACCCAATCTTAAAGCCAAGGCAACACTTACTTGTTCACCTCCACTTAGGGATTCTAAATCTAGCGACTCCTTTTTGGAAAAGCACGTAATAGTGACATCTCTTGTTTTTTCTGAAAGTTGTATTCTTTGAATTTTTGTATTAAGTAGAGTAAGATATTCTGAAGCTTTCGTTGAAATGGTATTAAGTGCCCAAGATCTTAAACTTGTTGCAACCGAACCGTCTCTACTAAATACATTGGATTGGATAGAATCTAATCGAGCCATGTATTCTTTAACAGTTTTTAATTCGGTTATTGTTTTTTGAACTAGCTTTATTTGGTTTTCATTACTTGAAATTTTTTCCATTACCGCTCCTAACTGGTTATCAATTTCTGAAAGATGGTTCTGTTTTTCATTAATAGAATTTCTAAGGTCTGTGAATTTATTTTTATCAAATCCCTTTACTTCTTTTTCCAATTGGGAAATACTTTCAAAAATAGTTTTAGCATGTGAATCAATCTTTGCAACTTCTAAAAGATTTCCATTTGAGGTGAAAGGAATTTTTTGAATATTTGTTTTTTTTACCTCTAATTCCTCCTTAATTTTTTTTAACTCTGCTTCATTGGTAATTGAATGAGCTTTCAATAGGGCTTCTGCATCTCTAGCGTTTTGTAATTTTTCTGTAAATTCTAATTTTTTGTTTACGTACATTTTTTGTTCGTCTTTAGCAGCAGCGATTTGTTTTTGTATTACAAAAAGTTCCTCCTTTAGATGTTCTTCTTGAAACAATGGATTGAGTTTTTCTACTTTTGAATCACATACCGGACACTTGTTATCGTATAACTGAAGTTTTGCAGCAAGGTCAAGTTTTTCCTTTAAAGATGCTACATTATTGGATAATTCTTGGATTTTCTTTTGGACCCCCTCAACTGCAGAATCAATTTTCTCAATTTTTGATTCTAATCCGGTTTTCAATACAACATTTTGAAAACATCCCTCACAATCCTGTATTTTACGCTCATTTTGAGCAATTTCTTGTTGAATTTCCCTAATTGCCTCTCTGGCGTATGATTGCAACTCTTGTTTCCTTAATTCCAATTGCTTTGTTTTTTCAATTTTTGGAGTATCTTCTTCTAATTTTTGACGCAAATTTGTGAGTTCCTGTTGTAACTTTTTCTGATTATTTTGTAGATTTTCTTTTTTTGGTTTAGCTTCTTGAAGTTCATTTTGATTTTTTTCCAAATCCTTCAGTAGAAGCTCTGTATGAGTATCGTCATATCCTACCATATCTCTAATCTTTTCTCGAAAATCCTTAGTAACTTCTTTCATTGAATTGGAAGCCACATCAAGCTTATCAATGCCAATTACTGCGTTCAGTAATTCCTTGAATTCCTTTGGTTTGGATTTAATTATGGAATTAAGCTCTCCTTGTTGGACTATTGATGCAATTTTTAATTTTTCAAAATCCAAGCCTATTATTTTTTCAATTTCATGTGTCATAGACTCACCAAATTGTTTTCTTTCTCCTGCTGCAATTTCTAGAACTTCGTTATCATTTTTTTCTGAGAACTTCGCAGATAATCCTCCTTTGCTGTCTATTTTCCTAACCGCTTGATACTGTTTTCCATTAATTGAAAATTCTACCTTTGAAAACCCTTGTGTTGCTCCTCGCTTTATCAAACCTTTATTTGATTTTCTTGTATGATGACCAAATAAAGCAAATGTTAGTGCATCTATTATGCTGGATTTACCTGCTCCATTAGTCCCAACAAACACAGTTACTCCATTTTCAAAATCTAATTTTGTTTCAGAATGGGATAAAAAATCACCTAGTTCAATTGATGTAATCATTTCTTTTTTTCCTTTTTGAATTTTTCAAAACTTTCTAAAACAACTTGTGTCGCCTCTTTGATTTGAGTTAATGCCAAAGGTGGTAGGAGCTCCTTGATGGCAAATTTTGCCATTTGTTCAGAACCAAGGGTATTTACTGATAATCTGAACATCTCATCATCAATCACATTTGGCCTATCAAGAAATACAGAGGAATCTAAAACCTCTTTTGAAATAATTCTCCAAAAACATCTCAATGTTTGTGCCTGAAGTCTATTGATCTGTGCTTGAATAAGGTCAGTTTCAATGTTTTCTCCATGAATTTTTATCTCAACAATTGGCTTCCTCTCTAAACCAGAAATTTTTTCAAAAACCTCATTTACCAATTTTTCCATTTCATTATAGTTTGTTTTGAATGAAAATTGTGGTCTAGTGTTTAGTTCTATCCAGTTTGGAATTACTTCCTTTCTTGAAATATCTACCTCAAAGAATCCTTTTTTACTTTCTTTAATTCCCTCACTTGTGGTAAGTTCAATTGATCCAGGATATGCTACAGGTCCTGTTAAATGATTAAAATTTTTAATGTCCGTGTCATGAAGATGTCCCATTGCATAATATGAAAAATTTTTTGGGAGATCAGTAGATTGCAATTCTCCTGCAAACTTGTTAAATTCGGTAATTCCTTGATGAAGCACCAAAATTTTATGACCTGGGTGTTCCTTAGCTATTTTATCAACTCTTGCAAAATTTTCTTCAAACTTTGGAATTTCTGCCTTTCTAATTTTGTCAAAACCTGTCAAAAGTATTCCTTTGTATTCTATAGGCTTTCCCTGTCCGATATATCTTGAAAATTCTAAGTTGTGATATACATAAGGGATCGGAGTGGCGCGAATTCTGCTAATGTCGTGTTCTCCTAAAATAAAAAATGAGTCAATGTTGTTTTGTTTTAATCTTTTTAGTGCATTTGCCATTTGAACAATTGCAGTTCCACTGGGATTGGGTACATGAAAAATATCTCCTGAAAATATTACAAAATCTATGTGATCCTTTATTGTTGTATCTATTGCTTCATTGAAACATTGGTATACATCTTGCTCTCGTTCTTCTGATGCATATTGCATCAATCCCAAATGTGTGTCTGAAATATGTGAAAATATCATTTAATCTAACAACAAATCTTTTTGAACTAATCCCTGCGTTGACTCTACAGCAATCTCGTTCATCTTCTCAGCATTTGCCCATGCATTAACAGCACTTTGATCAGATCCCATTATCTTTTCTTTTACTTCATCTACATGTACCAAGGATGGCAGATTGGCCCATTGACCAACAAGTATGGCGTCGCCTACATTCAAGGAAGTTAATTGGGAAATCAATTCACGACTGGTAGATTCAGTGGCCGATGCTATCTGGCGCTGGTCGTCCTCTTGAATTATTTTCATTATCGCAAAAGAACCCATTTGGCTAAGAACATTAAGGTCTACACTTCTTGGTCTTTGAGAAACAATTCCAAGACCAAGTCCAAATTTTCGGCCCTCTCTTGCAATTTTTGCTGCCCAGTACTTTGCACTGGTATCATGATCCTTTGGAATAAAAACATGAGCTTCCTCGATAATTACAAAAATTGGTGAATGAAACCTGAAGTTTCTTTCTCTTTTTGATCTTCCATGTTTTGCTATGCTTGCATCTTTTCTGTCTTTAAGTAATTGTTGTAAATAAAATGCCACTGCTACGTTAGCTTGTTTTTCGGACAACTCTGAAATGTTTAGTATATTCGTTTTCCCTTCTTTTATGAAACTCACTGGATCTCCCATGTCCGGATCTAAAATATCTTCAAACCTTGTCTGTGCTTCTTCTACGATATCCTGTACACGATAAGCTGATGTTCTTATTTCTTTTAATTTTTTGTCCTCTGCATTGACGATAAATTCTAATTCATTTTCTAATTTATTCCAAAATTCTTTTGATTCTTTAACACTTTTAGTAAACGCCATTCGTAAAACACGTTGCTGGACATTTGCCCCATCTCTTATTTCTAAAACTTCTGATAGTTGATCAGCATCCAACAACCGTGGATTAATTTTTGCATCAATCACATTGATTCTAGGAATATTTAGTGTAGTATAGTCATTATGATAATCAAATATGATTACGGTACCCTTGAGTTTTCCAATTTGTTTTGTAATTAATGAAACAAGATTACTTTTTCCCATTCCTGTCATTGCTAAAATTCCTAAATGCCTAGAGACTATCTTATCTAAGTTGACTTTGGCCTCAATTGTTTTATTTCTTAAGAGGTTTCCAATTTTTACCCAACCCTTTTTAGTGGAACTGAAAATCATTTCCAATTCATGTTTTTCAGGTTGGGTTATTTCCGTGCCTGGAATTGGGGGTATTGCGGGGATAATTGATTGGCCTTTCTGTAAATTTTCCAAAAATCCTAAAATTCCAATGTTGGAGGTAAAAGTCTTGTCTCTTTTGTTGATTTCTGCAATTTCAATACTTTCTGTTGCTTCATCATAATTTCTAACGTCTGTAAATGCTGCACTTGATATTTTAGATTTTTCAACCAGGCCCAGTATTTTTCCTTCTTCAGTATCAATTATGACATATTCTCCAACAGAAAGGGGCCTGGATGTAAGCGCAGTTACAAAAGTAGGTTTTGATTCACCTATCACATAACCTAAACTCATCCTAAAACCTCCCGTGATCCAATTTCATTACTTAATCCCAAAAGGCTTACCATCTTTGCAAGTTCCTTGTCCGATATTTTACAGTTATTGTGGGCAAGTTTAAGCGCATATGGATATCCTCCGACACTGTTTTTATATAATTTATTTAGTATTGATTTTATTTCATCTTCGGAGTGGTCTTCTCCCAAAAATTCCAATTTGATAATTGGTGTAGACTCGCTTAATCTTACAAAGGTAGATGCAATTATTTTGTCATGACCATATTTTTTTTCTACGAATAACTTTGAAAATCCAGGAGATTTAGTTATGTGATTGTAATAAAAAATATCTCCCGCAAGTGATCCTAAATTTTCAAACTGTTTTTTGGTATTGGAAGTTTTTGCAATGAACATCACATTATTTTTCTTTTTCATTATTTTTACCACCAAAGAATCTAAGGTGGATTGTCTTGTCATAAATTGAGAATGTAGGGATCCATCCATTAAAACCACGTCTACCCCTTCAATAGTTTTCTCACATGCTTCAATCTCCATTTTACTTGCGATTCTGGAAATATCCACATCAGAACCCAATCCAGAATCATGTAAATCCGCTAGAATCTCACCATCTGATTTTACCGAAACTGCAGTGGCTGCCCAAAGCTCTATTCCCTGAAATTTGGTGTTGTTAAAACTTGAATCGATTCCGGCAATGACAGAATCATGTTTTACTGGCTGGTATTCAACCCAACTTTCCCTAGCTTTTTGGAGAATTTGCTCAAATTTTGGGCCCCTGAGAACAGAAAGTATCTTGTTTCTATTCATTATTGCATCTTTGTAGACTGAATTGAGCACAAAAATGGTTAGTTTTTTTGAATAAAATCTTTAGGTTATACTAAATATTGACAATGGAATTATGATTTTTAATATCTCAATTTTGGAAATAAATTTGAGGCTAATATTCTAGTATTAGGTGGGTTAGGTCTTACTATTTTTAAAAAAGTTTTAATGTACTGATTTTTTGTTTGTCAATACAATGGGCGATGAAGAAAAACCAGTTCCTCTAAAAGTGGAGGTATTAGATAAAATAGCAGCACTAGTAACTGCTGCATTTGGTTTGGTAGCAGCTCTAGCTTGGAATGAAGCGATCAAGGCAATATTCAAGGAAATTTTTGGTGCTGAAGATGCTATAGGCCCAATGCTAATTTACGCAATTGTAGTTACAATAGCTGCCGTCATTCTAACTATTATAGTTGCAAGAGCTGCATCAAAAGCAAAAGCAAACACCTGACCTCATGATTTTTAATTCATTTGATTTCATAGAGGGTAATTTTTTTATAAAATTCCAGGTATCAATTAAAAAACTATGACTTTAAAGTCTTCTAGTTCTAATGGTGAATAATCTACATTGTCAGAAACTGAAACTACGATAAAAGAAGAAATTATAGATAAGTTAGGGGTGCTCATAACTGCTGCATTTAGTTTGGTATCTGCACTAGCTTGGAATCAAGCCATAACCGAAATTTTCAAAGAAGCATTTGGAACTGCAGACACACTGGGTCCAATGATTGTTTATGCATTAATTGTTACAGCGTTTGCAGTAGTACTTACAATTATTGTGGCCCGAGCTGCATCAAAAGCCAAGAATATTATTCACCAGCAAATTTTTGATTGCACTCTTTGCACCTTTAAATCAACAATAGAGTCTGAATTCATGGAACACATGATTAAAGAGCATTCTGCAAATGCTGACAAGTTTATTATGAAATAGATTTTTTTTAAAAAAATATTGAAGGTTTGTCATAAGCAAAAAGTAACAAAACTCCAGTCAATAAAACAAACGAGGCCATAAAGTAAATCGTTACATGCAGTATTCCGATTTTTTTGCTAAAATAATGTCCTACGCACACAATAATTACGGCCATCGTTACCAACCCAATTCCCAAGAATAAATTCTCCATGACCATTATTTCCATGAAAAATCAAGAGTATAATTTTGTCTCTAAATCTATTTTCGTAAATCTAGTTTAACCCAATTTTACCTTTCAGGATAATTTTCTCATCCGTTCCAGAAGGAGTTGAAGTGTCGATGTATCTAATCTCATACCAATCCCCAATTTGGACAACTTTGCCATCTAATTCGCGAGGAATTTTAATTTTAACCTCAAATATGTTTGTGTTTTCTCCAGTTTCAAGAAGATAACTGGAATTTGCATCGAATTTTGGATTTGCTAGAGTAATTCTGATTCCTCCTTCTCCTCTATATTCCAATTGGCTTATTGGTATTCTATCCACATCTTTGGAATCTCTATTTGCATCCGGTTCATAAAGGCGCACAATAAACTCATGTCCTATTCTTGTCTTGTCTGCAGATGTCTGAATTTGTGCATATGTTTTTTGTAGCGGAATAGATTTTACCAAAACTCTTGATTCCCCTGACAAGTCGGATTGATCAAGATATCTTATTTCGATAATATCGTTTTGATTTATAGGTCTTCCATTAATTGTGTCAGGAAGCTGAAGTTGGGCAAAAAATATTCCTGTGTCCGGACCTGTTTCGATCATTCTTTCTGGCCCTGCAACAGGGAAACCATTTATCGTAAATTCAAGCAATCCCTGGGTTTCAATAATTTCAATTCCAGAATGCGCTATGTTTAGATCATCATCTGTAATGTAAAAATTAGCAACAGATCCTTTTGAGGCAGGAATGTTTTGAATTTCTTTATGTGCATCTTTGAATTGAACCGTTGTATCCTTAATTGGTATAGTTGGTGTGTATTCTTTTTGATCATCTATTTTGATGGGGATAAATCCCAGTCCCCTTTCTTGAAACCTCTCGGCAGTTGATAACTTTAGACACAGAGCATCTCCATTATTTCTAATTACGAGATTTAGCCCCTCTTTACAAACAACGTCTTCGGCTGAAACCCCTTTCTTCATTTGTTTTTTGGGAGATTCTATTTCGGCATTGGCAGGAATTGTTAAGGAGAATATGAGGAAAAATGTCAGTCCTAAAATAATTTTACTTTTCAAATACATTGTATTGAATTTGTTTTTTTATCATAAATAGATTGATGATAATTCCTACCTGTTATCTGACATTCAGACAAGAGAATCAATCTTGAAAATATGTACGTTGGTTATATTTAGCAAGGCAGCACTGTCTATGAATTTGGGATAGTATCCATTTTGGTATTGGGAACAGCAATAATGGGAACTGTTTATGCTGTTAGGCAATCTCCTTTAGATTCTCACTGGACTAGCATTAATTAGGCAATACTTTCAATTTCCCTTAAATGAAAAAAGTTGGATTACTAGGATGTGGGGCAATCGGAACTCAAATTGCTCTAGCGATAGATTCAGGAAAGATACAAGCAAAAATCACTCACGTGTTTGATGATTCAAAAGAAGCATCATCCAAACTAGTTGAAAAATTATTCAATAAACCAGAAATAGTTGAAAACTCTCATCTGTTGTCTTCAAACGCAGTTGAT
>Ga0102947_1000364_pt1 | contig 16349 bp, 12 predicted proteins | sample SalPon2A_A_D2_MG_FD_78210 | JGI IMG/M metagenome (GOLD analysis project Ga0102947, IMG submission 78210) | Soil microbial communities from South San Francisco under conditions of wetland restoration - Salt Pond MetaG R2A_A_D2_MG | ecosystem: Environmental > Terrestrial > Soil > Wetlands | place... | reverse complement strand
CCCACCGCCAGGCGGCGGGCGCGGAAGAGGTGGCGGTAGGCGTCGCCCTCCACCTCCACCTGCGGGGCGGACAGCTCGCCGGGCTCGACCCGCAGGCTGATCAACGCTCCTCCCCCCGGCGGAGCGACGCGGACGCCGCGCCGGCTGCCGGCGATGCTGCCGGCGACGCCACCGGCGGCGCGTCCGGCGCCTCCGCGCCGCTGACCCAGGGGGCCGGCACCGCTTCGCCGGTCAGCTTGTCCGGCGGCAGCCGGGCCACCTTGCGCTCCAGCCGGTAGGCGACCCATTCGCCGTCCTCCACCCGGGCGCGGCGCTCGAAGCCCAGGGGGCGCAGCGCCGCCAGCACCTCCCCGCCCCGCTCCACCAGGATGCCGGAGAGCACCAGGCCATCGACGCGGGTGGCGATCTCCGGCAGGGTGGGCAGGATCAGCTCCGGGATGACGTTGACCAGCGCCCAGTCGAAGCGCGCCCGGTCGCCCAGGGCGGCGGCCTCGCCGGCGTAGATCTGGAGGTCGAAGAGGTTGCGGCGGGCGTTGTCCCGGGCGGCGAAGGCGGCGCCGGGGTCGAGGTCGAAGGCGACGGCGGCGCGGGCGCCCAGGTGGAGGGCGACCATGGCCAGGATGCCGGTGCCGGTGCCGACGTCCAGCACGTCCAGGCCGGGGAAGGCGACGTCCTCCATCAGGCGCACGGCGAGGCGCGTGGACTCGTGGCTGCCGACGCCGAACGCCTGGCGTGCCGGCAGGGACAGCAGCAGGCGGTCGTCCACGTGGCCGGTGCGGCCCGCCTCGCGCTCGGCTTCGGCCAGCGCCACCTCCGGCTCCCGGGGATCGACCCGGAAGCCGAGGCCGAGGTCGAACGGCCGGGTCCCCTGGCGCCAGGCGGCCAGCCAGTCTTCCTCTCCCAACTCGGCGGTGGCCAGCGGCTCGACGCCGCGCCCCCCCCAGCGGCTCAACGGGTCCGGGTCGTCGGCGCTGTCCAGCGGGAAGACGGCGGCGAGGACCACCCGGCCGCCGCGGGCGCGCCCGGCGTGCTCATCCAGCGGCCCGCCGGCCAACAGCGGCCCCTCGCCGCCATCCACCACCTGGCAGCCGAGGCAGCCGACCTCCCACAGGTCCGCCGACACCACCTCCTCCAGATCCGCCGGCAGAGACCAGGTTCGCAGCACGTAGGGCACGGGTGGAGTATACGGGGCGCGGGTCATCCCGGCGCCCGATCACCTCCGGACTGTCCGCGTTTCACCCCCGGCCCGCTCGCTCGTCACGCGGTTTGGAGCATTTCTGTGAGCCTACCCGGCCGGCGCCTCCAGCTCTGCCTTCAAACCCTCCCCCTCCAGCCGGCGGCGGCCGGTGCGGTCGGCGAGGCTGACGGCGATGCCGACCACGCCTGAGACCAGGAACGACGGCGCCATCTCCTCCAGGGCGGCGAAGGTAGCACCGACGCCGGGCAGGCCCGGCGCCACGAACTCGAAGAAGGGGACCGAGAGGAAGCCCGCCACCATGGCGGCCTGGGCTCCGCGCAGGGTGAAGCGAGGCCAGGCGAGGGAAAGGATGATGGTCGGGCAGAAGGTGGCGGCGATGCCGGACCAGCCGAAGATGACGAACCAGAAGATCGGCTGCCGACCGGTGGCCAGGGCCACCCCCAGGGCCAGCGCCAGGGCGACGGCGGACAGCGCCAGGGTCAGGCGGCTGACCCAGCGGAAGACCGCCGCGTCGGACAGGTCGGGGCGGAGGATCTTCTGGTAGACGTCGCGCACCGCGGCGCTGGAGGCGACCACCAGCAGCGAGTCGATGGTCGACATGATGGCCGCGAGCACGATGGCGATGAAGAGCCCGGCGACGAAGGCCGGGAGCAGGGCATCGACCATGCGCGGCAGCACCTCCTGCCCCGCCGGGCCGAGGTCGCCGGTCAGCACCGCCCGACCCACCACCCCCACCAGCACCGCCCCCGTGTCCGCCAGGATGGTCCACACCACGGCGACCCAGGTGCCGGGACGGATCTCCGCTTCCGAGCGCATGCCGATGAAGCGGACGAAAACCTGGGGGGAGCCGAGGAAGCCGAGGCCGATGCCCAGGAGGCCGACGAGGCGCGCCACCGTGGCGAAGGACCACCCCTCGCCGCCGAGGAGGTCGAGATGGCCGGGGAGGGTGGCCCCCAGCGTCTCGACCACGCCACCCCAGCCGCCGGCGGCGGCCAGGCCCACCAGCGGCAACGCCACCAGGCCGGCCACCATCATCAACCCCTGGAAGACGTCGGACCAGACGACGGCGAGGAAGCCACCCCGGGTGACGTAGAGGACGACGACGCCGAAGCCGAACAGCGCGCCGGCGTAGTAGTTCCAGCCGAGGAAGGCGCTGAACGCCTCACCGGTGGCGTGGATCTGGGCGCTGACGTAGATCGGCACGAAGACCAGCAGCGCGCCCGCCGCGATCCAGCGCAGGCCGTTGCCGGAATCGCGGAACCGGGCGTCCAGGTAGTCCGGCACGGTGAGCGCCCCGTAGCGGTCGAAGAGCCGCTTGAAGCGCCGGCTCATCAGCGTCCAGGCCAGCGCCACGCCGAGCACCTCGCCCAGAACGACCCACATGCCCAGCAGCCCGAAGGCCGCCCCGAACCCGGTCAGGCCGAGGAGGAGCCACGCCGACTCGCCGGTGGCCCGGGCGGAGAAGGCGACGGCGAAGAAACGCAGCCTCTTGCCACCGGCGACGTAGTCGGCCAACGTCCGGGTGCGCCGCGACGCGGCCACCCCAATGCCCAGGAGCACCAGCGCGTAGAGGAGAACCGCCAAGGCCCGGGCGGTCAACGCGCCACCCCGACGGCCCAGGACGCCGCTACCCGGGGCCCCGCAATCAAGCTACCGATTGTTCGCATGGCGGAACGATACCAGCCACCCGGCGGCGCTCGGTGGCGTCAAGGGGCGCGGAGCAGGAAAACATCGCTGCTTTGCGTGCGATGCCCCGCCAAACCCACCAGAGATGTGTACTGGAACTCGTTTCCATGCCGATCCTGTCGGCCTGACTCAATGTAGTGCAGGCCCAACCACTCGACCCCTACGTCCGACAGGGCCAGCAATTCACTAGGCTGCGAGACCCCATCATGGTTCCGGTCCAGCCACAGCCGAAGACTCGTGTAAATCTCATCCCTGATGCTGATGACACCGTCCCCATTACCACCCGCTGCGGGTGCGTCGAACACTGCCAAAGCGAGATACCCGTGGGGGTTGTCAGTGGCTGGCTGTTCGGTGTAATTACCAAAGAGTTCTGAACCCCGATCAATCAGGCCGTTGCCGTTCCGATCCAAAGCCAACCACGCGTCGCCGGAATCGGGACGTGTCCAGGAGATTCGCTCCGGCCAACCATCCCCGTCCAGATCAAATCGGACACCGCTGGAAAGGGTCGTCAGCTTGAAGCCGCTGCGGTCCAGGTCCACCAGGATCGGTGATCCGCTGTTCGTGACCGACGGATCCCCCGATCCTCCAGGACCACCCCCCTCACCACCTCCTTCATCGCACGGGATCAGTATTGGGGCTGCCACGGCGGAGAAACCACTGGCTTCGAATGCAAGAAGCGGCGAGGCACAAGGATCGGAAGACTCACTGGGGGTGACATTCGTCTCGGCCACCTTGTCGCACTCTTGCTGGTTGACCTGACGGTCCGCGAAACTTCCATTGCCCTGATGGACCCTAGGCCCCATGATGTATCCACTACAAGAGGCGGACACATTGTTCAACCCAAGGACGTGGCCGAGTTCGTGAGAAACCGTATCTTGAAACGTGCCCGTATCCGTGCATGGATACTCAGTGCCATTGATGTTGACCTTGCCATACAGGTTGATGGACACGCGGCCTCACTGCCGGATCTCCCGGCTTTCAGCCGCTCTCCGCACCCTCTGAACGACTTCGGCGGAGGACACTTCTTCTTCGAGGGAATGATTGTAACGTTGGGAAACCCGGGGAGCCCGGTCCTCTTCCGAGAGGACGATGACGCTCTCCCCGTTGACCAACTCGAGATAGGGCAGTGCCGTCTCGTGAACTTCCGGAATCATCAGCAGCAGCGTGTCCCCGAGTTTCGGGGGTGCCGGGTAACGGCGGTCAATTTTGCAGATCGAAAAAGGCCCCGCCTCGAACGTGCCAGCAGGAAAGAAGATCCAGTAGGCACCGAGAGGTGCCTGCCCTTTGAAGACCTCCTGTGGAACAACCCGAAGGAGTTGCCCAGGCTCCATGTCTCGAAAACCATACTGCCGTCCGGTCACCGTGGCCTTGAAAACCAGTTCGGAATTCTTCCCCCCCTCTTCCAGCGTCGAGCGCTCGGGTGCGAGTCCCTCCCAGTAAAACTCTTCGGCGCGAACACAGCCATCGGTGGGGGGCTGCCCGACGATGCCCATCAGCTCCTGCCGAGCTTGAGGGCTCGGATACAGGGCTGTATTGATCTCTCCGTCACTGTGGACGGCGGCATCCGCCGCGACGAACAGAGGAGTCTCGGCAGACCTCCACTCCACGTTGACGTAGAGGACTTGGGGGAGGAGAGGTCGGTCCAGGTCGAGCTTGGGAGCGCGCTCCGACGCCATAGACGGTGGCCCGAGAAGTAGCACGAGGAGACCACTGAGGAAGAGTCGCATTGCAAATCCTTTCGTCATGGGTTGAAGCCCCGAGGGAGCAAAACCCTAGGCCGAAACGACCATGCCGTCAATTACGAATGCATCCAAACAAGAGGGCCCATTGCCGCCCTCTGCGGCCAGGTGCCAAGAGACGCGCTGCCCTGGCGATTGACCATCAGGCTGGGGTGATACTTCTGGAGTGATACTTACTCTGCGCACCTTTACCCGACGACCACCCCGTGGTCAGCCGAAGACCTTCTTCTTCACCCGGTCCAGAACCTTCTCCCGCACCGGGTAGTCGCGCAACTCGGCGAGGCGGCGCAGGAGGTCGGACTCGTCGTCGGAGAGGTCCCGGGGGTGGGGGACGTCGATCTGCAGGCGGACGATGTGGTCGCCCTTGCCGCCGCCGCGGCCGATCTTCTCGATCCCCTTGCCGCGCAACCGGAACTCGTGGCCCGGTGGGGTGCCGGGGGGGATCTCCAGGCTGGTGGGGCCGTGGACCGTATCGACCTCGACGGTGGCGCCGAGGACCGCCTGGGGATAGCCCACCGTCTCCTCCGAGAGGACGGTGGCGCCTTCGCGCAGGAAGCGCTCGTGGGGCTTGACCGACAGGACGACGTAGAGGTCGCCGGCGGGGCCGCCCAGGGCGCCGTGCTCGCCCTCGCCGGACAGGCGCAGGCGGGAGCCGTCATCGACGCCGGCGGGGATGGTGACCTCCAGCGAGCGGTCCAGCTCGCGGCGGCCACGGCCGAAGCAGTCGTCGCACGGGTCGGTGATGACCACGCCCTCACCCTCGCACTTGGGACAGGTGCGGGCGACGGTGAGAAAGCCCTGGCGGAAGGCCACCCGCCCCTGGCCGCCGCAGCCGCTGCACGGCTCGGGCGGGGTGTCGCCGGCGCTGCCGCTCCCCTTGCAGGTGTCGCAGGTCTCCAGGCGCGGGATGAGGAGGTTTTCGGTGGTGCCGAAGACCGCCTCCTCGAAGGTCAGCGACAGGTCGTAGCGCAGGTCCGCGCCGCGGGTCGGCTGGCGGCCCCGGCGACGCCGGCCGCCGGCACCCCCGAAGCCGAACATCTCGCCCAGGATGTCGGCGAAGTCGCCGAACACGGTGGGGTCGAAACCGCCGGAGAACGGGCTGCCGGCGGCGCCCCCCACACCCTGGTGGCCGAAGCGGTCATAGCGCGCCCGCTTCTCCTGGTCGGAGAGAATTGCGTAAGCCTCCGCGCACTCCTTGAAGCGCTCCTCGGCCTCCTGGTCGCCCGGGTTGCGGTCGGGATGGAATTGCACCGCCAGGCGGCGGTAGGACGTCTTGATCTCCTGCGCGGAGGCCTCGCGGGCCACCTCCAGGATCTCGTAATAATCGCGTTTCGTTGCCATGGGAAAACCACCAGAGGGATCAGTCCCCGCCCCCCAACATGACGTCGGAGAGCTTCTGGGACATGGAGTTCAGATCGTAGACCATCGCCTCGAGCTCCGACCGGTCGTCCTCGGCGAGGACCGTGCGGGCCTTGAGAAGCTGCTCGTGGATCTCTTTACGTGTCGATTCGTCGAGGGTGGCCTTGAATTCTTCGAACACCCTTTGGTTGTTGTAAACCAGGCCTTCGACCCGGTTCTTGATCTCCGCCAGCTCGCGCCGCTCGACGTCCGCCTTGGACTGCTCCTCGGCCTCCACGATGAGGTGGTCGATCTCCTCCTTGGAGAGGCCGCCGGCGGGGTTGATCTGCACCGACTGGGAGCGGTTGGTCGCCGCGTCCCGGGCCGAGACGCTGACGATGCCGTTGGAGTCGATGGCGAAGGTGACGTCGATCTGGGGCACCCCCCGGGGCGCCGCCGGGATGCCGACCAGCTCGAAGCGGCCGAGGGAGCGGTTCTCCTTGGCGATCTCGCGCTCGCCCTGGAGGACGTGGATCTCCACCGTGTCCTGGTTGTCCACCACGGTGGTGAAGATCTGGGTGTTCTTGGTCGGGATGGTCGAGTTGCGGGTGATGAGCTGGGTGAACAGGCCGCCGTGGGTCTCGATGCCCAGCGACAGCGGCGTCACGTCGAGGAGCACCACGTCCTTGATGTCGCCGGCCAGCACCCCGCCCTGGATGGCCGCCCCCATGGCCACCACCTCGTCCGGGTTGATCTCCTGGTTGGGATCCCGGCCGAAGATCTTCTTCACCATATCGACGACGATGGGGGACCGGGTCTGGCCACCCACCAGCAGCACCTCGTCGATCTGGTCGGCGGCCAACCCGGCCTCCTTCAGGGCATCCCGGCACGGGCCCTCGCAACCGGCCACCAGGTCGCGCACCAGGTCCTCGAAGCGCCCCCGGGTCAGGGTCCGGGAGAGGTGGCGGGGGCCGCTGTCGTCGGCCGAGATGAACGGCAGGTTGATCGATGCCTCGTCCTCCGTCGACAGCTCGCACTTGGCCCGCTCGGCGGCCTCCTTCAGCCGCTGCAGGGCCATCCGGTCCTCGGACAGGTCGATGCCGGTCTCGCGGTCGAACTCCTCGATCAGCCAGTCCATGATGCGGCGGTCGAAGTCCTCGCCGCCGAGGAAGGTGTCGCCGGCGGTGGAGCGCACCTCGTAGAGGTCGCCGGCGAGCTCCAGCACCGAGATGTCGAAGGTGCCGCCGCCGAGGTCGAAGACCGCCACCGTCTGCTTGTCGCCGGAGCGCTCCAGGCCGTAGGACAGCGCCGCCGCCGTCGGCTCGTTGATGATGCGCAGCACCTCCAGCCCGGCGATGCGCCCGGCGTCCTTGGTCGCCTGGCGCTGGGAGTCGTCGAAGTAGGCGGGCACCGTCAGCACCACCTCATTGACCTCGTCCTCCAGCGCCTCCTCGGCGAACTCCTTGATCTCCCGCAGCACGTAGGAGGCGACCTCCGCCGGGTTGTGGCGCTCCTCGCGGATCACCACCTCGACGTCGCCGTTGCGCGCCTTGGCCAGGCCGTAGGGGAGGATGGAGGCGGCGCGCTGCACCTGCTCGTCATCGAACTTGCGGCCGATCAGCCTTTTCACGGCATACACCGTGTTGCGCGGGTTGGTGATCGCCTGGCGCTTGGCGATCTGCCCCACCAGCCGGTCGTCGTCCTCGGCGAAGGCGACGATGGACGGCGTCGTGCGGCTCCCCTCCCGGTTGGCGAGGACCCGGGGGCTCAGCGCGTCCACCACGGCGACACAACTGTTGGTGGTGCCCAGGTCGATGCCCAGGATTTTGGCCATGGCTAGCCCCAGAGCTTGTGAACAAATAGCGGCCGTCGCGAGTCCGTCGCCCGCGCCCGCCACGCAAGGCGCGGCGACGCAGGCGTAGCGGGGCCTACGGCGAGGAGCCGCAACGCAGCGAGGCGGGATGCGGCGGCGGACGTAGCAGGGCGATATTTTTTCACAAGCTCTCAGTTCTCCTCAGGCGGCACCGCCACCACCACGCGGCTGGCGCGCAGCAGCTTGTCGCCGATCCGGTACCCGGCCTGCATCTCCGCGGCGACCCGGGGCTCATCGACGTCCGGGTCCTCCTGGCGGCTCACCGCCTCGTGGAACGCCGGGTTGAAGCGCTCCCCCTCGGCCTTTACCCGCTCGACGCCCTGGCGGCGCAGCACGTCGGCGAGTTGGCGCAGGATCATGTCGACGCCGGTCTTCAGGTCCTCGGCGGAGCCACCGGCGGCGGCGGCCCGCTCCAGGTTGTCGACCACGTCCAGGAAGTCCCGCACCACCTCCGACACGGCGCGGCGGCGGATCTCACCGCGCTCCTTCTCCGCCCGCTTGCGGAAGTTGTCGAAATCGGCGAGGGTGCGCATGGAGCGGTCCTTCAAGTCGGCCAGCTCGGCGCGCAGGTTCTCCACCTCGGCCAGGCGGCCGACCTCGGCGGAATCCTCGGACTCGTCGTCGTCGTCGATGAAGTCGAGGATCTCCACCTCGTCCTCATCCACCACCACGGCCTCCGTCTCGCCGCCGTTCCCGTCGCCGGAGATATCTATCTTCACTGCGCTGTGTTCCTTCACTGCACGGTCTTCGTTCTCGCTCATGACTCCAGTCCTGCTCTCGGTTGTAAGTCCTGCCCGATGTAGATCCTGACCGATCCTGCCGGCCAGCGTTCCCGCCAGCCTTCCCGGCCAGTCCTCTATGACTCGATGGCGCAGCCGTCCTGTGCGCGCCGTGATGCCAGCCGCAATGGCTGAGTGTACCGGTTCCTCGGTAAAACCCTGAATTCTCAACCGCTGGCGGGCTACCCCCTCAGGTGTCGACGTACATGTCCGCCAGCGCCCGGCTCAGCGACTCGCCGAGGAAGTGAACCAGGGGGATCACCTTCTCGTACTCCATCCGCGACGGCCCGAAGATCCCCAGCGAGCCCAGCGGCGCCTGGTCCACGCCGTAGGTGGTGGTCACCAGGCTGAAGTCCAGCTCCGAGGTCAGCTCGCTCTCGTCCCCGATGGTCACCCGCACCCCCGACCCCTCGATGCACTGGCTGAGCATGCCGACGAGTTGGGCGTGGTTGCTGAAGGTGTCAAACAGCCGCCGCACCCGGGTGACGTCGGCCAGCTCCGGCTGGGTCAGCAGCGCCGGCGTGCCCTCGTGGATCACCTTCGGGCCGCTGTCAAGGTCCAGGCCCTGGCGCGCCAGCTCGATGGCCAGGCCCAGGAGGCGGTCCATCTGGGCCCGTTCTTCGGCCATGGTGGAGAGCAGCTCGTCGCGGATCTGGCGCAGCGTGTGGCCAGCGAAGTTGTCGTTGAGGTAGTTGGAGATGCGGATCAGCATCTCCCGGTCCAGCTCCTCCCGGGTCTCCACCACCTTGTTATCGACGAAGCCGCTGGTGGAGGCCACGACGCAGAGCACCTTGCGCCCGGACAGCGGCACGAAGTCCACCGCCTTCAGCACCGTGTCCCCCATGGCGGGGGTGACTACCAGCCCCATCTGGCTCGACAGCTCGGAGAGCAGGTGGGTGGTGGCCTCCATCAGGTCGTCCGCGTCCCCCAGCACCGAGGCCAGGTTCTCCTGGATGTAGCGCCGCACCTTGGCCGGCACCCGCCGGTTGTGCATCATGCTCTCGATGAACAGGTGGTAGGCGGCGGAGGTGGGGACCCGGCCGGCGGAGGTGTGGGGCTGCATCAGGTAGCCCTCATCCTCGAGATCCGCCATGACGTTGCGGATGGTCGCCGCCGACAGTCCCAGGCCGCTGCGCTTCGACACCGACCGGGAGCTCACCGGCTCCGCCTCGACGACGTAGCTCAGGATCACCGCCTTGAGGATCTCGCGATCCCGTTCGGTCAAACGATGCTCTTCCTGGCTTGGGGTCTGGGTCATGGAACTCCGGGGCTCCGGGACATTCTCGCCACAGTCGGCGGGCCACCGGATCGTCTATAACAGGCGACCGGCGGGGAAAATTGCCGGCGCCGACGCGGCGGGCCGGTCGGCGGGCGGTTTGCGGGGGGGCTTCCCTGGGCATATTGTAAACCAGTGACCGACCCCAGCCCAGCAGTGCCCGAATCCGCGCAGCCCGGCGAGGCGCCCAGCCTGGACGGCGTCACCTTCGCCCTTGCCGGCGCCGGCAAGGTGGGGCGCAGCCTGGCGCACTGGGCAGTGGCCCGGGGCGCTCGGCTGGCGGCGGTGGGGGTGCACCGCCAACGGGGGCCGGCGGAGGAACTGGCGGCAGCCTGTGGCAAGACCGGCGACAGCGGCGACGTCGAGCTGGTCCCCATGGCACAACTCGACTCCGCCGCCTGCGACCTGCTGCTGGTGGCGGTGGCGGACCCCGCCCTGGACGAGGTGGTGGCGGCCCTGGCCCGACGCTCATCGACCCAGCGGTCATCGCCCGCCAGGCTCCAGGCGGCGGTGGTGCTCCACGTCGCCGGCAGCCGCGGGGCCTCCGCCCTGGCGCCGCTGGCGGTGGCGGGCTGCGCCACCGGCACCCTCCACCCGCTGAAAGCGTTCCCCCACGCGCTGCCCGACCCGGCCGAGGCCCGGGAGGTGATGTTCGCCGTCGATGGCGATCCGGCGGCGGTGGCCCTGGCGCAGCGCCTGGCCCTGGCCTGGGGCGCCGTGCCGCGGCGGGTGGCGGAGGAGGACCGGGACCTCTACCACCTGGGGGCGACCCTGGCTGCCGGCGGCGTCGTCACCCTGTTGGCGGCGGCGGAGCGGGTGGCCCGGGCCGCCGGCCTGCCCCCGGAGGTCCTCGACGGCTACCTCGCCCTCGCCCGGGGCGCCCTCACCGAGGCGGGCCGGGAGTTGGCGGCGGAGGGCACCTTCGCCACCGCCATCACCGGCCCGGCGGCGCGGGGCGACGGCGCCACCGTGAAGCGCCAGCTCGCCGCCCTCGCCGCGCTGTCCCCCGAGCTTGCCGACCTGGCGGCGCGGGTGGCCCGGGAGGCGCTGGCCGCCCGCGACGAGGTGGATGCCGACGAGACCGCGGGGCACCGCAACCTGGCGCGGGCCCTCGACGCACTGCTGGAGTAGCGAAACTCAACCCTGAAACACACCCCCTGGGAAGCCGTGGAAGCGCTCCGGGGCGCCCCCCTTGTGCTACTCTGCCTATCCGACTCACTGAAAGAACGCCTCCCCAGGCACTGAGAATCCGACATGGTCTTCTTCAACTACAGCACGATGCAGATGGCGGCCAAGATCGTCTATTACGGTCCCGGCTTGTGCGGCAAGACGACCAACCTGCATTGGATCTACTCGAAGACCGCCGACCAGTCCCGGGGTGAGATGGTGTCCTTGGAGACGGAGACGGACCGCACCCTGTTCTTCGACCTGCTGCCCATCGACGTCGGCCAGGTGGCCGGCTTCAACACCCGCATCCAGCTCTACACCGTCCCCGGCCAGGTGTTCTACAACACCACCCGCAAGCTGGTGTTGAAGGGCGTAGATGGGGTGGTCTTCGTGGCCGACTCGCAGCGCGCCATGCTCGACGCCAACGTCCAATCCTTCAAGAACCTGGAAGAGAACCTGGCGGAGATGGACCTGTCGGTGGACGAGCTGCCCATCGTCCTGCAATACAACAAGCGGGACCTGGCCGACATCTGCTCCAAAGAGGAGCTCGACGAGGCGTTGAACCGCCACAACTGGCCCTCCTTCGAGGCGGTGGCGATCGAGGGCACCGGTGTTTTCGAGACCTTGAAGGGTGTCTCCCGGGAGACCCTGATGTCGCTGCGCCGGCGGCTGACCTCCGGCAGCGACGAGAAGGCCCCGGCCCAGGTGGCCAAGCCAGCGGCCGCCAAGCCGGCCCCGGCGCCCCCCGCCCAGGCTGCCCCTGCCCCTGCGGCCGCGGCGCCGAAGCCGACGGCCCCCAAGGCGGCCACCCCGGCCACCCCGGTGCAGCCCGCGGCGCCGGCTGCGCCGGCCGCCAAGACGGGCCGGTCGGCGTCCGGTTCCCGCCCGGTGCGCAAGAAGGTCGACGTCGATGGCGAGTTGGCGCGGCTGCGCAAAGAGGCGCTGCAGCGCCACAGCGCCAGCCGCAGCGCCTCCCGTCGGCGCTCCGCCAGCCGCAAGAGCGGCGCCGAGGCGAGCAACGGCAAGCGGGAGCTGTCGCGGGACATCAAGATGACCTTGAAGCGCCCCGACTTCAACCGCGCCCGCCGCTTCACCCTCTCCTTCCAGGTCAAGGACGGCGACGACCAGGTGGTCGATTCCGTCCAGGGCCTCCAGGTCGATCTGGGCGACGTCGCCCCCGGCACCGACCTCAGCAAAGTCCTCCTCCGCTTGAACATCGCCCTCCAGCCCAAGGAGTAGCGGAGGCCGGTCGTGGCCGAAACCGCACGCAAGGCCCACGGCTGGCAGGACATCCTCGCCGCCCCCGAGGGCGTCAAAGCCGAGGTCCTGGCCGGCGAGCTGATCACCTCTCCCCGCCCCCACCCGCGCCACGGCGCCGCCCAAGCGGTCCTCTCGGCGGAGATCAGACGGAGCAGCCCATCACCGCCCGCCCGGACTGGATCTGCGAGGTCCACAGTACCCCCCCCCTCTGGCGCTCCTCTCCCCGAGCAGTACGAGGTCCCAGACTCCCGGTCAAACTCTTTTGCGACTCTTGTCAACTCTGCCACCGAGTTCTCGTCTCCCAGTACCTGCGCATCCCCACGAAAGCGTCAAGAAGTTATTCGCCAGGCGACTCGGCGCAGGCCTAGAGCTTTTGGTGAACAAGAACCAAATCCATGACTCCCCACTGCCGGAGCCGCTCCTCCCATCTGGGCTGATCAGTGCCTGGGGTTGGGGGTATCCCTCCCTCGGGCGAAGCTGACCGGCGAGCGTAGCGAACTCGCTCGAACTCATCGTTATGCGGGCTCTAGCACCCTCGGGCCGGGAGACCTGATGAGCCTATCCTCATGCTGTTTCTGAAGCTCCATGTAGTGCTCGACCAGTTTGCATGGATCATGACCGAGTTTCGCCGAGATCTCGTGGCGCACTCGACGAATCTGATCGATCGGATCCTCAGATTTCTTCCCCATCTTCTTCTCCAAGTAGTTCCAGCGGAGTTACGAGAGCGGGAACGAAAAGCCCCAAGATCCCGTTGATCCGTCGTATGTGATCGAATTTGTTCGCATTCGCGAGGTGCCGACAGTTCCAGGTCGCGAGGAAATCGCAGCGATAATGAGAGGCCAACGCCAAATGTAGCGCGTCGCCACCCGGATCTCGGGGCATGAGCTTGTGGGCAATGTATGCCTCAACCGTCTCGCCGATGGCCGGCTCGATGGCGAGCAGCGGAAGCTCGGCCACCATCCCAAGGCAGTCTGCGCGACAAGGATGTTCGCCAGCGCCGAGCTCCTCTAAGACGGCCTCGCTCGTAACGATCTCGTCGCGAGACGAAGCCAGGCCCCACCAGTCGCGAGTCCAGTTGCGCCGTGCCACCATCTCAGGTTCCTGCCGAACCTCGAAGTAGAAGCTCGGAATGGTGGTCTCTATGTAGATCCGTCGGCTCATGGCAGTGCACCTGCTTAGGCTCTACTGTACCGTAGCTTCAAGCAGTACCGTGAGCCGCACCGAACCGGTTGTATCTCTTTCCTCCATCGCTTGTCCCCGATACACTCCCCCCATGAGGTGCCCCTACTGTTCCGAGAACCGGGACCGAGTCGTCGATTCCCGCGAAAGCCGGGACGGGGCGACCATCCGGCGGCGCCGGGAGTGCCTGTCCTGCGAGCGGCGGTTCACCTCCTACGAGCAGATCGAGAACATCCCCTACATGGTGGTCAAGCGGGACGGCACCCGCCACGAATACTCGCGCCAGAAACTCCTGGGCGGCATGTACAAGGCTTGCGAGAAACGCCCGGTGGCGGCCCGGGAGCTGGAAAAGGTGGCCGACGAAGTGGAAACCCGACTCCAGGACCGCGACGACCGGGAAATGCCGACCCAGGAGATCGGCGCCCTGGTCATGGAGCGCCTGCGCAAGCTGGACCAGGTGGCCTATGTCCGCTTCGCCTCGGTCTACCGCCGTTTCGAGGACATCGAGGCGTTCATGGAGGTGCTGCGCGGCCTGGGCAAGGAGCTCGACCTGGACAGCGAGCTGCCCACCGCCAGCAAGCTGGCCCCCGAAGCGCTCAAGTCTTGAAACCCCAATCCCCCCCAACCGGAACCCCCTGACCATGCCAGACCCCGGGCCCGACAGCACGGCCGAAATCCTCCAGGAAGAGCGCGAGATCTCCGACGGCGGCGACGAGCAGTACCTCCAGCTCCCCGACGTCATGCCGGTCCTGACCTTGAAGGACACGGTGGTCTTCCCCTACATCATCGTGCCCCTGTCGGTCTCCAAGGAGGAGAGCCTGGCCGCCGTCGATCGGGCGCTGTCGGAGGACCGCGTCCTCTTCCTCACCGCCCAGCGCGACCCGGACGTCGAAGACCCGGAGGAGGACGACCTCTACCCGGTGGGCACCGCCGGCACCATCATGCGCATGCTGAAGCTGCCCGACGGCCGGGTGCGCATCCTGGTCCAGGGCATCGCCCGCATGCGCATGGAGGCGATGATCCGCACCGACCCGTACATGGAGGCCCGGGTGCGGCGCATCGAGACTCCGCTGCCGGAACATGGCGACGCCACCGCCGCCGGCGAGCTGGAGGTCGAAGCGCTGGTGCGCAGCGTCAAGGAGGCGCTGGACCGGGCCGCCGGCCTGGGCAAGGGGATCTCGCCGGAGGTCCTGGTCATCGCCGCCAACCTGGAGGACCCGGGCCGCCTCGCCGACCTGGTGTCGAGCAACCTGGACCTGAAGATCCCCGAGGCCCAGGCGGTGCTGGAGATCCAGGACCCGGCGCAGCGGCTATCGAAAGCCAGCCGCCTGCTGGCGCGGGAGATCCAGGTCCTCACGGTGCAGGAGGAGATCTCCTCCCAGGCCCGCGGCGAGATGGACCGCAGCCAGCGCGAGTACTACCTGCGCCAGCAGCTCAAGGCGATCCAGGACGAACTGGGCGAAGGCGAGGAGCTGGCCGAGGAGATCGCCGACTACCGCACCAAGGCGGAGACCAAGTCGCTGACCGAGGAGGCGCGGGAGGAGATGGAGCGCCAGATCCGCCGCCTGGAGCGCAGCCACCCGGAGAGCGCCGAGACCTCCATCATCCGCACCTACCTGGACTGGCTCACCGCCCTGCCGTGGTCGACCTACAGCGAGGACGACCTGGACATCGACCACGCCCAGGAGGTGCTGGACGAGGACCACTACGGCCTGGAGAAGATCAAGCAGCGGATCCTCGAGTACCTGGCGGTGCGCAAGCTCAACCCCCAGGCCAAGGGACCGATCCTCTGCTTCGTCGGCCCGCCGGGCGTCGGCAAGACCTCCCTGGGGCGCTCCATCGCCCGCGCCCTGGGCCGCAACTTCGCCCGCCTCGCCCTCGGCGGCGTCCGCGACGAGGCGGAGATCCGGGGCCACCGCCGCACCTACGTCGGTGCGCTCCCCGGCCGCATCCTCCAGAGCCTGCGCCAGGCCGACAGCGGCAACCCGGTGTTCATGCTCGACGAGATCGACAAGATCGGCTCCGACTTCCGGGGCGACCCGTCGGCGGCGCTGCTGGAGGTGCTGGACCCGGAGCAGAACACCACCTTCGTCGATCACTACCTGGGGGTCCAGTACGACCTCTCCAAGGTGATGTTCATCACCACCGCCAACCTGCTGGACCCGATTCAGCCGGCGTTCCTCGACCGCATGGAGGTGATCCGCCTGACCGGCTACACCGAGGCGGACAAGCTGGAGATCGCCCGCCGCCACCTGATCCCGAAGCAGATCGCCGCCAACGGCCTGTCCGGCGCCGACATCCGCTTCACCCAGAAAGGCGTCCAGCGGGTGATCGCCGACTACACCCGGGAGGCGGGCCTGCGCAACCTGGAGCGGGAGCTGGCCGCGGTGTGCCGCAAGGTGGCCGTGGAGGTGGCCCGGCGCCCGGACAAGGCGCCGCCCCAGGCGGTGAAGGTCACCCCCGCCGTGGTCGCCGACTACCTGGGCCCGGCCAAGCACCACAGCGAGGAGCTGATGGCCTTCGACCGCATCGGCGTCGCCACCGGCCTGGCCTGGACCGCCGCCGGCGGCGACCTGCTGTTCGTCGAGGTGGTGGCGGTGCCGGGCAAGGGCAAGCTGCTCCTGACCGGCCAGCTCGGCGAGGTGATGAAGGAGTCGGCCCAGGCGGCGCTGTCCTACGCCCGGGCCTTCGCCGGCCGGCTGGCGGCGGCCAACGAAGGAGACGGCAACAGCGGCGAAGGCAGCGCCGACCCCACCGCCTTCTTCGCCGACCACCACGTCCACGTCCACGTCCCGGCGGGGTCGATCCCCAAGGACGGCTCCTCGGCCGGCATCACCATCGCCACCGCCATCCT
>Ga0102947_1000363_pt1 | contig 16359 bp, 13 predicted proteins | sample SalPon2A_A_D2_MG_FD_78210 | JGI IMG/M metagenome (GOLD analysis project Ga0102947, IMG submission 78210) | Soil microbial communities from South San Francisco under conditions of wetland restoration - Salt Pond MetaG R2A_A_D2_MG | ecosystem: Environmental > Terrestrial > Soil > Wetlands | place... | reverse complement strand
CGTTGTAGTTAAAGTCAAATAAAATAACCGTATGAAACATGGAGCACTCACATGTACAGGCATCTTCTTACTATGTCAACTTTCCATACTGCATGCACAAAATCGGGAAGGCGAATTGTCCATGGGTGATACTATTTCCACGAAAATCGGCCAGGCTGAAAAACATCGCTACAAAATACGTTTGGAAAAGAACCGGTTTGTTTTCCTTCGGCTAGTGCAAAACGGGGTTGACCTCAAGATTACCACCTACGGGCCAAAAACTGAAAAACTGAGTGATTATGACAGCCCCAACGGGAAATTCGGGCCAGAACTTTTTAGCCTCACATCTTCTATCGGGGGTGAATATATCATAGAGGTCTACCCCCTGGATGAAAAACAACCACGAGGAAGTTATGAACTAAGTATTGTGGCCAACCAACCGAAGGCCGTTTCGCCAAATGAAATGGTTGACGAACTATGTACGCCCTGGAACAACAGTGATACGCCCGGAGTGGCAGTCGCCATTGTAAAGGATGGTGCCATTGTCCATAAAAAAGGGTACGGAATGGCCAACCTGGAATACGATGTTCCGATAGATCCATCCACTGTATTCCACATCGCCTCCATTTCCAAGCAGTTCACGGTATTCTCTGTATTGCTCCTTGAACAAGAAGGCAAATTAAACCTCGATGACGATATCCGGAAATACATTCCGGAAGTTCCGGATTTTGGTAAACCTATTACATTACGCCACCTTGCCTCCCATACCAGCGGCTTGCGGGATCAATGGAATTTGCTGGCCATGGCGGGATGGCGACTGGACGATGTAATCACCAGAGAACACATCCTAAAACTTGTAAGTAAACAAAAAGCCCTGAATTTTAACCCGGGTGATGAATTTCTATATTGTAATACGGGCTTTACATTATTGGCTGAGGTCGTTTCAAGGGTGTCGGGCAAATCCTTTGCCACATTCACCAAAGCGCGCATATTTAGCCCTTTGCAGATGCATAGTACCCTCTTCTATGACGATCATGAAAAAATTGTAAAGAACCGGGCTTACTCATATTATTGGGAGGGCAACGAATACAGGAAAAACGTACTGAGTTACGCAAATGTCGGGGCCACCAGCCTCTTTACGACCGTTGAGGATTTGAGTCTTTGGGTACTTAATTTTGCTGATCCCGAAGTGGGCAGTCCATCGATCATCCAAAAAATGAATACGCCAGCAGTCCTGAACAATGGGAAGCCCTTTGGAGGTGCCCTGGGCCAGTTTGTCGGAAAATATAAAGGGTTGCGGCAGATACAACACGGCGGTGCAGACGCGGGATACCGAACGTATCTGGCACGTTTCCCGGACCAGGACTTTGCCGTAATTGTGTTTAGCAACGATGGGGGGTTTAATGCAGGCCAAATGGCATACAACATCGCGGACATATACTTAAATGGCCAGCTGCAGCAGGAACCGGAAAAACCTGAACCTCCGGACAGAGCGGTGACCATCGACCAGGAGACCTTAAATTCCTATGTTGGTGATTATGAACTTCAACCCGGGTTTGTGATCAGTATTTCTGAAACCAATGGTCAGTTATTCGCACAGGGCACCGGCCAGCCCAGATTACCTTTAAACCCAGTTTCACAGACGACATTTTCTGCTTCCGGGGTAGAGGCAATCATTACATTTTTGCCAAATTCCAACGGCCGTGTGGAGTTAATGCAACTCGCCCAGGGCGGACAGGTAATGGATGCCCGCAGAGTACAACCATTTGACAAAGCATCAGTGAATTTGGTAGATTATGAAGGTCATTTTTACAGTGAAGAGCTATCTACGGGATACCATTTTAAAATTTTAAACAATCAATTAACAGCGCAGCACAGCCGTTTAAGTGATATCACATTATCGCCGGTAAAGGAGGATGTCTTTTCAGGAGATGTGTGGTTTTTTGGCCAGATAGAATTCATAAGGGTAGCTGATAAGCGTATCCTGGGATGCAAGGTTTCCTCCGGGCGGGTCAGAGATCTGTGGTTTCAGAAGATGTAGTAAATATCCGTTCCCCCTGTTTTTACTTTAGTTACCTACAAAATATTCTTAACTTTAACAAGGCCCTGGGGAAACAGGATGATCCCTTTCTGCCGTACTTTTGATGCCGGAAGACAGGGGAAACCGCTAAGGGAATCATCCAAAAAACAAAGCAAATTTTGCGATTGACATATACATACATTGCACTGTTTACCCTTCTTTCGGGTTGCCAAAACGCGAAAGAGGTTCCTTTCGGCGAAGTAATGCACGACAGCCCGTCCATCGACGGCAAAAAGGAATATCTCAATTCCCCTTTTGTAACCCCCGGTGACCGGGTGTACATGGTCGGCGACCAGAATGGCGGTTTTTCTGAAATAGGCTGGCACATAATAGGTGAAATGGGCGGAATCTGGAACCATCCCGTTAAGCTAATGGATGGTTTTCAAATCGACCTCCTTTGGGAAGAAGAGGAGTACCGATTGAACAGGGCGCATACGTTTACAAACTATCCTTTTACCAATCGGCATTCCTTTACCATTGAAGGCAGGGATATCAGCATTGAAAGATGGCAGTTTGTCCCCGACAACAAGCAGGGAATTGTAATACAACTGGTACTAAAAAACGAGGGTTCTTCCAATCAGGATTTTAACCTGAAGTTTCTTGGAAACACCGATCTGCGACCCACCTGGCTGGGGGAACGCACGCAGCTTACAGACCATCCAGATACCGCCATTTACAATGAGCAATTGGGCTCCTGGGTGGTACAAGACAGTTTAAACCCCTGGTTTGCCATATTTGGTGCTGACAAGGCCCCGGTGAATCATCAGGGAGAGCGTTCGGATTATTCCGGAAACGGGGTCTCAAATTCCCTGATGTACCCTGTTTCAATCTCTTCGGAAGGCTCCGAAACCATTAATTTTGTGATTGCAGGCTCCTATACATCCAAAGAAGACGCGCTGAATACCTATACGGATATCCTTGCCAACGCGAACACCTATTTTAATGAGAAAAAAGCGCGGTATAACCTCCTTGCCTCACAATCCAGGTTGACGGTCCCCGATAAAAAATTGCAGCAAACCTTTGAATGGCTTAAATACAATTCGGATTGGATGATACAGACTGTCCCCGAAGTTGGGACAGGCATAACAGCTGGCATCCCCGACTACCCCTGGTGGTTCGGGGTAGATAGTGAATATGCATTAAAAGGCTATATGGCCATCGGACAAACCGAAGTGGTTTACGAGACCATTCAACTCCTGGACAGCCTCTCCATGGCGACGAACGGCAACGGGAGAATTGTCCATGAGACTTCCACCAACGGGGCCGTCTTCAACAAAGGCAATATCAACGAAACCCCCCAATTTGCCTCATTGATATGGGAGGTATATCAATGGAACGGGGAAATTGAATTCCTGAAAAAGTACTTCCCATCCATTAAAAAAGGCCTTCACTGGCTGCTGACCGAAAATGACGCCAATAAAAATCTCTTCCCGGATGGTTTCGGAATGATGGAGATCCACGGCCTTGATTCCGAGATGATCGATGTGGCCGTTTATACCCAGCGAGCCTTTGGCGATGCGGCTAAAATTGCCGTGGAATTAGGGGAAAATGATCTGGCTTTGAGGTATGAGGACAAGGCTGCTACCCTAAAAGAAAGGATCAATACGGAGTTTTGGTCAGAGGAATTCCGTTCCTATGCAGATTTTATAGGCACAGACCGGCAGGCATTAAAGCTGATAGATGATGCCATTGTACGTGCCGACTCCTTGGACAAGCCCTGGGCCGTAGCCGAGTTAAAAAACACGAGACAGTTCATCCTGGTGAACCCCTCTGCGGTAGCCCGACCTTTCGTGCTACATCATAACTGGGTAGTGAATACCCCTATGGAAATGAAAATTGCGGACACAGAGAAGGCCCTGAAAGCCCTGAATACGGCCGAGAAATTTGTGAACCCCTTTGGTGTTTTTGTGACCGGGATAGACCGGGATGAATCCGCGGGTTCCGATGAAGGGTCTTTTAAAGGCAGTAAAATATTCTCGTATACAGGAGCAGTCATGACGCTCCCCACCGGGGTACAGGCAGTGGCGGAAAACAATTACGGTAGGCCTGACAAGGCATTGAATTACCTTCAAAGAATGTCGAGAACATTTAGTTATGCCCTCCCCGGCAGTATGTATGAAGTTTCTCCGGACTATGGGATGATGACCCAGGCGTGGAACATTTATGGATTTGCCGTCCCCATTGTACAGCAATTCTTTGGTATTCAGCCGCAGGCCTCTAAAAAAAAGGTTTGGATCAGGCCCCGGATGCCGGATGAATGGCCGGAGGCTTCTCTTGAAAATGTCATTGTACAGGACAACCGGATCTCGGTATTTTACAGCAATGCCGGAGGACAATTAAAACTTAAAGTCATTCAGGAAAACCCGGAATGGACGGTGGATATCGAATTTCCCCGGAAGCGGGGAGATGTAACTTATGAAGTAGTGTCCGGTTCATCACCCGTTGTCAAAAGGGAAAACGAATTTATCTTAAGTGCCAGCGACTCTATTATTGATATTACTTTAAAATTAAAGTAAAATTGTGCTTCCCCAAACCTGGTTTACTGCATTTTATCGATAGGGTTTACGGAAGTTATACCTTGTCAACCACCACCTTATAGGTAGGATCCTGCAGCACATTGACCTCTATAATATCATCCGCATTTTTCAGCAGGCGCTTACAATCACGACTCAGGTGTTTGAGATGCACTTTCTTTCCTACCTTTTGATAGCGTTCCGTAATCCTGTTCAATGCCTCGATAGCGGACATGTCAACCACCCTGCTTTCCCTGAAGTCGATGACTACCTCATCGGGATCGTTCAATACATCGAACTTCTCATTGAACATGGCAACGGATCCAAAAAACAACGGCCCATAGATCTCATAATGCTTTACGCCCTTGTCATCGATGTGCTTTCTGGCCCGAATACGTTTGGCGTTGTCCCATGCAAATACCAGGGCAGAAATGATAACCCCCACCAAAACCGCCAGGGCCAGGTTGTGAAGAAATACGGTTACCAGCGTCACCAGCACCATAACAAGGACATCGGACTTTGGCATTCTGCGAAATGTTCTCAGACTCGCCCATTCAAAAGTACCCAGGGCAACCATGACCATCAGGCCTGTCAAAGCGGCCATAGGGACGCGTTCTATGAGGTCCGCCCCGAACATGATAAATACCAACAACATCAGGGCAGCAACAATCCCCGATAGTCGGGCTCTGGCTCCATTGGAAGTATTGATCAAACTTTGACCTATCATGGCACAACCCCCCATCCCGGAAAATAATCCCGACAGGATATTCGCCGTTCCCTGGGCAACGGCTTCCTTATTTCCACGGCCACGGGTTTCGGTGATCTCATCAATAATGTTAAGGGTGAGCAGGCTTTCGATCAATCCAACCCCGGCTACGATGGCCGCATATGGAAAAATGATCTGCAATGTCTCCCAGCTAAACGGGATACTGGGAATATGGAAAGGGGGGAAACCACCCTGAATAGATGCAATGTCTCCGATCGCCCTGGTTTCGATATCAAAGCCCAGGACCATCCCAAATACCAGAAGTATGGCAGCCAGGGATGAGGGTACAACCTTCGTTAATTTCGGAAGCCCCCAGATCACGATCATCGTCAATAAGACCAATCCCAAAAAGATATAAAGGGTGCTCCCGGACAGCCAGCCGCCATCGGCCGTTTTGAACTGATCGAGCTGGGAAAGGAAAATGATGATAGCCAGACCGTTTACAAAACCGAATATCACGGGATGTGGCACCAAGCGCATTAGTTTTCCCAGACGAAAAAAGCCTGCCGCCATTTGCAGCAAGCCTGCAAGAACTACCGTGGCAAATACATATTCCACCCCAAACTGTTGTGCCAGGGCGACAATAACCACGGCAACTGCCCCTGTAGCTCCGGAGATCATCCCCGGCCGACCCCCAAAAATAGAGGTCACCAGCCCCATTACAAAAGCGGCATAAAGTCCGGTCAGAGGAGAGAGGCCTGCAATAAGTGCGAAGGCAATGGCCTCCGGAACCAGTGCCAGCGCAACGGTAATACCCGACAGTACTTCAGTTTTATAATTTACTTCCTGTGAAAAATCGAACAGATTCAGGTATTTTTTCAAACTGCTATGAATTTAAGGGCGCAAAAATACCACTTAATGACAAAGAGGTTGCTATATTTTGAAAGTATTATCGGGAATCACCTCAGCGGGCGCCTCAATCGTCTTTTCCGTGCCCGGAAAAACACGGTTCAGGTGTTTTATAATGCCGACCATTCGCAAATTGTAGCCAATTTATAGGTTGATTGAAAAAATTACACTAATATTATAGTGAAGATGATTCCGGTGTAGTCCGCTAAGATACACCTTTGTTCAGCCATCAATTTCTGCCCCGCCTACAAAACACGAACTTTTAAATTTTAACGGTCATGCGGCTAGGTTTGGAAAAACTCCGGAGATGGACCTTTGGGTCAACGAATCCTTTAAAGTCCCGGAAAACACGGGGTCATTATCAGGAGATCAAACAGGTTCTGGAAAACCCCGGGAGCCAGGCATCCAGGGCAATAAAAGACAAATATTTATCAGATCTGTTAGTCCACGCCACCCGATCCTGCGATTATTACCTCTCCTATAAAAACTATGGGGGATTGCACGACTTTCCTATTATGGATAAGCGTACAATCATGGAAAATTTTGACAAAGTACGGTCTTCGGTATTTTATTATTCCGATAATTTTAAGGTCTTTGCAGGAGCTTCTGCCGGGGTCCCTTTCAACGTTTTTCAGGATCAGAGAAAACGGGACCGGCATTTGGCGGAAACCATGTTTTTTATGGAAAATTCGGGCGCAAATCCTAAAGATAAAATAGTGTATCTGCACCCGTTGACAAGCAAACATGACGCAAATATGCCGCAGGGAATGCCCATTGAGGTCGTGGAGAACACAAGGGTAGACATGGGAAACCTTCTGGATAAACTTAGGAAGGACAAATCAGGAAAGCATCTTGTTGGTTCACTGTCGTGGTTTGAGCAATTGTGCAAACACATGGATGACACCCATTGCGAACCACAGGATTACAAAGTACGATCTGTCATTTCCATCGCTGAAGGCCTTGATAATTCCTTAAAAAAAAGGGTGACAAAATTTCTTCAGGCACCCGTTTATGAGCGGTATTCAACTGCGGAAAACGGCATCTTAGCCCAACAAACCAATGACAGTCCGGATGTCCTTGCACTCAACCTGGCCAGCTATGTCATTGAAATTCTCGAGGAAGACACAGACCAACATGTAAAGCCCGGAGCGACAGGCAGAATAGTGGTCACCGATCTCTTTAACTATGCTATGCCCATGATACGCTACGATACCGGGCTTATAGCACAATTCGGGATCAATTGGGAAGGTAGCCCGGTCCTGTCAAAAATAGACGGCCAAATGATGGATGCCATTTATGATAGTGAGGGCAATTTTGTATCTCCGAACATTTTTGAGAAGGTGAGTGACTTTTCAAATATTCAACAATTTCAGTTTATTCAGAAAGGCCAAAAAGACTACATCATTCGGTTGCACGGGCAGCCCGAAAATACAGACGAAAAGGCACTTACCGGCCATTTTAGAAAATACCTGGGGCCGGAAGCTGTAATCGACTTTGAATACGAGCGTGAAATTCCGCATGCAATCACCACCAAAAGAATCAGTGTACTGAATGCCTATTTGAAAAAGCACGGGATAAATAAACCCAAACTTCCATCCTGAACTACCACCGCTCCAAGCCCAACAACTTTTTGCCCAACGGTGATAGCGCTGCTTTGTTGTACCTGGTCTGCTCCCAATTACGGGGATCCCCTGGAAAAGCATAACCATCGGGCGCTATCCTGTTCTTCCACGAATTGATGCGCCATTGCCGCAATTCTTTATTCTCCTCTTCGGCAGGCATCATGGAAATGTATTGTGCAATGCGCACTTTGTTCCCGGATCTGTTCGGGCGAATGCCATGGGGTTCCGTACTGTTAAAGATGAGCAGATCGCCAGCTTCCATTTTTACTTTTTCAATTTTGTCCTCGAGTCCGGTAATATCTGGTTGAAAATGGTCCCTGTCCCGGGGTTGGGTAAGTTTCCAGGTATCATAATTCCGGTATAGCCATGGAATGCACTGAAAACCTCCCATATTTTCATCCGTCTGATCGGCAAGTGCAAGTACCCCCTGCACATTCTGTGGCCTGGTCTCGGGGTCATAGTCCCAATGAATAAAGCCTTTTTGTTCAAATCCGGGGCGCATGGGGAAGTTGAGGTTGGCCCTGTCTATGGTGACCCACAGTTTTTCGGTGCCCCAAATATCCACAAAGGCATCATATACCCTGGGCATTTGCCTGTTATCCCACAATCTTTGATGATTGTATACCTCTACCATCCCGGTTCCGGTCAATTCCTTCATTTTCATTTCGGCGCGGGGAGGCGCGTACCAGGTTTCAGGATCCTCCGGATCCTTTTCCTCAAATTCCCACAGAAAGTCCGCGGTCGCAGCAGCTTGTGATTCAGTTACCGCATTCTTAATAATGATATATCCATTGTGGAGCCAAAAATTCCATTCCTCTTCACTGAGAACCCGCAGGGACTTCCTGTTAGACCTGTCGTTCAGCTTTATCTTGCTGCTGGTTGCCGTGGAAGGGTTCCCCGGGATATCCTCGTGGGCTTTGTTCGCCATTTCCGTTTTTGATGCTGCTTTTTCCATAATTTTTTGAATTTTAATGCTATCGTACCATCGATGTTATAAAATTAGAAATTCAGGAGCAGGGTATCCACCTTCATATTGATCAAAAATTGTATAATCTTGATCTTTTTTGAGCCTATCTTTAGCAAATCAGACAATTTTGTTAAATTTAAGAGTGAAAATACAATTTGAAACCATTAGTCCTGATGACAAAAGTTCCTTTCGCCTTTTGCATAATCCCCGGTTAAACGATTTGTTTTACTGGCATTTTCACCCGGAATATGAATTGGTATATATCGAAGGGGCCAGTGGAACACGGCATGTAGGGCAACATATTTCTACCTACGAACAAAGTGATCTGGTATTCATCGGGTCCAATATCCCCCACCTTAATTTCGATTACGGGGTGCGCACGGATTACAAAAAGGAGGTGCTCCACGTCAGCGCAACCTTTAAAAATAGGGTTTTCAGTGAAATTCCTGAACTATCCAAAATTTTTACCCTTTTTGAAAGGTCGCAATACGGTATCGCCTTTACGGGGGACACCAAAGACGACGTTGGCGTTCGTTTAAAAAATCTGTACGCCCTTAATCCCTTTGAACAGTTTTTGGAGGTTCTTCATATTTTCGAGATCCTGGCAGGCAGCGATGCCTTCTTCCTATTGCACGATCAACCCGTCATAAATAGATCCAGCGAAAAACAACAGCAACGGCTTCGGAAGGTTTATGCTTTTGTGGATGAACATTACCAACAGAAGATCAGGGTAGATACAATAGCGTCTCTGTGCCATCTGGACAAAGCGGCCTTCTGCCGTTATTTCAAAAAATCTACCGGCAGTACCTTTATTACTTTCCTGAATCAGTACAGGATAAGTCAGGCAAAAAGAATGCTGTTAAGGGGTAAAAATGTAAGTGAGACATGTTACGAATGCGGATTCGAAAGCCTGTCTTACTTTAACAGGACCTTTAAAAAAGTAACCGGGGAGAATCCATCGGATTTTAAAAGGCGGCTTCTCGTTGAGCCATTGTTCAATGTGCCCTAAAGATGCCAAGACCAAAAGACACTAAAAAGAATCGCCCTGATCCCAATGGATCAAGGCGTTTCCTAACTAAATAACCAACCAAAAAACTTTTATTGTGCACCCCTTTAGTCGCAAGGAGGTTCCATTACTTTCTTTTTTTTATAACATTCATCACCGGAAGCGATGTTTTCTGCCTCTTCCGGGCAACTGCTGCATCATCTCCCTTCAGGTATGCTATATATCCCCTTCCCTTAAACTCATATACCGTTCCGCTATCCGGGTGATATAATTCTATGGTACCGTCATTTATAACGTAAAGTTCAAAGTAATCATTGTCCAAAAAATCATAATCCAGTGTTAAAGTTTTAAGGGTTTTATCGTTTGCAACATCAAAAACCCGGTAGTCACCTTCATAATCCCACAGCACTTCGTTCAGCGGGATTCCGTTTTCATCTGTCGAAGATCTGAAGAATTCTCCCCGGGTCCCCGACAAAAAATGAAGATAATTTTCATCGTCAAATTCGGTGATAGTGCCTTGCTCGCTGGTGAATACTTTTTCCCAGGCTTCATACTCCTGTAAAAAATACTGAATGTTGTTGTAGAAGACCATATCGTAATCAAAGTTGCTGCGCTGGTATCCCCTGATCAGATAGGAGGTATCCGAGGAGGCATCGTATAATTCGAGGGTGTGGTTGTTCACCGCATGTATTTCCAATAGCCATCGACCATCCAGATCATGGTCTATCTCCACGGCTCCGGGCAGGGCATCGTAAAAGCCGACATCAATCCCAAGGCCTCCGCCTGTCTTCCCGATACCTACGATATTATTATTGGCATACAGCGTACCCCTGTCGAAGGTAATGGTGAAAGCGCGCTGTAAAAAAGGGACTTCCCCGTTGCCCCTGGTTTCATTGATATCGACATACCAAAGGGCGAAAGATTGCAGGACAGCATCCGTATTATAGGAGGACTCCACTATAAAATCATCCTCCGGAATTACTTCGGTATAGCAGGAAGCAGCCAGCATTCCTGCCAATATGCATCGGGATATAAGTTTTGACGCTTTCATGGTCTCAGGTATTTATAGTCAAGCTAACGAAAACAAGCATCGTGCCAGGCTTATAATTCGCTCTTTATCCCCTGTGTACCCGGGGGTATTCGCCTTCGAATTGTTTAACCGATTTGTGATCGTTTAATGCTTTGGAAACCTCCCCCGCATCCGACAATAAAAAAATTATTGCGAAAACACCGATGCCTGCTGCTCCATTGCACAACAATTTTAAAGGATGTTTAAAGGATAGAAACTAAATTAGACGGGAATATGGCTACATGATAAACAAACAACTAAAATTTGCAGTCCTGGGAGGTGGTAGCTGGGCCACCGCTATCGTAAAAATACTTTCAGAAAATCTGCCTCGTATCATATGGTACATTCGGAATTCACAGGCCTTCCATTCATCCGGCAAAACCTCCGGCTGAATAAAGTGGACCGGATTCTTGTCAATGCCGTGGGATTCGTTGACAATGCGGTACGTATCCTGTTGAGGAGGTAGAAATCTGCCTGATAACCATCTCTTTGATAATCTTCAGTTTAGATTCCCGCACTACCCCGTACAGTTTCATATTCAACAGTGTCGTAATTCGTCTAAAAAAGGAATCATTTGATCTAATAAATATCAATATTAGACGTCCCCATACTACATTTAATCTTTGCTGAAATTGAGTTACTGTATTGTTCAGAGCATCAATTGAGGAGAATAAACTTCCCCCTTCGGTTCTCCAATCACCTAAAAATAATTCGAACTAATGTTGAATCCATATAACGTTACGAATCCTGGAACGTCGTTTATCAATCTGAAGGCGTACGAGAAGGATCACCGGTTCGAAGGAAAATTGCGAGTCATTGAAGATTTCAAGAATTTCATAAGTCGTCCGGATTATTCCTGTCTCGGGGCTAAGACTTCGCTGAATTCCAGAAATCTGTGTTTTGGCCTGTTCAATGAGATGTTCAAAAAATCTGATATAGAAGATCTCGCATGGGGACTGGTGAACTACATCGAAGCCGTTGATCAGAGAAACAGCAATTTCCTCTCGTATGTGGCTTTGTTTGTGAACAGCGATTTTGATAGTGAAGTGGAATTTGAAAAAACCATGTGGGCGCTTCTCGGGGAACTGCATTTAATAGATAAAAAGAATTTTGATTGGGACAGTTCTGTGAGTAATGACCCGCGTAGTAATAAATTCAGTTACAGTTTCGGAGGGCATTCTTTTTTTGTCGTCGGCATGCACCCTCAGAGCAGCAGACGGGCAAGGGCCTTTAAAGCTCCTGCCCTGGCATTTAATTTACACAGCCAGTTTGAGGGATTGAGAAGTCGGGGTAAATTTGAGACCATGAAACAGGCCATCCGTAAAAGAGAACTGAATTTGCAGGGGTCCATCAACCCAATGCTCTCCGATTATGGAAATGCTTCAGAAGCCAGGCAATACTCCGGCAGGGTGGTCGAAAAGGACTGGCGTTGCCCGTTCAAACATTAATCCATGGTTATAATTCCACCCCAGTCAGGCACCAGTTTTTCGATCAGGAAAGGCGAATTTCTTAGGGTTACCTGTCCGGAAGGGGAACAGGTAGCCGATTTGGTTGCGTATAACTTGCACGATTTAAGGGAAGTTATAAGCAATGGTAAGACACTTGACTACGAATCCCATATCTATCTGTCCACTGGGAATTACATCTATAGCAACCGGAGTTCCAAGATGCTCGAGATCAGGGAGGATACCTGTGGCAGGCACGATTTTCTTCTGGCCCCTTGTTGCATGAATACCTTCAGGATCATTTACAAAACAGAGGGAGATCATCCCAGTTGCAGGGAAAACCTCTATAAGAATCTGGCTGAGTACGGAATAGAAGAAGATTCAATTCCCACAGCGTTCAATATCTTCATGAATGTCGAGGTGGATTCCGGTGGCGCTGTCTCAGTAAATCCACCACTGGCCAAACCAGGGGACTACATCCTTTTCCAGGCGCATATGGATTTGCTGATCGGACTGACATCCTGTTCGGCCGAGCAATCCAACAATTTTTCCTTCAAACCGATTGGCTACGAAGTAACAGGACCGGATCTGCGATAATCCAAGGGTATCTCCAGCATAGAATATTGCCATTTTTCACTGGGATCGCCGGCTATTCATTGAAGTTAAATCATTTCAACGCGTTTAATTATTTCATTCTGAATCTTGGGAAATCAATTTATATTGATCTATTTTTGAGTTCGTTAAAAAGTAACTATGGGTGAGATAAGGCATAACTGGACCCAAAAGGAAGTATTGGAAATATACGATCGGCCATTGATGGGCCTGTTGTATCGTGCTGCCAGCATCCACAGGGAGCAGCCAGCAGTCCTGCCAATATGCATCGGGATATAAGATTTAACGCTTTCATGGTCTCAGGTATTTATATTCAAACTAACAAAAACAAGCATCTTGTTAAGCTTGTATTTCGCTCTTCATCCATTATATACTTCCATGCCTTCACCTTCAAATTATTTAACTGATTTGTGATAGTTTAAGGATTCGCGAACGTTCCCTTGATCCCCTATTAATATAATTACCTGGAATGCACCGATCTGTGGTCCTCCATTGCACAACAATTTTAAAGGATGTTTAAAGGATAAAAACTAAATTAGACGGGAATACGGCTACATGATAAACAAACAACTAAAATTTGCAGTCCTGGGAGGTGGTAGCTGGGCCACCGCTATCGTAAAAATGCTTTCAGAAAATCTGTCTCGTATCACATGGTATATGCGGAATTCACAGGCGGTGGAATATATTCAGAAGGAGAAACACAATCCAAAATACCTGACTTCTGTTGAATTTAATGTGAAGCAATTACAGGTAACGGATGACATTAACAGGGCTGCAAAACTTGCCGATATCCTCATATTTGCGATCCCTTCTGCTTTTTTGAAGGAGGAGCTCGAAAAACTTACGGTGCCCATCAGGGACAAAATTATTTTTTCGGCTATCAAAGGAATTGTCCCGGAATCCGGACTCATCGTTGGGGAACACTTTCACGAAATGTATGACATCCCTTTTGAAAATATTGGGGTGATCACCGGGCCATGCCACGCTGAAGAAGTAGCGCTGGAGCGCCTCTCCTATCTCACCATTGCCTGTGTGGATACAGAAAAGGCTCAAATGCTGGCCAATGTGCTTCGAAGCGAATACATTAAAACCAATGTCTCTAATGATATTATTGGAACCGAGTATGCCGCCATGCTTAAAAATATCTATGCGATCGCCGCCGGCATTGCCCACGGGCTGGGTTACGGAGATAATTTTCAAAGCGTACTCATGAGCAATGCTATCCGTGAAATGAAGCGGTACACCAAAAAGATCTATAAAATAGACAGGAATATTAATGATTCGGCCTATTTGGGCGACCTTCTGGTGACGGCGTATTCTACCTTTAGCCGTAACCGGATGTTCGGCAATATGATAGGAAAGGGCTATACCGTTAATAGTGCCATGATGGAAATGAACATGGTTGCCGAAGGCTATTACGCCACAAAAAGCGCTTTTGAACTGAAGTTGAAATTTAAGAAGAAAGCGAGGACACCTATAATTGATGCGGTTTTTGATATTTTATATAATAAACAAAGTGCAAAAAAGACCTTTAAGGAATTGACCGAGCACCTGGATTAGTTACTGCGTTATTTTTTTAATTCATACTAATTGAATAATTTAGGAAGCTGCCTCAAAAGGCTCCATTCTATATGTTGCGCACGTGTATTTCAATCATTTTCCTGATGGCCGTCATAGGTCCCCAGGTGGCTTTTAAAGGCGATCTCAACCGTGCCTCATCACCAATTGGAAATTTTGAATCCTATGAGGAAGCCATTTCCGGCAGTGCAGAATCTATTAAAATGGTACCCGTGCAGGGAGGAACCTTTCTAATGGGAAACAATAGCGCCCATGAAGATGAGTCACCTGCCCATAAAGTGTCGGTGGATGATTTTTGGATGGGGGCTTATGAGATTACCTGGGATCAGTATCAATTATTTGCCGAACGGAGAATAGACGGTATTAAAAACCCTGATTTGGATGACGAGGTTGACATTGACATTGATGCGATTGCGGCAGCCACAACCCCTTATGTGGATATGAGTCATGGGATGGGCCGGAAAGGGTTCCCGGTAGTCAACATTACGGAATATGCAGCATTGACCTTCTGTAAATGGCTGAGTGCAAAGACCGGTAAATTTTACCGGCTTCCGACGGAAGCAGAATGGGAGTATGCGTGCCGGGCCGGAAGTATGGATAATTATTCCTTCGGAAATGACAGTACGCAACTCGGGGACTATGCCTGGTACACCGCAAACAGTGAAAATAAATATCAAAAGATCGGATTAAAAAAACCCAATGCATTCGGATTATATGATATGCATGGAAATGTAGCTGAATGGACCATGGATCAGTATAACGAACACACCTATATAAGCAGGAAGGGTAAAAAGGTAATCAATCCATGGGTAAAGCCGACAGAACTTTATCCAAGGTCGGTTCGGGGTGGTTCCTGGCGTGACAGGGCCATGGAGCTTCGCTCGTCGGCACGGGCAGGCTCCAGTGCAGCCTGGAAGCGAATTGACCCGCAGATCCCAAAAAGCCGTTGGTGGTTTACCAATGCGCCCGACGTGGGATTTCGTATTGTTCGCCCTAAACACACGCCTTCCGCGGAGGAAATTGAAAAATATTGGCTGAATGCCATAGACGATTATTAAACATCAAAAAAATGAAAAAAGACAACAACAACGTATCAAGGAGAGCTTTTGTAAGGAATACTGCTATAGTAGCCGGTGGAATGTTAACACTTCCCCTGGATGTAGCGGCCTCGGCCCATGTACATGGAAATGATACCCTGAAAATTGCACTCATAGGTTGCGGTGGACGGGGAACAGGGGCGGCTACCCAGGCGCTGAGCACTAAAGAGAATGTACAACTGGTCGCTATGGCCGATGCTTTCAAAGATCGCCTCGATAGTTGCTACGACATCCTCTACAAAAAATTCGGGAATACGGATCGATTGAAGGTAAAAGATGAAGACAGGTACGTTGGATTTGATGCCTACAAAAATGCCATTGACCTGGCCGATGTGGTTATATTAACGACCACTCCGGGCTTCCGTCCCATACATTTTGAATATGCGGTCAGTAAGGACAAGCACATTTTTATGGAGAAACCGGTGGCGACGGATGCACATGGTATCCGGAAAGTCCTGGCTGCTGCGAAGGTTGCCAAACAAAAAAAACTAAATGTTGTTGTAGGACTTCAGCGCCATTATCAAAAAAACTACCTTGCCTGCCTGGATCACATCAGGGACGGGAAAATGGGCCAGATCGTTTCCGGACAGGTCTATTGGAACAGCGGAGGTGTTTGGGTAAAAGACCGGGAGGCAGGGCAGACCGAAATGGAATATCAGATGCGCAATTGGTACTACTTTAATTGGTTGTGCGGGGACCATATCGTAGAGCAACATATCCACAATATTGACGTGGCCAACTGGTTTATAGGTGAATTCCCCTTGCACGCACAGGGT
>Ga0102947_1000362_pt1 | contig 16363 bp, 14 predicted proteins | sample SalPon2A_A_D2_MG_FD_78210 | JGI IMG/M metagenome (GOLD analysis project Ga0102947, IMG submission 78210) | Soil microbial communities from South San Francisco under conditions of wetland restoration - Salt Pond MetaG R2A_A_D2_MG | ecosystem: Environmental > Terrestrial > Soil > Wetlands | place... | reverse complement strand
TGGGCAAATTTAATGGCCTCCACCATTTCCTCCTCTGAAATTTCTCCCATTTCACCTTCCACCATCATCACTGAATCGGCAGAGGCACCTATCACCATGTCAATATCGGAATCGCCCAATTGAGCCCTGGTTGGATTAATAATGAATTTTCCATCAACACGCCCGACACGACATTCCGAAATGGCGCACTCAAATGGAAAATCTGAAAGCTGAATGGCAGCTGATGCCGCCAAACCTGCCATTGCATCCGGCATAACTTCATCGTCATGCGACATTAACTGGATCATGACCTGAGTTTCATAGTGATAATCCTTTGGAAATAGCGGACGCAAGACACGGTCTACCAGTCGCATGGTCAAAACTTCCCCGTCACTGGGCCTGGCTTCCCTTTTAAAGAATCCGCCCGGATAACGACCGGAAGCCGCAAATTTTTCACGATAGTCGACGGTGAGGGGTAAAAAATCGACATCACTTGGTTTGTAATTGGAAACAACTGTACATAACAGCATGCATTTCCCTGACTGAACGACCACAGAGCCATGGGCCTGTTTTGCCAGTTTTCCGGTTTCGATAGAAATTTCCCTACCGTCACCGAGGTCAATGATCTCTTTAAATGTTTTTGGAATCATAAATTTTAATTAGGATCCACCCTTTGGCGGATTTGTTAAACAATGGTCTACCGTCTTACCGAACGGTCAGGGTTGTGTTGTTGTGTGTGTTGACCAATGAAAAACTATGTGTAAGCTTTTTGTATTTTACCCTGTTACCAAAAACGAAAGGATTCAGGGATTTTGCAATTGGGTTATGAAACATTCCGGATCGGGTCCGGCATAGTAAAAAGGGAAGCAGTGCTTCCCTCTATATTGTTATTTTCTAATATTCAGTTCCTTGATGAGTTCCCGGTATTTTTCAATGTTCTTTTTCTTCAGGTAATCCAAAAGGCTCCTGCGTTTACCCACCAAACGTACCAGAGACCGCTCCGTGTTGTAATCTTTTTGATTGTTTTTGAGATGTCCGCTAAGATGATTGATCCGGTGTGTAAATAATGCAATTTGCCCCTCGGTGGAACCTGTGTTCTTTTCGGAGCCGCCGTGCTTCTTAAATATTTCGGCCTTTATTTCATTTGTTAAATACATTCCAATATTAAGTTTAATGATTTTTATGTATTTGATCGGTTTTCGACCAGGGCGCAAAGATAATAATATTTTTAGAATGAAGGGTTGCCAATTTCTTTTTTTGCAGATGCTTTAAACCTTTTACACCGACCACGGTCCTAGGGTAGTAAACGTTAAAAAAATGTTATTATGAAAGAGCAAGTTAAAAGATTGAACCTCGCCGTTTTGTTGCTGGCGGCAGCCTTGGCCATCGTTTCCTGCGGCAAGGAGGAGGAATCTCCGGAAATAGTGCAGGAAGAAACCTTTGATACCGCCGGGCTAAAGGCAAGCGATGAATCCGAACTTATCTCCGGGGAGATCCTGACCATTGCAGAGGATGTTTATGCCACCGATGAAATAACCACTACTTCGAAAGGATTTTACAATTCTGATTATTTGCCTGACTGTGTTGCCATTACCACTGTGGTTACCGGTACCAGCAAGGAAAAAACCATTGATTTTGGTGATGGCTGTGAACTCCCGAATGGCCATATACTTAGCGGGATTATTTATTTGAGCTATCTGAAGGATATGGATATGGCTTCCAAAACCTTAAGCCTGGAGTTGCAAAATTTTACGTTTAATGAAGTGGCCGTAGAGGGGAGTGCTTCTGTAGAAAGAATGCGTTCCAATGCCAACGGAAATCCGCAGGCAGATGCCATCGCCGGTTTTAGTGCGATCTGGCCCGACGGGACCACCGCAAGTTTCGGTGGAACCAGGAAACGGGAATGGATAGAAGGATATGGCAGCGGTTTCCGGGGAGACAATGTTTTCCTGATCTCGGGAAAGGGTACATTTACCGGGAAGCCCGGGAATGTATTTACGAAGGAAACGGTCACCCCTTTACGAAGGGAAATGGCCTGTAGATTTATCGTCAGTGGTATTCTGGAAATATCGAGAAACGATTCTACCGTTCGCCTGGATTTCGGAGATGGCAGTTGTGACGCCAAAGGAGTGCTTACGTATGCTGATGGGACAACGGAAGTAATCTTTTTGCGAAGGTTTTTCAACTGAAAATCCAAGCGCTCCTATAAACGTCGTGGTTTATATAGAATACGGGATACGGGAGATCTTTTTACCGCAGGATTAGAAGGCGCAGTCCTCCGGCAATGGTTCCGAATGTTCCAGGTCCCCGGCAAAGCTGATGTCCAGGCTATCCGGTGAAAATCCCGTGTTTACAGACCCCTTGATAACCGCGGAACCATAACCTGAGTTGTTCATATGACCTCTGACATAAACCTGCCGGTCACCTGAAATGGCAACCTTGCCACCGGACCTTGTAAATGGCTGTTCATTAACGTGGCTGTGGGCCAGGACCCTTCGGTAAATGAGGTTGCCCTCCGTGTCCAGGACCTCCCACCAATCCGCATACTGTTCACATCCCGTATCTGTACTTTTAATGGTAACGCTGAAGGTATATTCATGTTCCGGTCCTGAGACCAATACGGAGGTAACTGAAACGGGTGAAGGCGAATCGGCCATCATTTGATTTTTATCGGCTGCCTTTCCCGACCTGGCGGAACAACAAAGAAGAAATAGTACCAGGGAGCATGCAAAGATCGGTACCTGAAGTCGCATTAGAAAAAATTTATGATCGGATGGGCTTATTCTCGATAAGGTCGATATACAGGTTTATGTTCTTTTTAAGATCCCTGCGGTGCGTAATAAAATCCAGGAACCCATGTTCCAGGACAAATTCCGCGGTCTGAAATCCTTCAGGAAGTTCTTTTCCGGTCGCTTCCTTTACCACCCGCGGTCCTGCAAAACCAATGAGTGCACCAGGCTCTGAAACATTAATGTCACCTAACATGGCATAGGAAGCTGTAGTACCCCCGGTCGTGGGATCCGTACAAAGAGATATATAGGGAACATTAAGTTCCGCAAGCTGGGCGAGTTTTGCAGAGGTCTTTGCCAGTTGCATTAGGGAAAGGGCTGCCTCCATCATCCTGGCACCGCCCGATTTAGAGATCATAAGGAATGGGATCTTGTGCTTTATGGAATGATTAATGGCACGGGCGATCTTTTCGCCCACTACGCTACCCATGGAACCCCCGATAAAACTGAAATCCATACAGGCCACTACAAGGTCTTTCCCCAAGGACTTACCAACCGCAGTTCTGACGGCATCCTTTAAACCGGTTTTCTTTTGAGCCGCCTTTAATCGATCCGAATATTTTTTGGTATCAACAAACCGCAACGGATCTTTTGAGGTAAGTTTTGTGTCTAATTCCCTGAACTTATTGTTATCGAAAAGGATTTCAAAATATTCTTTACTACCAATACGTACATGATAGTCATCTTCCGGGCTTACATAAAAGTTCTGAGCCAGTTCCTCGGACTCAACGATCTTACCCGTCGGGGATTTATACCAAAGTCCCTTGGGCGTGTCCTTCTTCTGCTCGGTAGAGGTCTGTATCCCTTTTTCCTTTCTTTTAAACCACAACGACATAGGCTCAATTTTATCTTCAGTTACATTTTCCAAACGGCTTACAAGGTATTAACATTATTAAGATCTTCAAAAGCTTTCTTTAACCGGGCTACAAAAGTTTTTTCACCTTCGCGCAGCCAAACCCTCGGATCATAATTTTTTTTGTTAGGCTGATCCTCCCCTTCAGGATTGCCAATCTGAGACTGTAGATAGTCTTTTTTGTTTTGAATGTAATCCCGTACGCCTTCCAAAAAAGCATACTGTAGATCGGTATCTATATTCATTTTAATAACCCCGTAACCAATGGCTTCCCGAATTTCTTCCACCGTTGATCCGGAACCCCCGTGAAAGACAAAATCTATATGATTGTGCTCCACCCCATAGTTCGCAGTGACGTATTCCTGGGAATTCTTCAGGATTTTTGGGGTAAGTTTAACATTCCCCGGTTTATAAACACCATGTACATTCCCGAAAGCAGCGGCAACGGTAAACCTGTGACTTACCTTGGACAATTCTTCATAGGCATAGGCCACCTCTTCTGGTTGGGTATATAATTTGGAATCGTCCACATCTGTGTTGTCCACTCCGTCCTCTTCCCCTCCGGTAATACCCAATTCTATCTCCAGGGTCATGTTCATCTTACTCATTCTGGCGAGATATTCCTTGCATATGGCGATATTTTCCTCAATGGGTTCTTCGGACAGATCGATCATGTGCGAACTGAAAAGTGACTTGCCGGTTTCAGCGAAGTGCGTCTCACTGGCATCTAAAAGCCCGTCAATCCAGGGCAACAATTTTTTAGCGCAATGATCTGTATGAAGAATGACAGTGGCCCCATAGGCTTCTGCCAACTGGTGGATGTGTTTAGCTCCGGCTACGGCACCCAGGATGGCAGCCTGTTGATTTTCATTAGACAGGCCCTTCCCTGCATTGAATTGGGATCCCCCGTTCGAAAATTGAATGATTACCGGAGAATTCAGGCTTGCTGCGGTTTCTAAAACGCCATTAATGGTACTGGAACCAATAACGTTCACCGCCGGGAGCGCAAATCCTTTTTCCTTCGCATAATTAAATATTTGCTGGACTTCATCACCCGTGGCAACCCCAGGTTTAATATTGTGGGACATAGTTATTTCATCTTTAAGTTTGTATTCCTGAATTGGCGCAAAAGTAATAAAATTAGTTAGCTTAAAAAGGATAATTAATTCCAATTTGAAGCTCGCCATTGGCAAAATTATAGTCCCTGAACCATCTTTTGGAAGGTTCCTCGGCAGGGTTGTAGGTTTTAAAGCCAAAATCGACCCGGAAAACGAAGTACGTAAAATCGTAACGCAGCCCCAGGCCGGTTCCCAAAGCAAGATCCTGGAGGGAGTCAAGACCACTAAAAATAGCGTCCGGGTCATCTTCGCTGTCCCAGACGTTCCAGATATTGCCAACATCCGCAAAGAGGGCTCCCTTTATATCACCAACGATTGGAAAACGGTACTCCAGGTTAAAGGCAATTTTTAAGTTGGCTTCGTTAAAATCATTGATGTTTTGGGTTTTGCCCGGCCCCAGGGAATATGGATTCCAGGCCCGGTTATCGTTAGAACCGCCCGCAAAGTAACTACGGGTAAAGGGGATACTATTTGAATTTCCATAGGGGATAGCAATACCGAAGAAACTTCTGAATGCCAGGACATCCGTTCGGGAAATCCCCCAATGTCTGATAAAATCGAATTCGGTTTTGATATATTGAGAATAGGGTACCCCAAAAACCAGCAGATCCTCCTCGTCATTTTCATTAAAGGGTATAATATAGGACAAACCGGATAACAGGTTGCCCGCACTTTCCACCTTCAGACGGAATTGATAAAAACTGTTATCATTGATGCTTGATCTGTTATTTTTTGTAAAGGAATAGTTACTGGCAAAGATGAGGTTGTTTTCCGTGAGCCGCTGTCTGCGTTCCTCAATCCTGCTAACGTCCCTGAACACCACTGTACTTGATGGGACAGTCCCGCTCACTATGGCCTGGGTAAAACCGGTGGTACCCTCAGGAATGGTCAGCCTCAAAGGGTCATCAACATCGTTTGTAGGCTCGTAAAAAGCGGTAAGGGTGGCATCATCTTCGAAGGAATCGGCAAAGTTGTCTAACGTCCTGTATGAACTGCCATATACGTTAAAGAAACGGTCCGGGTTCACATTCCGTACAAATTGAATATTCAACAATTCCATCGTGTTCTTTCTAAAGTCTGAAGGGGACCAATTGTAGCCAAGTACGGTATTGAAGGTCTGTTTGTCCAGCCCTATATTCTTCTGGAAACTCGTACCCGCGGAAACCCTGGTCTTTGGAAGCATAAAATACGGGATGATCTTTTTTGTATTGACAAAGGGAAACCATATCCTGGGAAAGCTGAGGTTGATATCTCCCCCAATTTCTGAAAAGAAATCTTCGGGCAGGGAGTCGTCGCTTAAGAGCCCGAAAGTCCCCCCCGCAGATAAGCTAAGGGTCTCCGCTCCCCCAAAAACATTCCTTGCCACAAGGGAACTGCTAAAGCCTATTCCAAGGCGTTGAATGTTAGAATGGCTAATATCAAAATCGAGCCCCAGGGAATATTTAGGCCGCGGCGCCAGATAGATATTGGAAATTAGTTTCGTCTGTGTACTGTCCTCTATCAGTTCAATATTGGGATACTTGAACGTATTTAAATTGCTGATTTGACGGTAGGTACGCAATCTGTCTATATCCCTGTAAACACTGTCCTTTTCAAGGAAAATGGCATCAGTGAGTGCTTTGGGTTTATAGCGTAATTTGTCTTTGTAATAGATCGTGTAATTGCCGTAATCCACCGATTGCAGGTTTTGTATATCGTCGTTAAAACTGTAATCTGCAAAGATGTTGATCTTTTCAAAACGATGTACTTTGTATTCTGAAGTAGTCAGGGTACTGTCACCGCGCATGCGGAGATTTTCGATATTTAATTCAACGTTCATTTTCTTATCATCGCCCCGCAGGGTGGAATCCCGTAATATATCATAGGTTATGGAACTTTCCTGAAAATTATGTATGCCGGAATTTCTGAACAAAACCGTGAGGCGCTCCCTTTCATTGTTAAAATCACTCAGGTCAAATTGTTTGTCCTGTTTAATAAGGGAATGCTTCTCGTACAAGGCATACAGGGAATCAATGGCCCTGGAGGCAATCTTATTCGAAATGGAATCGATGATATACGGTTTCCCAAGGCTCACCATATAGTGGATCTCGGCTCGCTGTTTCCTTTTTGTCGGGTCAATTTCAAACGTGGTCTTGTTGTTAAAATATCCCTTGCTGCCATAATAAGCATTCAGGCGCTGGAGGGACTTGCGCGTTTTGGAAGTGTCGATAATCACCGGGGGTTCGCCTATACTCTTTAACCATTCGCTATACCCTTTTACCAAAAAGGACTCCCCCAGGCGGTTCACCTGTTTTTGAGATAATACGCCTGCCCAGCGTTGCTCTCTCTTTGCTTTTTTATGCAGCCAAGCCTGATAGGAAGAATCCGGATCTTTTTTTGCCAAATTGTACAAATTTAACCGCAGGGGGTATCCAAGCAGCGTGCTATTGGGTTCCTGTACAATCAGGCTTTGGATATCCTCATCAACCACTTTTTGCCCGTTGGCATAAATATTATTTTTTGAAAGCAAAAGTTCATCCTCTTCGACCCTTTTAAGTGCGTTACATGAGGTAATTGCGACGGCTAGCAATAATAAACCTATTTTAGCAGTAGTTTTTTTATAACGCCCGAGGGTCTTCATAGAAGCCAAAAATACATTATTTGAATGGTTGTTAAAAGTCAAATAAAATTTATAAAAAGCTTACAGCAAAAAAAGTACCGAACACAACATCAAATGTTTGTAGCCGAAGGAATAAAGACGGTTGAGGAGCTTTTGGGGTCTCATTTCAGGTCGGAATCCATCTATACAACACACCCTGAACTTTTAGAGGGATCAGCTGTTGAATGGAACCAAATTACCCCTTCCGAACTTCGCAGGATGAGCAGCTTGAAGAGTCCAAACAGGGTATTGGGAGTCTTTCACATACCGCCTCCTGCAAGAATAGATCTAACGAATTGGGTGGTGGTACTGGACGGGGTAAAAGACCCCGGCAATCTGGGGACGATCATCCGGCTTTGTGATTGGTTTGGGATAACACAATTGGTTTGTTCCAGGGATATGGTAGATTGTTATAATGCCAAGGTATTTCAGGCTACCATGGGTTCCATAGCCCGGGTAAATATCAACTATGCCGAACTGCTCCGCGTCCTTAAGGAATCGACACACGGGATTTTTGGGGCATTCATGGAAGGCCAGAACGTTTATGAAGAACCACTTCCCGAGGCGGGTATTTTGGTCATGGGAAATGAAGCCATTGGGGTATCAAAGGAGGTGGAGGCCTTACTTACGAAAAAAATCGGCATTCCTCAGTTCGGGGCTAAAACCACCGAAAGTTTGAATGTCGCCATGGCAACTGCCATTTTATTGAACGAGATCAGAAGGACTTCAGAAACCGGCTAAAAATTAAATTCCAGAACAGGTGCAGGCAGGTTGTCCGGAAAGGACAAATACGGGGTTACTCAAAGGTAAAGTTTACAAAAATACCACGCGTACGCATAGCGTCAATATTACCCGTCCAGGGACTGTTGGGGTCATTGTCGCGCACCACTTCATCGGAAAAGGCAAAAACACCGCGGATGGAGGGTGAAAATTTAAAGTATTCGGTGTAGAAATCAATACCAAAACCCAATTCGTAATTATAGACGTTGTGTTTCATTCTGAATGTACCACTGCTATTATCATCCAATGCGTCTTCATTACTGCCAAGATTGAGGACAATGGCACCGCCTCCTATGATATAAGGTTTCCAATTCCCAAATCTTTTGGTACTTACCTTTAAAAGGAGCGGGAAATTGATATAGGTTGATTTAACCTCTCTGATGGCCTCATTTTCTTCCACAAATCCAGGAAAACCCAGAGTTCGCTGAGTGTAAAACAATCCTGGTTCAAAACGAAGGTCCAGGAATTCATTGATCCTCATTTCGCCGATAAGGCCCACGTTAAAGCCCAGCGACTTTTTAACCAGAATGTCTTCCAGGTCGTTTTCGTATTCGAACTTAAAATCGTACTGATTAAACCCCAGGTAGTAGCCCCAGTTTAAGAAAGCCTTATCTTCATTTTCAAGATTAATAATGGGCTTTTCATTAAATTGTGCCTTTAAGCTATAACCAAAAAGCAGGAATACTCCTGCCAACAGAAAAAATCCTTTTTTCATTCTTTTATTTTGTAGCCACATATATAGATGCCACCCCAAATGTTTGGGGCCTGTTCTCCATAGCTATAAACCCGATTTTTCCTAAAATATTGTTGAAATCCTCGCCATAGGGAAAAACTGCGGCCGATTCGCTCAAATAGGTGTAGGCAGAGCGATCTTTTGAGAAGAGTTTGCCAATTAACGGTAGAATATACCTGGTATAAATTCTGTATCCTTGTCTGTAAGGTGTTCTCGAGGGCACCGAGGTTTCCAGGATGACCAGCGTTCCCTCTGGTTTAAGTACCCTGTAAATTTCGGAAAGGCCTTTTTCCAGGTTTTCAAAATTTCGCACCCCGAACGCTACGGTAACAGCATCAAAATGCCGGTCCGGAAATTGCAGGTCTTCGCTATCTCCCAAAACCATGTTGATCGTGTCCTGCAGTTTCCTGTCCGCCACTTTTTTTCTCCCGACCTGGAGCATTCCGGGAGAAATATCCAGACCAATGATTTTGGCAGCACCGGTATCTTTCAGGTGGATCGCCAGATCCCCGGTCCCCGTGGCTATATCGAGAATGCTGACCGGCTTTTTAGCCTGAAGGATACGCACCACGCGTTTTCTCCATTTAACGTCGATTCCAAAGGAAATAATGCGGTTGAGTCCGTCATATTTGCCTGAAATGGTGTCGAACATCTGCCTAAGCTGTTCTTTCTTGCCCAGTTCGGAATTCTTATAGGGGATCACTTTTTTGGCCATGGCGCAAAGATAGCATAATACCACTTGCGACGGGTATCCATGGAATATCCTCGGCAAGCAAACAGATCGCCGTAATAATTGGGTACATACAAAATTTATTTCCGTAATTTTGCTGCCGCACACTTTGCAAAACTTACCTATGCGTTGTAATGGCTTTAAGGCCTTAGAAAGTGGTAGCTGCCTGGATGTAACAATTAGGCGAATGTATATTAATATGACCCATCAATGAAGATTATTATTGCCGGCGCCGGGGAAGTAGGCTTCCATTTGGCCAAGTTACTGTCCTATGAATCCCAGGACATTACGCTGATAGATACTCACAAAGAGAGTTTAGCATACGCCGACAGCCATTTAGATATAAGGGTATTAAAGGGGGATGCCACCTCCATCTCAGTTCTCGGAGAGGCACAGGTAGCCAACTCAGACCTGGTTATCGGGGTAACGTCCTCCGAAACAACCAATATTACCTTATGTATGCTTGCCAAGCAGTTGGGATGTAAAAGAACGATTGCCAGAATATCAAACACTGAGTTTGTAGATCATAAGGATACCATCAACTTTAAGCAACTGGGGATAGATGAGCTAATCTCCCCGGAAGAACTGGCGGCCGTTGAGATAAAACTGCTGCTCAACCAATCTGCTTTTAATGACACCTATGAGTTTGAGGATGGGTTACTGATCATGGTAGGGCTCTCCCTTCCAAGGTCGGCGCCTTTTGTCGGGAAAATGGTGAAGGAGGCGGCTCAAATATTTCCGGGATTTCATTTTATGCCTATTGCGCTGCAGCGGAAGGGTACTCAGTTTACCGTAATTCCAAGAGGGGACACCGTCTTTAAGGAGGAAGACCAGGTATATTTTGTAACTGATAGGAAAGGGATGGATGAACTGTATAAGCTCACGGGTAAAAAAAAGGAAGAGATCCGGAATGTCATGATCCTCGGTGGCAGCAAAGTGGGATTTAAAACCGCCAGGGACTTGTGTGACAACAAGTTTAACGTAAAGCTTATTGAAAAGGACAAGGCCAAAGCATTGGAAATCGCCGATAGTTTACCGAGTATCCTGGTAATCAACGGGGATTGCAGAAATGTTGAGCTCCTTGAAGAAGAAAGCCTGGAATCCATGGATGCCTTTATCGCTGTCACGGGAAACTCGGAAACGAACATTATGTCCTGCCTGGTCGCCAAGTCCAGAAATCTAAAAAAAACCATAGCCCTGGTAGAAAACATGGACTATTTTCAGCTTTCTCAATCCATTGGCGTGGATACCCTGATCAATAAAAAGCTGCTGGCGGCAAATAATATCTTCAGATATGTCAGAAGGGGAGAAGTAGTGGCCCTGACCCGACTGAACAACCTGAACGCCGAAATTCTGGAATTTATCGTAAAACCAACATCCAGGGTAAATGGTAAATTGATAAAAGAACTCGATTTTCCCAGGACCGCTATTATTGGCGGGGTGATCAGGGAAGGTAAAGGGATTATTGCACTGGGAGCTTTCAGAATTACGCAGGGCGACCGTGTGGTGGTCTGCTGCCTCCCGCGTTCCATCGCGAGGATCGAAAAGTTGTTTCTGTAGTATGGGTTTTAATATCAAAATAATTTTCCACCTCATGGGGTTACTGTTGCTCTGTAACGGTGCATTTATGCTTTTGGCGGCAGTTGTGAGTGGAATTTATGACGATGGGGTAACCTTGAATATTACGATTGCCGCATTAACCACCTTGTTTCTTGGGGTGCTGTTTATGTTCAACACCAGGGGCCACCGAAAAGAAGTACAGCGGAAAGAAGGGTATGTCATCGTCACTTTCGGATGGCTTGTGATGGCGGCCTCCGGGGTATTGCCTTATGTCTTTTCAGGAGCCATCCCGGGGATCACCAATGCTTTTTTTGAAACCATGTCGGGATATACGACCACCGGTGCTTCCATCCTGGATGATATTGAAGCCATTCCTGAAGGGATTCTTTTTTGGAGAAGCCTTACCCATTGGATAGGAGGCATGGGGATCATAGTTCTGGCAATTGCCATCCTTCCTTTACTGGGAATCGGGGGAATGCAGTTGTTCGCAGCAGAGGCCCCTGGCCCAAATGCCTATAAATTACATCCGAGGATTACGGATACCGCAAAAAGGCTATGGTTTATCTATTTTGGGTATACCGTGGCTGAAACTATTTTATTGAACCTGGCGGGGATGTCCTTTTTTGATGCGATCAATCATTCGCTGGCCACACTGTCAACAGGCGGTTTTTCCACGAAGAATGCAAGTCTTGCCTATTGGAATGATCAACCTTTAATACAATATATAGTCATCCTTTTTATGTTTTTGGCAGGAAGTAATTTTGTACTAAGTTATTTTGCCTTTAAGGGAAAGGTTTGGAAAGTCCTGAAAGACGAGGAGTTTAGGATCTACGGCACCCTTATTTTATTGTTTAGCATCCTCACTGCCCTGGTGATCTATGCACAAGCCAACGTCCCTGTTTCCGACTATCACCCCATGGTCTTCGGAGAAGGGGAGAGTGCCTTCAGGCACGGACTCTTCCAGGTCATTGCCGTAGTGACTACCACGGGTTTTGTATCGGCGGATTTCACCAGTTGGACCCCCTTTTTAACCGTATTTTTTTTCGGACTTATGTTTATGGGGGGCTCGGCCGGTTCCACAGCTGGCGGTATTAAAGTTATGCGGCACGTGATGATCATTAAGAACGGTTTGCTCGAATTTAAAAGAACGCTGCATCCCAGTGCTGTCATTCCGGTACGCTTCAATAACAAAATGGTTTCAGAATATATCGTCTATAATATTATCGGATTTTTTGTATTGTATATGCTGCTGTTTATTATAGGAGCCCTGGCCCTGAGTTTTATGGGATTGGATTTTGTATCTGCTGTCGGAGGTGCAGCGTCCTCCCTGGGAAATGTGGGCCCTGCCTTCGGCAGTCTTAGCCCGGTCAGTAATTTTAATGCCCTGCCCGATGTCGGTAAATGGTGGTGCGGGTTTTTAATGCTTGCCGGCCGGCTGGAACTATTTACGGTTCTGATCTTATTTAGTCCTTACTTCTGGAAAAGGACATAGGCCGGTTCATTTCATTAACATTCCAGGGGATCTATTCCAATACCGCTTTTATTCTCTTTATTGCTTCCCTGAGCTCATTTTCTGAGGCGGCATAGGAGATCCTGATGCAATCCGGGTTTCCAAAGGCTTCCCCTGTAACGGTCGCTACATTCGCATGTTCCAGCAGGTACATGGAAAAATCCGAGGCATTGCTTATGGTTTTACCTTTCAGTTTCTGGCCAAAAAAGCTCGAAATATTCGGGAATACATAAAAGGCGCCTTCCGGGACATTGAGTTGAAACCCTTCTAGTTCTCCCAGTAGCTCCAGGACAAGGTCGCGGCGTTTATGGAATTCATCGATCATAAATTGTATTTTACCCACGGGGGCTTCAAGCGCTGTTATGGTCGCCCGCTGTGCAATAGCATTGGCACCGCTGGTCATTTGCCCCTGAAATTTGGTACATGCTTTGGCGATCCACGCGGCACCACCCATATAACCTATCCGCCAGCCGGTCATCGCAAATGCCTTAGACACCCCGTTCACCGTAATGGTCTGTTCGTACATCCCGTCAATCCCGGCGATGCTTACATGGTCCCCGGCAAAATTTATATGCTCATAAATTTCATCGGAAACCACAAAAATGTTTGGGTGTTTTCTGAGAACAGCTGCCAGTCCCTCAAGTTCAGCCCTGCCATAAACAGACCCACTTGGGTTACAGGGCGAACTAAACCACATCATTTTGGTCCTCGGGGTAATGGCTTCTTCCAGTTGCGAAGGCGTCATTTTGAAATCGTTTTCTATGGTGGTAGGTACCTCAACGGGAACTCCTTCGGCCAGTTTGACGATATCGCTATAGCTTACCCAAAACGGTGCGGGCAGGATCACCTCATCGCCCTGGTTCAACATTACCATCGCGATATTTGCCAGGCACTGTTTTGCGCCGGTGGAAACTACAATCTGGTTTAATGCGTAGTCCAGGTTGTTGTCCCTTTTGAATTTGTTGGCAATGGCTTGTTTCAGTTCCCCATAGCCGTCCACGGGAGTATAGCTGCTGTAGTTATCATCCACTGCCTGCTTGGCTGCTTCCTTGACAAAATCCGGAATGTTAAAATCGGGCTCCCCCAAACTCAACCCAATGATATCTTTTCCTTCACTTCTTAATTCCCGGGCTTTTGCGGCCATGGCCAGTGTTGCCGAGGTGGACATTTTGTTGATTCGATCCGATAGCTGGTTATTCATTGATCAATGATGTTGTTTGATATATAAAATGTACTGATGGTGCGCTTTTACACGGGCAACTTTTGGCAGCAGAAGATTTGTTCTTATTGTAATAAGGGAGGATTCATGGGAGTGTCAAAAAGTACCACCCCGTTCGGGAGTCAGTAATCTGTCGCCCCATGTGATTCATAGTCAGTCTTAATTTTCGATGGTTCCTCAATATGATGCTCAAAATCTACTGATATTGCCAAACAGGCTTTTTACCCAGTTCTTTTAAATGTTTGAAGTGCGAAATTATGGCTTTTCTGGTAGTTCTGTATTCATTATAGGGCAAATTAAACTCCTTTGCCGTTTGTTTCACAATTTTAGAGATTTTTGTGTAATGAATATGGCTGATATTGGGAAACATATGGTGCTCCACCTGATGGTTCAACCCTCCAGTAAACCAGTTAACGACCTTATTTTTGGTGCCAAAATTCACGGTGGTGGCCAGTTGATGGATCGCCCAGGTATTTTTCATGGAGCCATCCTTTTCGGGCAGTGGGGTTTCGGCCTCATGAACTACATGCGCCAGCTGGAATACGACACTTAAAATGACGCCGGCTACATAATGCATGACAAAAAATCCCAACAAAATTTTCCACCAGGCAATATCCAGGAGAATCATCGGAACCACGATCCAAATAGCCACGTAGATTAATTTTGTGGCAACCAGCACACTCCAGTTTACAAAGGGATTGGGGAATTTTCCATAGGACAATTTACGCTTGGTATAGCGGTACATTTGCATAAAATCGGTTGTAATCGCCCAATTAAAGGTGAGCAGACCATACAGGATGAGGGAGTAAAAATGTTGAAACTTATGGAATCTGTGCCATTTGGCATGTTCGGAAAATCGCAGCACCCTTCCCGCTTCAAGGTCTTCATCATGATTGTGAATATTGGTGTAGGTATGGTGCAAAACATTGTGCTGAACCTGCCAGTTGTATACATTGCCGGCAAGAATGTAGATGGTGCCTCCCATGAGTTTGTTCACCCATTTTTTATTGGAATAGGAGCCGTGATTTCCGTCGTGCATCACATTCATACCTACCCCGGCCATCCCAACACCCATTATGATGGTCAATAGCAAGTTAGCCCAATTGGGAAGGTTGAGTGTTAAAATCAAAAAATAAGGGGCCAGAAAAAGGGTAAACATGACCGCTGTTTTTAGATACAACTTCCAGTTTCCGGTCTTTTTAATTTTATTCTCTTTAAAATAATTATTGACCCTTTTGTTAAGCGTTCTGAAGAACTGTGCAGAATCTATTCTGGAGAATCTTATATTGGATGTATCCATAGAAGGGATGTTTTATCTAAGTGCGCTATAAATATAACGCAATATCTGGCTTTTTAATACTCAAATACGAAAGTGGTATTTTTGCGAAAATACAAAGGTACACATGCAGTCCGATATAATATTCAAATATTTTCCCAATTTATCTGAGCAGCAGCAGGAGCAATTTAATAAATTGGAACATCTGTACAAGGATTGGAACCAAAAAATAAATGTGGTTTCAAGAAAGGATATCGATGAATTGTACCTGCGGCATGTGCTTCCTTCCCTGGGGATCGCAAAGATCATAACATTCAGACCCAACGCCTCAGTTCTTGATGTAGGTACCGGTGGAGGATTTCCCGGCCTGCCGCTGGCCATCCTGTTCCCCGAAACCAGATTTACACTGGTAGATGCCATCGGAAAAAAAATAAAGGTAGTGAATGAAGTTATTTCGGGCCTGGAATTGAAAAACGTTACCACCCGGCATGCCCGGGTTGAAGGACTGGAAGGGCAATTTGATTTTATTGTGAGCAGGGCAGTGGCAGCCATGCCAACCTTTGTGCATTGGGTGAAAGGGCGAATTAAAAAAAAATCGGTCCACCCGTTAAAAAATGGGATATTGTATTTGAAGGGAGGGCATTTAACGGAAGAGCTTAAGAATTATACGACGGCACAATTATTTCCACTGGGCGATCTTTTTGAAGAAGCCTTTTTTGAAACCAAAATGCTGGTGTATTTGCCTTTAAAATTCAAGGGATGATCTACAAACTTAAAATTTTGTAATATTCCCTTTTACATCTTTTGGCATATCCCTTTATGCCTGCCCAGATCCGGTCCAAAATGTCAATTCGGTTAATTCTTATTTTACTGCCTGCTTTCATTTGCGTGATTTCTAAGAGGATCCCAATTAATTATTTACACATAATTTACAATTATTTAACGTTAAATTTACATATTAATTGTACGCCAAACAAGCGTACCTAAATTTTAACACCTTTTTGTCCGTATCGATCGCTCAAAACTGCTTATTTTTTCCTGAATTTTGGTGTCCTTTCATCCTCTTCCTCAAATCCATTATAAGTTTTGATGGAACGTTGTTTAAACCAAACCCCGAAACCGGGTAAGGATGTATTAGGAGGGTTGTGCCTGCCGGTCTAGTCAATGGCATTAAATGT
>Ga0102947_1000361_pt1 | contig 16368 bp, 20 predicted proteins | sample SalPon2A_A_D2_MG_FD_78210 | JGI IMG/M metagenome (GOLD analysis project Ga0102947, IMG submission 78210) | Soil microbial communities from South San Francisco under conditions of wetland restoration - Salt Pond MetaG R2A_A_D2_MG | ecosystem: Environmental > Terrestrial > Soil > Wetlands | place... | reverse complement strand
CAGGAACTTTGGCTATAGATTCTACTGTACATTCTAAAGTATTTACACATTCCAAATACATTGCTCTTAAAACCAAAGATGCCATCGTCGATAAGTTTAGAGACACTACAAAAGAACGGCCAAATGTAGATTTGCGTTTTCCAGATTTAAAGATCAATGTGCATATAGATAGACAAGTGTGTACTATTTCTCTGGATACCTCTGGAGAATCTTTACATAGACGCGGTTACAAAACAGCTACCAATATTGCACCTATAAACGAAGTGCTTGCAGCAGGTTTAGTCATGCTATCTGGTTGGGATGGACAAAGCGATTTTATGGACCCCATGTGTGGTAGTGGTACCATTCTTGCCGAAGCTGCTATGATTGCCTGTAACATTCCACCGAATTTGATGCGAAAGGAATTTGCTTTTGAACGTTGGCAGGATTGGGATGTCGATTTGTTTGAAACCATTGAAGAATCGCTGTTAAAGAAGACAAGGGATTTTCATCATAAGATTATTGGTTACGATAAATCGCCAAGTGCTGTAAGCAAAGCCAAAGCCAATATAAAGAATGCACATCTGGAAGAGTTTATAACCATAAAACACGAAGACTTCTTTAAAACCCAGAAAGCAGGAGAGGAGAAGTTACACATGGTTTTTAATCCACCGTATGGAGAGCGATTGGATTTGGATATGGAAACTTTTTATCAAAATATTGGTGATACGCTGAAGCAAGGTTACCCAAATACCGATGCCTGGTTTATTACCTCAAATTTGGATGCCTTAAAATGCGTTGGATTGCGACCTTCCCGAAAAATTAAGGTCTTTAATGCCAAATTGGAAGCACGTTTGGTAAAGTATGAGATGTACGAGGGAAGCAAGAAAGCAAAATACCAAAAGTAAGTTAGTAGGCAGTCATCAGTATCCAGTCATCAGTATCCAGTCATCAGTATCCAGTCATCAGTATCCAGTCATCAGTATCCAGTCATCAGTTTGCAGTTTTAATTAAAGTTGTCATTATGAGGCGTGAGTAACGAACGACGTGGTAATCTGTTTGTTTTGTTTTCTATCATGAGATTGCTTCTGCTGACAGTAAACGTCAGCATCGCAATGACAAGAATGTATTAATGCAGCAAATAGGTAAAGTTTCAGGAGTAAATTTGTATTACCTAAAAGATAACATTTTTTGGTTTAGGTTATATGTGAGTAATGGATTTTAGCCGTTTTTAGTAGATATAAAACTATGGGAATTTTATTTCAAACTATCCGAAGTTTTCCACTTCTCAAAAAGATTGAGCCATTTTTCGGCTGATTTGGCGGAATATACGAATTGGCCATTTTGTATTAATTCATTGATTGTTGAGTCTTGGGCTTTTTGTGACCATTGATAAAGCGCTCCGATAACAGCTTCTATTTCTTTTCCCGTTTTCTGTGATGGATAACCAATAATTTTTTTGATTTTTCCATTTTTTACAACAAAAATCGCTGGGTCGTGAACTAAATCTGTAATCTCTACTGCATCGAACCAGTCATTGTTTTCCACAACTCTACAAAAAACCGAGTCTTCTTTCGAGATCATAGATTCCAGCTTTAAATTGCTGTTTAAAGCCGCGTCCCATTCCTCAAGAGATTGTATTTGGCTTAATCCTTCTTTTGTCCAAACACCCTTTAATTCAAATACAACGTTTTCATCATAAAAAGTCAAGGATTTTTCAATATCATGAGCGTTGTGAGCAGCGATATAAGATTTAACTACTTCTTGACTCTTTTCGTTAGAGCAAGAAATGACCATTAGGAGGCTAAAAGTGAAGAGAATATTTTTTTTCATGACCTATTTATTTTTTGGTTTATTTCTGCTAACAACATGATATGTATCGTTTAAATGTTTTATACCAGATGATTAACGAAGTTCGTTTTTAAAAATAAGAGAAGCAAAAATTTGGTTTAGAAGTTATTAACTTTTAGTAAACCAGATAATCAGCATACATTGTTAGTTACTTGTTGTTTACGAGGTAAAATTATCATGAACCCAACTTCTAAAATCTCCACGTATATTGAATTCGTCTTTAAGGTCTTGGATATTATCTATGACACAAAAGTCGTTTTGGTTCATATATTTAAACATTTTTGAAAGATCTTTTCCCATAGCCAATCGTGAAATAAATCCTGGAAGTTTTTTATAGCTTACAGGTTTATTAATAGCCTCTGAAAATACTTGCGGAATTTTACCTATCTGCCATTCGTCTGTAGCGATAGAAATGGTTTTATTACTGTATTTTTCTTTGTTAGAAATTACTGTCGCTGCAATTTTTCCTATATCATCAACGCCTATCAATTGTTGTTTACACGTTTTATTTAAAGGCGAAATGTACTTTCCTTTTCTAATATCATTGGCAACTCGTGGAAACAAATGATTTTCAAAAAATGAAGCTGGTCGAAGTATGGTATAATTAAGATTTTTTGATTTAATATAATTCTCAAGTTCAAATTTGCTATCAAAATGTGGTACTCCTGTGTTTAGGTCTGCTCCAAGAACAGAAGCGTAAACTAAATGGGTTTTGTTTTCAGGCTTAATGGCATCAATAAATTGTTTTCCTTGTTGAATCTCCTGGTCTTTTTGTTGTAACGTTTGCACCAGATATACAGCGTCAGCCTGATCAAGATAGGATTCAAAAGATTTAGGGTTGTTAAGATTCCCTTCAACAACTGTAATGCCTTGTGCCTTACATTGTTTTGCTTTTTCAGAATTTGCATTACGTGTTAAACCAACAACCGAATGATTTTGTTGTAATAGGTATTTTGCTACCGCACTACCTTGGTTTCCTGTGACACCAGTAACGAAAATTTGTTTTTTACGTTCCATAATAGAGCTTATATTTAAATTATAGTATTTTAATCATCACAAGAGCAATACTTGTCGCTATTGGCTTTTTCAAAACATTCTTTGCCTTCGTTAAAAGCAAAATACGCCAATCCCAAGGTACCAATACTGTCTATATATGCAATGTGGAACAGCTCGTAAATGCCACTACTCACTAACAGAATGATAGACATATACAAACAAACCAATGTGCAATTGCCATCTGCCAAAATAGGTTCGGAGTTGAGTTGTTTACCAACATTTCTTTTGGAGATAACTAGAAACCACATGATCAAAATTGAAATAATGGATATTATAACGCCCCAAAATGTTGTTATGGGTTTATGCCCTGTGCAGATATTATACAAACTTGTTACTACAAGACCAACAACTAATAGATAGAAGGCAACACCTGTTATTCTTAATGCTGTTCTTTCAAAATTGTCTCTGTTGCTGTTTGGGTTGTTTTGTATTCTTAACACCATGTGAGCAATGCCCAATCCTGAAATAACTTCTATAAAACTATCGATGCCAAAACCAAATAACGCCAGACTCTCGTCTTCGTAACCAAAATATGTGGAAATGATACCTTCTGCAATATTGTAGATAATTGTGAATATAGCAAGTAGTAGTGCTATTTTATATAGTTTTTTAGTATCTGTCATACTAATTGTTTACAGTATTTTTTTACTAAAGTAAAATATTAATCGGCAACATTTCCAGTAAGCTGTCTGTTGTATTCATCAGCGTCATAAGTTCCAATAGATTCTTGAATAAGCCCTTCTTCATTAAATTTCCAACTTTCAAATCCACTAAAGTTTACAGGATTACCAGTGCCATTTGGTCCAGTATTTGTGCCAACAAAGGTCCAGTGAAAACCTGTTCTTCCATTTTTTGTAACTAAACTATCCATAGTAAGTTTCATATCTGGAAAAGCTAACATAAAATCGCTAGCAAATTTGGTGATGGCTTCTCTACCAACAATAGGAGTTCCTCTGTTCACAATTAAGGCTCCATCTGTTGCAAAAAATGAAGCCACTTGTTCTGGTTTTTGGCTGTTCCAGGCTGCATTGTAAAGTTCTCCAAATTCTTGTAAGTTGTCTTGGTTATTTTTACATCCAACTGTTGTGACAACAATAAAGAGCAAACCTAATTTTAAGCTGTTTTTTAAACCGTTATTTATTCCCATCACTCGTATTTATTTTTTTTAATTCAAATATATCTTTTCTTCTATCCTTCAAATTTCTAACACTACCAAATTGATTGAGCTCTCGCAATAGATCAATATCTACATCTGCAATTAAAATCATTTCTGTATTGGTGGTGGCTTCTGCTTTAATGCCATTAACAGGAAATGAAAAATCACAAGGTGTAAAAACCATAGATTGCGCAAATTGAATATCCATATTATGAACTTTTGGTAAATTGCCAACACTACCTGCAATAGCAACATAGCATTCATTCTCTATGGCTCTAGCTTGGGCACAATGACGTACTCTTGAGTACCCATTTTGAGTATCGGTTAAAAAAGGAATAAATAGAATATCCATGCCTTCATCAGCCAGAATTCTACTCAATTCAGGAAATTCAGAATCATAACAAATCAACACTCCAATTTTTCCACAATCAGTATCAAATGTTTTTAATTCATTGCCACCTTGCATTCCCCAAACTTTGGCTTCATCTGGCGTGACATGTAGCTTTTCGTAGCGTTCTGTATTACCATCTCTTTTGCATATATAACCAACATTATACAAAAAATCATCTTTCAATTCTGGCATACTTCCAGTAATTATGTTGATGTTGTAAGTAATGGCTAGTTCTGAAAACTTCTGCACTATATCTGGTGTATGTTTTGCCAATTTCCTGATGGCTTCAGACTCTGGTAGGTGATTATCATCTGCCATTAGTGGAGCATTAAAAAATTCTGGGAATAAAGCAAAATCTGAACGATAAGCAGATACCGCATCCACAAAATACTCTGCTTGTTGCATTAGTTCTGTTAGGTTCTTATACAAACGCATTTGCCACTGTATTAAACCTAATCTGACTACTTTCTTTTTTGTTGAGGCTTTTATTGTTTGTTTTTCGTAATACACATTATCCCATTCCATTAAAACAGCAAACTCATTAGAAGCTTCGTCTCCTTCTAAATACCCTTTTAATACTTTTGAAGGATGAAAATCATTTGAGATTTGAAAGTTTAAAACTGGATCATGAATCTCTTTTCGCTTTACTTTTTCTATATATTCTTTAGGTGAGATTGTGTCTGAATACTTATGATAATTAGGTATTCTACCACCAAAAGCAATGCCTCTTAAATTCAGTTTTTCACACAATTCTTTCCTGTAATCGTACAACCTTCTCCCTAGTCTTAATCCTCTATATTCAGATTTAATAAAGACATCTATACCATACAACACATCGCCATCTTTATGGTGCGTATTGAAAGTATAATTTCCTGTAATTTCTTTGTAAGTATGGTGGTCATCAAACTTATCATAATCTATTATAATTGATAACGCACATCCTGCGAGTTGGTCGTTTATTTTTATCACTATTTGACCTTCAGGGAATTTATGGATTAATGATTTAATATGTTCTTCTTTCCAATAAGAATTTGGCATACTGGACGAATATGCCTCTATCATAGCTTCTTTTAATTCTTGATAATCACTGATGGTTAAATACTTTAATTCAATATTTTCAATGCTTTCAATCATCTGTAGTTTTACTTATTATTTGAAGTACCAAATTGATTGTTTGTTAAACTTAACTTTTAATCTTTTTTTTGAAGTGATTCAAAATCATTATTGTCTTTATTTTTCTTTAAATAGACATCCATCTGTGGGAATGGTATTGTGATATTATTTTCTTTGAATTTTTTATTGATATTTCTTCTGATATCGCTTTTAGCTTTATCTATTCTGAAGATATTTTTACTAAAAAAGTACAATTGAAATTCTAACGCGGAATTTCCGAAATTTAGTAATCTGCCTTCAACCAAATCCCGATCAAAAATATCCGGATGCTCAAATGCGCTTTCTTCCAAAATTTTTATAACTAAATCAACATCACTTCCATAAGCAACCCCTACATCTATTTTAAATCGTGTTTTTTTAGATTGATGGCTCCAATTAATTACTTTACTTGTGGTTATCAATGAGTTAGGAATGATGATAGAAATATCATCTCTATTTAAAGCTTTAGAGGTTCTCAAACCTATGCTTTGAATTTTTACGACATCACCATCAATTTGAAGGATATCGTTTATTTTTATTGACTTTTCTGAAAGCAAAATAATTCCAGAGATAACATCATTAAAGGTTTGTTGTAATCCAAGACCAACTCCTACCAACAATGCAGCAGAGCCTGCAATTAATACAGTAATTTTAATGCCAACGGACTCGATCGCAAAACTAATGGCAATTACCCATAGAGCATATTTTATAATTTGAAATAGTGCATAAGTATTGGCACTGTCAAGCCTTTTAAATTTGGTTTTTCTAAATAGAGCCTTTTTAATAATCCATAATACGAATCTTGTGCCTAATAAAATTAGAAGGATTATAAGAATATTATAAACACGTAGATTATACTCACCTATACTGAATAATTCGAGCTCTAAAAATTTTTTAAATCCTTCCATTTTGCATTTTAATGTTTAGAATTTTTATAATGTTCTGCAATTAAATCTCTACCAAAATCACCATTAAAATCACGCCAAACCAAATGAATATGATTGGCATTGCTCTGTGTATTGTCTAACTCAACCAAAAAGGTTTTGCCTTGTATCCTGTAATAATGTGGCTTACCAAGTTGTGTAGAACCTGCCCAACCAAAAGTTATGGCATTGAGTTCTTCGGCTTTTAAACGGGCCATTCTTTTTTCTGCTAATTCGGTTGGCATTGTAGAGAGGTATTCGTTCAACAAATCCAACAATATGCTTTGTTGCTTGGTGTTTAATTCTGACATTTCTATACCAACTTTTTCAAGAGGAGCAACTTCTATAGCATTAGATGTAACAATATCAAAAAATGATTCCTTTTGAAAAATAGCTTTTTGTGTTTGCTCTTCAGAAAGACTATTGATTAATATAAAGCCAAGACCTTCTTCTTTTTCTAATGTTTTTTCGCCTTCTCTTTCACCTTCTTTTATAATTGCAGGATTTGCGCCCATAAATCTTGGTGCAATAGATATTTTATCATCAACAATTGTAAAGTTTAAAGACACGTGATGCCCTTCAAAAGACCATGACCATTTTTTGTCTTTTTCAGGATTTCCGTAAAAAGCAATACTATACTTTTCAGCATCTCTAAAGTCAGAATCTCCGCTTATTTCTGCAAGAACATTTTCTAGATCCATGATTTTCATGGTTTTGTTATAACCAGTCTCACTCAAGTCACTTTTTAATAAGTTGAAAAGTAAAACCTTTTGATTTTCATTCAGCTCAAACAATTGTATTCCAGCTCTTGGCCACATGGCTCCAGGTAGAAAATGCCACTCTTTTCTGGTAATATCATCAAATGGCAATTGTGTTTTTTCTCTTTGTTCTTGTGATAAAGAATTTAAAAAGTCTATTGCAGGATTCGATTTAGAAACATTAAAGCCAGATGAACTTATTGACGACAATATAAAGACAGCAATTAGAAATTTTTTCATAGTTAATAGTTTTCCTTAAGTTGTTTGGTATGATGCTCTATATGATAAGCCGACCACATAATAATTTCACGAGCTATCATTTTACCCATTAATGGATGTGGAAGGATAACAGTATCTAGATTTCTATCTGAAATTTTTCTGGTTTTGTATTCTAATTTTTTGATTTCTACATGAAGTCTATCCAAAAGGTATTGTTTTTCTTTTAATGGAGGCACTTTCATATTTCGAGAGAAAGGAGAAACAGTGCCATTAGGAACATCTTTTAAACGTTCCAGATAACGGTTCACAACAGTTTGGTAACCTCTTACTTCTCTGTTGGCTTTACCAAACTTATAGCGCAAAACGAATTTAGGTAAACTTAATGCGTTGTTCAATGGTTTTACGCTTTGAAGAAGATGAAGTATTTGCTGTCCGGTTGTCCACTTATTATCTGGACCAGTCTCCCATTTACTGTCATCTTGATCAGCCAACCAATTGTATAAATCTTGCCTTTTTGTTTCGAGCAATTCTGCAATAGCTTCTTTATCCATAAAAACACCATGATTTTCATGGAAAAGATACAGAATTTTTTGTTACTCTTCTATGGCCAATGCTTTATCTTTTTTGTAAAGAGGGATTAAATAAGAAATGTTATAACCAATGCCAAAACCGAAACCACCACTGTCATAAGTCTTATTAAATCCAGGGATATACAAGTTTTCAAAATTGGATGGTTCTGTTTCACTGACTAACCCTTTAAATTGAACATTCAGTCCTACATAAAGATTGTTAAAAACCTCTGCTTTAATACCAAAAATTATTTCAGCCCAAATTGCTGTCAGACCATCAAAATCTTCTGCGGTGTCTGATGTAAATTGTGGCGTCCAATATTGGTCTTGAGAGTATATTGTATAATCATTTAAAGTATGGTTAAAAGTACTTGCTCCAATACGAAAACCACTGTAAATCATGTTTTCCATGTCTAGCCAGTTTTTGTAAAGATTGTAATCTATACCAGCTTTAATATAGCTTCCAGTTGTGGTAACATTCAAATAATCTGTAGAAGAAATTTTTTCTTCGGTTCCCAATTCAGCAGCTAGATACATTTTTCTGGTTAACCTGAAATCTCCGTTAATTTCAAAACCTTTATAGTCATCATCAATAAAAGAACGAACAAGTTTACTTATATCTCCACCAACTCGTAATCCAAATTTATTTTTGATTTTGATCGAATCATTTTGAACCTTAACAGAATCTGTGATGGTACTTACAATACTATCATTTTGTGCAGAAACAGAAGCACAAAACAGAAAGATGAAAGCAAGATTTTTAATGGAATATTTTATAATGTGCTGCATTTTCATTTTCTACAGATAAGTTATCGTTTATAGATTGTATGAGTTGTATCCAGTTGTCTCCATCATCTTCATGTGTGACTATTACATTTTCGAAAGTTGTTTTATAGCCACAAGCTCTGGAAACATAAACTTTTTGTGTGGCATAGGTAATGGTAATAATATCTTCATTACCAGAAATAATATCATCACTCGTATCTCCAGGTGTACCATTGTCGTCATATTCATAATCTTTATGGAGTCTAAATTCTGTTTCTGTAGCGTCGGTTCTTAATGGTAAGACAATAGAATCTGTGGTTATTACATCATAATCTTCTAAAACATCAGGGTTATCTATACCTTGAATTCTCATCATAAAAGCATTCTTATTACTTTCTTGATTGGATATGTCGTACAACCGAATAATTAAATGAGGTGTTGTAGGCGTGGCTTCTGGACAAATGTCATCGCGTTCGCAACTTAAATTAAAACCAACTATTACGATAATAATAAGTAGTATAACAGGTTTAATATATTTCATTTTTAAAGTTGAATCGTTTATTGGTTTATACGTTTATTTGGGAATTTCTCAAAGCATTAAGCATATTAGTAATTTTTTCAATTTTATCTCTTATGGATGAATAATTATCTTCAGAAATGAAATCCAATTCTTTTGAAATTATAAGTTGATTTAATACTTCCATAGCAGAACTAAATGATATCGTTGTAAAATGAGCTTTATCTTTATTTGTTTTTCTAGAAGTTCCTTCCGCTAGATTAGAAGCGATAGAAACCGAAGCTCTTCTTAACTGACTAACTAAACCAAATTTTTCTTCTGAAGGAAAATCATTTGTGATTTTGTAAACCAACTTCACTAATTCGATAGCTTCTTTCCAAACTTCTAAATTTTCAAACGAATATTTTCTCATTTAATACAAATAAACAGATAATCGAATTAACATATAAACATTATGAACGTTTTTCCAAAAGTACAACATTTTCTACATGATGTGTTTGAGGAAACATATCTACAGGTTGTACTTTGGTTACTTTATAAAAATCGTTCATTAACGCTAGATCTCTTGCCTGTGTTGCACTATTGCAGCTCACATATACAACTTTTGAAGGTGCAATATTTAATATTTGTTGAACCACATCTTTATGCATGCCATCTCTAGGTGGATCTGTAATAATAACATCTGGATCTCCATAGGTTTTAATGAATTGTTCATTAAAAACTTTCTTCATATCTCCAACCACGAATTCAACGTTATTTATACCATTTAATTGTGCATTTTCTTTTGCAGCTTCTATAGCATCAGGAACAGTCTCTACACCAATCACTTTCTTTACTTTTTTTGCAATAAATTGTGCAATGGTTCCAGTTCCTGTGTATAAATCATAGACTAATTCAGAGCCTGTTAATCCAGCAAAATCTCTGGTAATTTTATACAATTGGTGGGCTTGCTGTGAGTTGGTTTGATAAAACGATTTGGCATTTATTTTAAACTTCAAGCCTTCCATTTCTTCAAAAATGTGATTGTTTCCTTTGTAACAAATTACTTCCTGATCATAAATAGTATCATTAGCTTTTTCATTAATTACATATAGCAAAGAGGTAATTTCTGGAAATGTTCCAACCAGAAAATCAAGTAATAACTCTCGCTTTGCTTTATCATCTTTAAAGAACTGAATGAGTACCATAATTCCACCCGTTGAAGATGTTCTTATCATTAAAGTTCTTAAAAGGCCTGTTTGATTTCTTGTGTTGAAAAATTCTAAATCTTTTTCAACTGCAAATTTTTTGACAGCATTTCTAATAGCATTAGATGGATCTGCTTGTAAATGACAAGTTTTTATATCAAGAATTTTGTCCCACATTCCTGGAATATGAAATCCCAAAGCGTTTTTATCACCCAAATCTTCACCAGAATTTATTTCATCTAATGTTAACCAACGACTATCACTAAATGAAAATTCCATTTTGTTTCTATAAAAATATTGCTGTTCTGAACCTAGAATAGGCATCACTTCAGGTAATTCAATATGACCAATTCTAGTTAAATTATTAATAACCTCTTTTTGTTTATAATATAGCTGGTGTTCATAAGCCATGTCCTGCCATTTGCATCCACCACAAGTTCCAAAATGTTCGCAAACAGGTTTGGTTCTTTTATCTGATAGTTTATGAAAAGCAATTGCTTTGCCTTCATAATAGGCTTTTCTCTTTTTAAAGGTCTGTATATCTACAACATCGCCAGGAACTGCATTCGGTAAGAAAATCACTTTTCCATCTGGTGCTTTGGCAATGGTTTTACCTTTAGCACCAGCATCAACAACTTCTATGTTTGTAAAGATTTGCTTTTTATTTCTTCTTGACATCCTGCAAAAATAATAATAGCAACAAATAAACATGTATGTTAAATAAATTATCTTTAACCAACTTCAAAATAAATTGAACCATTTTAAATTGTTGACGTCTTTAATATACAATTGAGAGCTATTTAATGAACAAGAAAGAAGCCATTATTGATGGAAAGCTGGTTTTAGAATATCAATCAGGTAATGTAAAAGCACTTGCAGAATTGGTTAAGCGATGGCATAAGGGTTTTTGTGAAAAAGCATTTTGGATTTTAAAAGATGCAGATTTAGCCAAAGACATAGCACAAGACAGTTGGAAAACAATTATAGATAAGATACATAAACTAGAAAACCCTGAAAGTTTTGGGTATTGGGCTTCAAGAATAGTGTACACAAAATCTATGGATGCTTTAAGAGCAAAACAAAGGCAGAATAGTTTTTTAAATGTTTATAAGAACGAGAAAGAAAAAGAGCAAGTTGAAGGAAATGAAGTAGGTAATGAACAAATTAAAAAAGAAGTATTGAATGCAATTAAATGTTTACCTCAAAATCAGCAAAATGTTCTTCGATTGTTTTATGTTGAAAGCTATTCGCTAAAAGAAGTAAGTAAGATTTTAAAAATAACTGAAGGAACAGCAAAATCAAGGTTGTTTCATGCTAGGGAAAAATTAAAACAAACAATTAAATATAAAGATTATGAAAACTAAAATGGAAGACATAGACAAGCTCATTAAAGAAACCTTAACTCAAGAAGAAGCAAAATTCTATGATGAATTGGATGAACAAAATGCATTTCAAATGATATTTGGGTTATTTAAAGGAAAAAACTCATGGCTCATTATCATGATGAATATTATAATGGCTATAGCTTTTGGACTACTTATTTATTGCATCATTCAAACTTTTGACGTTGAAGAAACCAACGAACTTATTTTATGGATAGCAGGCATCTTTTTCTGTTTGAACATTATAGGTATGCTAAAACTTTTTGCTTGGATGCAAATGGACAAGAATGCTTTAATTAGAGAAATTAAACGATTGGAAATACAGATTTCTTCACTGTCAACAAAATTATAATAAGACATTTTAAGAAATCACTAATATTTATTAATTTGCAAACCTCTAGGGATGATTTCTCTCCCACGCTGCTTTTTCGGAAACTTCGAAAGAATAAAGGTACAGAAGGAATGGTTATTTTATCAATTTAAAACGTATTAAAATGGCTATTTTAGACCAATTGACTTCGCAACAAGCGATAAATTTAGAAAACAAGTATGGAGCTCACAATTACCATCCGCTTCCTGTGGTATTAAGCAGAGGAGAAGGTGTTTTTGTTTGGGACGTAGAAGGCAAACAGTATTATGATTTTTTATCAGCATACTCTGCTGTAAACCAAGGGCATTGTCATCCTAAAATTGTTAATGCCTTAACGCAACAAGCACAAAATTTAACATTAACATCCAGAGCATTTTATAACGATATGCTTGGTAAGTACGAAAAATTTGCTTGCCAATATTTTGGGTTTGATAAACTCTTACCAATGAATACTGGTGCAGAAGCAGTAGAAACTGCTTTAAAGCTCTGTAGAAAATGGGCTTATGAGGTAAAAGGTATTGACGAAAATGAAGCTGAAATCATTGTTTGCGAAAATAATTTTCACGGAAGAACAACCACTATTATATCCTTTAGCAATGATGCCATAGCAAGGAAAAACTTTGGGCCATACACCAAAGGGTTTATTAAAATAGAATATGATAATCTCAATGCTTTAGAAGAAACATTAAAGAACAATCCTAATGTTGCAGGGTTTCTAGTAGAACCTATTCAAGGTGAAGCTGGCGTTTATGTTCCGACTGAAGGCTATTTAGCAAAGGCAAAAGCTTTGTGTGAGCAATACAATGTATTATTTATTGCAGACGAAGTGCAAACGGGAATTGCCAGAACTGGAAAGCTTTTGGCTGTTAACCATGAAAATGTAACTCCAGATATTTTAATTCTTGGTAAAGCTTTGAGTGGTGGCGCCTATCCGGTTTCTGCTGTTTTGGCAAATGATAGCATCATGAATGTTATTAAGCCTGGAAATCATGGTAGTACTTTTGGAGGAAATCCAATAGCAGCAGCTGTTGCTATTGCAGCGTTAGAAGTTGTTAAGGATGAAAATTTAGCCGAAAATGCCAATGTTCTTGGAGAACTTTTTAGAAGTGAACTAAACAAATATATTGAGACAAGTAATATAGTAAACCTTGTAAGAGGCAAAGGTCTCCTTAATGCTATAGTGATTGATGAAGATGAAGAAAGTGAAACAGCGTGGAATATTTGTTTGGCTTTAAGAGATAATGGTTTGCTTGCAAAACCAACACATGGCAACATTATCCGTTTTGCACCTCCGTTAGTTATGACAGAAGAGCAGTTGTTGGATTGTGTTTCTATTATTACAAAAACACTCAAGCAATTTGAGAGATAATTCAATGTTTTACAAAAAAAAGCAACCTTGGTTATTTAGCATAGTCGAAATAGGTTGCTTTTTTATTGTTTGAGAATTTTAATTACTACTGAATTGCTCCATAGCTTCATTATATCTATCCATAATACCATCGTAGCCAACAGTAGAGAACATATAAATTACATACAACAAATAAATAGCACTTAAGACAACACCAATAATTGCCAAGATCCTACCAGTCTTTACATTCTGGAAACCTGTGTATGCTTCTGGATTTTCTGCGTATAATTTAGTTGCTTTATTTGCTAAAACTATTGCAACAATTCCTAAAATTAATCCAATAAACCCATAACAGCAACAGGTGACTATAGATAAGATTCCGAAAACTAATATCAGCGTTGAATTAGGTAATTTTTGTTGTTCCATAAGTGTCGTTTTAAGTGGTTATTTTAACTATATAGCTTACTACAATAATAATGATGTTTAAATATAACAAACCCATTTTAATCTTATAGTCATGTTTAAATTTTTTAAAGAGATTAAATATAATAAAAAGCACTAATATAATAATGGTAAAGATTGCTGGATACAATTTAAAAGCACCGACAAAATCACCATGAAATACTAGAATAAGAGAGCGTTGCATACCACAGCCAAGACATTCTATGCCAAAAAGTTTTTTGTTAAGACACGGTAACATAAATTGCTCTTGCAGAATCATTCTTTATGATTTAATTAGAATCAAATTTAAAAAAACTTTATTGTGATTTATATGTATTATTTTTGAAATATCTATTTAAACAAGAAAAATGAACAACTGGATTAATTATCTATTCATAATTATTGGTGGCATCGTAGCATTTTATGCACAACATGATGAGCAGCAAAATCAGTATATCTTAATTGGAGGCATTGTTTTGCTAATGATTGGTATATATAGACTGGCGAAAACAATTCCTAGTAAAAGCGAAAAGGACGAAGACAGCCATAACGATGATTTAAATAATGGGTAAAGACTTTAAAATAGGTGATAATGTGGTTGTTCTTGATGAAGACCTATCAGGAAAAATTACTAAAATCAATAATGAGAGCATTACTATAGAAACTAGTGATGGTTTTTCATTGAACTTTAATGCATCTGAATTAATTAAAGATAAAACAGACAAAAACTTAAAGCAACAGCTCTTCTCAAACACAAATTTGGATTCTATTATTTCTGATAAAGAATCGGTAAAAAAAGTTAAAAGCAGAAAAGTAAAGACAAAAGAACGCTATCAGCCAACAATGGAAGTTGACTTGCACATTAATCAATTGGTAAAATCTTCTAAAGGAATGAGTAACCATGATATGCTAACACTTCAGTTGGAAACTGCAAAAAGACAATTGGAGTTTGCCATAAGAAAACGAATTCAGAAAATTGTGTTTATTCATGGTGTTGGAGAAGGTATATTAAAAGTGGAATTAGAATACCTATTTGGCAGATATGATGTTAAATTTTATGATGCCAATTACCAAAAATATGGGTTAGGAGCCACAGAAGTTTACATTTATCAGAATCCTACTAATTAAAATCTGGTGTTTCTGTACGAGTACTTACTGTTGCGGCATCATTTAATGTTCCAAAATCAAAAACATCTTGAGATAATATCTCCAGATCTATATTTTCTATAATCATAGAAATCTCAAAGGTTTGTAGTATGCTGTGCTCTCTGTACGCTGTTGCGGGCACTGGTGGGTCTGGTGCGGTATCAGGATTTAAGTAATCTGGACCAACTTCGTTGTTGGTAACATCATTTGTTGGATTTTGATCTATTGAAATATTTTCTTCATCTCTTGTCAATACACCATCACCATCATCATCATCATCCAAATAATCCGGAATGGTATCGCCATCAGTGTCTTGTGCATTTGCCAATCCTTCGGTTTGAGAATATTCTGGGTTTTCTGTAACCGTTCTTACATTATCGCCATCATCATCATCATCTAAATAATTAGGTAATCCGTCACCATCTGTATCGTCATCATCTAAATCACCATTTCCATTGATGTCTTCTAACTCGGCAGGAATTCCATCATTATCATCTTCGGTTAAAACAGTAGTTATAGTAACAGTTCCAGAAGTACTTTCGTAATCCTCATTAATTTCAATTTCGGACGGAGGAATATCATTACAAAACAAATCGTTAGTTACATTAGTATAAGTTCTATAATTAAAGGTATTGGAAGTTCCATTAATAGTACGCGTAATAGGAGTAGTTGCTTCAAAAATATCTTCTAAAGTAAGAGCAGGCGAAGTAATTTGAACAGACAAAGATTCTGCTGGATCGTCTTTTGTTTTATAGAATACAATATCACCACAGGCTTCAAAAGTGTCATCAAAATCTAATTGAACAGTAATAATGTCTCCATCATCACATGTTGTAAGAATCAAGCAACAAAATATTAGTGTTATAATTTTTTTCATCTATTGTAGATTTGAAACAAAAATAAGAGAATTGATTATTTATAACGTAGCTTATTATAAATAATTTTATTTGCCTTATTTTTGCTGAAATTATTTAGAAATTACCATTAAATAACTTTGTAAAGGTAAAATAGTTTAGAATGATAAAACAAGTATATTTTGATAGCGCGGCGACTACTCAAATTAGAGATGAGGTCATTGATAAGATGACAGAAATAATGAAAAATAATTATGGAAATGCCTCATCTACACATAGTTTTGGACGATCATCTAAAGCTATT
>Ga0102947_1000360_pt1 | contig 16378 bp, 13 predicted proteins | sample SalPon2A_A_D2_MG_FD_78210 | JGI IMG/M metagenome (GOLD analysis project Ga0102947, IMG submission 78210) | Soil microbial communities from South San Francisco under conditions of wetland restoration - Salt Pond MetaG R2A_A_D2_MG | ecosystem: Environmental > Terrestrial > Soil > Wetlands | place... | reverse complement strand
TAAGCACAATTTGATAATGCCATTCCGGGATGAGCATGGGAGGATAGTGTCTCTTCTGGGCCGAACGATTAGTACAGAGAAAGCTATTCAAAAATATAAATACACTCTGGGTGCTCACAAGGAAATGTTTGTATTTGGTCTGAACAAGGCAAAGGAATCAATAATAAAAAAGAATTATGCCATATGTGTTGAAGGACAATTTGATTGTATTACATGTCAATCAAAGGGAATTAATAACACTGTGGCATTGGGATGGGCTAATTGTTCAAGATATCAATTTTTTCAATTAAGAAGATGTACTAATAATTTGGTCCTATTATTAGACAATGATGATGCAGGAGAAAAAGCGAGACATAAAATAAAAGCTCGTTATGGTGCTTTTTGCAACATTACATCAATCAAGCCTCCGTCAGATTTTAAGGATATTGATGAGTTCTTAAGAAAAGCCGAACCGGGGCGTGTTCAGAATGTAATAGATAGTTTGAATGCGATATATAAGTAAGTGATCCCCTTAACTTATATGGAACATAATTGGACAGGAAAAAAAATCGCAGCGATAAATATCAATTTTTAATTGTGGAATCAGTATGTTCACCTGAAATACTTATCGAGGTGGCTGATGCGGATGGCATGACATCTATGTATTCGCCCCACAATGAAGAATTGTTGGACTTGAGGGACGCTTTGAAGGCAGAATTCTGGCGTCTTGTAGATACTCAGCTAACCGAGCGTCAGTGTCAGGTGGTGTATTTGTATGCCAAAGAGAAACTGACACAGATCGAGATAGCAAAAAGGCTTAATGTAAATCAATCTAGTATTACAAAAAGTCTTAATGGCAATTGTGATTATCGCAATGGCAAAAAAGTATATGGCGGAGCATTGAAGAAGCTTAAGCGCTTGGCTGAGAAGGATGATAAGATTCGAGGCATTTTGCGTAAAATCGCAGAGATTACGGAAGATTGAGGTTCTAATCCTTTGCTAATAGGCATAAGCGCGGATATTTGCAGGGCAGCAGAATGTAAATCTACTATTCTTTTTGCATTTCTTTGAATTTACTGCGCTTTGTAAACGGAGACTTAATCATGACTATAAAGCATGCTAGACTTTTAGATGAAGACTACACTTCCTTAGACCAAAAAATTAACGCTAAAAAATTTATTAGATTAGCCGATGTTGAAGATCGCATTGAGCGAGTAGCATTTGATGTTGTTCGCTTTAATGATGATAATGGATTTGACAAGCTTTGGATTGTAGAAGAAAAAGATGGGGATAAGGTCCTTGTCGCAATGTATGACGATGATGAGATTGAACCTAAGACAGCAAGCGCAAACATATGGGAAACGGTCGCAGATAAGAGCGGCGTTAATATTTTCTATAAGGGTGAGCCAATTAAGCGTGTTGCGATGGCTTCACTAGGCTTGGAGGCTGCAGAGGCAAAATCAGTATGCAGATATCTTCCGGGCAAATTAGCTTCTGATAAGGATATGGTTGGATCATTATTGGATGATTTATCAGAGAGCGAGCGTAATACACTTTTTACAAAATACCCGGAATTAAAAGGATAAGGATGAGTATTGATACACATCTAGCAAATGCAGTAGAACAGGCGGTAGAGGTTTTGCGTCAACAAGAAAAGTTTCCTGTTGCTGTGCTGGCGGTTAAAGCGTCTAAGGCGGCTCAAGCAAACCCACATGATGCAGCTATTGTAACAACATCAAATGTTTTAACGAAAATGGCAAGCAGGCAAACGTTCATTACTCGTGCCGAACTAAACGGTATATATGAGCAGCTGAATTCTTCAAATAGTAAGCTGGCTGATTTATTTACTGATGAGCTTGGCCGCAAACCGCTGAATGGCCCTACGTTTTTTCATCGTTCCGAAAGTGAAAACACCCCGCTAGAACATGATTACAATGTGGTAACAGACCCATTGCTATCAAATGCGCTCAGCACTATCTTTGATAAAGCACCAGAGGCCAGGCTTTATTCTAATGCAACTGCTGAAAGGGCTGAAAAATCTTGTTATGCACAGCTTTTAGCAGCTGGTTTTGAGCCAAAGAGTGTAAAGGTATTCGCTGGAAGAGGCGATTTTATTGTATGTACTGCCTCATATGATACTCCAAAAGGTGAAAGCCATGTGCTTGTCCCTGTAGAGGTCAGTGATGGTAAAGCGTTATTGCCTACAGTGTTTTTAACCCAGGCTGGTTTTGCTGATATTGAGCCTGAGATGTTGAAAGGACATATTTTAACAACTGCTGGCAAAAACTTTAAGGTTGATGGCGAGAAGCTATTAGACGTTCTTGCTGCAGCCAAGTATGGTATAACAGAGAAGGTTTCTGATGTAGATATGGCTGTCATGAAAATGAAAGTGGCTTCTGAAACTCCTGCTTCTCATGACCCTAATGGGATTACATATAAGCAGGTTGATGCGGCAAATCCAAATGTTGCGATTCCAGAGGTTGAGCTTGACCCAGAGCATGAAACATTTGCTAAGCGATTGGCATCTCCTCGTGGTATTGCAAATCATTTGTTTGGCAAAACAGCTGTAGATGCTGGTGTAAACATGTTAACCCGCAAAATGTATGATTTTGGATTTGGCCATACACAGGTTTCTGTCACTGGTGCTGAAGATGATACAGTGGTTTATTCTGTTGCTGTTGATCGTACAGCTGGCTTCAAGGTTCCTGTCAAGGTTCGTGATGGATTAGTAATGCCACCAGAGATTTTGATTTCTGCTGGTAATTTATCTGAGTTTTCCCGTGAAGGTATTGCCGAGATTATGCGCTCTGGTGCTATAGATACTCGTGCAATTGCTCAGTCTTCTCCTGCATATGGCAGCAAGCCCAGTGATTTGATGCAGCAGGTTCGTGATGGTATTTCAGAAGGAAATCTTTTGAAGATTGAAGATGCTATTGATGTTCTTGGTGAAGTTGACCCAGAGGCACAAAAGCGTGCTATTGCATTGTTTGTTGAGAGCAATAATCCAGAAACATTGAAGCGTGTAGCAAGTGAGCAGCATGGATGTGCGATGGTTGTGCAGAACAAAGCCAGCAAACATGCGCTTTGTGGTCATTTGAATATGCCATTACACAAAGTTTATCAAGATAAGAATGGTGATTGCCGCCCACTTTACCGTAAAGGTATGGATGAGACCAGTGAGGGTGGAACCTTCTTAGCTCATAAAATTCTTCATTATTAAGGATAATTGATGTCAATTTCGCAAAATCTAAAAAAACTAGCTGATTTATTGCAAGAAGAGGCTGATACAGTGTTGGCTGAAGCTGAGCATGATCCTAAGCTTTTTGAGCTTGTTACGCTTATTGTAGCTGGTTCTGTGGCAAGATTAGAAAAAGCCGCTGAAGAGATTGAAGATATTGAGCCTAAGGTTACTCCTGAGGCGCTAGAAACAGTTGCTCTTTTAGCATCTGCACTTGATGATAGCGACGATGAGCAGCTAAGAAAAAGCGCTTCTTTGTTGGATGATTTGTTGGTTGGTATTTGTGCTCCAAAGAATGCCGTTGCGCAGGCCAAGGCAAGTACAGAAGATGAAATTAATCGTTTGCGTGAAGAGTATCGTGCAAAAGCAATTGAGAAGACGTATAAGGAGCCGAAAGAGGGTCTAGATAAGATGTACAAAAAGGAAGATATTCAAAAAGCTGTGAAAGAACAAGTGAAAGAATATCGTCCATTAGAGTCTTCTTTGCAAACACGTTACTGCCCAGACCATCCTGGTGTAAGTGTTAGCCGTGTTGCTGATTATATTTATCAGTGTTCATTGGATAAAAAGATTTATGACTGGACTACAGGTTTTACAACAGAGAAGGGCAACAAAGTCCCTGGCGGTGGTGTAGAGCATCAGCATGATTTTTGGTACAATCGTGATGGTGGTCATTCTATTTTTGATTCTCGTGAAAGTGCATTGAGTCGGTTCGCTGCCAGTTTTGATGATGGCCCTGTTGGCAAAATTGTAAATATTAAATTTGCAGCAGATGTATCTGAGAAAGATAGGTTTGAGACATTGCGTAAGATAAATGAAAAATTGGAAGGAAAATATCCAATTAATGTTACACAGGCATCCATTGATGAGGAGTTTGCTAAATATGCCCCAGAGCCAAATACAAGTTGGGTTCATGTAGCTAGTGGAAGTAAAGCCTCTGTCAAAAAAGTTAATGATGGTATGGTATATTTCGGCGATAACAAAGATTCTTTGGATATTTTAAGTGTTGCTAAGTTTGTAGAGCTTTATGACCCAGAAGTTAAGTAAGATGATATGTCAGAATTTCAAAAATTACTTGATCACCCAGAGAAAGATAAATTAATCGGTAAGCTTACGAATGGCGAATCTCCGAAAGACGTTGCGCAGTATCTAAAACTCAAATACCATGGTAATGATGAGGCTCATTTAAGATTGCCTACATCAATGTTAAAAGAATTTGTAGGAAAATATCTAAGCCATTATAAATCTCTTAGTATAGTTTTAAAAGAAGAGAAAGAGGGAAAGCTAGATAATAAAGTAGCAGAATCATTATTAAATAATAAATCTTGGCGAGAGCGGGTTGCTGAGTATATGGATGATGAAATTGATTTAAAGCAACAAATTCAAAGAGTTGCTAAGATGCTTGAAGCTCGTCTTGAGCAGGTCTGGGATAAAATTCAAGAAAATCCTGGAAACATGAAAGGCGATTATATCATGCTCAAGTATTTTGATTCTTTAACGATAGCGTTAGAGAAGGCGGACAAGCTTATCAATGAAAGGCCAGATAAGCTTATTCAGCATGACATTACAATTAATATGGTTGAGCAGCATTCTGTAGCATTTCAGGAAACAATTCGCGAGTTGTTAATGGAATTAGATCCTGAGACATCTGCTCGCTTTATGGAGTTACTTACAAATAAACTTGCAAAGGTTGATAATCCTAGCGCAATGCCACGTTCATTAGAAGACCGCAGACAGACTGTAGCGGCTTTAGTAGCTGATGTTGAGGACATAGATGAAGTATGATTTAGAACAACTATTTCAATCTGGTGAGCTTAATGAATATTTTTATAATCAAGCCAAGCCTAATTTGCAATATCTTGATGATGAAAATAAAGATGTTTTTCTTGAAGAAGCAATGGTTATGAGTGAGCTTGGTATTAACTCGCCTGAAGATCAAAAGATTTATTTTTATATTTCGTCCTATGTGCCTGATGTTATTGATGATATTGTAGGGCATAGAGTTGGTAAGAAAGCTGTTGAAGTCATGGCGGAAGTATTTAATAACCGTGATGAATATGGTATTAGTAATTTAGTAAGTTTATTTGATGCTGTGGCAATGGCAGCGCACAAGGTTGGCCTGTCTATTAAGCCGGAAGTATTGAATAGACTAACAAAAACATATAAAATCGCATACCCAGCTGGATATGGCGGCATGAGGCAGTTAATGCCGTATAATATAGATAATTGGATGCGGGCAACACGAGACATATATTCAAGGGCCAATAATGGCGAAGAATTCACCGAGGCGCTTGATGCTGTAACAGCACAGTGGAGTAAAATGGAAAAAATTGATTATAAACACTGGCTTAGATTTTACCAAGAAGGAGCGCAGAATAAGTATAAATTGGCTCAGCAAGGGTATCATTCACCTGATGGTGGGTATTTTCCACCAATGCGATATGAGTTTAATAACGCCCCTCCTATGGTACATTGTCAGCCAGATGATATGCCAAGAGCAAGAAATGATGTAAATAGTGTGCGTGAGCGTGTAGAGGGGCAGCGCTATAAGATTATCAGCCGTTTGAACGCTGCAGAAAAGCTTTTATCATCTTTGGATGGACAATTGTTTGCTGGAGATGATCAAGATTTTATGCTTAAATTATTGCAAGATTTAAAGCGCAAAGTTCAAACAGCAAACAAGCTTAGACTTAAGTCTTCATTGTTTGAAGATTATATTTATCGTACAGGTAATTATCTAAATACGCTTGGTAAAAATAAAGCTGCCAATTTCTTTTTCAAAATTGCTCAGGGTGTGGAAGATGATCCTGCTGCAGAACTTCTTGGCCCAACGGAAGATGCGTCAGTGCTAGGAGAAACACCTGCAGCATCAAAAGAGGATACTCGAAATGCTTTTGCAGAATTTTTTAAATTGCTAGAAACCGGTGTGATTGATGATGGTGAAGATGAAGACTTGGAAAAAGCCGCAAGTGATGATGCATTGATTGTTGTTGAGGCGCAAGATCCTGGAGTGCCACAACGCCAACCAGAGATTCCATCAGATGAAAAAAGTGGTTTATCAATCGATCCAGAAACTCAAGCTGATATTAGTGAAGAGAAAGTTGACAGAGCTATCGATTTGGCTTTGAAAGATGTTACAACAGGAGATGTAGTGCATGAGCTTGAGCTGTTGTCTGGTTTGTTTAAGAAGCGTGAAATCGCCCGTCGTCTTGCTGTTGTAGATATGATGATGGATAAGATTGGCATCAGCTCGTTCTTCCCTAGCTTGGGAGAGGCTTTGCGCTCTGCATTAGAATCAAACCAGTATGTATCAACACGTATTGAGGATGTTCTTTCTAAGCTTCGCGGTACAATTCAAGAACATGAGGCAGAGATTGTACTTGATGACAAGTATCAGGAAGGCGAATCGGCAGGACTCCGCGCGAATTTAGAGCAACAAGAAAAGGAAGAAGCAGAGCGTAAAGAGCGCAGAAAACAGCAGTCTATACAGAAAGAACGCCAGCAACAACAGGAAGCATTGGCACCGGCTGAAGCACCAGGGCAAGAATTTGCAGGGCCGGCTGATGTAGAAACAGCACCACCAACACCAGTTAGATAATGATCAATGGCCATTCGAGAACTATTAGATATCGTTGCGAAAACAGCCAGAGATAAAGGGTATTCTCAGCCTTTTATTGTTGGCGGCATTCCGCGCGATAAGCTATTAGGAAAGCTTGGTGATATTGAAGATGTTGATATTACTACTGGTGATGATACTGTTCATGCATTAGCTAAAGATGTTGGTGCGCTTATACCCAACGGTTCATATAAAGTTTTGTCGGATGGCCATGCTCAGATTACTGTAGGGTCAACAAAGCTTGATTTTTCATCTAATTATCGTGTGCCTGGTCTGGAAAAAACATTGCAAAAGGTTGGGGTCAAGCCAGAAGATATGATGGTTGAGTTGTTAAGTCGTGATTTTACATGCAATGCTCTTTTAATGGAACTTGATTTAGAGACAATCAAAGATCCAACTGGGCTAGGCATTCCAGATATTCGTAAAAAATTGTTAAGAACTTGCTTACCTTCTCATGTTACATTGGGAAATGATAATAAAAGAGTGGTTAGAATTTTATATTTGGCAGCTAAACTTGGGTTTGAGGTGGATGATGAGATTATTAATTGGGTAAAACGGCACCCAGAAAGTATAGCAAATGTAAAACCAAAATACTTAACTGATAAATTAAAAAAAGCATTTGATTATGATAGTCAGAAAACAGTTAAGCTTATTCATGGCATGGGTATAGGTCAATATGTTCCGATGACAGAGAGTATAACTGATGAAATTGGCTCTCAGGATATCGCCCGTATGGCACAGGTTGAAACACCAAATATTACAATACAGCCTGGGCGTGCCGAAGCAACTGCTGCATTGGATATCTTGAAATTGTGGAAGCCTAATTATTTTATTGGAGTAAGAGAAATAGTTATTGGGCCATCTGCAAATTATGGTTATGTTGAAGCAGGTCCTGGTAAAGACCCTACAGTAATTTATATTAATGCTGATCGTATTGTGGCAGAATCTGGAGGGCAACAAAGCGGCCAAAGCGCTGCATTAGCTTGTGCTCGTGTTATTGCGCATGAAAAAGGCCATGTTGAGTCTTATGATGATCAGCAAGGTTTTGTTGGTGGTGAGGCTCCTGCAGAAGCACAAGAGCAGGAATTTGATGCATGGGTTAATGGTGGCGGAATGCAGCAAATACAAAGTTTGCCATCTTTTACTAACCTGAATGTTGCCGCATCTTCTGTAAGGATGCGACAATTGGAGAGATTATCACATCTTCATACAATGGGATATTATCAAGGCACAGAAAAGCCAACACCGGGCAAACCACAATATAAAAAACCTAAGAAAACTGATAAAGAACGTGTTGATGAGTCTGTGCGCAAACATGTTTTATTTCAAAATTATGATTATACATCTGAAGGTCCAAATGAGACATCTCCAGGTGGTTCGCCATATTATGGGACTCCAGGGGGCGGGGAAAAGAGCATGAAAGATTGGATTGATAAGAGAAGGGGAAAGAAATCATCGGGTGCTTTATGAGAAAATTAGCAGTAATTCGTAGTAATAGTGATGATACATGTCCATTTGGTTTATCAATTCCTACTGGTTGTAAGTTGGCTGGTGGTAATATTGACCGCATGTTTCCATTAGAAAAGTTAGGGTCCCAAGCAACGCCAGAAGAAAAACAGAAAATCGCTGCTGCCAATACTCGTTTGCTTACAATGGTAGTGATGGGTGGTGGGGAGACGCCGGCAGAATGTCGATATGCAGCAAATTTGTTTCCTGAAAAAGAGGCTGTAGACTGTGACCATGGGGATACAGCGGCAGGCGAATCATCAAAAGGCTCATTATTAGGTTCTCCTTTTTATTCTCATGTTTTCAGTGGTGTTGGTTTAGATGGTTTGTATAGTTATCCGCTTGGTTTTTATGCTGATTCTAATATTAGCAGGAACTTATTTTATGGAATTTATTCTCTTCAGGGCGGATATAGTAAAGAAGAATTAGTGAAATTAGCTATAAAAGCGCTCTATGATAGTATAGATGAGAGGCTACATAGCAATAAAAATGTATAAAATCAGGATTATAATAACCTAGAAGGCTTGAATTATGACAATTGCCAAAAAAGCGCAATATAGCGTACCAGAAGATTGGGCTTTTATGAATGCTGCTGACGATAGTGAGGAGTATGAAGTAGAACTTGATCACGCATTACCGCAGCTTGCTGATGATAGCGAGAGGGAAGAAGAAGTTGATGATACCTTTTTGTATGAATTAGAAGAAGGGAGTGGTGAGGGCGAAATTGTCTTTTTAGTTCCTGAGATTCCTGGTGCTGATGGAGAAGATCTCGACTTTGGTTTAGAGGTTGATGAGCCTGAGGAAGAGATTGAGGTAGAGGAAAAGGACCCATGGGATTGGCAGAGCCTTGGATTAGGTAGTTTCTTAACATGGCTTTCGGGCATGATTGAAAATACTCCACGCCACACAGGCAGGGATACAACAGGCATTGAAAAGGTTATTGCATACTTTGAAGCTTTGAATAAAGAAATTTCAAAAGCTATGCGTTCAGACTATCGTAACGAGATTGACTCTGCAAAAGCGGAAGAAGCTCGGGCACAGATTGAAGATGGTCTTGAGCGCTTGATTGATCGCTTAGAAAAACTTCGCATAACAAAATACAAGAGGCATGCAAAAAACAAAAAAGCTGGTTATTCTGCAGAGTTTGTAAAAGAAGGGCAGAAAGCAACTCATGTTGGTGGTATTGTTGTTACAGTTCCATTGTTGATTTCTACAATTGCCAGGGCTTGCATTAACGGAACTGTAAGTGCTGGGCATGATATTGAAGATTCATTTAAGAAATTTTCTGATATGTATAAGCTAAGCACAAGAGAAAAGGCAGAAGTAATTCAGCTAATGTCAGACATGGGTTATCCAATACGTCGTGATCGTGGTGTATTGCTTGACGAGGAGATTAATACGACATCTTCTGATAATGTGGATTGGGCGGCAAACTTCCCGTCATAAGGTAAACAATGTCAAAAAATATTTTAAAACTAGCAACTGTATTTGCGAAAAAGGCGCAGGATTTTGAAGATGAAGAAAGCGAACAATCATTCAAGATTAAGATGCCTCTTGGTGCATTGAATGAAGATTTTTATCAGTGGTCAGGCCAAGGAGATCCTTTGTATGCCATTATGAGTCGTGCAAATGCTGATGGTGAAGATCTTGAAGCTAGTGAAGATGAGCTTAATCGTTTGGCTGATATGGCTGAACAGGTTTTGGCAGATGATGAAACGGGTGAAGAGTCTAAAGAAGCTGCAATGGATATTTTGGACCAGCTAAAAGGGCTAGGTTTTATGGATGAAGATTTATCTGGTGGTTCTGAAGAAGTATTTGATTTTGAACAAAGCACAGGAGAACAATGAGTCGTGGTGGATTAAAAATAGAACGAACAAGTGATGAAAATGTAGACTTCTGTGGAGGATCATGCCCTGATTGGCTGTCTCGTTTTGCAGATAAATTTTCAAAAGAAGAGAAAGAAAAGAAGACAGCAGTAGAGGTTATGCGTGAGCGTAGCGGACCATCAATTTTTGAGCAGATGAGTTCAATTATTGGCGGTGGTTATAACTCCCCATATGGTTCGGTTGAAGAAGCGGTTACTGATTATCAGAAGCGCACGGGTTTGGCAGAGTATCAGCGACAGGCTCTTGCACAGGAAATTATTACTGCGGCTGAAGAAGAGTCTGAAAAGCCAGAAGATACAGAAAAAAAAACTCCTGAACTCCTGAAAAAGCACCCAAAGATTGAGCATTTCATAGATAACATTATTTCAACACAAAAAGGAATTCAAATACCTGCTGTTTTGCAGAGTATCGTTGAGACTTTTAAGCGTGATGGTATAAACGAATCTGATGTTGATGATGCTGATTTGGCGCGTTATATAAATAGAAAATTACCTGCGCGTGATAATAATGATGCGGGTGAGCAGAATCTTGGTCTTGGCGTAGGAACAGAAAGAAATGTTTTTTACGATTCTAATGATGAAAATAAAAATCCGTTTTCTGCCTTAATGCCTGCAAAACAGTATTAAGGAGAGGATGAAGAGGAAAATACAGCCGACAGCAAGTGCAGACTTATTTAAACAATTTAAAACTAACATTCTTAATATTGACCCTGTTAGTTTTTGTGAGCATAATCTAACCCTTGATGGCAAACCGTTTCGTTTAAATGGTAACGGTTATAAACCTTTTGCTGATATCTATCGCTATATTGGTTTAAAATCAATTGAGCCAGATGCCAAACCAATTGTTATGGTTAAGGGGCGTCAGGTGGGTGCAACAACAATGGCCGCAGCTCTTGAATGTTATTTCATGAGTTGCGGTTTGTTTGGTTCTCATGGTCGTGCGCCTATGCGTTTGGCTCATTTGTTTCCAACATTGGCTATGGCTCAGGCGTATACAAAGACAAAGCTTGACACACTAATATCTTCATCAAAACCTGTTCCTGGCGTAATGCGTTCAGATGGTACATTAAAAAGTTTTATTGAGACAAAAATCGATTCAACCAGCCCATCCAACAATACAATGCATTATAAACAGTTTGTTGGTGGAAATCAAATGTTTATTGATTCTACTGGCGTGGATGGTGATAGGCTTCGTGGTAGGACTTTAGAGGCAGGCTTCTATGACGAATGCCAAGACATTCCTCGTATTGCTATTGGCGCTGTTAATAAGATTTTAGCACAGGCACAGTATGGTCGCATTGGTCAAGGTATTCAGGTATATTTTGGAACGCCTAAACAAAAGGGATCTTCTTACTGGGATATGTGGCAAACGGCACATCAGCATTATTATCATTTACATTGTGAGAAATGTGAAGACTATTTTCCTTTGTATCGGCCAGATGTAAATTGGGAAGATATTTGGCTTTATGGCTATATCGTAAAGTGTACTCATTGTGGGCATGAGCAGGATAAGCGAGATGCGGCAGATCGTGGGAAATGGCTAAGTATTGAGGGTACCGAAGAAGATGCAAAATATATTGGTTATCATATTAATCAATTATATATTCCAAGGTTTACTAAAGAAACTATTATTGATCAAAAACCAGAGAACAATCCAATTAATACTGAAAGGTTATATCAGAATGAGGTGTTGGGTGAGTTTTATGATGGCGAGGGTGCAACCATTTCAGCAGAGCAAATTCATGATATGTGTGGTGATATTAGCAGGAGGATGGTTAAGACAATTCCACGAGAGTCAGGTAAGCGTGTATATGCTGGGTTTGACTGGGGGCAAAGAGGAAATCTAGCCCAGTTATCTGGTAAGCAAAGAGGACAATCATATAGTTGTGTAACTATCTTGACTGCAGAATCTCCAACATTGTTTCAGGTTCAGTTTGCGACTCGTTTACAGAGAAATGATCCTGCAACCAAACATGCTGTTGTTGATGAAATGTATCGTAGATATAATATTCATTTAGCAGTTGGAGATATTGGCGATGCTTATGATTTAACCCATATTCTTCAAAGACAATATAATGAACGGTTTTTAGCAAGCAGAGCAGTGCCTAAAGTTATTGGTCATGTTAAATATATGAAAGAAATATACCCTAAAGAAATTTTATTTGAAAAAGATTATTATATTTCTGAATTAATGGGGTTATTGAAAAATGGCAATATTAAATTTCCTTATGGAAGTTTTGACGAGGTATCTTGGTTAATAAAGCATTGTACTAGTATGGAGGTACAAATTCGAATGAATCGCCAAGGTGATCCGGTTCGTCATTTTGTTAAGGGCGCAACACCGAATGATGGTTTTATGGCTTTATTAAATGCTTACTTGGCTTATAAATTTGATATTACACAAGGCTTTAATATTAAGCAGCCGCAATATATGAAATATGATGTTGCGCAGAAAAAACGCAGAATTCCGGCGGTTATTGGGTATATGCCTCGTAACAAATGATATATATTGGTATAGGAGAGCTTATGGATTTGCAAAAATATTATGAACAGCATGCCGATGGAGAAATGTATCCATTTTGGAGGGAAGTTTTTGATGATGTTAGACAAACTAATATTGTGCCCAAAGGTCTTAGTGTTGGAAGAACTCGCGCGCATCAGCCTATGAGAAGACCTTTTGTTATCTTAAAGGCTCGTCAGGTTGGGGCTACTACACTTTACGGGGCTATAGAAAGAGATTGTCTTGAACATGGATCCGGTATTGCACATGCGAGTTTTAATCATCATGTGTCTGCTGATTTTATGCAGCGGTTTTTTTCAGATATTAGAATAAATAATAATACTGGTTTGCTTAATAAAAATAAAATAGTTTTCGGTTCAATATCTAATATTTGTAGTTTAAGAGGTTATGGGTTGCGTTCGATATTGTTTTGTGATGAGTTCGGCTATTCTGGCAGCACTACAACAGAAAAACTTAACTCTTTGTTTAGTCAAGGAGAAGTTTATGCAAGTACTCCACATGATAATCCAGAATTAAAAACTTTATGGAATCAATCAGAAAAATATTATTATCATCTACATTGCTCACGTTGTGATGATTATTTCCAGCTATATGCCCCAGGCGTGAATTGGGAAGATGTTTGGCTTCATGACTACACGGTTAAGTGCGGTCATTGTGGTTACAAGCAGGATAAACGTCAAGCGGCTAAGTATGGCACATGGCTAACATATGATAAAGTTCATAACAATGTTGGTTATCATATGAATAAATTATATTTGCCAATGTTTTCGAAAGAAGAGATTTTACAAATGAAACAAGATTATTCTCACAAGCAATATACAGAAGAAGTATTGGGAGAGTTTGTTGTTGCGGGTAGTTCTTGTGATGTATTGGCAAAAGGTATTAATAAAAAAATTGCGCAAGCTAGCACTGTAACGATGGGTGAATCAGGATGTGTTGGGTGTGAGCATCCAGAACATGCCCGATATGTGGCTGATTACAGGAAGATGGGGTGTTATAAGTGCGGAAAAGAAGGCGTATTTTGATATTATGAGAGATAGCTAAAAGATAAGTTATGGCAAATAAGACAAGAGCAGAAGAATTATTGCGTTTCCATCAGGAATCTGCAGCACAGATTGATGCACAATATCAGCAGAGTCCGGCATATCGTAATAGATTTGTGAATGGGCAAACTCACCACAATTCATTTTTAAATAGTAGAGGTGGCTTACCCCCAGAAGCATCGCCACAAATGGTAAAATCAGTCAGCCATTATCGTAGAGCACAGTTAGAAGATGATTTTGCAAATGGTTTAATTCGCGACAAAGGTTCAAATTATGTCCCAAACATGGGAGATAATGAGAATGCTTTATCTGTAGCTGGACGTGTAAAAGGCAGCACAAATCCATTATACAAATTTGCTGTTGGCACAACTCCGGCTGGTCCGTTGACTGGGGCTGGTGGTGCAGGTGGGTCTGGTGGTTCGGGTTTTCGTGGTCCTGGAGGTACTGTTCGCCAAATTCCAGAGGTGTATTCTCCTTTATGGCTTAATAGCAACCTTAACTTACCAAGAGACCGTGCATCAATTAATGCTTGGTCTCGTGCTTTTTTTGCGCTGAATCCAATTGTGCAAAATGCTATCACATTGCACTCAACATATCCAATTGCCAAATTAAATATCAGATGTGCAAATCGAAAGCATGAGCAATTTTTTAATGAAATGTCTGAAGAAATTGACTTGATGACAATTGTTTCTCAGGTTGCTCAGGAATTTTGGGTTCTTGGTGAGGCTTTTGTGTATGGCGAGTTGGATGATAGAACAGCGAAATGGTCTAGATTAGTTATTCAGAATCCTGATTATATCACAGTAAAGAATTCTCCAATTGCTGGAGATCCGCTCATCAGCCTTCGACCTGATGAAAATTTGAAGCGCTTAGTTTTCTCTCAGAGGCCTGCTGATGCTCAAATGCGCAGACAGCTTGATCCATCTATTATTGAGCATGTAAAGCGTGGCGATAATATTCCTTTGAATAACTTTTATGTATCTCACTTGGCTCGTAGGATTGCTCCATATGAGCGCAGAGGAACAGGGCTGATTGTGAGTGTGTTTCGTCAGCTCATGTTGTGGGATAAATTAAGAGAAAGTAAATTTGCACAAGCAGATAACATGGTTAACCCATTGACCTTGGTGAAAATTGGTAGTGATGAATTTAGGCCAACACCAACAGATTTGGATGCATGGCGGGATGTGTTTGAATGCCATGATGAAGATACAGAAGTTTTAACTGAGCAAGGATTTAAGAGATTTTCGGATGTCATCGAATATCAAGAGGTGATGGATGGTACAACAGGAAGTTCGCGTATATATTCTGCCCCATCACCAGGTGTAAAGATTGCTTGCTTTAATCCTAAAAATGAATGTTTAGAATATCATGAGCCTCAAAGTTCCCATGTATATAATTATGATGGTGAAATGTATCATTTTCATAATGATAAAATAGATATTAAAGTTACTCCAAATCATGATATGTGGGTATCAGAAAAAGAATATGAATATAATGGACATCGCTCTAAGCGCAAAACCAAATGGAGTGAGTGGAAGAAGATTGAGGCAAAGGATCTTAAATTTACTGATTGGAAAAAGTTTAGATCTGTTGCTAAGTGGAAAGGCGATAGTAAAGATTTTGTTAATATATGTGGTAGAAAAATCCCTATTGAATTATATTTAGAATTTTTAGGGTATTTGCTAAGCGAAGGGTGTTTGTATACTAATGATAAAAGTTATTTTTCTATTGGGTTATCTCAATCATTAAACAGCCAATATTATCAAGATATGGTAAGTTGCTTAAGTAAATTTGCAAGTTATTTTAATAAAAACTCAGTAAATACTTTTAATAAGCGTGGTAATAATAAAATTTGGAACGGTATAATACATAGTAAGGAACTGTATTTATATTTTAAAAAAACAATTGGCGATATTGATGGAAATGTAAAAGCCGCATTTAAATCAGTTCCTAAATGGGTATTGAATTTAAATACAGATCTTTTAAATATATTATTAAAAGCTATGGTTGCTGGCGATGGCTCAGTGTACAATAATAGAGAAAATAGTAATCGTTTTACATATTATTCAACATCTAAGCAGTTAGCAGATGATGTATATGAAATTGCATATAAATGCGGTCATGTGCCAACAATGTTTGTACGTGATAATAATGATTATTTGTATCGTGATGGTGCGGTTAAAGTTCCAAGAAGAAAATTATATACAGTTTCTTGGTCAACATCCGGGCGAGGATCTTTTCCTTTAGTTTATAAATATGCCACTAATCCCAATACAAAAGAAAAAACAAATATTGTAGAAAAAGTACAATATAATGGAAAGGTTTGGTGCTTTACTGTACCAACTGGTTTGTTCATTACTAGAAGAAATGGCAAAATAACAATTCAAGGTAACTCGGCGCAATACGATAAAGATTTTAAGATCTTCACACATAATGCTGTTGAAGTAGAGCGTGTTGGTTATAACAGTGGAATTTATGATATTTCCGGTGATGTTACTCAATTAATTAAAGAGATTTTTATTGGGCTAATGGTGCCATCTGTTATCATGGATGGTTCTGATACAACATATGCAACTGGTAGCGTTTCATT
>Ga0102947_1000359_pt1 | contig 16396 bp, 17 predicted proteins | sample SalPon2A_A_D2_MG_FD_78210 | JGI IMG/M metagenome (GOLD analysis project Ga0102947, IMG submission 78210) | Soil microbial communities from South San Francisco under conditions of wetland restoration - Salt Pond MetaG R2A_A_D2_MG | ecosystem: Environmental > Terrestrial > Soil > Wetlands | place... | reverse complement strand
AAGAGATGGAGCACATCATGATTCTGCGAGCCCTTTCCGAATCGGATAATAACCAGCAGATTGCTTCGGAACGGCTCGGCATCAGTGCCCGCACGATCCGCAACAAGTTGCGCAAGTACCGCGAGGAAGGCTGGGACGTACCGTCTTAAGAGAATGAGAGAAGGGACGAGAGGACAGATCTGTATGTCCGTCCGTGCATAAGCTCCTTCCTTTGGCCTTGATGTCGAAAGCGGCGGCAGCAGGATGAACGGTCCTAAACACAGTCCTAACGCAAAGTGCCCGTCCCAGCACAGGGCTGAAACGGGCACTTGAGAGAGCGAGAGACGGGACTCGAACCCGCGACATCCACCTTGGCAAGGTGGTGCTCTACCAGCTGAGCTACTCTCGCATATTTGGACCCCACATTTCGAGGCGGGGCGCTAGTATACGCATTCCGGCCCTCGCTTGTCAAGCCTCTCCGCTGGCTTCATGTGAACCTCAAAATTACCAGGGAGATCAGGCCGAATTGTGCAAGTATCAACGCAGCACCCTGCAAGAAGGATCCGTTAAAAACCGAGGCGGTGGCGTGGCCTGGTGGTAGCGACATCTTTGCTGGGATCGAGGGGCAGGGTATACGTCACCGAAAAAGGCATCGCCTGTTGCTGTTTCCAGAAAGTTTGCCCTGGCTTGTTGGCTGCCAGTATGCCGATGCGCAACCGGCTCGCGCCGAGGCTTTTAGCCCACGTCTGAACGGCCGCTACAAGTCTGGCTCCGGCGTGCTGCTGGCGCGCTTCAGGGACCACGTAGAGTTCGCTGATATACACCTCCAATGTCTCCTTATAAATGGGCGACGGCGACCAACGCTGGGCTGTCAGGAAACCGATAATCTTGCCATCATGCTCGGCCACCAAAAAGCGACGGCCTTCGTCGTGCAGCCAATGGGGAAAATCGTTGGTCCAGCGTTCCAACGCATCGTCTGCTATGCCGAAGCGATCATCTAGCGCCGCCTGCTCCTCTAGCAACGCCAGCCAGAGTGCACCCAGGCGGTCTTTGTCTGCTTTGCTGGTGCGGCGAATGGAGATATTCACGATTAATAGCGTATCAATGGCGATTAGGCCGTGGCAGAAGCAGAGACGGTACGCGGTTGCAAGTAGCCTTTTTCTACAAGCAATTCGGCATTGAGGACTGCGCCTCCTGCCGCCCCACGCAAGGTGTTATGCACCAACACGATAAACTTCACGCCGAGAATGGGGCAGGGGCGAATCCGTCCTATCGACACCGTCATGCCGCGCCCCAGTCCCGTATGACGCCGCGGTTGCGGAAATGCTTGTTCCTCGAAAACCTGAAGGAACCGCTCCGGTGCACTGGGCAGGTCGAGGTCGGCAATAGGCGACTGAAAATCCAGGAAGGCCGCGCGGATGGCTTCTGCCTCGGCAGGCGTGCGCAACCGAACCGACACACATTCGAGGTGCCCATCCAGCACCGGCACCCGATTGCACTGCGCACTGATAAGCAATTCTGCCGGATGGACCTGTCCGTTTTCGAGCGTGCCCAGCAATTTGCGCGGCTCCGCGACCATTTTTTCCTCTTCCCCACCAATGTATGGCACCACATTGCCTAGCGCATCAAGCGAGGAGACGCCAGGATACCCGGCTCCTGAGAGCGCCTGCAACGTCGTCACCTGCACCGCGTCAATGCCGAACGCATCCGCTAGGGGGCGCAAGGCGCAGACCAGTCCGACCGTTGAACAGTTGGGGTTGGTAACAATAAAACCACCATTTCCCCACTGCTGCTGGTCAATGAGTGCGATATGGTCCGGGTTGACTTCGGGGATAAGTAGCGGCACATCCGGCTCCATCCGGTAATTGCGCGCGTTCGAGATAACTGGATAGCCTGCCTCGGCAAACTGACGTTCAATATCACCTGCTACATCTGCCGTCAGCCCCGAAAATACAAAGTCGCAATCCAGGCCCGGCTCACAGGCCACAACTTCCATTGCTGCGATCTGCTCAGGAATAGCCGTGGAGCCGATCCAGTTGACTGCCTCACGGTACGTTTTCCCTGCTGACCGCTCGGATGCTGCCAGCGCTGTAATATCAAACCAGGGGTGCCCATCGAGAAATTCGATGAACTTCTGTCCTACTGCTCCCGTCGCTCCAAGGATGCCAACACGATACATTGTATGCATAGGTCAAAATGCGCAAATCCAATTGGGGTAATGAGCCATGAAAACTCATTGCCGTTCCTCTGGTTCGCCCCGTCATGACGCCACGGCCACGTTTTCATCCAGGCATGACGGTAGCAGCCATGTTCCCTGCTCGTCGGGTTGCGTCGTGCAACGAATGTGGACAGGCACCGCAGCGCGTACCAGCGGGTCCAGCATTTTCCGGTGCATACCTAGGCGCCCCGCCCGATTCCACTGCCAGGCTTCTTCGAGTCTGATGCAAGGCAAATGCTCTGCCTGTTCATTCGTGCGCGGGTCGTGGGTGTAGAGTCCATCGACATCGGTCCAGCGTTCCAGCACCGTCGCTTGCAATGAGGCGGCCAGCAGGGCTGCGGCATAATCGCTTCCGCCACGTCCCAGTGTTGTTGTTACCCCGTCTGCTGTTCCGCCGATAAAGCCGGTTACGACCGGGACGGTTGTGGCAGGAAGCCGGGCATGCCAGTCGCGTACCTGTTGCGTTGTCACGTCGATATCGACCAGAGCGTTGCTGAAGGTATCGTCCGTTCGAATTAAGACGGCTGCATCCTGCATAAGGGTATTTAATCCCGCCTCCCGGAGCATCAGTGTCACCAGAGGAGCGTGAAGCCTTTCGCCAAGTGCACGAAGCCAATCGTCCTTGGCTGAACTCTCATGCTCCGAGCCATAGATTTGCTTGGCTACTTCTGCCAACCGAGCTCGTAGCGTCTCTTCGTATAGGAGCAAGGCAGGAGAAGGGAGCACGCCCGAAGCAAGAACGTGCTGCCGAACCCAGAGGTGTTCTACCAACTGTTTTCCCGAATAGCTTCCTTGCAGGTGGGCTTCCAACAAATCGGTAACGCCCGAAGCTGCCGATATCACCAGCACTACCCGGTGTGTTTGTACCGTGCTCCGTACGATGTCCGCGACCCGCCGCAAGGCTTCTCCACTGCCGACGGAGGTGCCGCCGAACTTGAGCACTTTCACTCCTTTTGCTTCGCTCATGCTGCCACCGCCACCAGCGGATCTATGGTTGCCTCGCGCCATGATCGGATGATTTCGTTTAGCGTTTCCAGTTCGATGAGAAAAGCATCGTGTCCATCTGGCGACGACACAACAGCCAGGGTTGCATTGGGCAGAAGCCGCGTCAATGCTTCCTGCTCGTGCAAAGGATAGAGCACATCCGAATCGATGCCGATGACGAACGCAGGCTGCGTGATGCTGCCCAGTACGTCGGCATAGGCACCACGCCCACGTGATACATCGTGCGAGTCCATTTGGCGGGTGAGATGGACGTAGCAGTTTGCATCGAAGCGTGCTACCAGCTTATCGCCCTGGTGGCGCAAATAGCTCTCTACAGAGAAAGAGGCAACTTCATCCTGTTCTATGAACCTGCCAAATCGTGCCTCGAAAGAGGGTTGCGAGCGATAGGATATCATCGCCATCATGCGCGCCGCTGCCAGTCCAGAAGCAGGTGGATCTGCCGGGTCGTAGTGCCCACCCTGCCACCGCTCATCGGCAAAGATGGCCTGTCGTTGCGCTTCGCTCCAGCCGATGCACCAGGCCGAGTGCTTGCCACCTACGGCTATCGGCACGAGGCCACGCACGAACTCGCCGTGGAAGGCCCACTCAAGCGCTTGCATGCCTCCCATGGAGCCGCCGATAGCAAAGGCAACCTGACGCACACCCAACGCTTCCAACAAGAGCCTGTGCAGCGACACTGTATCTCGAATCGTAGCTTGCGGAAAAGCTGCTCCATAGGGCTGCTCCGTAGTTGGATCATATGTGAGTGGAGATACCGTGCCATAGGGTGAGCCAATGACATTGGCACACACGACGAAGTAGTGCTCCGTGTCGAGTGCCCTGCCAGGACCGATCAAGCCACCCCACCAATCGGCAGCGTCGGCATTGCCTGTCAATGCATGGCAAACAACGATGGCATTGTCCCCTGCTTCGTTAAGCTGTCCCCAGGTTCGATACGTTACGGGTACCTCGCGGAGCACGCTTCCATTTTCCAGGGTGAACTTGGAAAAGACTAGTCTGTCTGTCATAATAATTCGACAAAGGAGACAGAGTTGGAGCACGAAGATGTACGCGAAGCACATCGCCCCTCTGTCTGTGCTCCGATTAGGCGGGGATCAAATCGTCGATGGAAGCAAAGGCATGCTCAAAGTCAGCTTTGAGATCATCGATATGCTCAATGCCGACCGACACGCGGACGAGATCCGGTGTGACGCCTGACGCCAGCTGCTCTTCTGCAGCCAGTTGCTGATGCGTCGTGGAGGCGGGATGGATCACCAACGTCTTGGCATCGCCGACGTTGGCGAGGTGGCTGGCGAGTTCTACGTTCTCGACGAACGCCTGTCCGGCTTCCACGCCGCCTTTCACGCCAAAGGCCAGCACGGCCCCATAACCGCGAGGCAAGTAGCGGGTGGCGCGCTCGTGGTAGGGATGGTCTTCGAGGCCGGGATAGCTGACCCATTCGACCTGCTCGTGATTCTGGAGCCAGCGTGCCAGTTCCAGCGCGTTGTCTACGCTGCGCTGCACGCGGAGCGAGAGGGTCTCCAGGCCTTGCAGCAAAAGGAAAGAACCGAAGGGATTCTGGCTGGCTCCGATGTCGCGCAGTCCTTCCACACGGGCGCGGATAATGAAGGCTACGTTGGCTCCCAACACGCCCTCTGGGCCGAAGGTCTCCCAGAAATTGAGGCCGTGGTAGGCTGGCGAGGGTTCCGTGAACACCGGGAAGCGTCCGTTGTCCCACGGGAAGGTGCCCGCGTCTACGATGACGCCGCCGATGGTGGTGCCGTGGCCGCCGATCCACTTGGTTGCGCTCTGCACCACGATGTCGGCTCCGTGCTCAATGGGGCGGAACAGGTAGCCTGCCGCGCCGAAGGTGTTGTCTACCACCAGGGGCACGCCATACTGCTTGGCGATAGCCGAGATGCGCTCGAAGTCGGGGAGGTTGAAGCGCGGGTTGCCGATGGTCTCGACGTAGATGGCTTTCGTCTTCTCATCTATCAGCGACTCGATGGAATCGGGGTCATCGCCGTCGGCAAAGCGGACGTCGATGCCGAGGCGCGGCAGCGTCACCTTGAACTGGTTGTAGGTGCCGCCATACAGGTAACTGGCAGAGACAATGTTGTCGCCTGCCTGAGCGATGGTGGTGAGGGCGAGGAACTGCGCGGCCTGCCCGCTCGCCGTTGCCAGCGCCGCGACGCCTCCTTCGAGCGCGGCGATGCGCTGCTCGAAGACATCCGTCGTCGGGTTCATGATGCGGGTGTAGATGTTGCCGAATTCCTTCAGCGCAAACAGGTTAGCTCCGTGCTCGGCGTCGTCGAAGGTGAACGAGGTCGTTGCATAGATCGGGACGGCGCGGGCGTGGGTTGCGGCGTCGGGCGTGTGTCCGGCGTGGACCTGAAGGGTTTCATAGTGAAGCGTGCGGGGTTGACCGTTGCTGCTCATGGTATTGGATGGTTAGGTGAGTGATGAATCGTTTGGTTCTCTCTAGTAAAGGCGAAAAAACCGGGGCAATCCCCTAAGGGTGCATCAACGAGATCCAAAAACCATCCAGAAAAGTAGCGGTCAGAGCCACCAGCCGGTTTTCAGAAAGAAGCCTGGCTGGCCCGCGAGAAGAGGTGTACTAAGGTGTACTAAATAAAAAAACCTCCTCCGCGCTCATTCCGGCGGAAGAGGTCATCCTGGGTCCATCTTGCGATGGAAGAGGAGACATATTCTCCCGCTCATCTTTCCTCACGTGATTGCGTTGCGAGGCAGGAATTGGCACCTTTCCTTGATCGGTGAACCGAACGAGGCGGTTGCCAGGGTTTCGCAGGGCCTGTACCCTCCACCCTTCTGGATGAGCTGTTAGAAACATCGTTTCATGCGGCTTATATCGCCACTGCGGCAGGATATGTTTCGAGGAATACAAAAAATTTTGTTGTGGAGGTTATGTCTTGCGCTTGCATGTGTCTTACGTAGGTGAGTTCCTCTCACTCAAAACCCACCCCTCTAAAAAATGGAAATAAGTACCTTTCCTACCCACCCCGCCGCTAACCTGCGCGTCTATCAGGCCTCCAAAACGCTAGAGACCGACATCTTCTTTCTCACCCGCCGATTTCCTAAGGCGGAACATGGAGCGTTGACGGCATTGATCCGCACCACCAGCCAATGCATCAGCAAACAGGTGGTGCGGGCATGGCAAACGCGGCACAGTGGTACCGGCTTTCGTACCCATCTTAATGAGTGCCAATCGGCCTGTGCCCGGCTGGCCCTGTGGCTCGATCTGGCGTACGACCACTATTACCTCTCGACCGTCGAGCATGAGGAGTTCCTGGAGCGCAAGACAGAACTTCAACGCATGCTGAGCCGCCTCGCCACGCAACGGATCGCTTTGCTGGCCTGAGTCCTCTCAGGTGTGTAAGGCTGGTTCCTGATGGATGTTTTCAACGGCAGTGCTTTCTCTGCCTAGGGGATTGTTGTGTCTGTTCGATGCGCCTGGTCCAGACCGGGCTAACGGCTTTGCGACCTATGTGACAGGAAGAAAGATGCTTTCTGGTAGCCTGCAAAGAACCATTTCGATGCAGGTTTGGTAGATTGTTGTATATTTTCACCCCACCCAAACAGCAAGCTACCCACCGCAAATGAGGTCCCCCATGAACCTGCATAAACATCTCTGGCTATTCACCCTGCTGTTGCTCATAACGCTGACAGCCTGTGAGCCCGCCGCTGAAACCACACCCGAAGAAACCGCCGCTGCTGATACTACGGCGATGATGGAGGACGAGCCAGCAATCGCTGGGCGGTTCGCGATACTCAACCTCAACACCGCTACCAATGATGAATTCCTCACCATTCCCGATGTGGGCGACCGCATGGTGCGTGAGTTTAAGGAATACCGCCCGTACGTCAGCATCCAGCAGTTCCGCCAGGAGATTGGCAAATATGTAGACGAGGCACAGGTGGCCGCCTACGAGGAGTACGTCTACGTCCCCATTAACCGCAACGAGAGCGACGCCGCTACCCTGCAGCAGATTCCGGGTCTTACTACTGCTGCCGCCGAGGAACTCATCGCCGGGCGTCCATACGACTCGAACGATGCGTTTCTGGAGAAGCTGGCCGACTATGTCTCTGAGCGCGAACGGAACATCGCAGGACGGTACCTGATCCTTGATTGAGCGAACCGTTGAAGCCAGTCTGCGTCGCTTTTTGCTGGTGGTCGCGGGATGTGTTTTTGCGGGGACGGTCGTGGAACTACTGTTCGTCGGGCACGCAGAAAGTATCATTCAACTCGTGCCGTTCGTCCTATGCGCCGTGGGTGCGCTTGTCGTGGTAGTTGCTTTCTATGCCCCCCGGCGGCGGTCCCTGCGTGCTCTGCGCGGTGTGATGGTGCTGATGGTGCTGGGAAGTGGATTCGGCATCTACGAACACCTGACGCACAACTTTGCCTTCGAGCTAGAAATTCGCCCTAATGCGACCGTGGGCGATGTGTTCTGGGAAGCCCTCGCCGGGGCCAGCCCGTTGATAGCACCGGGCATTCTGGCGCTGGCTGCCGTCCTCGCCATCGCTGCGACATATCGCCACCCGCTGCTTGAGAAAGCGAGAGAGAAAAGCTGAGGAGCGTGGGGAACACGGTTCGAGACTCAGGGCTGGGAGGTCGGTGTATGGATATGGACTTTGGGGAGGACTCGGCCCCTGAGAAACCAATTATTTGAGGGGCATGGCTGGACGAATCTCAGACGCCACAAGATCGACGAGGAGCGATGAGTTGGCCGAAGTCTTGCTCGCATAGGAATGACGGTCATTCTTCATCGGATGCTGCTGTAGCATAGCGGGTCATTAGCATGAAGATACCTCTACGGCCTCTATGTCGACGTTTTTTGCAATCTCAGCCCGCTCGATACGAAAATCGAAGCATCCTGCCCCCGTGTCGCGGACGTGGATATAGTCTACATCCGCGCGGGCAAGCAGACGCTCCATGACGGGTTCGACCTGCCCATCAGGGACAGCGTCTTCAGCCACTAACCGTCGATTGTGTCCATAGGCCTGGAGCGTGAGTGGATGTTGAAGGAGTTCCTTTGGGAAGCCAGCGTCTTCCATATACCGCTGACAGGCCGTTTCGTGAATGTATACGGGGCCAGGGAGCGGGGGAGCACCTGTCTCTTCGAAGGGGTCATACGTGAACAGGATACGCCGCTCCTGACCGACCCCGAAGGTGTGTAAGCAAAGTCGGCATGGACCGTACCCCTGGGCCACCTCGGCATGAGCAGGATACCCATATTGGGGCGAAGCCAGCGAGGTGCGGACGGCGTGGGCAATTGCTTCGGGAATCGCGATGATGCGATAGGAAACCATGGTCGTGCTTCTACTTTGATAACCCAAGTTTGGACCTATATAAAGGGGTGTCATCGCGAGGAGCCGCAGGCGACGTGGCGATCTCGTGCGTCAAGCATGTCGCCTTTTCAGCGAGCTTGCCGCGCTCCCGTTGGTCGCTCGCAATGACAAATAGGAATAGGTCCAAACTTGGGTTTTGATAATAAAATACATCACCCGTTGAGGCTTCGGCGTAACGACGGAAGCCATCTTATCCATGCTGGTACGTTTTAGGCTATCCGCTTCTTGCGGCCAAACTAAAAGCGGGTTGGTCGTTCAATGAGGCCCATACCGGCAACCGGCTCTGGGCTGCGTTCAACTGGTGGACTTTGAGCACAAGAACTGGATAGCGATCACACGAAGAGGCATCGTATGTTAGGTGCCGAAATAGGAGGAATATCAACATCAAGTAAATGAACCATGACGTTATCCGATGACATCGCGCGCACCGCTGCAAATGATTGTGTCGAGGTCCTTTTCACAGAAGACGAAGCATGGGCTGCCGTAGAAGGGCGTGATCGCCGCTTCGATGGTCTCTTCGTATATGCCGTCGAAACGACGGGTATCTACTGTCGTCCTTCGTGCCCGGCCCGCCGCCCTCATCGTAAAAATGTTGCCTTCCATTTTTCTCCTCAAAAAGCCGAAGAGGCTGGGTATCGTGCCTGCCGTCGTTGTTATCCGAAACACACCGATCCAACGCCCGCTGAACAGGCTGTCGAACAGGTCCGCGCCTACCTCGACGCGCATTTTGACGAGCCAGTCACGCTCCATACGCTGGCCGAAGAAGTCGGGCTGAGTCCATCTCACCTGCAAAAGACTTTCAAGCGCTTCGTGGGGCTTTCGCCAAAAGATTATCAAAATGCACGACGCTTAGAGGTGTTTAAGGGGCAGGTGGGGGCCGAGCGGGACGTACTCGAAGCCACCTTTGAAGCTGGTTTTGGCTCCAGCCGTGCGCTCTACGAGCAGGCGGAGAACGGGCTCGGGATGACGCCCGGCACGTACCGCCGAGGGGGCAAAGGGCTTACCATCCGATTTACGACGCTGCCGTCCGCTTTTGGGCGGTTGCTGGTTGCAGCTACGGAACGGGGAGTCTGTGCTGTCTCTCTGGGTGACGACGATGCGACGCTGGTTGCTGAACTTGAGGACGAATTCCAGCATGCCTCCACCATCACGCGCGATGGCGAGTCGATGCGTGCGTGGGTAGAGCCTATTATCCGCTACCTTGACGGGGTGCATGCGCATCCGACTGTGCCCGTTGAATTACAAGGCACGGATTTCCAGCGGCGCGTATGGAAGACCCTCCAGAAGATTCCTTACGGCACGACGCGCTCCTATAGCGAGGTTGCCGAGATGTTAGGACAGCCCGAAGCGGCGCGGGCGGTGGCCCGGGCGTGCGCAAGCAACAAAGTGGCGCTCGTCATTCCCTGTCATCGCGTCGTGCGGAAAGCTGGTGGTGCGGGCGGCTATCGGTGGGGAAGTCATCGGAAGCAGCGTCTACTGGATCAAGAAGAAGCGCCATAGGGGCAGGGAAAGGCATGCCGTTAGAAAAATGATGACCAGGGCCAACTGCTAACCGATGCCGAGCGCCTGCCCGCCCTGGTAGACGAGGAGGGAGAAGACGTAGGCCAGCGCGAACATGTAAAGCCACATCACGATGGGCCATTTCCACGTATTGGTCTCGCGGTGGGCGATGGCGAGGGTGCTCATGCATTGCAGCGCGAAGACGAAGAAGACCATCAGGCTGACGGCCACGAGCGGCGTGTAGACCGGTTCTCCGTTGGGATAGCGGTCGGCTTTCAAGGCGTCGCGGAGCAACACCGGTTCGCCATCACCTTCCTCGCCGACGCTGTAGATGGTTGCCATGGTGCTGACGATGACTTCGCGGGCAGCAAAGGCGCTGAGGATCCCAGCGCTGATTTTCCAGTCGAAGCCGAGAGGGCGCATGATCGGTTCAACGGCACGTCCAAGCCGCCCGATGATGCTCTGCCGGATTTGCCGACCAGCGTTTTCTACAGCAAGTTCGTCCAGTTGAAGTTGGCGCTGCTCTTCAACACGGTTGACGGCGTCCATCGGGCCACGCGCAACCAACTCTCCTGCCGATAGGCCTTCGGCTGCCGCAATGCTGTCGATGCGGGCCTCATAGGCTGCCTGCACCTCGGCCCGCGCATTTTCAACGGCGGGATCGGGATTGGCTTTCGGGAAGCTTGCGAGGAACCAGAGCAGGATGCTCAACCCGAAAATGATGCGTCCGGCGCGGACGACAAACGCTTTGGAGCGATCTACCATCCGCCAGAGCACCTGCCGCATCCGGGGCAGGCGGTAGGGCGGTAGTTCCATCACGAACATCGACGCAGAGCCCTTGAACACAAATCGCTTGAGCACCCAGGCCGCCACGAACGCCATCACCGTGCCAAGCAGATAGAGCGAGACCATCGCCAGACCCTGATAGCCGATGAAGCCAAAAAACGCGCCGACGGGAATAAACGCGCCGATAAACAGGGTGTAGACCGGCAGGCGGGCCGAACAACTCATCAGTGGCGCGACCATAATGGTGATGAGTCGGTCGCGTTCGTTCGCCAGCGTGCGCGCCGCCATAATGCCGGGGATGGCGCAGGCGTAGGACGACAGCAGCGGCACCACCGACGCGCCGCTCAGCCCCATCCGCCGCATCAGGCGGTCCATAATGAACGCCGTGCGTGCCATATAGCCGGTGTCTTCCATCAGGCCGAGGAAGAAGAAGAGCAGCAGGATCTGTGGCAGAAACACCAGCACATTGCCGACGCCGGTAATCACTCCTTCCACCATCACATCTTCGATCATCCCATTCGGCATAATCGATCGGACACCCGATCCGAGCGCCACGATGGTCGTTTCGATCAAATCCATCGCGGGGATGGCCCAGGTGAAGACGGCCTGGAAGATGAGCACAAGGATGGCAGCGAAAATCAGCGGCCCGGCGATGCGGTGGGTGAGTACGGCATCGATCTTGTCCGAGCGCGTTTGCTCTGAGGGATCCTTGCGCCGTGTGATGACATCGGCGGCAAGCGGACTAAGCCAGCCGTAGCGCCCGGTCATCTCGGCCATACGGTAAGGCACCTTGCGTTCTTCCAGGTCGGCCCTTGTGTCGAGTACCGCCTGATAAAAGCCGGGGGCACGCCCTTTCCACGGATTTAGCAGCGGGTCGCTCGTGAGGGCACCAAGAGCTTCGAATTGTCGCCGCCGCTCTGGCAATCCCGGCACCTCGTCATCCAGTTGTTGCATGAGCCGTTGGACGGGATCGTCGACAGCGCTCATTAAGCCCCATTTCGCTTCGGTAGAGGGCTCGGGTTGTTCGGCCATGGCAGCACGCAGATCATCAAAGCCGACGTTGCTGCGGGCCGTGATGGGGACAACCGGCAGGCCAAGGCGCTTCGACAGGGTATGGACATCGATTTCCAATCCTGCCTCTTGTGCGGCGTCCATCATATTGAGCGCCACTACCACGGGCAGGCCCAGATCCACGATTTGCGTGACCAGGTACAGATTGCGCTCCAGGTTCGTTGCGTCTACCACGCAGACGACCATATCGGGCGGAGCCTCGCCATCCATCCGGCCGACCAGCACATCGTACGCTACCCGCTCGTCAATCGACTTGGGATTCAGGCTGTAGGTGCCGGGCAGGTCAATGATTTCTACGTGCTCCGTTCTGACGAGCCGCCCGCTTTTACGTTCAACCGTCACCCCTGGGTAGTTGGCGATTTTCTGCCGCAGGCCCGTCAGCAGATTAAAGACCGTTGTTTTGCCAACGTTTGGATTGCCAGCCAGGGCAATACGGCGGGTACGAACTTCAGCAGAAGGGGTAGGAGCAGGCATAGCGAACGAAAAACAAGAACAGATTCACAGCCGCTCGACCTGAATGCGCTGTGCTTCGTGCTGACGGATAGATAGGTGGAATCCGCGCACTTTTAAATCGATGGGATCGCCGAGCGGAGCCCGCCGCACCACCTCAACAGGCGTGCCGGGTAAGAGACCCATTTCCAACAGTCGACCGGGAGGATCATCGTCGGCATACCCGGTGACGGTACCGCGTTCGCCAGGCTTCAGGTCGCGCAGGGTCAGCATCAGGCAGGGGTTGCCAGAAGATTCATCGCCACCTCACGTTGCAAGGCAATGCGGCATTCCGAGACGCCCAGGATGCATTTTTCCGCATTCGCCATCACGCACACGCAGCAGCCTTCGCGCAGGCCCAGGTCGCGCAGGCGGTCCGCATCCTCGTCGCCCATGCTCAAAAAAGCAATGCGGGCCTTCTGGCCTTTGAGAAAACACGTCAGCGGTGTGGCGTCAGGGGACATAGGAGGCAGTGTACTGGGATGAGACAGAATGACACCCGGCTTTTCGGCTAATGTAGACTAAGTATAAATAAAAGCGATCCCATTTGCCTAAAAAATTTTCGATGAACGTGTTTTTTAGAAAGGGAGAAAGGGAGAAAAAGAGAGGGAAGCCAGAAAAGACGCTTACGCTATCCCATCTCCGATCATTCATCCTCTAAAAACGATATGCTGATCAGATAGCCAAACCTCATCGAAAGCCCGCCCCTCTCGCCCTTTCCCCCTTGCTCCCTTTCCTAATTACCCAAGTCTTCGGACAGCGCTGCTTTATAAGAACCGCTATGCGCTGTACCTTTTCTGCCATCACTCGGCATCCTCCAACGACAGACTCTGAATTTTCGTGGCACAGCTTATTGATGGAAAAGCCATTTCGGCACAGGTGCGCACCGAGGTGCGTGCAGATGTAGATGCCTGGACCGCCCGGGGCCACCGCGCACCCTACCTCGCCGTCGTGCTCGTGGGTGATGATCCCGCTTCAGCCTCGTACGTGCGGGGCAAGATGAAAGCCTGTGGCGAGGCCGGTATCGAAAGCGATACGCTCACCTACGACGACAGCATCTCTGAGGCCGACCTGCTCGCCCTCATCGACCGGCTCAACAACGACGCCAGCGTAGACGGCATCCTCGTCCAGCTTCCGTTGCCGGATCATATCGATGAGCAGAAGGTGATCCACGCCATCGATCCAGACAAGGACGTGGACGGCTTCCACCCGGAGAATGCGGGTCGCCTGGTTATCGGGCAGCCGGGGTTTGTGTCGGCCACGCCTGCAGGCATCATGGAATTGCTCAAACGCTCTGGCGTAGAGACACGCGGCAAACATGCCGTTATCATTGGGCGGTCGAATATTGTGGGCAAGCCGATGGCGAACCTGCTGATCCAGCGCGGCACCGACGCTACGGTGACCGTTTGTCATAGCCGCACCGTCGATCTGCCTGCTATTACCCGTCAGGCAGACATTCTCATCGCGGCCATCGGGCGGGCGGGGTTTGTAACGGCAGACATGGTCAAAGAAGGCGCGGCGCTCATCGACGTGGGCATCAACCGGGTGGAGGATGCCTCGCGCCCTCGCGGTTACCGGCTCGTCGGCGACATCGACTTCGATGGTGTAAAGGAGAAAGCAGGCTGGATCACGCCCGTACCCGGCGGCGTAGGGCCTATGACCATTGCCATGCTGCTGCGCAATACGCTGACCGCAGCCCAGCGCGCCGAAGCCCAGTAATCTCCGGGTACCCTTCATGTTGTTACCGCAGGAAGTCCAGCAAGCCGTAACCGATTCGCTAGCGGCTCCGCAAGACACGCCCATTGTTGATACAACCGCCGCTGCTGATACCACGTCGGCAATCACGCAACTGAATCGCGAGATCACGGAAGCGGGGCGGCTGATTGCTACAGGCGAGTGGGAGCTTTTCGTGAGCAGGTTGTATGAGCGGCTGGCCGAACTTGCCGCTAACCTCATCCCGAAGTTGAGCGCGGCGCTGCTTGCCTTTCTGCTTTTCTACATCACCTACCGGATCCTTTATAAAGTTATCCGCCGGTTGCTGAGCCGGAGCAAGCGGGTCGATGTGGGGCTGGAGGCGCTCCTTACCAAGACCTACCGCGTCGTGGCGATGACGTTTATCCTGGTAATGGTGCTGGATCAGTTGGGCCTCAATGTGGCGGCGCTACTGGCCGGGCTGAGTATCGCCGGTATCGCCGTCGGTTTTGCCGCCCGCGACACGCTGGAGAATTTCATCTCTGGCATTTCCATTCTCATGGATCGCCCCTTCCGCATTGGCGACAATGTACAGATCGATGGCACCTTCGGCACGGTGGAAGAAATCACACTCCGCTCAACGCGGCTGCGCACGCTGAACAACGAGATCATGGTGATGCCTAACATCCAGATGATCAACCAGAAGCTGGTCAACCACACCATGCTCAACACGTTGCGCGTGGAGATTCCGTTTGGCATTGCCTACAAGGAATATCCGCAAGAGGCCCGCGAGGTGGTGCTCAAACTGACCGAGGGCGATGAGCGCCTGCATGATGATTACAAGTCGCAAGTAGTCGTGCTCGGCCTCAACGACTCCAGCGTCGATATGGCGCTGCGGCTGTTCTTGCGTAATCCCAAGCTCGAAGTGCCTGTCCGCCTGGAGTACATCGAGAAGGTACGTGAAGCCCTCCGCGAGGCTGACATAGAGATTCCTTTCCCGCACCTGCAACTGTTCGTGGACGAAGCCAAAGCCTTCGAGAACTCGTTCCTCATGCAACCAACCTTGCCCCCGCCCAAAGGCAAAGGAGGCTCGTCGCGGCCTTCTGCCTAGCTCAGAGAATGAAGGAAAGGGGGAGTGGATGGTGGATAGTGTGTGGTAGATAGTGGATCGTTAAAAGCAAGGTTGTTTACCTATCTACCATCCCCTCTCAACTATCCACAAAAAAGCTCTTGCTGCCTTTCACCCTTTCATAATCTCAATAGTTTATGCCTTTTGCTACCATTCGTTGCTGTTTCTTAGCCCTTATCATCGGGCTCTTTGCCCAACAAGCCACGGCCCAGGTCAATATTGAGCGGCAGCGGGATCTGGAGGTGGAAGGGTTGGCCGTGTCGGTGGAAAGCGATATTGCGCTGCTCTCTGGCAACTCTGACGTGTTCGATCTTGGTCTCGGCGGGCGCATTGATTACCGGGGAGAGTCCTTCCATACGTTTTTTCTCAGCAGTGTGCGCTACGGCGAAAGCAATGGCAAGGAATATCGCAACCGTGCCTTCGGGCACTTGCGCTTCAACTACGACCTCACGCCACGTTTGGTGGGGGAACTCTTCGGGCAGATTGAGCACGATGTCTTTACGTTGCTGCAACTGCGCTTGTTGGGTGGAGTCGGCGTGCGCCTACGTCATGTGCGCAATGAGCAGATCGGGTTGTACCAGGGCACGGCGTTGATGTATGAGTTCGAGGACATAGACGACGAAAAGTCGGGATCCCATCCGGGTGAAACGAAGGAGGTGCGGTGGAGCAACTACGTCAACCTGCGCATCACGCTGAGCGAGCAGATTTCTTTTCGCAACACTGTCTATGTGCAACCCGCACTCGGCGATTTTGACGATGTGCGTGTGCTGGATGAAGCGGCGCTCGTTGTTGCTTTGACGAAACATCTGGCGTTCAAAACCGCGTTCAACCTGCGCTACGACAGCGACCCGCCCGGCAGCATCGACCCGCTCGACCTGGCGGTACGCAACGGACTTACCGTTACTTTCTAACAGGCTTCCTCTCGTGACATGATGCTTTCTCACGCTACTTTTCTCAGCCTTGTTCTTCTGCTCGTGCTCCTCGCCGGATGCACCGACCAGCCTGAGCCAGACGCCGAGGTGCCCGTCGAGACGCCCGAGACAACAACCGCCTACGCCCCGACGAAAACCGACACCATTTATGTAGAAGGCGAGCCGCAGCCAAAGACGCTTACCCTGCTGGATGCGCCTGACCTCCCGTTCATCACCTACTTTCCATCAGATGAATTCGTCACCGAAGTT
>Ga0102947_1000358_pt1 | contig 16426 bp, 15 predicted proteins | sample SalPon2A_A_D2_MG_FD_78210 | JGI IMG/M metagenome (GOLD analysis project Ga0102947, IMG submission 78210) | Soil microbial communities from South San Francisco under conditions of wetland restoration - Salt Pond MetaG R2A_A_D2_MG | ecosystem: Environmental > Terrestrial > Soil > Wetlands | place... | reverse complement strand
ACGCTCAATTTTCCCGTCCATGTAATCGGTTATTTTTTGTTTGCATTCATCCAACCCGTAACCGAAAGCACAGTAATAACCTTTGTTTTCCATTTTCGATTGGAAGTCTTTCTGTTCTTGAGTCGCGCGGCCTTTGTCTGTTTTAACTTCCAGCCAAAAACCATGAAAGCCGTTGATCGGGATCGCAATAAAAATATCATTCGTTCCCGCTTTGGCTCCCTCTGCTTTCAAAATACCTTGCTGTATGGCGGTTCTTTGTCCACCAATCTCTATGCGCAAATAAAAGGGCCGTTCGTCTCGGTAGGTGTAAAAAAACCAAGTCCACAGTGCTTTGCATATCTCAGATTCAGGGTGTTTATTTTTGCGTGTTCGTTTTCTTTTTGATTCGATCATTAGCCAGGTCAGTTTGATTCCCCTGGTTAAGCCAATGATCGGTACTACAAACTCTTTTAGCTTCATCGAATGATAAACAATCAGTGAAGAAGTTCCACGCGTCTCTATTTTTATAATTTGTTTTTATTTTTTTTGATGCAACAAACTTAGTGTGATTCGAATCTATTGAAGTGATCCGATAACCTTGATCACTCTCAAAATAATAATCATTAATTTTTTTAAATTCCATAGTTAAAGATCTTAATTCAATGATGCGTACGGTTTAAGCCGGTTCGATTCTGAGTAAGACTTCCCTAAACCCGCAAACATGCAAGTTTAAGTCTCACTCAAAGGATGCTAACGGAATCGCTCGGACATCAACTGAGGCCGTTACGCTTGTACAGCTAACGACTCGCATAGTATCACCGGTACTCAGTGCCACACGGCCCACTATGCCCGCCTTTCGGCGACTTCCTAGACCTGCCCGTTTGTGTGGATCTCTTCTCGGGCGACGCTCTGAGCAGTCGAACAGTGATTTCAGACCGATAAACCGCTCGTCATTGCGTATTTTTCACAAAAATGTGATTAGTTGGCATTGACGAACGATCACGGTTCTGAGATCATATCTCGCGATATTATGACATGTTAAAAAAATGCCATGACGTCACAAGATAAGGCCGATGCGTCAATGCGTTGCTTTATTTTGTATCTTGGAAATGCGCCCAACCCCTTCTACCGAGCGGGCGCTTTTTTCCCCTTCTAGCGCTGGATCATACTCATACCCTTTTTCGTTAATTTCAAACGTTTTTTTGAGATGTCAACATATGTCTATATATTGATATTAGTTAAACCTGTTATATCCCATATATCGTATTGTCATAAAAACGTTTTTGTTCTGCGCAACATCCTTGATCATATTAATTTTAATTTCAAGTGTTTTTTTCTAATAAAAACAAGCGGTTAGGTATCCCCTCAGTACATCCCGTACCAACCCAGTACGCCCCGTACCATCTCACTCAGTAATCAACCTAATAAGCTACTCAACTACTAAATTACTTGGTAAGCAAACACCTAAGTCACTAAGGTAGTAAGGTATTAGGTTAATTATGTAGGTAGTTCATAAGTAAGTCGGTAGTCTGTTAGTTAGGTTGTGTAGGTAGGTGGGTCGTTAGTAAGTTGGTGACTAGCTTGGTAGTGAGTGTGGTTGGGGTGGTTGCTGGAGGCACCCTATTTGATGGTAGATAGGAGGCGTCTAGGGGTTTTGGTGGGGGCAGCTAGAAGGTAGAAAGGAGGGTAGCTACCCCCTCCTAGCCGTCATCAAGGGGGGTTAAGTCGTCAGGCGTTACTAATATCTTTCCATCTTTGCCCTGTTTGATGGCTTGTTTCATTCCTAATTCCAAAAGCCAGTTAAAAACCAAATTCTTATTGCCCTCAGTGTGACTTCGGATCCATTGGTCAATAGGGCGTGTAATGCGATAATTGCATTTGTTTGCGCCAAACTCATTGATTCCAACTTCACCAAACGCCAATAGCTTTAAATGATCACGCTTAACCGCCCTGTTTTTCGCTGTATTCGATTTTTTGGGTTTGTCAGTGGTTTGGGTTGCCTTTGCGTCATCGTCGCTCTGATTCGAAATAGGGGAGCTGTGCGTGGCTTGTTCGCCCGCTTTGTTCAGATTCTCAAGGACAGACGCAAAGTCTTTTTTACGACTCATGCGAAACCCCCATTTCGCGTACATTTGTTTCCATTGATTTAATGACGCGCTGGACCATTTCGCTCGGCTTTTCTATCTCGTTCAACGTTTCGCCCGCGCTCCCGTTCTTGGGGATTTCCGTGGTTTTATAGATGGGTGCGAGTAATTCGACATTATCAAAAACAGCAAAAATGCCAGAAATCGCTCGTCCCATTACGGTGCGGCGTTCAATATTAGAGGGTAAAACATAAACTTTCTGACCGTCATTGATGTCTTGAATATAAGAAATCACCTTTTTTGAAATACCGATATCTTGAGCACTCGCAAGCACTGGCACGATAATTCGCGCGCGTTCTTCGTATCTTTTTGCGATTTTTAACAGATTATTAACCTCTTCGCCGATGTGTGGCGGCGTATCAAATATCACACAATCGTATTCATCGGAGTCTGCTAGGTTAGTCAAAAGCAACTCGAAATATTCCATTGTTGAAGCATCCGCTCGCGCCACATTACCCCGCAACCAACCGTCACCAAGCGACGAAATTAGGTGAGCCGCGCGCCCTCGTGTATCACAATCAATAATAAAGGGACGAAAACCCATCGCTTTAAGTTGACCAAATAAATTGATCGAACTCGTCGTTTTGGCAGCTCCACCTTTCTCATTAATGATAAAAAACAAATGCAATAAATCGATCTTCATTGATTGGCCCCTTTTTGGTTGTTAATTTTATGGGTTTCGATTAAGTCTTTTATGTATTCCGGTCCTTCCGGCATACACTCATCCATACACGCCCTAATGATATTTTCCATCGACGTTTCAATTTCAATAGCCATCAGTTGCAACTGTTTTTTTTGTTCAGCCGGTATGTTAACAACGGCCCGCTTGTATTTTGTGTTTTTTGCCATAGTGACACCTTGGTTTTGTGGTTATAAACATTAGTGCACTAGAATATAACTAACATATTGAACAATTGCAACGTTTGTAATCTTCGAATATATTCAACAAATGTTTAAAGCGGGCGATGTGATTACGTGGGAAAGGGAAGACGGCAAACAGTCCGTTGGCCGCGTCATTGTTACTTATCCTAACGACTGGCTCGATTACTATTGTTTCGATGACGAACGTGAAGACGGCACCGGAATGTTTGAAGCGTTCACATTACAAGAAAGGATCACAATGCCATTTCAATTTGAAGAACTCACCCCCAAGCGATTGATTGAAACAAAAGAGATGCCCAGGGATGAATGGTTAACGTGGCGACGAAAGGGAATAACCGGAACTGATAGCGCGGCCATCATGGGCTATTCCAAATTTAAAACGCCGCTCATGGTCTACGAAGATAAATTGGCAAACCTTCCTGAAGTCGAAGATAACAATCATATGAAATTAGGCCGCGCGATGGAGGCGATTGTTGCTGATTGGTTTGTCGATGCAACCGGTAAAAAATTAGAACAACGCTACGCCATGTTTCAACACGCGAAATACGATTGGATGTTTGCGAACATTGATCGAAAAGTGGTTGGAGAAAAAGCCATCGCAGAAATGAAGATCGCTAATTTTTCTTACAGTCAAGAACAGTGGGGAAGGACCGGCAGCGATCAAGTGCCGATTGATTATATGATCCAGGTGTATCATTACATGATAGTGATGGGCGTGAGAAGAGGGTACTTAGGCGTTATCTTTACCGACACGCGAGAATTTCGATGGTATCAATTTGACTTAAATGAAGAACTCGCGCAAATGGTGATCAATCATACCTATCTCTTCTGGATGAATCACATTAAACAATGCACGCCGCCGGAACCTGTCACCCTTGATGATTTAAATTTACGTTACCCGGAAGTGGTGAGCGGGGCGCTCATTGCCAGCGATCCAATGAAACACCTTTGCATGATGCACGAAGACAATCGAAAGATGATCAAACGTCTTGAGCGAGAAAATGAACAATTAAAAATAGACGTTGGCCGCATGATCGGTGAACACCGTGAAATAGTGGTCGATGATAATAATAAAGTTTTGGCGCGATTCACCAAACCAAAACCAAGAACCACCTGCGACCTGGAAAAACTTAAACTGGAATTTCCTAACGCTTTTAAAAAATGCACTCGTCAATCGTCACCTAAGCGCACCGTCAAATTCGTTTGGCAGACACTCAAAAGCTTAGGAAAAGAGAATGAATCAATTAGCGACTCAACATAAACACCCATTAGCCGCATTTGCTGATAAGTACGACATCGATCCGCAAGAGATGGCCGAAGTCTTAAAAGCGACTTGTTTTCGTCAGCGCGAAAACGTTCAAGTGACCAATGAGCAAATGGTTGCACTAATGGCCGTGGCACAGCAACACGATCTAAATCCGTTTTTGAAACAAATTTATGCGTTCCCAGACAAAAGCGGGGGCATTGTTCCCGTCGTTGGGATCGATGGATGGTTAAAACTCATTAATAAACACCCACAATACGACGGAATGGAAATTCAATACTCTGACAACTGGATCCGGATCGACGAACATTCAAAGCCATGCCCGGAATACATGACAGCCACCATTTATCGCAAAGATCGTAAACACGCTACACCCATTCGTGAAGATCTTGACGAGTGTTATAAGCCGCCGTTTAAAAATTCAAAAACAGGTTATGTTTCAAGCGGTCCGTGGCAATCGCATCCGAAGCGTTTTTTAAGACACAAAACGATCATTCAAGCCGCGCGCGTTGTCTTTAACATTACAGGCATTTACGACGAAGACGAAGCCGAAAGTATTATTGAGCATGAAGTAAACCCAGATTTTAAAGCGCCAGTTGAGCCGATTGTTAGAAACGAAAGTGAAGCTAAACAATCGCAAACAGAAAATATTGTTAATGAATTAAAATCTCACAAGCCAATAAGTGACGACAATATTGAGTCAAAGGACATTAATTATTCAGCTCATAATGATAAAAAAGAAGAAAAAACAAGCGATGAAAAACCTAAAAAGATGACAGTTAAACAGAAAAATGATTTACTTAGACAGATTAAAGAATCTAACTCTACAGTTGAATTAATAGAGCTTGTTCCTGAACTTTCAAAATATGAAGAGCAATCCACAAACATGATGGAGTTACGGAGTGCTTGGAAAACAAAAAAAGAAACATTGGAAGATGAGAAAAAAAATAATTGAATTTGATGGAAAAAAATTTGTAGTGCCAAAGGGCGTTGGACGTGATAAAGCCTCAAAATTGTGGCACGTTAAACGGCATCGATTAGGCAAAACAACAACGGCAAAATGTTTTTCAGATAAAAAATACGGCAGCACGGAAGCTGCCCTTGAAGCTGCTATAAAGCACAATGAAATCGTTGCAAGGACGCGGCAAGATCACTTAGTCACTTTAAAAGTCGCAGACAGAAAGCCTAATTTAGGATTTCGTATAAACAAATCGAGAGACGGAAAACCGAGGGTTTATATTATTTGCCGATTCACGTATGTATTTGGCGCTTCCAACCGATCTTTTACTCTGGGTTGTGGCTTTCTCCACGATTTTGAAGTTGCCAGATTACGTCTCAATTATCAAAAAGTTTACGCTGCCTCCGAACATCAAAAAAGATTAAGTATTGAGAGAAACGAGCGCGTCGCAATTAACAAAGAGGAACTTGATTTTGATGAACTCATGAAAAAGTATCCCGTACAAACGGGCTTTTTGACACGCAAATATATGCAAGAACTTTACGAAGAAAAACAAACGAAGAAGGGGAAAAGCAATGAAAAATCCAAAAATTAAATTTGATTCAGAAGATAAGATTATAAAAATCGAAGATTGGATCGCGATGCCGGACAATCCTATTCAACGCGACACCGCACAGCACGCACGAAAAGCGCTCACAGAATATTTGCATGTGTTGCAGCCGCCACACTTAAAGGTCGTCGCTGGTCGTCTGGATAAAAAATTATATAAAGCCGATGGTCATACGCGTGCTTATCTTTGGGAACGTTCATTACTCGAACGTCCAAGTCATGTAACCATGACAATCTATGACGTTGACACAATGGAAGATCTAATCGAACTGTATAAAATGTTCGACAATCCCACGGCAGCGGAAACTCCCGGAGATAAATTGACCGGCGCATTGCGCTATCATGAATTACCTAGAAATTCGCGCATTTGGAAATCTGGCGGAGTAACAACCGCATTAAAAGCAATTACAAAAATAGGAAGTGGTTGGAAACGTCTCAATATGAAAGATGTGATAGAACCTTGGAACAATGCCCTGAAATTAAGTGATCGCCTAGACTGCACTCATACACATTTTCCGGCCCCTGTTTTCGCCGCGATGGTTATCACCGTTCAGCGTGATAAAAGCGCCGCTCTTACTTTTTGGGACGCTTACCAAAATGGTATTAAAACTTTTAATAAAGACGGCACCTATGATCCACTTTACGCACTCGCTGAAGAGGTGAAAGACTGGAAAATAGAGGGCAAGTTCGTTCGAGGCTCACAAAGAGCTGTCATCGATTGCGTGCCAATTCTACTCGGTATCTATCAAGCATGGGCGCGCGGCGAAGAAAAGATAACAAAAACACCAAAGCCTGATTTTGGATCAGTGCGCGAATTCATCGAAGCGTGGATCCCTGGCGTAGACAGAAAATTGACCGCGATGAAAGAACAAGTACAGGAAGAAATTGCAGAGAGAAAACGACAGAATTTTGATCTAAGAGAATCCCTAAAAGAAAAAGAAGAGGAATTAGATAAGAATAATTCAAAAGGTCGTGGGCGCAGAAAAAAGGCAGCGTAGCGCGTATAATCCTGATTATGTTAAATAACCTATGCGCAATAAAAAGCCCAAGATTTGGCGTCTTGGGCTAGTGTGCTTGCATAGAGTATGGCTAAAAAGTTTTTAACAAGTACCAATCAAAGGTAAATGAACTTAAATGGAAAATCAAATGAAAATAAGAGATTATCATTTTCCTCCTATTCCGTTTTTATTTAAGTTACTTTTGATTGGTACAAGCTTAATGATCGCATCCCTCGATTTTTATAATGGGGTTATTTATGCTTTCAGCTTTCAAAGCGCGCGCATTTTCCTTGCGGTAGGCTACAAAAAACGTATATTTAATGAAACACATGTCTTGGATGGAATTTTTCTATGGACCGCTATTTTCAACGCAATATTGAATTTGATTTTTTAAAAGAATATCTCAACTTTCTTAATAGTTAAACTTGTATAACTTATTAGTTCACATACTATAGGCGCTGCGTAACGTTCATAAACACGGAGAAACAATAATGAGAAACGCATTAATTTTATCATTGATACTCTTTTTTTCATCAATGGCAAGCGCCGGTTACTATCAATGGAAATCGACGGACTTGGGGGCAAGTTGTCATAATTGCACTTATGAACAAATGGAAGATGGCATCGAAGAAATATTTCCCTTTCGCATAATCGACCGCGATAACGATGGAATACCGGACGGGCGACAACCCAATTTGAGACGTGAATTTGATTTTTTTGTTTTCGATAAGTCTCGATCAAATTTCGTTAGATACCACATCATTTATAAGCCTTATCAAAATTATTTAAACTACTCTCGAAAACCTTCTTTAATCGCTACCAAAGATAATTTTAATGGCGAAAAAGCCGATTACTATTCTTATAAAGATTTTATACAGCTCGAATGGGAAAAATTTCAAGCGACTTTACCGACGGCTAAGATCAGCAAACGCGGGGAAGACGATTGCCCGAACGCTGATACACTGCCGAACAATACAATGGATTCTCTGTTTGATGCGATCAGTGGCGCATATGAAAGTTCAGTACTGTCACAGTTAACCTATGATCTCAATCAAAGTGAACAGCAATGGCACAAAAGTGATTGTGTTATGTGCCGTATCAGTGGCGCTCAATTGCAAAGCTTCGGTATAAGTCTGCATCCCGATCATGATAATCAAATAATATATAACTTCCCTGACGGACAAGCCGTTTGGACCGTCCGAAATCATATGAATCATACTAGGCCGCGTTTCACTCTTAATGTCACCGATAGCGTCTTTACCGTTCCTCAATCAATTTGGGTGCCGGATCAAGGGGAAACCTCGAACCAAAATTTTAACTTAGGCGATTTTTTCTATTGGAACGATGCGACTCAAGAGTTTATCGTAAGAAATAATGCACCTATGATTTTATCGCCATGTTTTAACCGGCACTTAGAACAGGCACTTGAGCGAATGGGCGTTACTTTTGAAGGTAGTTCGAGCGGTAATTTTAGAGGGCTTTTTTTGGATAGTGAACAATGTCGTTCATGGCCAGAAGAGCGCACACATTCCACTACTTTCTGGATGCCTTGGGGAACGCGACCTTGTAGTAATGGGCGTCCTGGTTGCGTCTCGCCAACCTTTATACCTGTTCAGTTTTTTGTGTCTCGCACTTATATGAGAGAAGTCTGCGGAGGCTTTTAATATCAACTGGGGAAATATAACTATAAGAGCGTGAGAAACGCCGCTAGTACGTCTCTCCCTGACATTGACGTATTAGAATCGCACCATTGGCCGCCCGTGACTAGCGGCCTTTTTTATAATCATCAGCGCTGCATATAAAACACAACAAAACCAAAACAACGATTACTATCAAGCCTTCCATTATAAAACCTCTGAGCTTAAATTCACCAAGCAACTGTCTTGTAAAGTCATCGTGGCTGAGTCTCTTATCTCGACCAATAAGGTGCGTTCACCGGTTACTGAAGCTCCTGGATTAGTGACTGTTAATGTCCAACTCCGATCCGTTGTTAAAGGTATCCACGCTCCCGTCGCGTCGCCTGAGAGCGTACCGATACCGTTAGTAGCACTAACGGTCACTTGCACCTCGTAATCATCGCCAACGGAGGCTTGAGGATTCGTTGTCCACCAATTGCTAGGTAAATTAAATGTGGATGTACTGGGACCACCAACTGCGGTATTAAATTCCTCTTCCGCATGTCCATCGTTAAATAAATGATAGGCGGAGATCGGATCGCTTTGTGCTGTGTTTTGTGTGGCCGAAATATTCTGATTGTCGAGCAACACCATACTGCCAGCGCCGGAATCATGAACCTTTCGCCAAGTCCCTTCATCGTTGTAATAAACCGCATCTAACGTGCGCCAAGTTCCCCCGTCGTTATAATAAACGTCGATAAGTTCGCGCCAGGTTCCCCCATCGTTGTATGAAATAGGCATCAGGTATACTGCATCCAAAAATCACCATCCTGACCACCGGACGGCGAAAGTGTGCTAATGGTATGACGGCGAATTTTTACGCCGCCTTCATCGGCTGCCGTTTGGATTGAACCATCGACACCATCTAAAACTATTGTATTTACTGGTGATCCGCTGCCATCAGCAATATTAAACGTCGCATTTGGCGCGGTCGTATTACTGAAAACAGTAACACTCGCAAGAGAGGCCACATTTTCAAAATCAATCCTTATCGATGTGTCGAGATTGTTGGTCGCTAGAATGTCCATTCCTGTTGCGTTATTGGATGTAAGAGTGCCGCCACTGAACGACAAGTTGCCAGTTAAAGCCACATCGCCGGACGTTCCTTCATCAATTCGAAAGGGCGTTGTAACGAAATTTCCGGCGGCGTCATAAAGGTTTATTGCAAAATCTGTTGCCGCTGTTTCTAAGATAGCCCATCGACGAATACCACCATCCGAAAAATCTATTTCATTAATTTCACCAATGTCACTGTTGAAATTAACAATCATTTGGCCGTCGCCATTTAAATTGATATCGCTTGTTGCTGTGTCGATCACCACGACCTGGTTAATTAAACTGCCGGTTCCATTCCAGCGATCAATGGAAAAATCTTCATTGGTATTAAAATGCAAATCCCAATAAATATCGTCATCGCTTGAATAAGTTATCCCAGTTTCTTCGGCATCCGTCTTATCAATATTTAAGCCGGTAAAATTCGGGCTTGAACCATCCGCCGTTATTGGCAACCAATTAGTCCCGTCGTCAATGGTTGGATCATTGTTTGTATTACTATCAATTTGTGAGATATACAATAGGCCATTACTGGCAATCGTTGGCTCACCTTCTCGATATGTGGCTGTTACATTGAAAGGCCGGATGAATAATATTTCTACCCAGAAAGCGGAAGGTTGAGACGTTGGATCATTTCCAAAATTACTGTTCTGCAATGAGAGATAAAAATTACCGTCGCTTCCTTCAACAATGTCATTGAGGCTATAAGTTTGAGTTGCCGACCAATCGTTAAACGCTTCAGTTGTTGAAATATCCCCAACGGGATCACGTTCCCAAATTTGTCGGTCGTTCGCATCGGTTAATACAACGTTATATTCGCCCCCCAAAAATACATTACCCACACGTCCACCACCATCCAGGATAACGGGATTAGGGTTCGGCACTGTTAACGCGGCGTCACTGAATGTATCTAGTGGTGTCGTTGTGTTCGATTCGAAAAAATAAAGTTTTCCTCCGGCCAAAACATTCCCGGAATTATCAAAATACTGAGTCGTTGGATTCACGAAACGTCCCATTATTCTTGCTCCTCTATCGCCGCATTGGTTTGTTTCAGTTGCGGATATAAGTCATTACCAAGTGCTTCGTAAATCAATCTTGTTGCGGCTGTTGCGCTTGCCTCATTTAAACCACGTTGATCGAACTTCTTAACGGCCTTCATCATTTTTTCCCAGCTTTCAGGGTTTGCCATTGCTCGCTGCATCCGACGATCAACATTAAGCATTCCCAGGGAAAGGATAGCGCGCGTTCTTCGACCGGCTTGGCTTAATGGTTGCGTAAAAAATCGTAAAAGCTGTTTGGCTTCTTCGGGCATTTGCGCAACTTTTTCTACATTCGAGGCAGTCTTATGAAGCACTCGCATTCCATCGGCATAATCTGCAAAATCCTTGACGAATTTTTTACCCATAAACTCTTCCATGACTTCCCGTCCAATCAATTCTTTTGAAGTCGGCGCGGGTCCGAGTGCTAATTCCTCAAACGCTTTTTTGACACTAAATCCAGGTTCACTTGCGAGGCTTCTTACATTGGCAAGAACCTCTTGTGAATAAAGCCCCTGAAGTTCTTTCCAGTTTTCTTCTGGTAAAATATTTTTCAATTTTCTGGCGCGAGAAACGGTCATTTTACTTTGTAGCTTCGCCATAAAATTAGCCGGATCAGTATTCGCCAAATCCGTCCCGAACCATTCTCTCAATTTCTGATTGGCTTTCTCCAGTTTCTTGCGATTAGCCTGTTCTTTTTTGGCAAACACCGTGGGGGATTTGAATTGTGCAATTTCTTTATCACTGAAAAATTGTTTTAACGACTCTTTGTTTTCTTCAAACCAAATCTCTGATGTTCGCACTCTCGCTGGTGTTAATGGTTCAGGTTCTCCCGTCGCCAAAAACTTACGCTTATAAACATCTTTGATCCCCTGTTGTATCAATGGAATTTGATTATCAAGCAAGTTAGCCTCTTCCAAGAGACTTTTTGCAGCTATCGCGTTATTGCCATCATTTCCCAATAGTATTTTTTCAAAAAATTCCGGCTCCGTAACCGTCCAATTGCCTACGGGATCTTTTTTCATGAGTTTGCCAAAAGCTTCGGAGTACATCATTTTTTTAGATCCATACCCTTCACGTAACTTGACTAAATCATTGTAAATGTCTTTTCTTCCAGCTTCGGTCGCTATTTTCTCCATATCCTTTTCTATGGCATCTATAAAACCATCGTAAAGTTTAGAGTCACGATCTTGCAATGTCCCAGAATCCGCACGGCGCTTTAACCGCTTAAGGTTTTGACTGGTTCGCATAAAACCACGGAATTTTTTAACGTTGGCGGGAGTAATATTTTCTGATTGCAAATTTCCATCAGCATCAACAAACGCAAATTTTTTAGGAAACTTTAAGCTGGCAGCTTCTTCGGTATCCGCAATGGCCGCATCTCGAATAAACGCTTTGTCGGCTTCGGAAAATGTTGGGCTAACTTCTTCCGCTCCCATTGCTAAATTATCGCGAGCCTCTTGAGCAAACGTTTCAGGGATGCCCTCTATTTCTGCGGCGCGACGTTCAATCTCATTAAATCTTGTCCCATAATCTTCGCGCAAGATAAGTTGCTTTGCTTTTTCTGCGGCATCGCGTAAACCTTCCTGACCAAGCGCGTTTTTCGTCGCGACATTTTTTTTAAGTATGTTTTCAACTTGCAATGCCATTTCCTGGGCTTCGCTTAATTCAAGCTCTCTGCCTAAAAGATCCTCACGACGCGCAATATCATCTTTAATTTTGTTTTGAATCGTTTCGACTAAATCGGATACGCTCTCTCTTTTTAAACCACCTTCCGGCGTAAACGCTGTATTAGCAGCATCTAAAAATCTTGCTTGCTCGACTGAAATTTCATCTAATGGTGATCCAGCTTGTTGCAATTGTTTTTCCATCGCAAGTAAGCGCTTATCTTCTGATAGCTGACCAATCGACGCGCGAGCACCTAAAGAAATACCGCGCTCTTTTGCAATCTCATTCATGCGTTTAACGGCTTGTTTGTTTTTGGCGAACTGGTCGGGGTCAATAAAACGAGCAAGACGCGCGGTTTCTAATCCAAACTGACCTTTTGCAACACCTTTGGCTAAAACCCGCGTTAATACATTATTTAAAGCTCCCCCTAAAAAACTGGTCACGCCCGATTCTTTGCTTTGACTTAAAACAGGATCAATCCAGTCGGCTTCCTCTGGTTCGACGCCAATCATTCGCCCAATCCCTAACCTTGCGCCCTCACCGATGCCACCCCCTGCGGCCCCTCCTGCCCCAGCCCCTAACACCGTGCCACCAGGAACCGGGCTTGCGGCCCCTCCAATCGCACCTAATCCCGCACCCAATGTTTCACCAACAAACGGTAAAGCTGGCCCAAGAAGTTCGGCAAAATCACCGATGTCTGCACCCGTTGGATTCGCAGACGTTACACGTCCCGTTTCAGGATTATTGTAAACAAGCTCCAGACTTGGCATTTTTGTTAACTCGGTCTGAAGATTCCGATCAAATATTTTTTGCTTTAAAGCATCGTCTATCAATTCACCGTTTTGTTTACGTTCATTGATTTCATTGATCGCCATGCGATTACCCGTCGCGATCACGTCTTCCATTTCTTTTTCAATTTCTTCCATTGGCGCACGAGGAATATACCGAACCATAAATGAATTTGGATCAGCGTCCGGGAATTGTTCAGCCAATCCTTGTTTTATCACTGGCACCGGATTGCTTGTAAAACCAGCTTTCATTCGGGCTAAACGAAGTGGCGCGCCTTCTGTTTCTACCCCTTGTTGCAACAAGATTTCTTCGCGAGAAGGTTGTCCACCTTCAGGCGGAGGCATTCCATAAGTTTCAAGTGCGCGTTGCCGTTCGTAAGATTGTTGCTCTTGTTTTTGTTGTCGTATCTCTGCGAGTCGTTGCGTTTGTTCGGGCCTCAACGGTTGAATCGCGGCATTCTGAACGCCTTGCGTTGCTTGACCAGGAATCAGACCCGCGTGAGCCTGTAACTTCGATAACATATCGCGCGGTTTATCTTGCTCCTGGGGCGGAGTCATACCCTGGGCCGCTTTTAATTTTTCATACATATTGGGCATTACTGCGCACCTTGTTGTTGCTCTTCCATTAACCTGAGTGTTTCTTTTATCGTTTCTTCAATCGATTTCCCTTCTTCGCTTGCCACTTGTTCGAGTTGCGAACGCGTTACCTTAAGCCCATTAATATCAATTAGATCATTAGGACCAGACTTTTGATACCTTTCATAAATACGCTGTCGGCTCGGTCCCAACGCGCGATCACTTTGTCGTTTTTCAAACGGTTCAAAACCTCGAACATTGCGCAACAACCCTAAACTTGTTGCGCCTGGTAGTTGAGAATAATCCTCAACGTCTCGGCGATAATTTTCGATAAACTTATTACCTAAATTCGTAATCACTTGATTAAGCGCCGCCGGATTGTCTGCGTCGGCGGCGATCTGTCTGACCGCTGCGTCAAAATCTGGACCGCTAATTCTTCCGCCGGGATCATTTTGTTTGGCAACTACATAGGCCAGGTTCGTTAACAGAGAGTTGAATTGTTGGTTGTTCATCGCCGCCGCATGTAAATTAGTGCCTTGTAAAACACTCGTTACCCGCGTACTGGGATCGTCCACGTCACTTTCCAACCCTAAATTTTTAACGGTATTAGAAAGCGCCTGAATCCCTTCGCTCAAACCTTTTGCGATTTTACCCGATGCCCCTAAACTACCAACCGCTTGAGGTCCGAGATTATCTAGCATTTTTTGAATGCGATGAATGTCTTGAACCGTCCTTTGCGTTGATTTTCTTTCATTCCAAAGTTCATTAAAAACTCTGTCGGTATGCTTCTCTCCGCCTACTGAAAAGTGTATGCCGCCGCTACCTTTGACGGCAGCGTATCCGCTTGGCACTAAACCTTGATCAGTAACATAAAATATTTCTCTATCACCAATGCCTGGTGTTACCGCTTTGCCGATACGTGTTGATTTTATACTTGGCGTGTTAGGTTTCGGCAATGCAAACCCCATGCTTTTGGCGGTTTGCAATGTCGTGTCGATTTTTCCAAGCGCGGCATCTAAGCCTTCTTCGTTTAAAACTTTTTCCAGATCTTCGGTGTCTTTGGTTCCAAAACCAAATTGAGGTAGTAACGCTTTCCTTTGTTGTATTAAATCTCGAAGCGCTTTTTCTTTTTGCTTTGGATCTCTTATTCCCGCAATGGAATCCATCATCGTGTAAGCACCCTGACCAAGATTCGATAAACGTTGTAAGTTTTTTTGTTGGCCAAGCGTAATTAAGTTATTCGCCATTTCTGGCGCGTTCGCTTGTAGCTCCTGAAACTTGGGGCTTTGCATTAATGATTGTAAAGAAGTACCTTCCGCGCTTGCCATTTCTGCGGCAATTTGTTTCGACGTTTCTCTGTTACGCGCGTCTAAAACAGACTGTCCAAATTTTTGGCCCATACCAAAATAATCTTTGTTTGGGCCTTTTTGACTGAATTGATTTTGTCGAATAATTTGAACCATGACCTTACCTCATCCCAAAGGGATCATAATAATTAGGTCCGCCGCCGCCCAAAACACCCGGCTTAATCATGTTTGGTTGTTTTGGTGGCATGTTTTGATTTCTTAGATAAGGCGGAACAATCCCGCCGCCTGGAACACCTTGACTCATAGGATCATTCATCGTGGGAAACTCCGGACGAATACCGCCAGTTTGAAAGTTTTGTTGCATGGGATTATTCATAACGGGAGCTTCCGGACGAATGCCGCCCATTGGCCCCTGGTTGTTATTGGGAAACTGCCCCATTTGCCCCTGTGATTGAGTTAAAACATTTCTCAGCAAGTTTCGTATATTACCCATACCACCACCGGAAAAGCCGTAATCCATGTTTTGCTGACCACCTAGAATCGACGGGTTATTTTGCGGCGCGTACATATTTTGCTGCGGCATTTGTTGTTGTGGTTGCTGCATCGCTTGTACTAGCTGTTGCATCATTTCAGGACTAAAACCCATAATTAACGCTCCAATTCCTTAACAAGTTTTTCGAAATTATCTTTGTTAGACATTACGTGTTGAAGCGCTTTTGCCATTAACATATTCTCATCATGATATTTAATGATGCGTTTTGTTCCGTCCACAATACTCACTGGCGCTTCATGTAACATTGGGCCGTAATGAGTAAGATCATCGATGCCCGTTTCTGGTTTGTACTGCCATTTTTTAATTGGTAAATCCATGACCATTTTGAATGCTTCCTCACCGGATAATTCACTGATATTTTGTTTCGTCGTTATCTCAGAACCCGTCCCTAACATTCCCATCATGCTCATCGCCAATTCAGCTTGATCCATGCTTCGTCCGTATTGCTGTTCTTCGAACGCTCGTCGTTGAGCCGTTTGCCCAAGCAATCCGGAAGCTTGAGCCGCGCCATAATCTTGCTCCAATCCCGCCAGTTGCGTTCCCTGACCAATTAAAGCATTTGACAATGATGTTCCGAGTTGCGCGCGTAAATTCGCTAAACCAGTGCCGCGTGTTGACGCCGCAGACGATAAAAGATTGGCAAACTGAGAGGTAAGATTCGCACCGCTTTGTCCAAGCTGAGAAAGTAAATTAGAACGACTGCCTCCCATTTGTGCTGTTAATCCACTAAGAAGGCTACCGCGTTGAGCACCCAGTCCCGCAAGTTGAGATGCTGCCTGTTGACCTTGCGCCGAGGTGCCTGCTAACCGATTAAAATAATTTCCGAAATCTTGTTGAGCGAGTCCTTGTCCCTGGCGTTGCAATTCCTGTAAAACCTGACCACCCATGCCGCCACTTGCTGCCGCATTTCGCATTACTGCGCGTTCGCCTTGTT
>Ga0102947_1000355_pt1 | contig 16532 bp, 14 predicted proteins | sample SalPon2A_A_D2_MG_FD_78210 | JGI IMG/M metagenome (GOLD analysis project Ga0102947, IMG submission 78210) | Soil microbial communities from South San Francisco under conditions of wetland restoration - Salt Pond MetaG R2A_A_D2_MG | ecosystem: Environmental > Terrestrial > Soil > Wetlands | place... | reverse complement strand
TTACAACAACCTGATTGGAGGCAAGTATCTGGGAATCAACATAGGCCTTGGTTGTTGCATCCTGGGCGGCAACAGGGTTAGCCAAATTACTGATGACGGTAGCATTGGCATCGGAACCTATCCCTAAAACCTGACTCAGATTTTGAATTTCATTTGATGCATTATTATCCGGATCATTGTAAAGTGCCCCGCCGTCACTGCCGGCTGTAATTGAATTCGGTACATCCGTACTCACTACGACCTGATTCGACGCCAGGATTTGAGCATCTACATAACCCATGGTGGCTGCGTCCTGGGCGGCGGCAGGATCTGCAAGATTAGAAATAATATTATTGTTTGCATCCGTACCCTGGGCTAAAACCGCCGTCAGATCCTGGATTTCATTCTGATCGTCGGAGTCCCCGTCAGCATATAAGGCGCCGCCGTCCGAACCCGATGTAATAGAATTTGGCAGGTCGGCACTAACGACGGGCGCTAAACCCCCGATAGCAGCAGCCAGTTCAGCATCGGTCGCAAAGGTAGGGTTGAGATCTACCGGCGGCTGTATGGTGGCCCCCTCCGCAATATTCAATTCCGTGCCGGTTAAATTGAATGAAGTGATCAGTTCGTCGTTCGGGTTTGCTGCACCCCCTGCAGAAAGCCCATTGATCTCCGTTTGTAATTCTTCAATAGCCTCCTGAACATCATCGGCCACCGTATTCCCGGTAGGAGTAAAGGAAACATCGGCTGCCGCAGGATTCCCGGCAGCCGGCAGGTCAACCCATTGCACAAAGGTCCCGCCGGGGTCTGTCCTCAAAATCTGGTCGGCATTCCCCGGGGACAGTTTGGCTTCGGTAACGTTAAGGTCCGCAATATCCGCGGTTTGTACCTGCCCGTCCTGGATTTTGGCCGTCGTTACGGCGTTGTTGGCCAGATGGGCAGATTGTACCGCATTGTTTGCAATTTTGGCGGCATTTATAGCCCCGTCAGCAACGGTAAATTCGTCCCCCGTGCTACCATCCCCCACGATGGTTACCTGGTCCGCCAATTCGGTAGTCCCCCCCCCAAGGCCGCTTAGATCCACTGGAAAATCCGTACCTGCTTCCGTAATGGTTAACGTATTACCAGCCAATTCAAAATTGGTGATCAATTCATTATCCGGGATCTCACCCCCCCCACCTGCGGCATCCACATACGCCCTGGTGGCCGCATCCTGTGGTTGAAGCGGATCCAGCAGATCGGTGATCCGCTCATTTCCGGCACTTGAACCTACGGCCAGGACCTGGGCCAGATTTTGAGTGGCCCCCGCGGTTAAATCCACCCATGACACAAAGGAACCCGTGGGGTCTGTCCGCAATATCTGGTCAGCATTCCCGGGGGCTATTTTTGCTTCCGTGACTGCAAGATCCTCAATTTTAGAGGTCTCCACCGCATTGTTCCCCAGATCTGCCGAAGAAACCGTACCGTCTACGATCATTGAAGAGTTGATCCTTTGAGACAGGTCGATGGTCTGTGTATTCCCGCCTTCGATGGTGATGGACAACACGTCCGTGGCCTGGTCCAGGCTAAAATCGGTGATCTGCTGATCATCCGTCCCGGTCCCGCTTAAAGGGGACAGGTCCACTGCCGTGGAAGCCCCGTTTTCAATATCTATTTGCAAAATATTACTCCCGTTAAGGGTTGCCCCAATAAGGTTCTGGTTATCGCTCCCCGTATTGTTAAAAGGAGAGAGGTCCACATTGTTCCCCCCGCTGATGGACAGCTGGTTGCCTGCCAGGGACAGGTTTTGAATTTCATTGGCGGAATTTGTATCGCCATCGGCGGCAATGGCCGCTGCATTCGCTGCAACAGAGGCCTGCAGGGGATCGTCGTCGTAAAAGGCCCCCCCATTATCGGTAATGGAATTGTTTGGATTTCCGCTTACAATATCTGCCCCGGTAATATAACCCGAATCATTTATAAAGTCGTTCAGGGTCACCTGGTTGTAATCAATTTCATCATCGGTCACCGTGTTTTCCTGTAACTCTTCGCTGCCCACGGAATCAGGGGCCAGTTTGTCTGCGGTGATGGAGTTGTTCTGCAGGTCAATGCTGTTGATACTAAAATTCAAAATATTTTCCGACCCGATCTGTCCCACTTCCAGGTTAACGTTATCCCCGTTTTCCGTGATCACGATGGTGCCCGTTTCATTTACTACGGGATCTGCCGTAATGGTCAGGCCCAGCGAATCGCACAGATTCAGCCAGTCCGAGCCGTTAAAATAGTAGATACACCCTTCATCCGTATTATACACCAGGGCCCCGGCAAGGGGTGCCAAAGCATTCATTTGAGCTGCGCTCATACGGCTGATCACCAAAACGCGGTCCGTGCTTTCCAGTTCCAGAACCGAGGCGGCATCAATATTTTGAGGATTGTCACCAATTTTAATCTGGCCTGTCAGGGTAGTGCATAAACCCAGGCCAATCAGGGTAAAGAGGAGTTTCATTTTCATTTGGGTACGTTTAATTTCCTACTTGTGGTCCATGATATGATACCATTCAACAAGCAGCTACGCGGGTAGTGCAAGGGCTTAGGGGTATTTCAGGACAAATATTATTCGTTCTCGGCTAGCGGGACTAACAAAAATATAATTATATCACCATAAAGCTAACTTTATACCTTGAAATACAATTTTATGCGGTAAAATGAGATGGCTTTGCCCGAAATACCCTAAATTAAAGGGATTGGCTGCAATTAGGATGCATTTCAAACGACCCCGTCCAGGGCGTAATAACAGCCAATTAACATAAGTTTAATGCCGTTAAATTTTTTTTTGAAATGAACTTACATTTTCTTTATACCAACACATTTCCAGAACACTAGCTTATGCCGATTAAATACACACTACTCAGCGTACTTTGCCTTCTTGGTGTAATGACAGGTGCAGCCCAGGACGACGGGCGCAGATTGTTGCGGGGACAGGTGCTTTACAGAAATACGAATGTGCCCAATGAACACGTGATCAACACCACCACAGAACGGGCCACGATCACAAACGACAAGGGGGAGTTTGCCATTCGCGTAAAGCTCAGTGACGAATTGGTCTTTACGGCCATTAACTATCAGCTGGAGGTGATTACCATCACGGAGGAGATCTTAAAAAGGAACAGGCTGGTCATTGAAGTAAATGAAAAGGTGACCGAATTGGACGAGGTGACCGTAAGCCCGGAAAACCAGCAAAAATTCCTGGAATTAAAGAACGAGGAGTTTAAGGAATTTGAATATGAGACCGACCAGACAGCCGAGGTGGTCAATGTGGCCATGGATGACCCCGGTTCCAGAAGATTACAGGACGGCCTTAATTTTAAGAACATTTTCAAGGCAATTTTTCTGGCAAATAAAGAGAGCCAGGCAGACAGGGAGCCTTTAAAAGTCAGCAACGTTTTGCGAAAGATCTATGAGGATGAATTCTTTGTGACCGACCTCCGTATTCCCCAGGATAAAATAGACGCATTTTTAATCTACTGCGATGCACAATTGCCACCGCAATCGTTACTTAGGAAAGACAACGAATTTCAACTGATCGATTTTCTGGTGACTCAAAGCAAAATGTATCTAAAGGAACTGGATGCCCAAAAATAGTAACCTCTTTTTTTTGTTTTTATGCATCAGTACTGCCTCATGGGCGCAAACTTCATTTTCACAAAGGCTGGAGGGTAAAGCAATCAGTAATGAAAAGGGCGTTCCCGATGTGCATGTCATGAATACCACGGCACAAAAGGCAACGATCACGGACGAGGAAGGTCGTTTTTCCATTGCGGCCGGGCTCAATGACACCTTGCTGTTTTCCGCCGTGCAGTTTAAACGCAAAACAGTGGTGGTATCCGCGGCAATGCTTTCAAGTACCTCGGTTTACATACCCCTGGAGGAATTTGTAAATGAACTGGACGAGGTGGTGGTACGTCCTTATGATCTTTCGGGTGATTTGGCCAAGGATATGCAAAATTTGCGAACGGGGCAGGTAATTTCCTCCTCAACCCTGGGGTTGCCCAATGCTGATGTAAAACCGATGATGCAAAGTGAGCGCCTCCTGAAGGAGGCTTCCATGGGACCCCTGACGCTGGGAACCTTTACGAGCGTTCCCTTCAACCCGATCATAAATGCGATCTCGGGGCGGACCAAAATGTTGAAAAAGCGGGTTGCCAGGGATAAAAAATACCTTCGAACCCAGGAGATCCGCCATACCTTTGCCGACAGCCTGTTCGTGACGCAACTGAAGATCCCGGCAGAAAAAATCGATGATTTTATGTACTTCTGTGAGGTGGACGAGGGTTTTGATGCGCTGGCAAGGTCGGACGACACCATTGCCATCTGGAGATTTTTACTTGATAAAAGCACCATTTACCGTGAAAACAATGACCTGGATTGAATAGCTTTGGCACAGGATTTGCATACCTTTGGGTAATGAAAAATGAAGCTTTGACGTTGTTGAAAAAAGGCCTCCTCTTCCTATTCCTGCCCCTGATGGCCTTTACTTCGGGCCACAAATTTTACGTGAGTGTGACCAATATCAGCTATTCCGAAAAGGATAGCGCCCTGCAGATCACAACGCGTGTTTTTATCGATGATTTGGAGAATGTACTGGGGGAACGCTATGGCGTACAGGCGCATCTGGCAACCGGGAAAGAATCGGACCAGGCCAATTTCTATATTGAAAAGTATTTGAAGGCTAAGTTTGTTCTGCGGATCAACGGGAAGAATGCGGCATACCGATTTCTGGGTAAAAAATACGACAATGACCTCATCGTCTGTTACCTTGAAGTCGCAGACATCGATTTTCCAACGCTCTCTTCCATCGAAGTACAAAATGAAGTCCTGACCGATCTTTACGACGAGCAGCAGAACATTGTTCATTTTAAGATCAACGGCACCAGAAAGAGCTTTGTGCTGGTGCGGGATAATAATAAAGGAATGTTAAATTTATAACAATTCTTATCAAATCGTATAAAAAACTCTATTTTTCGGAGATTTAAAACCTTCATTTATATGAATACAATCAGGTATTGTTTTGCTTCCATTGTATTCCTGTTTGCAACATCCCTTGTTGCCCAGGAGGAAGCACCAAAAGAAAGAGCCCCCGGACATTACAATCAGAATAAATTCAAGCAACTCTACGAAGAATTTGCCACCCCAAATTCGTACAGATCGGCCTCCGGGGCGCCAGGACCCGACTACTACCAACAACAGGCAGATTACAGGATGGATATTGAACTCGACGACAAAAATGCGAGGATCCATGGAGAGGAAACCATCACCTATCACAATAATGCTCCGGACGACCTGGAGTTTCTATGGCTGCAACTCGACCAAAATGTCAGGGCAAAAGATTCCAAATCGCCTTTGAGGAATGAAAGCAGCATTCCCATTGCCTATCAGACCGACAATTTTGCGGGAGAGTACCTGAAGGAAACCTTTGATGGCGGGTTTAACATCGAATTTGTAAAGGATGCCAGCGGGCATCCGCTTTCCTATACCGTCAACAGGACGATGATGCGCGTAAATATCCCAACGCCGTTAAAAAGCGGGGAACAAATATCATTTTCCGTAAAGTGGTGGTACAACATTCCGGATCATACGGTAGACAGGGCCCGCTCTGGCTATGAATTTTTTCCGAAAGATGGCAACAGGGCCTATGTCATTGCACAGTTCTTTCCGCGAATGGCCGTTTACAGCGATGTGGAAGGATGGCAAAACCATCAGTTCTGGGGCAGCGGGGAGTTCGCCCTGCCGTTTGGAAATTATGAAGTGAATATTACGGTTCCGGCAGATCATGTGCTGGATGCAACCGGCGAATTGCTCAATAGAAAAGAAGTCTTCTCCAAAGAGATGATGAAGCGATATGATCAGGCAAAAAAATCCTATGACAAACCCGTGCTGATCATTACCCAGGAAGAGGCAGAAGCTGCCGAAAAGAATTTTTCAGATAAGACGAAAACGTGGAAATTCCGGGCCGAGATGGTCAGGGATTACGGTTTTGCCACCTCCAGAAAATTTATATGGGACATGCAGGCCGTAAAGATCGGCAACAGGGATGTAATGGCCGTCTCCTTATATCCCAGGGAAGGCAACCCGTTATGGGAGGAATTATCCACCAGGGCTGTGGCACAAACCCTGAAATCATATTCCGCGCATACGTTCAATTATCCGTATCACAAAGCCATATCTGTCCATGCAAAAAATCAGGGGATGGAATATCCGATGATCTGCTGGAATTACGGCAGGCCCAACGAAGATGGAACCTATTCGGATCGCGTAAAATTCGGAATGATCAGTGTCATCATCCACGAGGTAGGCCATAATTTCTTTCCCATGATCGTCAATTCAGACGAACGCCAGTGGGGATGGATGGATGAAGGTCTGAATACATTTGTGCAATATATGACGGAGCAGGAATTTGGGGAGGCAAACCCCTCGGTGATTGAGGGCCTGGATAGATACCCGTCCAGAAGGGGCGACCCCTCGGATGTCGTCCCCTATATGGGTGGAGATCAAAGCACCATAGCACCCATCATGTCGAATCCTGAAAATGTCTACCAGCTAGGGCCCAACGCATACGGCAAACCGGCCACGGCCCTGAATATCCTTAGGGAGACAGTCATGGGCAGGGAATTATTCGACCATGCTTTCAGGACCTACGCCCATCGCTGGAAATTTAAGCATCCAACGCCTGAAGATTTCTTCCGCACTATGGAAGATGCCTCCGCTGTGGATTTGGACTGGTATTGGAGGGGTTGGTTTTATACCACCGACTATGTTGATATTGGCGTTAAAGGAGTAAAGAAATATTATGTCTCTGACACCCCGACGAAAAAGATGCAGGAATATCTCTCCGCCAGAAATCTGACGGAAGCTGATATGCCACCTTTGGTATATCTTGCAGATGAGGACAGTGAAGATTTTGACCCGCAACTCAAGGGCAGATCACCTTCTGAAACGTCTAAAAATCTCAAGGAATATATGATGGATAACATGACGGCAGAAGAAAGGGCCGCAGTAAGGGAACCCAGGTATTTCTATGAAGTTACTTTTGATAAACCAGGCGGGATCCCTATGCCCTTGATTGTTGAATATACCTATGCGGACGGGTCAAAGGAAAATATTACCTATCCCCCGGAGATATGGAGGAGGAATGATACGGAGGTAAGGCGCGTGGTTTCCTCCCAAAAGGAACTCGTGGGTATTGTAATTGATCCCAGGGCGGAGACGGCAGATATAGACGTGACGAACAATGCCTGGCCTAAAAAGGAGGAAAAGTCAGAATTTGATACCTTTAAGGAGAATATCAAAGGTTGATAACAAGGCGTTGAACTAAAAAGAAGACCTGTTGGATTTTATAATTCCAACAGGTTTCTTATTTCACAATCCTTATATTTGTAGCATGTATGCCACCATTATTCTTTTTATCAGCGGGGGGGAGATATTCTTCATCATGTTCATCGTGGTGATGGTTTTTGGCGCTGATAAAATCCCCGGTATTGCAAAGAGCCTTGGCAAAGGCATGAGGCAGTTAAAGGATGCCACGGAAGACATTAAACAGGAGATTCAGAAAAGTGCTGAAAAGCAGGGCATTGATACCAGTTTCGTGCAGGATATTAAAAAGGACCTGGATGACGTGAAAAAGAATGTCAGTGATGTTGCAACGAATATTACCGACAAGCAAGGCATAGACACCAGTTTTGCCAGGGACATCAAAAAAGATCTGGATGAGGTGAAAAAGAAAGTAGGCGATGTTACCGGGACCATAAAAAGGAAATAGATTCTCGCATGCTGGAGCGGATACTGGAATGGGACAGGCAAACGTTTATTTACCTGAATGGGCTGGGCGTTGAGAAGTATGACGCCTTTTGGTCTGCAGTGACCAGTATTTCTACCTGGATCCCCTTGTTCCTCCTGTTTCTTATACTCATTTACCTGCAACACCCTAAAAAGGAGGCCCTTGCCATGAGCTTAATGGTTTTGCTCCTTTTAGGAGTCATCCTTACAACCATGGAATTGACAAAGGAGTTCGTTGGGCGTTTAAGGCCCAACAACGATGTTGAAGTGAATACGCTGATCCGCATTTTAAAAAGCCCTGCGAACTACAGTTTTTTTTCTGGCCACGCAGCCACATCTTTCGGGATCACGACCCTGATGGTACTGTTCCTGGGAAAAAAACTCTGGTGGGTATGGATTTTTTACATTTGGCCCCTGCTGTTTGCCACCAGCAGAATTTACGTTGGAGTGCACTATCCGCTCGACATCCTGGCCGGCGTACTCATCGGTTGCCTGTATGCTTATCTATTTTACAGGCTCTACCGGATGATTATTTTACCAGGGAAATGGTAAGCCCGTCCCTGACGGGTAGCAATACACTTTCAACCCTTTGGTCCTCTTTGAGCATTTTATTGAATTCAATAAGTATTTGGGTAGCCTTGTCATTTTGCTTAAGCGGTTCAATTACTTTCCCTGACCAAAGAACATTGTCCGTTAGGATTACTCCCCCTACCCGGGTCTTTTCCAGGACCGCTTCAAAATAATGAGGGTAGTCCGTCTTTTCGGCATCGATAAAAACGAGGTCGAACCTGTGGTTGAATTGAGGAATGATCTTCAGGGCATCCCCGCAATGCTGCATGATTTTGTGCCCCATGCCGCTCTTGTTGAAATATTTCCTCTGCATGGATCCAAGTTCTTCATTGATATCGATGGTATGCAGCACGCCATCCCCGGGAAGTCCTTCGGCAAGGCAAAGCGCAGAATAACCCGTATAGGTACCAATTTCAAGCACAAACCGGGGACGGATAATTTTTGAGAGGATGCTGAGCAACCTGCCTTGAAAATGTCCGGTGATCATCCTGGGTTGTACCACCTTCAGGTGTGTCTCCCGGGTTAATTCCCGCAGGAGTTCCGGTTCGTCCTCCGTATGGGAACTAATATAGTTTTCCAGGGCTTCGGAAAGGAAGTGCATGGGTTCTTTTTACAAAAATATGGATTAAAAGACTACCTTAGAAATACAAAACAGAGGATTTAAAATGGACAATCTAATCATCAGAGAGGCCACCCTGCAGGATCTTCCGGTACTTTTAGACTTTGAGCAGGCATTGATCCTTGCCGAAAGACCCTTTGACAAGACAATTAAAGAGGACCCGGTAAGCTATTATGATATCAGGGAATATATTCTGAGTGCCGATGTGGTTGTGGTAGTCGCTGAGCATCGGGGTAAAGTGGTGAGCAGCGGCTATGTACACGCGAAAAAAGCACGGCCATACCTGGATCATGGCACCTATGCCTATATGGGGTTTATGTATACCCTCCCGGAATTTCGGGGAAAGGGTATTAATAAAAAAATTGTCTCCCACCTAAAAACCTGGGCGCTGGAAAACGGGCTGAACGAAGTGCGCCTGACCGTATATCACGATAATCTGCCTGCTATAAGAGCCTATGAAAAAGCGGGATTTGAAACCCATATTACCGAAATGCGGATGAGAATAGAATAGTGGCGGAAGGGTTGGTCCGCCAGGTCAGAAAATCGGTACGGTTGTCGTATTTTTGAACAAACTCTTTCCATGCAGTATCAAAATACACTGACGTTTGCACAGGAGCTGGATGCAAAGGATCCGCTGAATTCTTACAGATCTGCTTTTCATTTTCCAAAAGTCGACGGAAAGGATGTTATTTACTTTACGGGGAATTCCCTTGGATTGCAACCCAAACTCGCCCAAAATTATGTGGACGAAATCATGGCAGCCTGGAAAGATTTGGCGGTGGAAGGGCATTTTCAGGCAGACAAGCCATGGTGGGATTACCATGAAAGGCTGGCAGCCCCGTTGGCAAGGGTCGTCGGAGCTAAAAAAAGCGAGGTTTCCGTTATGAATACGCTTACCGTAAACCTGCATTTGCTGATGGTGTCATTTTACATCCCAACCAAAGCGCGGTTTAAGATTATCTGCGAAGAAAAAGCCTTCCCTTCAGATCAGTACATGCTCGATAGTCAGGTCAGGTTTCATGGCTATAAACCCGAAGATGCCCTCATTAAAATAAAGAAAAGGCAGGGGGAACATCATTGGCGGACAGCAGACGTCATAGCCAGGATCAAAGAAGTGGGCGAGGAGCTGGCCTTAGTGCTGATCGGGGGGGTCAATTATTACAACGGGCAGGTTTTTGACATGAAAGCCATTACGAGCGCCGGGAAATCCGTTGGCGCCTTCGTGGGATGGGACCTGGCGCATGCTGCCGGCAATGTAGCATTAAACCTTCATGACTGGGGGGTCGATTTTGCGGCCTGGTGCAGTTATAAATATATGAATAGCGGGCCGGGAAACGCCTCGGGAGTCTTTATTCACGAACGGCACTTAAACCGATCAGATATTCCCCGTTTCGAAGGATGGTGGGGAACCAAAAAGGAAACCAGGTTTTTAATGAAACCGCATTTTGAACCCATCGCCACTGCCGACGCATGGCAACTAAGCAACCCGCCGATACTCTCGCTTGCCCCTTATTTGGCCTCACTTCAGCTTTTTGAGGAAGTGGGGATGCCCGGGCTCATTAGAAAGAGGGATCTGATCGTTTCATACCTGGAATTTATTCTAAACGAAGTGGACAAAGAAGTAGAAAGTTCCTTTGAGATGATCACCCCGGAAGCCCGGGGATGTCAATTATCCGTTTTTCTTCACGGGGAGGGAAGGCCTTTATTTGAATATCTGATGGCCAAAGGCGTTATCACAGACTGGAGAGAACCCAATGTTATTCGTTTGGCTCCGGCGCCCTTTTATTGCTCATTTGAAGATATGTACCGGTTCGGGCAGATTTTAAAGGCTGGAATCCGATCCAAATCCTGATAAGGTTCCTCTGTTTTGGGAACTACCCGCCCTAAGCTACCGAGCGCATGTACTCAGAGGGGGTAAGATCATGACTTCTCTTAAACTGTTTTGTGAAGTACGACGCATCTGTATAACCACATTTGTACATGACTTCTGAAACCGAAAAGCACCCCTCGTTGAAGTGCTCAACTGCCTTACCCGTCCTGAACTCATTGACAAATTGTATAAAGGGTTTATTGGCCATTTTTTTAAAGAACCGGCAAAAAGAATTGGTGGTTAAGCCAATTTTACGGGCCAGCATCTCAGTAGATATCGGTTCATTGTAATGTGCATTCACAAATTCAAAAATGGCCTCTAATCGCTCCACATCCGTACTTTTCCAGGAATTAGTGACGCAGGAAGTAAGAACCGTTTTATGGTCTTTGTCCTCTGACAGCCTGGACATGATATTCATAAAAGAGATCAGCCTGTCAGAAGTACTTAGCTGTACCAATTCTTCGAAGTCTGTGGACAGGCGCTCCTTTACACTGTTATTGAATACAAGTACTTTTTGCGCTTTTTTAATGAAGTTTCTCAAAGTCCGGAATTCCGGGAACACGGCGATTTTATCCTCAACGAAACCTTCATTAAACTGAATGACAACTTCCATGTGATCCAACTGCTCCCTGTTCCCAAAATCCGAATGCGGGATGTTTGGACCCAGAAATAACAAAGCACCCTGGCGATAGGGTTCCATCCTGTTGCCTACCTTTAATTTTCCGGAACCATTTTTAATATAGACCAATTCATATTCCGGATGTATATGCCAACCTGCAGATTTGCATTTCTGACTATGGCTGTAGGCCGCTATCTTGAGTGAGGTGTTCAGGGTAACATCAATATTCTCATAGATGGGAATCATTAGTCAAAATTACCTTAAAATTAATCAATTCTTCTGTTTTTGGAATAATATGTTTTATAATTGGAATATTTAAGCCTATGCTTTTAGGTACATTTGGAATTACTTTGCACTCCAAGCAGGTATACAACGAATGAAGTCATTAAAGCTGATCCTTTCAAACCCCCGTTACTTTGCCCCGGCATGGGTTTTTGCAAGCCTGAATATCCTGTTCGGTACCTGGGCCATTTATATCCCTACGGTAAAGGAGATCTTGGGTATAGATAAATCCCAGTTGGGGATTGCGATCTTTTTTATGGCGCTGGGCGTCTTTACCGTTTTTCCTGTTGCTTCCGGGATCATAAATAAAATCGGGGTGGGGAAGGCTACCTGGATCGGGGTATTGCTGCTCTGCTCCTCGGCCATTTTACCCATCGTGGCACCCGGCTACTTTACGCTTATGGCGGCCCTTTTTATTTTTGGTGCTTCACAGGGCTTTACGGACATTGCAATGAATACCCTGGTCACAGAAATAGAAAAGGAAGATAAACAGAATTTTATGTCGGCTGCCCATGGATTTTTTAGCCTTGGCGGCGTATTGGCCGGCTTGGGGAGTTTTGCAATAGGGGCGATTGGCAATCCGACCCTTCATATGGGGGTGGTGGTACTTTTAGTGCTGGCGGTCAACCTGCTATTTTACCGGCAATATGTAAAAATCATTGCAGCCCCCATAGAGAAAAGTGATTTTAGCCTTAAACTCTTTAAACCCTTAATCATCCTTGGGGTTGTTTCCTTCATTATCATGGGAAGTGAAGGTGCCGTTGTTGACTGGAGCGGTTTGTTTCTCAAGGAAATAAGCAGGGCCCCGGAAGTACTGATTGGAAGTGGTTTCCTGGCATTTTCCACCACGATGACGTTGGGCAGGTTCCTCGGCGACAGCATCAGTGCCAGAATCGGTTCTGTACGGATTGTGATACTGGGAACGTTGATAGCCCTGATCGGATATGGAGCAGTGCTGACAACTTCTACCTATTTGGCCATCACCGGTTTTGGCCTAATAGGACTCGGGTTTTCTGTTGTCATCCCCGAATTGTACCGTATCGGAGGGAACGTGAGAGGTGTGGAATCTTCTCAGGGGATTGCCTTTATTGCCGGAACAGGGTATTCCGGATTTTTGATGGCACCCCCGGTACTCGGTTTTTTAGCGGAGAGTGCCTCCCTGAAACTGAGTTTTATGGTCTTAGCGGCATGTTCGCTTGGTTCGCTGCTGGCAACATTTATGCTGAAAAGGAAAAGTTCATAGAAATCTCATCAAGGCCGGGTAACAGACACATTTGTAAAATACCATTTAATGGTGCCCCCCTCATTTTGACGCATTCTCGAAATTTTCAATCCGCCTTCATCTATATAATCCTCCCAGGTAGTGGCTAATGAAGGCTCGGCCTGATTGCCCCGCCTGAACACCCATTCTTTTACCAAATAGGCGTCATTAAAATAAAAATCATAGGCATCCCCGGGGGTATATCCCCCTTCATTTCCATAGACTACCGTTAATTTTTGCAGGCTGTCTTTGCTGATAGGCGCCAATGCCCTGGCGGTATGGCTTTCATGAAGGCTGTTCTTGTCCCATAAAATATTTATCGGAGCCAGTAACCAATATTTATCGTTGATAAAGGCCGCATCTGCCTTGGCTGCTGTGCTGTCTATATTGGCCCTGTCATAGGTTGCTGTATCCCCGAGCGCAATTCCGGTCACCTCATTATCCCTGACATTCCACCTCCACTGACGCTCAAAATGTGAGGTATCCCTGTCAACATTAAAGGTGAACCTTAGTTCTTCAACCCCGTTCCATTGGTCATAGCCATTGGCATAGGCTATTTTTTCCAGGACAGAAAGTTCCTTTTGTACATCGGTTGTTTCTCCTTTTTTTTCTGTTTTGCAATTGATGAAGGCCATCAACCCAATACATAGAAGTGCCACGTATTTTTTCATATGCCCGTTTTTGTTCAATTTTCAAATATAGTTGCTTTCAGAGCGAATACAGAATAAATCGATAAGAATATTGCGCCCGGATTTCACAATAAAATGATTAATTTTGGTTTTTAATCAAAACGCAATAATGAGTTCTAAAAAAGGAAAAGTTCAACGGGCTATTGATGAAAAATTATTGGAAGAAAGAAAGGTCTTTTTATGGGGGATGGTAGATGATGATTCTGCAAAGCACGTGATAGACAGGTTGTTATATCTGGATCTTCAGAGCAACAAGGAGATACAGCTGGTTATCAACAGCCCGGGCGGCTATGTTACTTCAGGGTTCGCCATCTACGATACAATTAAACAGTTGAAAAGTCCGGTTTCCACGGTATGTTCCGGTCTGGCGGCGTCCATGGGTTCCATATTACTTTCTGCCGGGAAAAAGGGCAGGCGTTTTATTCAGCCGCATGCCAGGGTGATGATACACCAGCCCAGCGGGGGCGCCAGGGGCCAGGCGTCCAATATAGAAATTCAGGCCAGGGAGATAATAAAAACCAAGGAATTGGGTGCCGAATTATTGGCTGAAAATTGCGGACAGCCCGTAGAGAAGATCATGAAAGATTTTAACCGGGACTATTGGATGGGGGCTGAGGAATCCATAGAATATGGCATTGTGGATGCCGTGCTGAAGTAGGGCGTTCTGCCTGCCAGAGTCATCCGTGCATCCCGGATGGGGATGGTGCAAATTCCTGTAGAACAGTATTTTGTGGGTACTTAATTACCACACATATAGAAAAAAAGAAAAGTCCTTCGCGTTATCAACGGGAAGGACTTTTTGGATATATATGGACGCCTAAGCGGAAAATTCATTATATATACGCAATGGCAACAGGCTTTGGCTTTTGATGGTATGTTAAAAAAGGATTAAATTCTACCCGTGCAAAACCCTTAAATTACGTAACTTTAAAGACCAGGAATCGAACGAACCTCATGATACAAGCTCCTAAAAAAATTGCGATTGTCGGTTCCGGGTTAGTGGGCTCCCTTTTAGCGCTTTATCTACGCAAACACGGGCATACTGTTACGGTATTCGACCGCAGGCCCGACCTGCGAACCGTCAGTTTTTCGGGAAGGTCCATAAATCTTGCGATGAGCAACCGCGGATGGAAAGCGCTGAGGGAAGCAGGTATTGAAGATGATGTCAAAAAGATGGCCATTCCGCTCAAACAAAGGGCCATGCATTTGAATGACACCCCGGTGTACTTCCAGAAATACGGTAAAGATGGAGAGGCCATCTGGTCTATATCCCGCGGATTGCTGAACAGGTCCATGATCGATTTTGCAGAGGAGGCCGGGGTGAATTTCCGGTTCAATGAAAAAGTATGGGATGTAGACCTGCCAAAGGCACAGCTATTTACCGGCGAAACTGAAAAAGGCCATTGGGAAACCTATGATTTTGATATCGTCTTTGGATGCGACGGGGCCTTTTCCCGGGTAAGGCACAAAATGCAGCGACGTAGCAGGTTCAACTATTCACAGGACTTTATCGATGTTGGTTATAAGGAGTTGACCATAGCACCTAATCAGGATGGTACCCATAAAATGGATAAGAATTCATTCCATATCTGGCCAAGGGGAAGGTTTATGTTCATTGCCATGCCGAACCTGGACGGTAGTTTTACCTGCACGCTGTTTTTACCCTTTGAAGGAGATGTTTCATTTGAGAGGATTACCAATAATGAAGAGGCAAGGACATTTTTCGGGACCCATTTCCCCGATGTAATGGGGGATATTGAAAACCTTAGCAGTGACTTCTTTAAAAATCCTACAAGTGCAATGGTCACCATGAAGTGCTACCCCTGGACGTATTGGGACAAGGTGGCACTGGTTGGCGATTCGGCCCATGCCATTGTTCCTTTTTACGGACAGGGGATGAATGCGGGTTTTGAGGACATCTATGTGCTGCGGAAATTGATGGAAATGCATGGGGACGACTGGGAAGCCATTTTTCAGAACTACCAGAAAATAAGAAAGCCCAATGCCGACGCCATTGCAGAGCTCAGTTACAGGAATTTTATCGAAATGAGCAGCAAGACGGCAGATCCTAAATTTTTACTGCAAAAGAAAATAGAAAAGCACTTTTCAAGCAAATATCCGGACAAATGGATCCCGGTGTATTCCAGGGTGACATTTTCGGACAGGCCCTATGCTGAAGCCCTTGAATATGGCGATGAACAGGAAGGCATCATGAAAAAAGTCATGGCAATACCCGATATTGATAAAAAATGGGACGCCCCGGAGGTAGAAAAGAAAATTTTAAAGCTCCTGTCTGAAAGGTCCTGAATCTTTTCCGGAAACACGGAGGACACTGGAAAGTGCAACGTAACAGTTTTCAAGCAATTACGCCCTTTATCACAACTTCCCCGAAAGACAAAAAAAAGACGGCTATCAAAAGGTAGCCGTCTTTTTAACCGTATCAGTGGCACTTTAGATCTTCTCGAACATTTTATGCATTTTCTCCTGCTCCTCTTCGGCCAACGCAGGGTCTACCAGAATGCGCCCGCTGTGTTCATCGGTAATTATTTTTTTACGGGAAGCTATTTCCACCTGTACCTGAGGTGGAATGGTAAAGAAAGATCCTCCGGAGGCACCGCGCTCTACGGGCACAACGGCCAGGCCGTTCTTTACGTTGTTCCTGATGCGTTTGTATGCCTGGATGAGACGATCCTCAATTTGCTTTTCAAATTTCTCGGATTTTGCCAATAGTTCTTTTTCTTCTTTCTCGGTTTCCGCCAAAATAGCATCCAGCTCACTTTTCTTGTGCTTCAAATGGGCTTCACGTTCCGTAAGGCGTTCCTTGGTCTCTG